>Ga0074046_10001742_pt1 | contig 19286 bp, 13 predicted proteins | sample BogForMeECP23OM3_FD_94441 | JGI IMG/M metagenome (GOLD analysis project Ga0074046, IMG submission 94441) | Bog forest soil microbial communities from Calvert Island, British Columbia, Canada - Bog Forest MetaG ECP23OM3 | ecosystem: Environmental > Terrestrial > Soil > Wetlands ... | reverse complement strand
GGTGACGGATACAAGCATGATGTTGATGATGCCGATAGCGCCGAGCGCCAACGTGATCACGCCAACCACACCGAGGAAATAATCCATGCCGTCGAAGATTTTGTCGACTCGCTTGTTGTCTTCAATTGTGTCCCAGTCTTCGAAGGATTCTGTGAGTTTGGAATCGAAGCCGTGGCGGCGGGCAATAATTTCGTGGACCTCCTTCTTTGCCACCAAATCCCCGCTGGGCGTGAGCGGACGGTAGTTCAGAAATGAGATGGCATCTTCGCTGTTCTGGTCTTTCAGCCGAAACAGATTGCGCATGGTCTCAATCGGAATGAAGATGCGCGCATTGGTGCCGTTGTTGCCGTCCTGCCCGACTTTGCTGAGCACGCCGATGATTTCAAAGCGGATTCCGTTGAGCAGAATAGGCGCGCCTACGGCCGGGCGTCCGGGGAATATGTTTTTCAGAAGCTCCCAGCCGACGACCGCCACGCGGCGCGTCTCGGTATTGTCCTCATCGTTGAACCAGCGGCCCGGGCCGACCGGGACGTTGCGAATCTGGTTGTATTCGGGCGCGATGCCGAAGACCTGGCCGTTGGTGGAACCATAATCGCTGACGGCGCGAATGTCCTCGCGGTTAAGCACCGGCGAAACATACTTGAGCGAGCGCGCCTCGCTGCGAATGGCGAGGTAATCCTCATAGGTGAAATGGTAGGTGCGGCCGGACTGGGTGCTGCCTTCGACGGCGGGAATGCGGCCGGGGAAGGTGAACATAATGTCCTGGCCGAGGTTCTTCAGTTGCTTGGCCTGGCCGCTGCGGAAGCCCTCGCCCAAGCCGACCAGCAGGAGCAGCGACCCCACGCCCCAGGCGATGCCGAACATGGTGAGAAACGAGCGCAGTTTGTTGGCCCAGAGCGTGGCCAGCGACTGGCGAACGATTTCGATGAGCATCCGCATGGCTTAGTTCACGAAGTTTGGTTCAGGGCAGGCTGCGTTTGTGCGCGAGGCCAAGCCTGCAATCCTGCACTCTGTTATGTAGTACGGGGCGGGGAGCGTTGTGGTTCCAGAAAAAGCGCACTACACCCTATTGTCTTAGACGTGAGAAACAGCGCGCGGGTTAGCGGCGACGAGGATCGTGTGGTGACGGGGCTTTGCCCCGTCCCTGCGGGGCAAAGCCCCGCCACCACACAGTCTCGAAAGGCAACCTCGATTTAAGCTCCACCCTCCTGCTCACCGCGGGGATTGGGGCACGTCTAAGATGCCGACCAGGGGTGAGGCCGCGATCGGGGCCCCGTTTCATCAAAATTTGCGTTGAATGCACATTGAAGGAGGCAGTCCCAATGTTTCGAGCAGCTTTACGAGGAGTCCTGTTCTGCCTGTTGATGGCAGCCCTGCCGGGCGTGAGTCCGGCGCAATCGTTCACACTCGATCTGCCCCTGCAAAGCCAGGGGGCGGAGGTTTCACAACGCGTCGGCATCACCGATATCACCATCACCTATCACCGGCCGCTGGTGGGCGACCGCAAGGTTTGGGGTGCCCTCGTTCCCTACGGCAAGGTGTGGCGTGCTGGGGCAAATATGAACACGACGATCACCTTCAGCGATCCGGTCCAGATCGAAGGCAAGCCGCTCGACAAAGGGACTTACGGGTTGCACATGATCCCGAACGCCGATGAGTGGACGATTATTTTCTCGCAGAATTCGACGTCCTGGGGATCCTTCACCTACGACGAAAAAGAAGACGCGCTGCGCGTGACGGTGAAGCCCAAGGCGGCGGACATGCACAACGCCCTGACCTACGACTTCGACGATCTGCAGAAGGATTCGGTGGTGGTTGAACTGGAGTGGGAGAAAATCGCGGTCCCGTTCAAGGTCTCGGTCGATGTCCACGATGTGGTACAGGCCAGCCTGAAGAAACAGCTTCGCAACCTTTCGCAATACACCTGGATGAGCTGGGACAACGCGGCCAATTACCTGCTCGCGGAAAAAATCAGCCTCGATGACGCTCTTACGTATGCCAACAAATCCATCGAAAACGAAGACCGTTACGAGAATGAGATGGCGAAGTCGCAAATCCTGACGGCGCTCAATCGCAAGGACGAGGCCGCCACCGCAGAAAAGAAGGCGCTGGGACTGGCCGGGCCGCAAGAACTCCATCAATACGCCCGGCAGTTGCTGGGTGAAAAGCGCAACGAGGAAGCGTATGCGATCTTCCGCGAAAATGCCAAGAAGCATCCCGATCTGTGGGTGGTGCATGCCGGACTGGCTCGGATGTATAGCGCGCAGAGCAAGTTCGACGATGCGGCAAAGGAAATGAAGGTGGCGATGGCAGGAGCTCCGGACGACCAGAAGAGCTATGTGGATGGCTTGGTGAAGCGACTGGAGGCGAAACAGGACATCAACCAATAGCGATCAGGCGGGAAAGGCGGGCGAGGAAGCCGGGCTCTTCTCTTTGATCACCACAACTTCCTTGCCCATGCGCTTGCCAACTTCGACGACGGCGGCGAGCGTATCGTCATCGGTCTCGAGCGCGCGCACGATTTCGAGCCGCTTCATCTGGTGTACGGGATTCAAGAAGCGCATGCCGACGCACTTCCTGGCGCGATAGGTCACGCTGGCGATCTCGCTGACGCTGAGCTTGGACGTATTCGAAGCGAGAATGGTGGCGGGACGGCAGAACTTGTCGAGCATGGTGAAGATCTCGAGCTTTGATTCCATTTCGTCGGGGACGGCCTCGATGACAAGATCGGCCTCGCGCGCAGCTTCATCGACTGAACCGGCGTACTCCAGCCGGGAAAAGGCGGCATCGGCATCGGCGGCATCGACCTTGCCGAGTTTGACGGCTTGGTCGAGATTGGCGCGGAGTTCGGTCTCGGCTTGGCGCAGCGACTTCGGGAAAAGGTCTTCGAGGATGGTGCGATAGCCACCGAGAGCGGCAGCATGCGCGATACCCCGGCCCATGGTGCCGGCGCCGATCACCGCAACGGTGCGCACTTCCGTCACTCTTTGTCCTTGTCCTTGCCCTCTTTGCCCGCTTGTTCGAGGTGCTGCAGCACGCTCTCGTAGCTCGGTTCGGACTTGCGGATGTATTCGCCGAGGCGGGCGCACTCTTCCCTGGTCATCGCCGGGATGCTGGCGCTGATGCGGCGCAGAGTAGTGGCGATGTCGTCGATATAGTTCATGAGGCGGATAAGTTCTCCAGTGGCGGGCATGAAGGCTCCTTACGTTTTCTCTGGCGCACCCGCGGAACTAACCGCCGCGGCCAGGGCAACTCTTCATTGTTCAACAGGCGAGCGGATTTGGCAAAGGCGCGGTTCGGTTTTCAAAGAAAATCAGCCTTCGAGCTTGAAGCGAGTTTCGGCGAGACGATAGAGACGCCGCCAGAGCAGGCGGTTGGTGGTAACCACAACGGCTGCCAAGGCAACCGTGCTGGCGAGAAGGAGATTGAAATTCTTGGCGTCGGTGGCGGCGGAAATCAGGGCACCGACGCCCACGGTCGAGTAGGTCTGTCCTTTGAAGTGGAAATATTCGGCGACGATGCTGGCGTTCCAGGCGCCGCCGGAGGCCGTAATCAATCCCGTAACCAGAAAAGGAAAGATTCCGGGCAGGATCAGTTTGCGCCAACGCTCCCAGCCGCGGATGCCGAAAACGCTGGCGGCTTCTTTCAGATCGGTGGGAATGGCGATGGCGCCGGCGATCACGTTGAACAGGATGTACCACTGCGTGCCGAGCAGCAGCAGAACGATCGAGCCCACTCCCAGGCCTCCGCCCAAGCGAATCAGGACCAGCAGCACAACCGGAAATAGCGCCGTGGCCGGAACCGAGGCGGCGATCTGCGCGAGGGGTTGCGCGATGCGCGCCAGGCGTGGGTTGAATCCGATGGCCACACCGACCGGGATGGTCCAGAGAGCACCCAGCGCCAGCGTGACATTCACGCGCAGGAAGGTTGCGAGAAGGCCGATGCCGATTTGGTGGAATTCGGAGCCGTGCAGGCCGGTCAGGATCATGACGACGCGCACCACGGCGTATCCGATCACGCTGAGAGCCGCTATTCCCACGACTCGCCAGAACCACAAAAGCGTTTCGTTCTCTCCTGCTGATTCGGTGCGAACCTCGTGGCGGGCAAAGTATTGAATTATTTCTTCGCGGAGGGGACGAACTGCGCGCTTGCGGAAGAGCGCAACGCCGCGGGAACGCCGCAGAAAATCGAGCACCCAGGAAGTTGGGGCGCTCGTGCTCTCGACTTGCTCCAGCTTGAATTTCTCAGCCCAGGCAATCACCGGACGCCATACGAACTGGTCGATCAGCACAATCACCGCGACCATGGTGAGAATGCCGAGGAGAATGGAGCGCGTATCGCCGTTATCGGCGGCAGCCTGGAGATAGGAGCCGAGGCCGGGCAGCCGGAAGTCGCCAAACTGCTCGCAGGCCATCAGGAAGAACCAGGCTCCGGCGACCGACATCATTGAATTCCAGACGAGGCCGATGGTCGCGAAGGGCAGTTCGATCTGGAGGAAGCGCTGCCACCAGTTGAAACGGTAGATGGTGGCCGCTTCCCGCATCTCGCGCGGAATGCTTTTCAGCGAGGCATAAAAGCTGAAGGCCATGTTCCAGACCTGTCCGGTAAAAATGAGCAAGACCGCGCCCATCTCGACGCCAAGTTGGCGTCCTGGAAAAAGCGCGGCCATAGCCAGCATCACGCCGGGGAGAAAGCTCAATACGGGGATGGATTGCAGAACGTCGAGCAGCGGAATCATGAAACGTTCGGCGCGGGGGCGGTAGGCGGCGATGTATCCGTAGGTGACGGCAAAGAGCAGGCTCAGCACATAAGCCAGCGCGATCCGCAGCAGCGAATATCCGGCATAGACCGGGAGGTCTCCGAGGCTGCGGCTGATCTCTACATGCGGAGTGAACGGACCGAGCCAGGTGCGGCCGACTTCCACGACGCCGTAGAAGAGCGCCAGCCCGGCGGAGAACATGATGAGGTCGGGTAAACTTGCCGCGCTCGGACGCGGCAACACCGACCAGATGCGAACCAATGGCTGGAAAACAATTCGCTGCGGACGCTTCACGACTGCACCGGAGTGGTGGGTGGATGAGGTTCTCCGACGGGCTCGGCGAGAATCAGCCGGTGCGATTCGCGATCGAAGTCGAAAATTTCAGCGTAACGGCCCCAATTCATGGCGGTATCGAATTGCCGCCGCACTTCATCCTCGCTGAAGTGCTCGTCGAGAATGTCGTCGAAAAATTCCTGCGAAATGGAGTGATCCGCCTTGGCATGCAGGACGCTGTCGATCTGCTGCAGGATCATGACGTGGTTCAGCGCGGCCTGACGAAAGAGAATTTTGCGGGTGAGGATGTCAGCTTCGGCAAAGCCCGCGCCCTCGGCGGTAATCTGAACATCGCCGTCTTTCAAGGTGGCAAAGCCGAGCAGCACCGAAGCCTCGATGATCGGGAGCAGGTCTTCGGCATCCATGATAAGGACTTCGGCGAGACGATGAAGATATTCCTTGCCGCCACGGTCTTGCAGTAATTCAAGCAGGCCGGCAATGCCCCCGACGCGCGCGTGAGGAAGCATCTGATACTTCTGACGAACGCGCTTTTGCGCGGCCGCCGCAGCGGGCACAGGCAGCGCGAGTTGGGGTTGCGTCATGATCTTGTAGATGTAGTCGACCAACTCGACAAAGCGCGGCGATTTGCGATCACGGGGGTGAGCGAGTTCGATAGGAAAATCAGCCCGCACCCACGCCGGATTTCTTGCCAGCACGATCACGCGATCCGCCAGCAGCACCGCTTCTTCGATATTGTGCGTGACGATGAAAATGGCGCTGGTCGGCATCTTCTTGCTGAGCCAGAGCTCCAGCAATTCGTTGCGCAGGTTTTCTGCCGTGAGCACGTCGAGCGCCGAAAAAGGCTCGTCCATGAATAGGACTTCAGGCTCCACCACCAGGGCGCGGGCGAAGCCGACACGCTGTTTCATGCCGCCGGAAAGCTCTTTCGGGTAGGCGCTCTCAAAGCCATCCAGGCCGACCGTATCGAGAATGCGCAAGGCACGTTTGTGACGCTCGATGGCGGGAACTCCACGCGCTTCGAGTGGAGCTTCGACGTTGTCAAGCACGGTCAACCAGGGGAACAAAGCGAAACTCTGGAAGACGATAGCCACGCCGGCGTTCTGCGAAGTGATCGGCTGCCCATGCCACAGGACCTCACCTGACGAAGGCTGGCTGAGTCCAGTCAGAATCCGCAGCAAGGTGGACTTGCCGCAGCCGGACGGGCCGAGCAGAGTGATAATTTTTCCAGGCTCTACGTCGAGATCGACGGGCGCAATCACTTCAATACGATTTCCGTCCGGCTGCAGATAGAATTTCTCGACAGCGTGGGCGCGGATGATGGGCTCGGTGGGTTCGGTCACGGAATCGTACTCCAGAAGAAACAAGGTCTTAGGTCTTAGGTCTTAGGTCTTAGGTCTTAGGAAAAAACTGCTAATGACGCCCCAGCTTGAGACCTGACACCTGAGACCAGGCGCTTGATCAATTTGTTACGCCAGCGAGAATACACTACTCAGGCGGCCCACTCTTCACCGTTGTTCGCGCTGGTGGCCGCCGGCGACGGCTGGGGAAGGCGGTCGGATACTTCGGCGATAGCGGCAAGTTTTTCCGCCAGCTCCGGGCGCAGCAACTCGGCGGCAAAACGCCAACGCCAGTTCCCTTCCTGGCGGCTTGGGACGTTCATGCGGGCATCACTTCCCAGTCCGAGCACGTCCTGCAACGGCACCACCGAGAGGCTGGCCACGGAACTAGAGGCGGCGCGAATCATGGCCCAGTGGACACCGTCTTCACACAGGCCCAGGTAGGCTTCCACTTGCTGGCGTTCAAATTCGGTTGCGGCTGATTTCCACCAGCCGAGGAGCGTGTCGTTGTCGTGCGTGCCGGTGTAGACAACCTTCTCAGGGGTGAAAGTGTGAGGGAGATGCGCGTGCGCGCCAATATTGCCGAAACCAAATTGCAGCACGGCCATACCGGGAATCTTGAGGCGTTCGCGGAGGGCTTGCACGTCGGGTGTGATGTATCCGAGATCTTCGGCGAAAAACGGGAGCTCGCCCAGAGCGGCACGCAGCTTCACGAATAAATCGTCCTTAGGGCCGTCAACCCAGCGCCCATGAATGGCAGTGGGTTCACTCGCCGGGATCTCCCAGTATTGCGCGAACCCGCGAAAATGATCGAGGCGGATGTAGTCGAAATTATGCATGGCCCAGCGCAGCCGGTCGATCCACCAGGCATATCCCTGCTCTTTCATCACGTCCCAGCGATAAAGAGGATTGCCCCAACGCTGGCCGTCTTTGCTGAAAAAATCCGGAGGCACCCCGGCGACGACTTCGGGATCGAGGTCGGAGTTCAGGCGGAACAGATCAGGGTGGGTCCAGACATCGGCGCTATCGAAATTCACGAAGATGGCAATGTCGCCCACGACGCGAATGGAATGTCGCGCGCAATAGGCGCGAAGCGCCTGCCACTGTTCGAAGAAAAAGAACTGCACGGCGCGGCGGACGTTGAGATCGCCGAGCATTTCGGCATTCGCCTTCTCGATCGCCAAAGGCTCGCGATGGGTCAATTCGCGGGGCCAGCGGTTCCAGCTTTCCAGGTGGAAACGGGCGCGCAAAGCGTCGAACAACACGAAATCATCGAGCCACCATTGGTTTTGCCGGCAGAAGCTCTCATAACGCGAGCGGGCATTCGGGGCAGCCGAGCGCGCGAAGTTGCGCGCCGCTTCAAATACCAGGGGCAGCTTGTGACGGAACGCCGACAAATAATCCACGGGCTCGACGGCGCTGGTCAAGGCGTCGACCTTGGCACGGTCAATCCAGCCGCGATCGGCAAGGCGCTCCAGACTGATCAGCAGCGGATTTCCGGCAAAGGCCGAAGTGGAAGAATAGGGAGAGGCACCGTAACCGAGCGGGCCGAGAGGCAAGACCTGCCACAGACCCTGGCGTGCGGAGGCAAGAAAATCCGCGAAGGCATACGCCGACGGACCAAAGTCGCCGATCCCGCCGCGCGAAGCGAGCGAGGTGGGATGAAGCAGAATTCCGCTGGCGCGCGGGAATGACATCAAAATCAGTTCTCAGTCGTCAGTTGTCAGTTCTCAGTGGATGGTCATCAGCTCGCAGCACCGACTGAGAACCGAGAACTGGGAACTGAGGACTTCTTCGCTACGAATTCGCTACGAACCTTCTTGCGCCGCCTGCCGGGTCAGGTTTTTCATCTCTTCCTGATTGACCTTGAGCCGGTTGGATTTTTCCATGTCCTTGCGCAGGTTGGTAACGAACAGCCCGAACAAATCGTTCTGCTTGGCTTCGAGCAGCGACTGGCGGATCTCGTCCTTCTTCGCGGCGAACTCCTGATCCGTCGGCGCCTGTTTTTCGAGGAGCTGAGCGACCACGCCATTGCCGCCAGCGGTGATCGGTGCGCTGATCTCGCCGGGATTCAGGGAGAAGATCGCGCTGGCATTCGCCATGGAACCGATGTCGGGAACCTGGCCATCGGGCAGAACGAGTTCGCTCGTCTTCACCGTCGCGCCCAGATCTTTGGCAGCTTTTTTCAAATCGTGTGCCGCCTTGGCTCGATCCGAGAGTTCCTGCGTCTTCTGCTGCAGCAAAAAGGCAGCGCGCTCGTTCTTGAACTCGCTTTCGACCCGCGCCCGAATCTCCTCGAAGCTAGGCGTAGCCGGGGGCTTGATGGCGAGCAACTGGAATACGACGTAGCCTTGCGGAATCTGCACCACGTCGGCCGGGGCCTTTTCCCCCTCGTTGAAGACGGCCTCCATAAACTGCGGATTCGCCGCCAGTCCAGGCAAGTTATCGGTGCGGCTGAAAAATTCGGTGGTGACTGCCGTCTGACCTTTGGCAGCGGCGGCCTTATCGAATCCGTCGGTACGCGCCAGGCTCAGCAAGGCATTCGCCATCGCTTCGGTGGCGCGCGCCGTTTTCTGCAGCTTCACTTTCTCTTCGACCTCGCTCTTCACCTCGGCGAGCGTCTTGAGATGGGCTTCCTGCTTGTCTTCGACGCGAATGATCTGGAACCCGAAACTACTCTTGATCAGGTCACTGGTCTGTCCCTTGGCGAGTGAGAAGGCAGCCTTGTCAAATTCAGGGACGCCGGCGCGGCCGCGACCGAGCCAGCCGAGTTCGCCTCCGGTCTTGGCGCTGGCGGGATCGTCGGAATACTTCTCCGCGAGTTTGGCAAAGTCTCCGCCCGCCTTGAGTTCCTTCAAGACCCCTTCGGCTTTCGCGCGTACATCGGCGACGGCCTTCTCATCCTCCTTGGCGCCGGGGGCAAGGAGCGGAGTCTTGAACAGAATGTGGCTGACCTTCACCTTTTCGGCCAAACGGTACTCGTCGCGGTGTTGATCGTAATAGGCCTGCAGATCCTGATCGTTCACCGTTGCCGCCGCCGCGACCTTCGCGCTATCCACGACTATGTATTTAATCTGCCGCTTCTCGGGGATGGAATTGTTATAGGCTGCTTTGTGGCTTTCGTAATAAGCCTTGAGCTCCGCCTCGGCGGGATGCAGGCCCTTCAGAATGTCAGCCTGCGTAACCACGGCATATTCGAACTTCACTTTGGTGCTGCGGCGGCTGAATTCGTCGCGAACTTCGGCGTCCCCCACGAAGGCGCTGGTTGAAACCAGGGCACGCAACTTGCGGACAAGAATATAGTCCTTCTCCAGCGCTTCAAATTGAGGAACAGTCAGGTCGTTGCGCTGGACGAAATTCTCGTACTCTTCCTGCCCGACGAACTTGCCGTCGGGAAAGAGCATGGAGCCAAGCTGTCCGTGTTGGAGTTCATCGCGCAGTTCGTCATCGCTGACGCGCAGACCCAGATGGCGCGCCTCCGCAATTAAGGTCTTCTCGTTGATGAGTTGCTCGGCAGCCTGCCCCGAAAAATAAGGCATCAGCATTGCAGCCTGCGGTCCACCGCGAGGAAACTGCTGCCGGATCATGGCCCGCGCTTCACGCTGCACCTCAGGCACGGTCACTTGCTGGTCGCCAACCGTGGCCAGGACACCGGCCGGGGGCGCGCCAATACCGAGACTGGAGCCGATCCCGCCGGGAATCAGCGTGATTGCCATCGAGGCACAGATGAGGACGAGAAGCGCACCGAGAATAATCTTCACGGTTGGCCCTGCATTTTGAAGCTGTCGAATCATAGTCGGATAACTCCGTTAGATTGGTCCACGCTGGAAGCGAGAATTTATGATTATAAACTAGCCGGGTTCTGACAGCCGGCGCGGACAACGAGAATCCCTTCTGCAACTCACAAGACATTGTCACCCCGAACGAAGTGAGGGATCTGCAGCTCGCCGCAAGATGCAGATCCCTCACTTCGTTTCGTTCGGGATGACAATTCGTGATAGGTGTAATCTCGCACTCGACGCCCGTTCGCAAGTACTCCGGCGGAACTCCGCTGTTGAATCGAATTAATAAAGGTGTTATGAACATAGGGCGGTCCCAGCATGACAAGCCGCTGGCTTTCCATTTCCTGATCTAAAGGATACCTTCATGAAGGCATTGCGATTCCTGATCCCGTTCTTCTCGCTGGCGGCCGCCGTCGCCCAGTCCGGCCTCCCTCCAGCCCGGACGTTTCCTTTGCGCGACGGGTGGGCCCTGCAGTCTTCCGCGAAAGTAACGGCAACCGGCGCAACCATCTCGGGCGCGGCGTTTAAGACGAGCGACTGGATCCAGGCGAAGGTTCCGACGACGGTGGTGGCCGCGCAAGTCAAGAGCGGGCGGCTGCCCGATCCTTTCTACGCCATGAATCTGCGGCAGTACCCCGGTGTCAGCTATCCCGTCGGTTTCAATTTTTCGAATATTCCGATGCCGCCCGACAGTCCTTACGCGGTTTCGTGGTGGTACCGGAAGGAATTTTCTCTGCCCGACAGGTTCGCAGGGAAAACCGTGTGGCTGAATCTCCGCGGCATCAACTATCGCGCCAACATTTTTCTCAACGGAAAGCAGATTGCCACCTCGAAAGACGTTGCCGGCGCATGGCGAACTTACGAGTTCAACGTCACGTCCGCGGTCAAACCAGGAGCGAATGTGCTCGCGGTGCAGGTGTGGGCGCCGACCGAGAACAGCCTGGCAATCACATTTGTGGACTGGAATCCGGCGCCGCCCGACAAGAACATGGGCCTGTGGCGGGAAGTGTATTTGACGAGCAGTGGACCGGTCGCGCTGCGGCATCCGGCAGTGCTCTCTAAGGTGGATTCGCCAGAGAACAAAACGGCCCACTTGACCGTAACCGCGCTGGTAAAAAATGCCAGCGATCACCCCGTAAAAGGGACGCTGAAAGGCAGAATCGAAAACATCGAACTCGCGCAACCGGTGGAACTGGCGGCGGGAGAGTCAAAAGACGTGGTGTTCTTGCCCGATCAATATCCGCAGCTCAATCTGAACAATCCGCGGTTGTGGTGGCCGGCGCAGATGGGGACGCCGAATCGGTACGATCTGCATCTTTCGTTCGAGGTGGATGGCAAGGTATCCGATGAGTCCCATACCAAGTTCGGCATTCGCGAGATCACGTCGGAGGTCGCCGAACAAGCGCCGGATCGCTTAAAACGCCTGTTCAAGGTCAATGGCAAGAACATCCTGATTCGCGGTGGTGGCTGGACGCCCGACATGATGATGCGCGAAAACCAAGAACGGCTCGCCGATGAGTTCCGCTACGTGCGCGATATGGGGCTGAACACAGTCCGGCTGGAAGGCAAACTCGAAACCGAGGACTTCTTTGAAATGGCCGACCAGCAGGGCATTCTGGTGATGGCTGGATGGTGCTGTTGCGATTTTTGGGAGCACTGGGGGAATTGGAAGGATGAGGACTTCGGAATCGCAAAAGCCTCGTTGCGCGACCAGATATACCGGTTGCGAAGCCATCCCAGCCTGGTGATGTGGCTAAATGGCAGCGACAATCCGCCTCCGCCGGACGTGGAAGAGATGTATCTGAAGATTGAAAGCGACCTGCGGTGGCCGAATCCGATCGTCTCTTCGGCCACGGCGAAGACCGCCACGGTAACGGGCGAAAGCGGCGTGAAGATGAGCGGGCCCTATGAATACGTGGCGCCGTCGTATTGGACGGCGGATCCATATCTTCGGACGGACAAAAATATCTGCAACCCCGGTGGATGCGGGGGCGCCTACGGCTTCAATACTGAAACCAGCATGGGTCCGGCCGTTCCGCCGATCGAAAGCGTCGCGCGCATGGTTCCGAAAAACCATCTTTGGACAGCGGATGGGCCACTGGATGAATACTGGAACTTCCATGCGGGCGGCGGCTCTTTCAAAACCATCCATGTGTTTACTGATGCGCTGAATGCGCGCTACGGAAAGGCCAGCAGCGCGGCTGACTTCACCTACAAGTCGCAGCTCATGACCTACGAAGGCGTGCGCGCCATGTACGAGGCTTACAGCCGCAACAAGTACACCTCGACAGGCGTCATCCAGTGGATGCTTAACAACGCGTGGCCTTCGATGATCTGGCATCTCTACGACTACTATTTGCGGCCGGGCGGCGGATATTTCGGCGCGAAGAAAGCCATGCAGGCGCTCGACCCCGTCTATGGCTACGACGATCACTCGGTGTGGCTGGTGAGCAGTCAATATGCGGATGCCAAGGGGCTGAAACTGTGGACGCGCATATTCAATCTGGATGGAACGCAGAAGTTCTACAAGGACTTCACGCTCGAGGCAGCTGCCGACAGCACGGCGAAAGTGTTTGAGATTCCTCAGATCGAAGGACTGTCACCGGCATACTTCCTGGATCTCCGTGTGACGGATAGCAGCGGCAAGCTGGTTGGATCGAACTTTTACTGGCTCTCGACGAAACCGGAAACGCTCGACTGGGCAAAGTCGAACTGGTATACGACTCCGACCGAGTCGTATGCGGACTACACCGCGCTCGCGCAGTTGCCCAAAGTGAGGCTGAATGTGTCGAGCCGCAGTGAGCGCAAGGGCGAAAATGGCATGACTCGTGTTGTCGTTGAAAATCCCGGCAAGACCGTGGCCTTTTTCGTGCGCCTGAAGCTCAAGGGCAAAGGCGGCGAGGAAATACTGCCGGTGGTGTGGCAGGACAACTACATCTCGCTGCTGCCCGGTGAGAAGCGGGAGATCTCGGCAACGTACCGCACCAGCAGCCTGGGGACGGCGACGCCGGCTATCGAAGTAAGCGGTTGGAACGTGGAGTAGATTCTTAAAGAATTGTCATCCCGAGCGAAGCGAGGGATCTGCAATTCGCTGCAAGATGCAGATCCCTCGCTTCGTCCGGGATGACAAATACTAAGGGCGGTATCAATCAGCTTCCGTTTCTTCTACTCATCCGGCGGCAGATCAAAGTTCACCAGGTCTCCGCGGAAACCACGCGTCTTCCAGGCTCCGAAGGCGATTCCGACTGCCATCCAGATGGAACCGGCGATCTTGGCGGGACTGCTGAGGCTCACCCAGAGGAAGAAGCAGATCACGAAGCCGAGAATGGGTGGCACGACAAATGAGATTGACCTTCTGTGTTCGCGGACCACGTAGCGCATGAAAGCGGCGGCGTTCACGCCCATGAAGGCGATGAGCGCGCCGAAGTTCAGCATCTCGGCACCGAGGCCGAAACTCATCACGAAGGCGCCAATCAGTGCGCACGCACCCACAAACAACACGTTGTTTCGCGGCACGCGATGCTTCGCGTCCACCACTCCGAAGAATGATTTCGGAAGCGCGTTGCTTCGTCCCATGCCGTAGAGCAGGCGGGCAGCACCAATCTGCGCGCCCATGCCTGATCCAAAGTTAGCGACCAGCAGGGTGAATCCGATAATGCCAAACATCGGCTTCCAGGCGCGGCCGGCAACGTGAACGAAGGCCGTGTCGACATCCGGAAAAGGCTGTGATGCGGGCCAGATCAACTGCGCGACGTAGACTTCAACGGCAGACAGAATGCCGATGACCAGGCAAGTCATTACGGTGGCCAGCAGAATGTTACGGCGCGGGTTTTCCGCTTCTTCCGAAAGCGTGGAGATGCCGTCGAAACCGATGTAGGTAAGCACCGCGATCGAGGTTCCACTGAGCACGGCCTTCGTGTTCCACATGCTCGGGTCGTAGAAGGGACGCGTGTAGAAGCCCGGGCCATCGTGCGGATGCCCGAAAATGTAACGCGCCGCGACCACAAAGAAAATCGCAATCACCACACCCATCGCCGCCGCCAGCCCCGAGTTCACCCGGGCCGAGGTCTTCACTCCCTGTACGTTCAGAAGCGTAAACACCGACGCAAAGAAGACGGCCCACAGCGCGTAGGGCACGCCGGGAGCAAACACGTGCGCCTGCTGGCTGCACCAGATGGTGCAGATGATCGGGTTGAGCATGTAATCCATCACCATGCTCCAGCCGGTGACGTAACCCAGGGCAGGATTGATTTCCTGGCCGACGTAGGTGAAGGCCGAGCCGGCGCTGGGATAGGCACGCGCCATGCGGCCATAGCTGATGGCGGTGAACAGCATCGCCACCATGGCGATCAGGATGGTTGTCACCACATGCCCGCGTCCGCGGTCGCTGAGCACCCCGAACACCGACATAGGGGCGACCGGCTGAATCACGATGACGCCGTAGAGAATCAGGTCCCCGAGCGTGAGTGAACGCCTCAGGCGCGGGCCGTTAGCGGCCGGGTTGGCGGTAGAACTCATTCACAATCTCAAAATAAAACCCCATTATCCTGCGGAGAGATAACGGGGTTCGGGGGAAGGATATCTTCATGGATCGCGGGATGGCAAATAGAGCTACCTGCCGCAGTTCCAAGAAATCATCTTGCATTCTATACGGAAGGGATATTCTGTCAACGACAAAATCTGTATTAAAACGATTCTTGCCGTATTTTGCCGAAACTCAAGACATTCGGCTGAATTCGCCAGAACTTGTAAGGAGCGTGAGTCACGGTCATGAACCACAAAATGCGTTTTCTACTCCTGTTCCTTTTTTTCTTCTTCCTCTTCGGGCCCTGGGCGCAATGCCAGACCCAGACTGTCCAAGAAAAGATTGCACAGGCAAAGACTGCCCAGGAACGACTGGGTTATCCGGCCTCGGCGCGCCTGCTGGTGATTCACGCCGATGACTTGGGCATGAACCATTCCGTCAACCGGGCCACCTTTGAAGCTCTCGAAAAGGGATGGATTACTTCGTCCAGCATCCTGGTTCCCTGCCCATGGTTTCCCGAGGTGGCGAATTGGGCGAAACAGCATCCGAACACCGATCTTGGCATTCACCTGGCCCTCAACAGTGAATGGACGACTCTTCGTTGGGGGCCGGTGAGTTCAAAAGACAAAGTACCCAGCCTGTTGGACGCGGCAGAGTATCTACCACTCGACACCCCTGCCGTCGTTCAGAATGCCAAGCCCTCCGAGGTTGAGAGCGAACTACGTGCACAGGTTGATCGCGCCCAATCCGCGGGCATTCAGGTGACCCATCTGGACACTCACATGGGCGCGCTGTTCGAGTCGACGGATCTGTACCAGGTCTATCAGAGGATGGGCCATAGCTACGGTCTGCCCATCCTGGAGGCGAGGGCGGGAAGCCATGCGCCGGTGGGAACATCGCCGCCTGCGGAGGAAGTTCTGGTGGAAAAGGTCATCGAGATCGACCCTGGCATCGATGCCAAGGACTGGACTGCCTGGTACCGGAAGCAACTCGAGCCTCTCGGGCCGGGAGTGTACCAGGTCATTGTGCATCTCGCTTACGATGACGATGAGATGCGGGGCGCGACTTACGATCATCCCGATTGGGGCGCCGCATGGCGGCAACACGATCTGGGTATGGTCAAGAGCGCGGAGTTCCGGCAGTTCCTCAAGGAACAAGGTTTCGTGCTCGTAACCTGGAAAGAGCTGGCGAGAGCGCGTCTGCGCTGACGCTAGACACCGGCATCCGATTGGCCTTCTTGCTCAATTGCTGAAGACGGCGTGGGTCTTGTCGAGTATGCACCTGCTGTCGGAGGGCGCGTTCGATTCGGCCAGGTGAGTACCTCGCCATGACTTCCACCATTGCAGCAGGGGCTTGACTTCGGACTCGTAGGGTTTGAGGCTCTTGTTGTCGATGAACTCCATATTCTGGAATTTGCTCTCGCGGGCCACGCTGATCGTGTAAGGATGCGAGTTTTCGACCACCAAGGGCGGCATGGTTAGCGGCACCTTGAGTTCGCGAAATTGCTTGCTGTCCAGAATTCCCTCGAGTGCATTCCAATCGGCATCGGACAATTGTCCTTCGTAGATTTTGCGGTCCCGATCCTGTCCCATCTTGCGATTTGCCTTTTCGGCATGGAAACGATGATCCGCAAACACCAAAGTGCAGTATTGCTCCGTAGCCATGGTGCCGGGCTGGACTTCAGAGAGCAAAACCCGAAGAGCAGTACCCTTCGCCGGCTCATTCGAGCCAGCGTTGGCCACAAGGCCGATTCCCAGCACGACGGAAAGAACTATCATCGGACGTATCATCGCATTATCCCCGGACCAGTCATTTTCACTGGCTTGTATTCATCGGTACACAGTACTGGGACTTCGATTCCTTCAACCCTGATTTGTTCTTTTTTTGTAATTCTTCAAACCACTTCATGAGCGGGCTGAGTGTTTTCTTGTAGGGGGCTCCGTTGTCCAGGTAGGCATCCATCCCAGTGGAGGGCCCTGACGTGGCTGAAATCAAAGCTCCTGTCTTCACTCGTTCTTTGACGGTGGTAAATTGCTGCACGGTTCCTGCATGGTTGATTTGCGCATCGAGCGTTTCGATTTCCCGTACGACCTGCGTGTCAGCGGGAAGGACCGGCGCCTTGGGCGTCGTGATCTTTTTGAGTTCTTCATCGTCCAGAATGGCTTTCAGCCGCTGCAGATCGTCTGCCGCCAGAACGCCCTCCGCCGATTTGATTTTGGGACTGCCCACAGTGTGTTCATCTCTTTTTTCGAGGCCGTACTTGCCATCCTGGTACACAACCAGACAAGAAGCCGTATTTGGATATTTCCACGTGTCTCGTGAAATCTCCTGGGCCGCGTTGTTTACATCATTTCCCAGGGATTGGCGATTCTCTTGAATCTCCGCCTCTGCGGTTGAGCGTTGCAACCGCAGCAGGGCCTGGGCGCTGGCGATCTGTGCCACCAGCAACAGCCCAACCGGCATTAGCAGCTTCAAACCTTTTTTGAAACCCGATTCGCTGGGCATTTCTTCCTCCTCCGCAAGAATGGAAATTGCCCCCAATGTTACACCCGAACTGATCGCACCGTTTAGGGATTGTTGTGCTTAGCAGGCTACATACCGGCAGTTTGACCTTATCAGTAGAGGCCATTGCAGTCTCTGCACCGTCCGAAATGCAAGTATCGAGCCTGCGATACTCTCGACAGCTATTGCGCGCTGTCGAGAGTATCTCCTCATGCTTTTAGCGGCAGGGCGTGTAGGGAGTCACGTCCAGACTGTAATTCTTCGAGATGCCTGGAAGTGATCTGGGACAGCGTAACCCCGGCTGGAACGGTGAAGCTGAAGTAACCCGTAAACTGCTGCCCGCCGGTCGTTCCAAATTGAACGTAGTCGCTCGGAGTATTTTGGGTGCCAGTTTGGTCTTTTGTGTTTAGCGCCGTAATCGACCCCGTATAACTGCCTTGCGCGACAGTGATCGAGGCGGGAGAAACTCTCCACTCCGAATAAGTCGGGCCGGACAGAGTCTGTGCTTGCAGGTGGAGTGCAAAGGCAAGCGTCACCAAAACTATGATTGAGGGCGCGACCAATGCCTTGCAGCGTGACGACTTTCTTTTCATGATGCTCTCCTCGGGCCTTCCGCGTTCTGAATTTATAAAGCCGGTTTTCGACTTACGTCCCCGTAAAGGTCGAGAAGGAGCAGATTCGCGCACGTCCAAACATCTGAATAATTAGTAATGGCGACAATATTGCATCGTAATGTGATCGCTTGTAAACGAAAATGCGCGCTATTGTCGTAATATTGCCGACTTGAGTTTTTCGGCTTTTGGAGGCCTTCAGCGTGGAACGGACAGGTTTCGTTCCACGAACGCCTCCAGATGCGGGAACCCATGGTCGCGCCAGCGCCTCAATCTGGTTCGACCTTCTTCGACCGCTCTCAGCACGGCTTCCTTCTCAGCCGGGTTTGGCGAAGCCTTATGCCAGAGCGGATCCAGCAGTTCCTGCAAGGGCCCGTTGGAATCGAGGGTGGATTTATTGAGAGCAATCGCGGCAGCGGCCGTGCCCATTGCATAACGCAGCGGATTCAAGCCCTGCTGCAGGGCCAGGCGAACTGTGCCCACGAGGCGGTCGTCCCATTCCAACTTCCGTTCGGGATCGCGGCCCACGCGTTCGACCGTGTCGCCCAAATAAGGATTGAACATCCGCAGCAGCAGGTCCGTGGCATAGGCTCGGTAGCCTTCTGTTGTAAACAGCGGGTCTTTGCCCTGATGTCTTCGAACGAGCGCCTCCCCGGACTCGTTGACGAATGCGGCTTCCAGGAATGCGGCTACTCCCGGAGCTCTCTCCAGATCAGCGATCCGTCCCACACCCAGGAGCGCTCCGAGATAGGCGGCGACGGCGTGGGTGGAGTTGTGTCCGTAGAGTTTCGCTTCTTCAAAAGGCAGCAGGTCGGGCTTCTCTTCGAACACTTCGATGCCACGGTAGAAGCCTTGGGTAACGACTCGATCTCTAGCGGGCCTCCCTCCGAAGGATGTTCTTGAAACTAGAATCCGATTGAAGGCCTCCACCAGCACGGCGCGAGATTCGAAGGATGTGACCGTTTTCAGGCCTTGTTTTTCAATCTCATTTGGATCTGTGACCACGCCACTCATCTTCCCGATCACGGTGTTGAGAAATGCGACGCGGGCGCGTACCTGATCCTGTTCGCTCCGGGGAATTTCGCTGAGGACTGCTTCTTCCAGGATTTCGGCCGCGTGGTTGTGGTTCTCGGCGGTATAAACGACGGCTGGAGGACCGCCCGCGGCAGCCTTCCGCCTAAGCCCGTCGGCCAGAATCCGGTGCACGCTTCCCGATGAGGTGGAGGTGTAGTACGCCACACTCGGCAACGCGGTGGCGATTTCCGCAGCCTCAGCAACCGCCGCCACCAGAAACTCGCATTCGGACTGGTTCGCCGGGTTCGCGATCTCGGTCGGCCCGATCTCCACCGCTTCCACCCGGTCGTGGTATGCCACATTGACCGCGTATTTTCCCGTCGATTGACGGAGCGCCTGCACCGCATTCGGCATGACCTCGGCGACGATGAGGCGGCGAAAGTTTCCCGAGCGAAAGGCTTC
>Ga0074046_10001741_pt1 | contig 19293 bp, 15 predicted proteins | sample BogForMeECP23OM3_FD_94441 | JGI IMG/M metagenome (GOLD analysis project Ga0074046, IMG submission 94441) | Bog forest soil microbial communities from Calvert Island, British Columbia, Canada - Bog Forest MetaG ECP23OM3 | ecosystem: Environmental > Terrestrial > Soil > Wetlands ... | reverse complement strand
TTGTTTTTGACCGGCAACCTCGTGATGCAGGGGATGTCCTCCTCCATGGAAATACCGCTGGAAGACCTGCGAACGCTTCGGAACGCGCTCGCGGCCAAGGTCGATAAGACACCGTACCCACCTTTGAAGAGCTATTTGCCGGTCACATGGCGGGTGTTCGGAACCGAGAGATACGCGCTGGGACCGGTGGGTTTTCGTGCGGCGATGAATTCGCTGGGGCAGGAAGCGTACGCCGATCTAGCGGACCATGTGGGCTTCCAGTCAGGCGTGGAAGCAATTCTGGCCAAGTACCAAGGAGCGCATGGCAGCGGCGTTCTGCTGCTGCTGGAATATCCTACGCCGCAACTTGCGGAACAGCACCTGCACCACCTGGAAGAAGCGCTGCCCGCCGCAGCCAAGCGGGCTGGCGTAACGGTGGAGCGCAAGGCTTCGCTGCTGTCACTGGTGTTCGAGCCCACGTCGGCGATGCACGCCCAAGCCATTCGGGACGAAGTGAATTACAACACCGAAGTGACCTGGAATGAGCCCAGCCACACCGCGACGGACCCGCCAATGGTCGTAATGATTGTGAAGATTTTTCTGTTCACCGGGTTATTTCTGGGGTTCGCCACCGGCGTGGGAATTGCCTTTGGCGGTCTGCGCGTGGTCATCAAGCGACTGTTCCCCGGCAAAGTATTTGACCGTCCGGAAGATATCGAAGTCCTGCAACTGGGCTTGAGCGGCAAGAAGATCGATGCCAGTGACATGTACTGACGTTCCCTCCCTGACATAAAAAGTCCCAAGCTGCGTCTAATATTTGATTTGTATTTTCCGATACAGACTCGGGCCGGTTGTCGTAATATTAAGTGTTCTTAAACCCATGCGCACACTCGTCCTACGACAGTTGACCGTTTCGCGCGGCAAAAGACCATGCTCCGGGGTGAATACCCTACCCGTGATGCTGCTGGCCTGCGCGCTTTTGAGCGGGTGCGGCCAGAAGTCGACCGCAGGAGACGCGGCAGGCGGGGCTCCACAAGCGATGCCCGTGCAGGTACTGGCTCTCGTGCCGGAAAAGATAGCGGACACGACGGAATACCTGGCAATTCTGAAATCGCGGCACTCGGCAGTAATTAACCCACAAGTGGAGGGGCACGTCACAAACATTGACGTGAAATCGGGCGATCGCGTCAAGACGGGAGACGCGCTGCTGCAGATTGATCCGATGAAGCAGGAGGCCACGGTCAGCAGCCAGGATGCGGCGCGCGCTTCACAGGAAGCCGCCCTGAAGCTGGCGAAGGTGAACCTGGAGCGGGCGCAGAAGCTGTTTGAGGCCGGGGTCGTCAGCAAGATGGATTTTGACAACGCGCAAACGAATTACGACTCCGCGGTAGCCCAGTTAAAATCCCTGGAGCAGCAGGTACAGCAGCAGAAAGTGGAGCTGCGCTATTACCGCGTGAGCGCGCCGATGGACGGCATCGTGGGGGACATCCCCGTGCGCGTGGGCGACCGCGTGACGGTCTCGACGCTGCTGACGACGGTGGATGAACCGGGGGCGTTGGAAGCGTATGTCTACGTGCCGGCTTCGCGGGCGAAGGAACTGCGACTGGGCCTGCCGGTGAGGCTGCTGGATGAGAATGGTGAGGTGCGGGCGGAGACGGCAGTCACGTTTATATCACCGGAAGTCGATCCCGATACGCAGACTGTGCTGGCCAAGTCGGCCGTGGGCAACCTGAAGGCGAACTTGCGCATTGCCCAGCAGGTGCGGGCCCGAATTACTTGGGGAAACCGGGAAGGGCCGGTGGTGCCGGTATTGGCGGTGCAGCGAATCAACGGCCAGTTCTTTGCGTTTGTGGCCGTAAAAGAAGCAAACGGGACAATAGCGCGCCAGCGGTTACTGAAATTGGGAGAGATCATCGGAAACAACTACCCGGTGCTGGAAGGGCTGAAGGCGGGCGATCACGTAATCGTGTCTGGCACGCAGTTTCTGCAGGACGGAGCACCGGTCACGGAGCTTTTGCAGGGGGGCGGCAAAGAGGCGGGCAGCGCACTATCGCCGGGAAGCAAAGGCCGCTAGTTCCCTGGAAATTCGCAAAAGACAGCAGAGTTGAGAAGAAAGGCGGAGCAGACCGTTGTTTGTTGATTTCTTCATACGACGTCCCGTATTCGCCACCGTTTGTGCGCTGCTGATTATTCTCGGCGGGGCCATCTCGCTGCCTAATCTTCCGGTTGCGCAATTCCCGGATCTGGCGCCCCCGCAAGTCGTCGTCAGCAGCAACTATATCGGAGCAAACGCGCAAGCCGTGGAATCGGCCGTGACCATTCCCATGGAACAAGCCATCAACGGCAGTCCGGGGATGAAGTACATCACTTCCACCAGCGGGAATGACGGCACCAGCCAGATCACGGTGACCTTCGACGTGACGAGAGATGTGGACTTGGCCTCCGTGGACGTGCAGAACCGCGTCAGCCAGGCGCTCGGCCGCCTCCCCAATGCGGTAAAGAACACCGGGGTCATCATTACGAAGCAGGCTTCGGGGTTTATCCTTGGCGCGGGAGTGTACTCGTTAAACGGGCAGTATGACAGCCTGTTTATGAGCAACTACCTCGACGTGTATGTGCGCGACGCCATGAAGCGAGTCAAAGGTGTCGGGGACGTTTTCATCTTTGGCGAGCGCAAATACGCCATGCGGCTGTGGCTGGACCCGGCGCGCCTGGCCCAGCGCGGATTGACCGCCACGGATGTCGTGAACGCGCTCCAAGAGCAGAACGTACAGGTGGCCGCGGGGCAGGTGGGGCAGCCGCCGACGGAAAGCGGACAGGCCTACCAGATCAGCGTGCGCGCTATTGGACGCCTGACCGAGGCCGCCGAATTTGAAAACATCATTTTAAAAACAGGCACGGATGGCACGCTTGTGCGCGTGAAGGACGTGGGCCGCGCAGAACTGGGCGCGGAAGACTATGGCTCGCTTTTGCGCTACAACGGCCACGACGCCGTTGGCATCGGCATCACGCAATTGCCTGGCGCGAACGCGCTGGATGTGGACCGCGCGGCAAAGGCTGAACTTGAGAGACTCTCGAAGAACTTCCCCCCGGGGCTGAAATACGCCGTGGCTTTCGACACGACGACGGTAATTGGCGAATCCATCCGCGACGTGCTGATCACGCTTCTCCAGGCCATCGTGCTGGTGCTGCTGGTGATGTACCTGTTCCTGCAGGAATGGAGGAGCACGCTCATTCCCGCGGTCACGATTCCCGTATCGCTGATCGGCACGTTTGTCTTCGTGAAGGTGCTGGGTTTTTCCATCAACACACTGACCCTGTTCGGCATCACGCTGGCCACCGGACTGGTCGTGGATGACGCGATCGTGGTGATCGAAAACGTGGAGCGGCACATCGTGGAGGGCATCACGGAGCCGCACAATGCCGCGAGCGTGGCGATGAAAGAAGTGGCCGGGGCGGTGGTGGCAACCTCGCTGGTGCTGGTGTCCGTGTTTATTCCCGTGGCGTTGTTCCCGGGAACAACGGGAATCCTGTTCCGGCAGTTCGCGCTGACCATTGCGTTTTCGGTTTCCATCTCGGCATTCAACGCCCTTACCCTCACTCCCGCGCTTTCTGCGATCTTCCTTGGACATCATCGTGCACGGGCACAGAGCATTTTCTTCAGATTGTTCAACAAGGTGTTTGACGCCGGGTCGAAGCTCTACACGACGACGCTTCGTGGGGTGCTGCGGCTTCGCTATGCATTCCTGCTGGCCTTTGCCGCGACCCTAGGACTGGCTTTCTGGCTGTACCGAACAATTCCGCAGGGATTCCTGCCAGAGGATGATCAGGGCTACCTGATGGTGGCGGTACAAACGCCGCAGGGTGCTTCGTTGCAATACACGCGCGACGTCTGCGCCAGAGCCGAGGAAGTGCTTGCCCACGTGCCCGAAATTGATGGGGCGTTCACGGTCGTGGGATTTGGCTTTTCCGGCAATGCTCCCAACAAAGCGATTATCTTCGTAAACTTGAAAGAATTCCGCGACCGCAAGGGAAAAGATCACACGTCGTTCGCCGTCCTGAACAAAGTTCGCGGCCCGTTGCTGGGGATTCCGGGCGGAATCATCGTGCCCTTCAATCCGCCCGCCGTGCAAGGCCTGGGAACCTTCGGAGGATTCGCCTATCAACTGGAGGACCTGGGACGCAATACTCTGCAAACCATTGCAAACACGGCGAATCAATTGGTAGCTGAAGGCAATAAGAGCGGGAAGGTCACCGGGCTGTTCACGAGCTTCACCGCCAACGACCCGCAATACCTTGTCAAGATTGACCGTGAAAAGGCCAAAAGCCTGCAAGTGCCGTTGAGCCAGATTACGGATGCTCTCCAGGTGTTCATGGGCTCGGTGTACGTAAACGATTTCGATTTCAACAACCGGTCATATCGCGTTTATGTGCAGGCGGATCAGCAGTTCCGTTCGGGGGCGAAGGACATTCGGACGTATTACCTGAAGTCCAACACGGGCAAAATGGTGCCGCTGGACAATGTCGTGGGAATCGAACAGACCGAGAATCCACAGGTGATTTCGCACTTCAATTTGTTCCGTTCGGCGGAAATTGACGGGTCGGCGGCAGCGGGACTCAGCTCGGGTGCGGGCATTGCGGCCATGGCCGAGCTTTCAAAAAAAGTGCTGCCACAGGGCATGAAGTATGAATGGAGCGGATTGTCGTTGGAGGAGATCGAATCAGAGGGAAAAGCGGTGATTCTCTTCGGGCTCGGACTGGTCTTCGTGTATCTGACACTCGCGGCCCAATATGAAAGCTACGTACTGCCGTCGATCGTGCTGCTCGGGGTTCCGGGCGCGCTCCTGGGAGCGCTTGGCGCGCTATGGACGCGGGGGCTGACGAATGATGTGTACTGTCAGATCGGGCTGGTGATGTTGATTGGTCTGGCGAGCAAAAATGCGATTCTGATTGTGGAATTTGCGGAGCAGTTGCAGGAGCAAGGCTACGAAACTCTGGATGCGGCGGTGGAAGCGGCACGCATCCGGCTGCGGCCTATTTTGATGACCTCCATGGCGTTCATCCTGGGCGTGGTGCCGCTGGTGATTGCGGAAGGCGCGGGGGCGGCGGGGCGCGTATCGGTGGGCACAACAGTTTTTGGTGGAATGATCGCGGCGACGACGCTGAATTTGCTTTTCATCCCCATGCTCTACGTGGTGGTGCGGAAGATCGTGCCGCGAAAGAAGATGAAGGAAGTAGCGGCCTGAGTTGCGGGTGAGAACCGGTTCGGTAGAGTAGTTCGCTGCGAACCGTTACCTGGAAGCGTTGAGGATACTGCGGGTGGGGACGAGAGTGCGGCAAGTGCCGCAGAAGCGGCTGGTCTTCAAGTCAATCCATTCCACACCGTGAGATGGGGCCATGGCGCACTGGTAGTCTTCACAGTGCGACAGGTTGAGGGTGTGGCCGAGCTCGTGGACGGCCTCCTTGAGCAAACGCTCGTGCTGCAGCCTGGGATCCGCAGGTAAGCCATAAAACTCCTGACTCAAGCGATGAGAGGAAACTACCGCGCAGGTGCCGGGTAATTGGGCTTCCCCAAAAACGAAGGTGAGGATGGGGATGTAGAGATCCAGAGGGGTAACGCCGAGGAGGCGCCACTTCGCGGGAGTGTTGCGCTTCAGCATCGCGGCGAGAATTTCGGTGGAAGAGTACTGCTGCCGGGTGAGATTGAAAGCAAAAGCGGGTTCCGGCTCCGGCGGAAGAATCTCGCAGGGGACAGCGAATTCGCGTTCGAGTCCCGCGCGGAGTTCGGAGAGCGTCTCCGCGGCGGCGGGGCCGAACGGGAGTAGCTGAACGAGGTTCACAGGGCGTCCGCAGTGACCCGCTTCCATCCGTACTTCTTGAGCTTGTTGTGCAAGGTGACGCGATCGATATCGAGGACCTCGGCGGCGAGGGTCTGGTTGCCCTTACAATCTTCGAGAACGGCGAGGATGTGGGCGCGCTCGATGTCTTCCAAGGTACGGGGCTGATTTTCGGCGAGTGGCAGGCGCAAGGCGAAATCTCCCTCCCGAATTTCCGGTTCCTGCGCGACCACCATGGCGCGTTCCACAGCGTTTTCAAGTTCGCGGACGTTGCCGGGCCACTGGTAGCGGTCCAGGAGGGCCATGGCTGTCGGCGAGACACGATTGATGCGCTTGTTCATGGAAGCAGAGAACTTGCGAACAAAGTGTTCAACCAGAATCGGAATATCGCCCTTGCGATCGCGCAGCGCCGGCAGTTGGATCTGAAAGACATTCAGACGATAGAAGAGGTCGGGGCGGAAGCGGCCTTCTTCGATGAGCTGGTCGAGTTTCTTATTGGTGGCGGCGATGCAGCGAAAATCCACCTGGATGGGATGGGTGCTGCCGACGCGGGTGATTTCGCGTTCCTGGAGTACACGTAACAGATCGGTCTGGGTCTTCAGGCTGATGTCGCCGACTTCATCGAGAAAGACGGAGCCGCCCTCGGCAACTTCAAAGCTGCCCTTCTTGCGGTACTGCGCGCCGGTAAACGCGCCTTTTTCATGACCGAAAAGCTCGCTTTCGAGGAGTGTTTCCGCCAGTGCGCCGCAATGAATCACCACGAGCGGATTGTAGTGGCGGGGGCTGGCCGCATGAATCGCGCGGGCGCAGAGTTCCTTGCCGGTGCCGCTTTCGCCGGTAATCAGAACGGTCGCGTCGGTGGGGCCAACCGTCTGGATGGCTTCAAAGACGCGAACCATCGCGGCGCTTTGTCCGACAATTTCCTGGGGGCGAACCACGGAAGCAACGGTTTCGCGCAAGCGGACGTTCTCCTGTTCGGCACGCTTGTGGGAAATGGCGTTGTGGACACTGTGCGCGATGTCGTCCGGGTCAAAGGGCTTGGAAACATAATCATAGGCGCCATTCTTGAGGGCTGCGACGGCTGTATCCACACTGGCGTAGCCGGTCATGATGATCACGAGCATTTCGGGGTCGATCTCGCGCATGCGGCGCTGTAGCTCGACGCCATCGGTGCCAGGCATCTTGATATCGACGAGCGCCAAGTCAAAGCGCTTGGCGGCCATCTTGGTGAGGGCGTCCTGGGCGCTTTCGGCCACGGTGACGTCATAGCCTTCTTCGCGGAACCACTTATCGAGAGAGTCGCGGACAATCAGTTCGTCATCAACAACGAGCAGATTCCCTTTTGTGGCCATGATCGCTGCTCCTTACCCCGCGACAACCGCGGGGCCATTGTTCAACACGACATTGGAATGCACAGGCAGCGTGATCGTGAAGGATGTCCCACGGCCAGGCTCTGAAGCCACTTCGATCTTACCGGCGTGACGATCCACGATGTTGCGGCTGATGGCCAGACCAAGCCCAAGACCGCGCCCGTGTTCTTTGGTCGTAAAAAAGGGTTCAAACATATTTGCCAGGACTTCCGGGGGCATCCCAACACCGTCGTCCCGGACCTCAATCTGGATGTTGCCAGTACCCGGCAGTCGGTGAGAGTTCAGCGTCAGGTTCCCACCATTCGGGAGCGCGTCGATGGCGTTCATGACGAGGGCCAGGATGACCTGTTCGATCTGGCCAGGATCGCAGCGGACGTTGGGAAGATCCGGAGCGAGATTGAGGTGGAGTTCGATGTTCTTCAGCTCGAGCTGGTGCTGGACGAGGCGGATGCAGCGATCAACGACGGCGTTCAAGTCGGCTGGCTCGCTACTCAAGGAGGTGGGGCGCGCAAAGGTCATGAGATTTTTGACGATTTCGCCGCAGCGGCGGCTCTCGGTCTCGACGAGGTCGAGCATTTCGATGTTTTCTTTTTGATTTTCTTTTTGCGTGGCGGAATCGCGAGAAAGGCGCTTCTTGAGCAATTTGGCGTAGGTGAGAATGCCGGCCAGCGGATTATTGATTTCGTGGGCGACGACGGCGGCGAGTTTGCCGATGGAAGCCATGCGCTCCACACGCAACATTTCGTCTTGAGCGCCCTTGAGCTGACGCGTTTTCACCTCAACGCGGGCTTCCAAAGTTCGCGCCCAGGCGTTGATTTCCTGGTGAGCCTCCTGGAGTTGCGAGCTCATAGTGTTGAAGGAGGTGGCCAAGTCCTCCAGTTCACCGTGCGACGGGATCTTGATCTGATAGCCGAGGTCGCCCGAACCAATGCGCTTGGTGCCTTCCGTAAGGGCGGTGAGCGGCCCCTGGAGCATGCGGCGAACAAAGCCGACACTGATGATGGCGACGCCGAAGACGGCAAGAATGGTGTAGAGCAGCACCTGGCGGGTGCTCTCGGCGACGTTTTGTTCGCTGCTGGCAAGAGAAATGTTGGTATCGAGGACGCCAAGGACCTTCACCCCGGCGGGGTGGGCGTGGCATTCGGCATTGCTGCAGGCGGGAGCATTCTCAATGGGGTCGATGACGCCAAGGGCGCGCTCGCCATTGGGGAGCCGGTAGGTGCGGAAATTCTGTTTGATGTCGGAGATGCGCAGCGCGCTGCCCGGCACGGCGGCATCGTGGGCCTTCATGTTCTGGTCCACGTACTTGTACATCTCGGAAGTATCGGAGGAAAAGCTGATGCGGCCCTGATCGTTGATGATGCGGATGCGGACCATGCCGGGCTCATCGGCCATTTCGGTGATGATGTGATAGAGGCCGTCACGCTGATTGCGGAGCATATAGTAGGAAGTATTGCGCTTGATGACACTGCTGGTGCGGGCGGCATCAGCAAGAGCATCGCGCTCCAGGTGCGTGCGGTGGAGCTGAATGTTCAGGTAGCCCAGCACTCCGAAGACGAGGGCCATCGAAGAAACGAGCAGCAGGAGCAGCTTGGAACTGAGGCTGCCCGTAACACTCTTCCACAGGTACGATAGGCCCGATCTATCTTCAGGATTCGACATGGTAAAGCTCCGGAAGCTTGCCTCCGGCGGTTTCCGGCACTGCTAGCGACTGGCGGGGCACTTCGCTTTCGAAGATCGGCAGGTACTTCACCGCTAGCGCAAAGATAAGGAACCCGGAAGCAACGATGGCCAAGGTGATGGAAATTTCCGTCCACTTCGGGAAATATTGCTGGCCCGCATAACGTTCCATGCCGGTGATAGCGATATTCAAGCGGTTGGTGACGAAACCGAGCAAGCAGAGCACCGAACTCAGATAGAGACCGTCTGCGTTATTCCGCACTTTGGGAATCAGAAGAAGGCAGATTGGGGCAAACGAACAGAGCAGCATTTCCAGAACGAAGAGGGGTGTTTCGGGACTTCTCCACTGTAGTAAGTGCCATACGCCCCGGTGCAACAGATCCTGGAATCTGACGACCGTGTACACTCCAAGGGCAACGAGAAGGGTTCTCCCCAACTGGCGCAGAAGCGGCAATTCCAAGTGTCTCCCAAAGTGTCTGGCACTCATGGAGGACTCGAAGATGGTCATAGCGAGGCCCACGCAGATGGCCGAGAGGAAGAACAGAACCGGCAGGATCGGGGTATACCAAAGAGGGTGGAGCTTGTTCGGAACAATCAGATAGAGGCTTCCAAGTGAAGATTGATGCAGCGTGGAAAGCATCACGCCTGCTATGACTAGCGGAATGACAAGCATTTTTTGAAGGCGAAGGAGCTTGAAGAATCGCCACCGCTCGAAGACAACCGATGAGAATTCAAGTGAGAGGACGGTGGAATATAGCGTGACACACCAGGCGACCTCGAACATCACCGAGCGGGGATTCCACATCACCAGGGGGTGCCAGATCCGGTAGCCGCGACCGAGGTCAAACAACAGGGCAACAGTAACGAGTATGTATCCCAGGAAAGCGGTCAGGACCGTGGGCCGGATGATTGGTTTGAATTCACGGAGGTTAAGGATGTACACCGTGGCAGTCAAGGTAAATCCGCCTGCGGCCAACATAACGCCGCACATCACGTCAAAACCCACCCACAGCCCCCAGGGGAACGCATCACTGAGGTTCGTCGAAGCTCCGAGGCCCTTAGTAAACCTCACCACTGTCGCATAGGCTCCCACGAGGAGGATCAAAACGAGTACCACCCGCCAGAAGGTGATCTTAGGACTTTGCATAATCGTTCCTTCCTCCAAGCGTAGGGTCACTATCTCCGTGTTCCGCGCGGGCCACTTCATTCTTGCGATTGGTAAGCCACCACAATCCTCCGAGCGCTACACCGCCAATGGTCACAAGATCCGGGATGTGGGAAAGGACACGATAGGTCAGCAAAGGGAGCGCTTCTCCGCTGAGGTCGGTTCTATAGCCGAACTCCTCGAACGGAACGCTGGAGAGCAGCAAGACCGAAGTTCCCCCAGCTTCGTTCAGACCGAATATGTGATTCACATAGTTTTCAGGATTCTTGGCGAGGCGGTCTTTTGCTTCAGAAACCAGATCCTCCCTGACGCCAAACATTGTTGCGCCTGTGGGGCACGCTTCTGCGCAGGCCGTTTGCAGTCCACTTGCAACGCGATCGAAGCACATGTCGCACTTTCGGACGAGTGGCAATGGCTTGTTCCATTCGTACTTCGGAACTGAGAATGGACACGCGAGCATGCAGTAGCGACAGCCTATGCAACGGGAGGCATCGTAGGTGACAGGTCCTAGGGCTGTCTTGCGAAGTGCGGCGACGGGGCAGACAGAAGCACAGCTCGGATCCTGGCAGTTCATGCACAGGCGACGCATGAACTTATCGTTCCTTGTGAGTACCACGGTGAACTTGTGTTCCGACTGCTTCTGCTCAGCGGCAATGGTGTCGTCGTAGGGGAGGCCGTTTCGCTCGGCACAGCCTTTTTCGCACAATTTGCAGCCGATACAAAGAGTCGCGTCGTAGAGAATGCCCTTGCTCATATACGCTCCCTGTGGCTACCTACGTCCCTGCCAGATGGCCTAAAGGTCCTGATCGGGGACCAAAATCGACATTTGATAGATGGCTGAGATCGACACTTGGCCTTCGATCAAGCGCCGCGAAGGGTGTCAAAGACCGGCGAAGGGTCATCCGAACATCTGGGTCAGACGACGCAAAGCGATGTTCGAGAACTGTAGAAAAGTTCAGCAGGGGTGACCTCGTCAGCGATGAGACCTTCTGCGCAGTCGCTGACCCAAATTGAATATAGAGAAGGGGGAGTCGCATTCCTGTGCGTTTCAGCACAATGGGGCGTGACCTGCATCACGTTAGTGTGCGGACTATTTCAGCTGCCCATTCATGCTGACTGCATTAAGTGTGGAGAAACGCCGAGGCCCCGGTCCACTTTCGACCGGGGCCTTGGCTGGGGTTCACTTAGGATGCTAGGTGAGGAAGAACTCGCGCGTAATCTCGCCCCACTTCTCCGCGGGCATTTGCGCGGTCAGATCATGTATAGCTGGGCCTCCGTCTTGAGCGACGACACCGGCGAGAGCCGGCACGCGAAGCTGCAGGCGGCTGGCGGCATCGGCCATCCACTTGCGTGCCAGGCTGCCGTTGAGGAGGTTGCGGAAGCTGATCTGCAGATCGGGAGAGATCACGGAAACGAACCAGCCCTCTCCGTATGGATCTGTGTTGGCCAAGGAAGTATTGGCGGTGAGGGCGTCGTTGATGTTCGTAACTTCGCCTTCGATCGGGGAAACCAGATCAGTGCGCTGGCCGTCGCGGATAATCGTGGCGAATTTCTGGCCTTGCCGCAGCCACTGGCCGCGCTTTGGGAGGACGAGGCCGTCGAGTTTTCCGGCAAGCCGCGCGCCAAAATCATCGATTCCCACGCGAACCAAGGTGGGGCTTTCCTGCAACGCCCAAGTGTGGCCCGGGTGATAGCGCCGATTATCGGGCAACTCAAAACCTGCTACAAAGCTGGGCAGCATGCGGGGCGAAAGTGTCGCCGTTTCTTCTCTTCCCTCTGCGGTGTGTGGCACTTCCTTGCGGTGCCTCAGGTAATCGATGGTGAGGAAGATCGCGAACATCGAAAGCATCAAAATGACTGTCATGGCCCGCCTCCGGGGTTCCTAATGTATTCCTGACTCCAGACTCTATAAGGGCAACTTGTCTGCCAATCTAAGGCAATTCTGAGCCACGAGTTTAAGTTGCTCATAATAAAAGAGTTCGTTGGGACAAAGAGAAGAAGGCGAGAAGCGCTTGACAAAAAACTAGGCGCTGGGTGTGGAGATTTGCAGCGGGCAAAATCGTGCTCGATTCACCCCGCGTGGCTAACTCATAGAAAAGAAGGAGCATCGCAGAGGAAACGGCACTGATGTGAAATACAACAGCGTGTGATTAAGTATTCAGCGCGACGCGGCACCTGCGCTTCCTGCAAGCGTTGCCCCCCAGAAGTATTCGACGCCTGCCACGAAAGTCCCTCGTGAGCGGTGCTCGTTGCTGCGAGCAGAATCGATGCGGCGGGCTCGGAAGCCTTCGTCACATTTCAGATAGCGCCTAGAGCCGCGCGGAAGGCCGCGATTGATTCGACGACGAGGTCCTGATGGGCATCCTTGAGCTCAGGGAACACGGGCAGGGAGAGTACTTCCCTGCTGGCTTCTTCCGCGACAGGCAGGGCGCCAAGCTTGTAGCCAAGATACTGGAAGACCGGCTGAAGGTGAAGGCAGAGCGGGTAGTAGATTTCGGACGGGATACCCGCGACACGGAGAGACTCCCTGAGTGCATCACGCTGCGGCAAGCGGATGGTGAACTGATTATAGACATGGTGGAAGTTTGCCGGAGGCTGCGGTGGACACGTGACAAAGGAAGTCAGCCCCCGCTCTTCAAAGAGCTTGCGGTAGCGCTGGGCGCGGTTTTGGCGGCCGGCAGCCCAGGAATCGAGGTGGGGGAGTTTCACACGCAACACGGCGGCTTGCAGGGCGTCCAGCCGGCTATTGGTGCCGAGGATGTCGTGGTAGTACTTTTTCTTGCTGCCGTGGCCGCGAAGCATGAGGAGGCGCTCGGCCCGGGCCGGGTCGTTGGTGGTAATCAGGCCACCGTCGCCTGCACCTCCCAGGTTCTTCGAGGGGAAGAAGCTGAAGCATCCGAAGTCGCCAATGGTGCCGATGAAGCGATCATTGTAGCGGGAGCCGATGGCCTGTGCGGCGTCTTCGATGACCAGGAGGCCTTTTGCCCTGGCGATTTCCAGGATGGGATCCAGATCGGCGGGGAGTCCAAAGAGGTGCACGGGCATGATGGCGCGAGTCTTTGGAGTGATGGCAGCGGCGATCAGGGCCGGATTGATGTTGAAGGTGATCGGATCGATGTCCACGAAGACCGGCGTGGCACCCACGTGGGCAATGGAACCAGCGGTAGCGATAAAGCTGAAGGGCGTTGTGATGACCTCGTCGCCGGGACCGATGCGCGCGGCCATCAGGGAAAGAATGAGAGCGTCCGTGCCCGAGGCACAGCCTACGGCAAACCTGGCGCCGAGCTTCGCGGCCACTTCCTCCTCGAGAAGCTTCACCTCGGGACCAAGAATAAAGTACTGGCTTTCGATGACGCGCGTGACCGCGGCGAGGACTTCTCCGCGGATGCAGGCAAACTGGGCCCGGAGGTCCAGGAAATCGAAGACGGGCTTAACAAGGACGGTCGAAGCTGAGCTGGCTGCCGGAACGGCAGATTCCTTGCTTTGGGCAGATGTCGACATGGGTGATGGCTCCCAAGATACAGTGTAATTCTATTTGAGACTAGATTGTGCATGCACAGCAAGTATCGGCGGAGTTGACGCGGCCCTCGCTGCGGGGGCTGGAGGGAAGAAAGGCTACGGAGGGGGTATTCACGCTGGGAGAAACTGGGGCCCGAGTTTGAACAAGAGATAAGCGCCGCAAGAACGGAGCAGGTCTGAGTCTCGCGTATCAGAAACAGGCCGCTGATCGCCGGATACCCAGGGAAGTGCGTTTCTTCACTTCACGGGATAAGACACCAGCGCCTGCTGGATGCCTGTTTCCACTTCCTGAACGCTGCGTTGAACATTCCGGTCGATGGCAGCAACGAGAGAGGCGACATCTTTGCCGTTGCTGGGCTCGTCATGATTATAGGTGTACGTCCACACGGTTTTGCCGGCCTTCAAATCGCGCAGCTCGGCGTCAAAACTAATCCGGGCGACGATGCCATTCCCGGACACTTCCTTGAAGTCGTAGAGATGGCCGGTAAGAACGAAATCACCGCTGGAATCGCTGCGCAGAGCCGTCACGATGCGAAAGCGGCCCGTGGAGCGCAATTCGCGCACCATGGCATTCTGCAACATTTCCGCGGGAGGCTCGCTCCACCGCTCATTCTGATACGTTCCCATCTGCTCAGAGCCAGAACCGTAGACAATGCGATCTTCACGATAAAGATGCGAAGTGGCGAAGGTGCGCACCAGAAGTGTGGCGTTCAAGGGTTCCTGCTTAAGCGGGCCGACTGAAGGATAGGAGATTTCGTAGTACTTGACGGGCTGCATGTGGCCGCACCCGCCCAGCAGCAGGGCGAGCGCCACGGGGGCCAACGAGAATCGCATCAACCCGGCTCTTCCTTCATGTGCTGGCGCAATGTAGTTTTGAGTTTCAAGCCTGCGCAGAGTGTGGCTCATGGACGTCCTCCCGGTACATGCTGGCGCGGACTGCCGGAATGGATTAGCGAGGATGGCTGGGTCTTAATGATGTCGGAAAATTCTCTCATGTTCTCCGTGATATGGCGGAGGTTCTCCAGAATCTCATCAATGTTTTCGGAATTGACGTCCAGCATCTGATCCAGGCGGTGTGAAAGGTCCGAGAGGTTGTTCAGGGATTCATGGAGTTTGGAGACCGAGGCGCGCACCTCTTCCCGGTTTTCTCCGATCATGCCATCCGCATGCTTCAAGGTTTCGTTGGCCTGATCGATGGTTTTATGCAATTGATCGAGGAGAGGCGTGATCTTCTCGCTAGCGGCATTTACGTTCTTCAAGGCCGACCTGACAACCGGACGGTCCTCGTTGAGCATGCCGTGGAGATCGGCGAGACTCGCGGAAATGTTCTGGCGATTCTGATCGCTGAGCAGATCGTTCACGCGATTAATCGTGGTGTTCAGTTGCTTGATGCGGTCATTGAGATTAGTGAGGAGTTCCTGGGCTTGCGGCGTCAACTTGTTGATCTGCTCTGCCAAATCGTTGAAGCCGAGATAAGGCTTGGAGGCCAGAAGGGCGCCGGATGGAGCAAGCGGCGCGCCGGGAGTTCCAGGCAGGATTTCCAAGTGATTATCGCCCAGGGGACTGTAACTCAGAATGGCCACCATGCTGTCGGCCTTCACGGGCAGATCGCTTTTCACGCTGAAGGTCATATCAATAAGAGAAGGATCGACAGGATCAATCTGTAGCTTTTCGACGCGACCGATCTTCTGGCTCCCTGCGTAATGGACTGAGGCGCCGGGTTCCAAGCCCGCGGCATTGGGGAACTTGGCATGATACGTCTTTGCGGGGCCCTGGAAGGCACCGGTGATACCGAAGACCGTGAAGATCAACAGCGCGGCGGCGATCAGCACGAAGAGTCCAACGAAGGCTTGCTCGCGTTTTGCTTCCATCTCTACCTGCTCTTCCCCGGAGACTGCGCACCCTGCCTGGGCAGCTGCTCCGTCAACATCTGCAGATAATCGAGTTCCTGTGCCACGGCGGGTTCGGGGACACGATCCATGAATTGGCGAACCCGGGGATGCGTGCTGTTCTGCATTTCCGTTGCAGTGCCCATGGCCACCACATCTCCTTTGTTGATCAGGACCATGCGGTCGGCGATCAGAAAGGCGCTGGCCAGTTCGTGAGTGACCACGATGATGGTCATGCGGAACGCCTGTTTCAAATCCAGAATGAGTTGATCGATGCCCGCGGCAATAATAGGGTCGAGACCCGCGGACGGCTCATCGAAGAAAAGAATCTCCGGATCCATGGCCAGGGCACGCGCCACCGCGGCGCGCTTCTTCATGCCGCCGCTGAGTTGCGACGGCATGTATTGTTCATACCCGGAAAGGCCGACCTGGTCGAGTTTGAGGCGGACCATGATATCGATGGTGGATGCTTCGAGCTTGGTGTGCTCACGCAACGGGAGGGCGACGTTTTCGCCGACGGTCATGGAGCCAAAGAGCGCGCCGCCTTGAAAGGACATGCCGATTTTCCTGCGGATAGCGTCGCGTTCCGCCGAGGAAATGGCGGAAAAATTCTTTCCGGCAATCCAGACTTCGCCGGAGGTCGGTTTTTCGAGGCCCACGAGCGTGCGCAGCAGCGTGCTCTTGCCGGAGCCGGAGCCTCCAAGGATAACAAGCGTTTCGCCGCGCTGGACGTCGAACGTGATGCCATGCAGGATTTCCCTGCCCGTATAGCTGACGCGGACGTCGCGCAGGGAAATCATTGGTCCGTCCAACGACACGCTGGGGCGAGTTGGGTCCGCGATTCCGGGCATAGGTGTCAGTGCGCCCCCAGGAAGAAGAACAAGGTCGTGAATACCAGATCTACGAGGATGACCAGAAAAATAGAGACTACGACGGCTTTCGTTGTGGAGCGGCCTACCTGCTCCGCACCGCCGCCTGTGGACAATCCTTCCAGGCAACCCACCGCCGTGATGGTGACGCCGAACATGAAGCTCTTGATAAGGCCGGTAACGATGTCGCGGAGAAACAGGGCTTCGAGCGAGGCGTGGATGTAGCGGGTCCAGGTGAAGTCCGCCTGGAGGACTCCGAACAAAGATCCCCCCAGCATGCCCATGGAGTTGGCCCAGATGGTCAGGCAGGGAAGCATCAAAACCATGGCAATGAACTTCGGGGTGACCAGGAAGTCGACGGGATCGATGGCCATGGTCTGCAAAGCGTCAATTTCCTCGGAGACTTTCATTGTGCCAATCTCGGCGGCGAAAGCCGAACCCGAGCGCCCAATCACAACGATCGCGGTGATCAGCGGTCCAAGTTCACGCGACATCGATATCGCCACGGCAGCCGGCACATAGTTCAGCGCGCCAAATCGATGCAGCTCGTAGGCGGCTTGCAACGCCAGGATCAGGCCGATGAAAAATGTGATGAGAGAAAGGATCGGCAACGCGCGCACACCCGCTTCCATGGCTTGCGCGACGGCGCTCTTGAAACGAACAGGCCGGCCGAGAAAAGGACCCACAAAAGCGGCAAAAGCCGCGCGCCCGGCCAGCGTGGCCAGGGAGCCGAGATAGGAGAGAGCATTGATGACAGCCGCGCCGACTTTTCGCGCAAATTCCACGAGCCACTCTACCTTCGCGGGGTACTCTTCCAATCATCTACGAAGCGAGCGCTTGCTCCTCGTCTTCATAGATCTCAAAGATCTTTTGCAGGCGCGAGAGCTGCATCACTTCGCGGACGGTTTTGTTCAGGCCATAAAGGACCAGGCGAGAGCCCAGGTCGCGCGAGGCTTTCAAACCTTCAACAAGAGAGGCGATGCCGGAGCTGTCGATATAGCGGACATTCTTGAGGTTCAGGAAAACCTTGGGCGTGCGCTTCTCTTTGATTTCGCCAAGCAGGGCTTTGCGCATGGCGGGCGAGTGGGCCAAATCAATATCACCGGAGAGGTCCAGGATCGTGCAACCTTGCAAGGCGCGCGCGGCGATCTGCACAGTCTATTCTCCTTCCGGCGCTGTTGGGGGAGCAGCCGGAGCCAGGTATTTCACCAAGCGAAGCTGATTCTTGCCTTTTTTGCGGCTGAATTCAACTTCGTCCATGCTTTGCCTTATGAAGTGCAGCCCCAACCCGCCGGGGCGAATCTCCTCGAGGGGACGGCCCTTCATTTTCCCGGGATCGGCACATACACCGGAGTCTCGCAAGACAATTTCGATACCACTGACGCACGCGCCACTCTGGGTGCCGTGCAAGTGGCGACAAGTCACTTCAATGGGGCAGCCGGATTTCCCCCGGTAAGCGTGGCGTATCACATTGGCGAGAGCCTCATCTACCGAGCGCACGATGGCGCGAGACTCGTCTTCGTGAAAGTGCAGAACCTCGGTGGCGCGTTCGATAGCCGCGCGCACCAGGCCGAGCGCTTGCGGGTTGCTCTCCAATTGCAGCTTGAGGAGCAACTCTGAATGGAAAGCGCACTTCCCGCAGGAGGAATTCACGCCGTGCTTTGTGTTTGTCCGTCCGCTGGGCACCTATGCACCACTCAGAATCTGGGAATGGCAGTCACGCGCTTGTTGAACCTGGACTACAATGGAGACACACTCCCACGCGTGAGACGATGCCACTTTATTCCCTCGCTTACAACCGAAAAATTTAAGGAGCGGAGTTGGCGGGGTTGGCCGTGCCGATGGGGGCAGCCGAAACGATGCATGGGGTCAGGCGCTTTGCAACATTGGCGCGGAAAGGTGGTGGATGCCCCAAATCTTGCGACAGTACTCATCGATGGCCCGGTCAGATGAGAAGGTTCCCATGCGCGCCGCATTGAGGATGGACATCCTGGACCAGGCTTCCTGATCCCGGTAAGCCTCCGCCACCTGATCCTGGCAGTGGATGTAGGACTCGTAGTCGGCAAGCAGGAGATAGGAGTCATGTTCAAGAAGCGAATTGAGCAGGGGGCGAAAGAGTTCGCGGTCCCCCTGGGAAAATTGGCCGGAATAGAGCGCATCAATCACGCTGCGCAGGGCAGGAATCGATTCATAGAGGTGGCGCGGATCGTAGCCGGCGGCCCAAGTAGCGCGGACTTGTTCCACTGTCAAACCAAAGAGGAAGAAATTCTCAGCGCCAACGGCATCGCGAATCTCGACGTTGGCACCATCGAGCGTAGCGATGGTGAGTGCCCCGTTCATGGCGAACTTCATGTTGCCGGTGCCTGACGCCTCCGTGCCGGCCGTGGAGATCTGCTCGCTCAGGTCGGCCGCAGGATAGACCAACTGCCCGAAGGTCACATCGTATCCAGGCAGAAAGACGACTTTGAGGCGGCCTTTGACTTCGGGATCCTGGTTTATGACGTCGCCCACAGAATTGATGAGTTTGATGATGAGCTTGGCCATGCGATAGCCGGGAGCCGCTTTGCCGCCGAAGATGAAAGTGCGCGGAGTGATATCAAGGTAGGGATTATTCTTCAGCCGTTGGTAAAGAGTGAGGATATGGAGCACATTCAGGTGCTGGCGCTTGTACTCGTGAATGCGCTTCACCTGGGCGTCAAACATGGAGTCGGGGTCGACGGCAACACCCGTCTGCTGCAAGATGAAGCCGGCCAGCCGGGCCTTCACGGCGCGCTGCACCTTCTGCCAATCCCCGCGAAAAGCGGCATCGTCCGCGTAGGCTTCCAGGCGCTTCAGATCTTCCAGGTGATCCACCCAGGAGTCGCCGATCTTGCTGGTCATGAGCCGGGATTGCTCGGGATTGCTGACGGCGAGCCAGCGGCGCGGAGTCACGCCATTGGTTACGTTGACGATCTTGTCCGGCCAAAGTTCGGCGAAGTCGCGGAG
>Ga0074046_10001740_pt1 | contig 19298 bp, 16 predicted proteins | sample BogForMeECP23OM3_FD_94441 | JGI IMG/M metagenome (GOLD analysis project Ga0074046, IMG submission 94441) | Bog forest soil microbial communities from Calvert Island, British Columbia, Canada - Bog Forest MetaG ECP23OM3 | ecosystem: Environmental > Terrestrial > Soil > Wetlands ... | reverse complement strand
TAATATTTTTGTTGATTACGCGCATACCGATGATGCTTTAAGACGCGTGCTGCAAAGTTTAGTGGAACTTAAGAAAAAAAGAATAATTACTGTTTTTGGCTGTGGAGGAAACAGAGACAGGGGCAAAAGACCGCTCATGGGAGAAGCAGCCACGCGCTATAGTGATTTAACTATTATAACGTCTGATAATCCTCGCCTTGAAGATCCTATGACTATAATTGTGGAAATAGAACAAGGAATTGATGGAAGCAAGATAAAAAAAACAGAATCCGACAATTTGAAATGCAAAGGTGATACGCATTGCTACACGGTAATTCCGGAAAGAAGAAAGGCAATTGAGGCAGCAATAGATGTGGCTGAAAGTGGAGATATTATTTTAGTTGCGGGCAAGGGGCATGAAGATTACCAGATTTTGGGAACCCAAAAGATACCGTTTGATGACCGTGTTGTTGTAACGCAGATTTTAAAATTAAGGAGTCATTTACAATAAATTGATGAATAATGATTTGCCAGTTTTTTCATTAAAAGATGTGCTGAAGACAACTGCCGGAACTTTAGTTTCCGGAGCTCAGGAATTTTCGTTTTACGGGATTTCTACGGATTCGCGGTTGATAAGCAAAGGAAATCTTTTTATCGCGTTGAAAGGAGAAAATTTCGACGGCCACGATTTTGTGATGAGAGCTTTAACACAAGGGGCTGCAGGAGTCTTAGTGCACGATGAAGAAAAAATAAATCAAATCCCGAAGGATAAAACGTTTGCCGTCATTAAGGTTACTGACACATTGACTGCGCTCGGAGACCTGGCTCATGAGTGGAGGAAAAGGTTTCCCATACCTGTAATTGGATTGACGGGCTCTTCGGGGAAGACAACTACCAAGGAAATGATAGCGGCAATCATAAGTAGGAAGAAAAATATTTTAAAGACAGAAGGGAATTTAAACAATCTGATAGGAGTGCCACAGACGATATTTCGTCTTACCTCGAAACATGAATTGATGATTCTGGAGATGGGTACGAATACCAGAGGAGAAATAAAGAGACTTACACAGATTGCTGAGCCGTATATCGGATTGATTACGAATATCGGTCCGGCGCATCTGGCGGGATTTGGTTCCATAGATGTTGTCCGGGAAGAAAAAAATGATTTGTTTCTTAACCTGCCGCCGTCGGGAGTTGCTATCATTAATCTTGATGATGAAGCCATTGCGATTGCGTCTGAAAAATGGAATGGCAGAAAAATTACTTTCAGCATGAGTCCTAATGCTGATGTTTCTGTAAAGGATATAGAAAAGAATGGCATAAAGGGAATGCACTTTAACTTAGTCATCAGTGGCAGTGCGCAAAAAGTAAAGATGAAAATTGCAGGCCTTCATCATGTATATAATGCTATGGCGGCTGCGGCTGCGGCTGTTGCAGCGGGCATAGATTACAAAACGATCTCAGCAGGCCTGGCCGCGTTTCGGCCATTTAGCGGACGGATGGAAATGATCAAACTGCATAACGGCGCTTTCCTGCTGGATGATTCATACAATGCCAATCCTGCTTCAGTGCGTGAAGCTCTGATGACGTTGAAAGATTTAAAAAACGGCCATAATGGTTATGTATTTCTAGGCGACATGCTGGAGTTAGGAGCAGACGCTGTCGAAATGCATCGAAAAATTGGGATGTTGATAGCTACTATTGGCATTAATGCTCTTTTCCTTCAGGGTGATTTTTCAGATGTTACCGCTGCCGGTGCTATGGAAGGAGGACTCTCACCCCAGAATATTTTCTTTTTATCCGGCGATGAGAAAGGCATAACTTACTTAAAGAAACATTTAAAAAAAGGTGATTGGATTCTGGTAAAAGGTTCCCGCCGGATGAAAATGGAAAAATTTGTGTCGCAGATATGTGACGATTTTGGCGGTGATAAGATTAGTGAAAATAATAAAACGATTAATTAATCAGGAGTAAATTAAAATTGATTTACTACTTATTATATCCTTTACATACTACGTTTTCGTTTTTTAACGTATTTCGTTATATAACGTTCAGGACTATTATTGCATCTATTACAGCGCTTCTGATTTGTCTGTTTTTGGGCCAGTGGATGATCCAGAAATTGCAGGAAATGCAAATAGGCCAGCAGATAAGAGATGATGGGCCACAAAGCCATCTAGCCAAGAAAGGTACCCCAACCATGGGAGGAATATTAATAATTCTGGCCGTGGTTATATCCACGCTGCTCTGGACAAATCTTTCCGATGTTTATGTCTGGATGATACTGCTTGTGACAATCGGCTATGGATTGACCGGTTTTATTGATGATTACAGGAAACTTGCCGGGAAAAGTTCCAAGGGCGTATCCGGGAAAACAAGATTGACTGCAGAAATAACAATAGCTTTATTCGTCAGTATGATTCTTTATATTAAGCCGGGTTTTAATTCGCAAATAACAATTCCTTTCTTCAAGACGGTATTGCCTAATCTCGGTTGGGGCTATGTTTTGCTTTCTACATTCATCATAGTCGGCGCGGCCAATGCCGTGAATTTAACAGATGGTCTGGACGGGCTGGCTATTGGTCCGGTAGTTATCTGTTTTGCCACTTATTTACTTTTTGCCTATTTTGCCGGAAACGTGAAAGTCGCTTCCTATTTGCAAATAGTCCATGTTTCAGGCGCTGGTGAATTGACGGTCTTTTGCGGGGCTATTGTTGGCGCTGGCTTGGGTTTTCTCTGGTTCAACGCCTATCCCGCGGAAATTTTCATGGGCGATGTCGGTTCTCTTTCGCTTGGCGGGGCTTTAGGCACGATAGCTATTATAACCAAACAGGAGATATTACTGGCTATTATCGGCGGCATATTTGTCATGGAAACATTTTCGGTTATTTTTCAGGTTGGTTATTTCAAAATAACCGGCGGGAAGCGTATTCTCAGGATGGCTCCTCTGCATCACCATTTCGAATTGAAGGGATGGGCGGAACCGAAAGTAATTGTGAGATTCTGGATCATTTCTATTTTACTGGCTTTACTGGCCATAAGTACATTGAAGTTACGTTAGAGGAAACATGGATTTTACCGGCAAGAAAATAGTTATAATCGGCATGGGTAAAACCGGAATTGCCACCGCAAGTTACTTGGGAAATCAGGGTGCGAAGGTAGCGGTAACGGACGAAAAACAGTTTGATCAATGGGACGGCGAGTTTAAGCAAATTGCCGGAGAAAAATGGCTGGAAGTCGGCGATTATAATGCCCGTGTTTTAGAGGGCGCAGACATGGTTGTGCCCTCTCCCGGCGTTCCTCCGAACAGTGATTTATTGGTGGAGGCGCAAAAAAAGAATATACCTGTTGTCAGTGAAATTGAATTGGCTTCCTGGTTTTTAAAAGTTCCGGTAATAGCTGTGACCGGAACAAACGGTAAAACGACAACGACAACGCTATTGGGTGAAATTTTGCGAAGGTCGGGAAAGAAAGTTTTTGTCGGCGGGAATATAGGCACTCCCTTGATTGAATACGCGGAAACATCTCAGAAGGATGATTTTATTGTCGCAGAGATAAGTAGTTTTCAGCTTCAATGGATTGAGAAATTCCGTCCGTTTATTGCCATATTGTTGAATATTACCTGCGATCATATCAATTATCATGGGTCTTTTGCTGAGTACCGTCGCGTTAAGGCAGGAATATTTGCTAATCAGACGAAAACAGATTGGGCGATTCTTAATGCCACAGATCAGGAACAGGATGGAATTGCCGATGCCACTTATGCGCAAATTGTAAAGTTCAGTTCAAAAGATGTTTTGTCCCAGGGAATATTTATTAAAGATAATGATATTGTTCTGATAATGCCCGGGTTTAATGAAGAAAAATATCCGCTGGGCATTATAAATCTTCCCGGTCTTCATAATGTGGAAAATGTGATGGCGGCGATAATGGCGGCGCGTCTTTGCGGGTGCAGTCAGAAAGATATCATTGCGGCTGTTAGAGCTTTTAGCGGATTGCCGCACCGGATCGAGTTTGCGGGAGAGAGGAATTCAATCAAATTCTACGATGATTCCAAAGGAACAAATGTCGGCTCCGTTCTGCGGGCACTGGAGACATTTAACCAGCCCGTAATTTTACTTTTGGGAGGCCGCGATAAAGACGGCGATTTTGAATCTCTGAAACCGTTGCTGAAGAAAAAAACCAAGAAAGTAATTTTATTTGGCGAAGCGCGTAATCGTATTGCGTCATTGATTGGTGAAGAGACACCTGTTTTAAAAAAAGCGGGATTGCGGGAAGCTATCCAGAGCGCTTATAAAGATGCTCAGTCAGGCGATGTTGTCTTGCTTTCTCCCGGTTGTGCCAGCTTTGATGAATTTGCCAATTACAAAGACCGGGGTAATTTCTTCAAGGATGTAGTGAGGAATCTTTAGATGGATGCCATTATTAAACATAATGAAGATAAATTGCCGGATATTATCCTGCTTTTAGTTACTTTAATTCTGGTGATTGTGGGAACGGCGATGATTTATTCTTCCAGTTCCATTATCGCGCTTGAGAAATTTAAGGACGGCCAATATTTTTTAAAAAAACAACTTTTGTTTGTTTTTTTAGGTCTCACTTCCATGATCATTATGACTAAAGTTCCGTATACGCAATTAAGGAAATGGGCTTATCCGGGAATGTTATTGTCATTTGTGTTACTCGCCCTGCTGTTGACGCCTTTAGGAATGAAGCGCGGAGGAGCTACTCGCTGGTTGAATTTAGGCGGCTTTTCTTTTCAGGTAACCGAGATGGTTAAAATTTCAGTCGTTGTTTTTCTTGCACATTTATTAACCAGAAAAGCGTATCAACTGCAAAATTTCGCCAGAGGTATTCTTGTGCCTTTGGCTGTTATCTCTGTTGTAATCTTACTCATTTTACTGGAGCCTGATTTTGGTACGGCTGTAATTATCGCCACTATTTTGCTCTCGATGTTGTGCTTAGCTGGAGCGCAGATAAAACATCTTTTATTTTTGATAGGGGCTTTCATTCCTATCGGAGTATCGTTGATTTTGTATAAAGGATACAGGCTGACGCGTTTGACTGCTTTTCTGGATCCGTGGAAAGATGCGGATAATACCGGTTTCCAAATTATCCAATCGCTGCTCTCCTTTGGTTCAGGTGGAACTTTCGGCGTTGGAATAGGCGATGGCATGCAAAAATTATTTTATTTGCCGGAGCCGCATACCGATTTTATTCTCTCCATCATTGCCGAAGAAACCGGTTTTATCGGAGTAACGATTATAATAGTCATGTTCGTTGTTTTTGCTCTTCGTGGTTTTATGATTGCTGCAAAAGCACCCGATCTTTTCGGGACATTACTGGCTGCCGGAGTAACTATGGTAATTTCTTTAGAAGCGTTCATCAATATTGCCGGTGTAATGGGACTCATACCGTTGAAAGGTCTGGTGTTGCCTTTTTTAAGTTATGGCGGGACAGCATTTATTATGAGTATGACGGCTGTGGGTGTTTTGCTGAATATTTCTACACAGACGTGATGAACAAAAGATAGAGGTATGTTTGTTTAGGAAAGGTTATACTGGTTTGATTTTGTGGAGTAAAAAATGCGCATTGTAATTGCGGGAGGTGGAACAGGCGGGCATTTATTCCCCGGAATTGCCATCGCTGAAGAATTTTTAAAAAGAGATGATCAAACAAAAATTGTTTTTATCGGAACAAAAAAAGGCATTGAAAGCAGGCTGCTTCATAAATTTGGTTACGAACTCAGAGAAATTGATATTGAGGGAGTTAAAGGACGGGGAGTTAAGGCATTGATAAAGGGCGCTTATCAGATTCCAAAAAGCATTTGGCAATCGGGGCATATTTTGAAACAATTTAGTCCTCACATTGTTTTTGGCGTTGGCGGCTATGCTTCAGGGCCGGCAGTGCTTGCTGCTCATTTTATGAGTATACCGACAGCTATCGCGGAACAAAACGCTATACCCGGAATAACTAATAGAATTCTAGGTAATTTTGTGGATAAAATATTCGTCACATATGCACAAACCCGGGAATGCTTTCCGCAAACAAAAGTGATTTTAAGCGGCAACCCCGTAAGGGCGTCGTTTGTTGCGGGACGCAGTAAAGAAAAAGAAAAGAAAAATTACCGGCAACTGCTTATCTTCGGCGGATCGCAGGGAGCGGAGGCAATCAATAAAAGCATCATTGATATGCTGCCGCAATTGCAGAGCATAAAAAATACTATTCGTATTCTTCATCAGACAGGCTCACAGCAAGCCCAAGAGGTGAGAAAAGCTTATGAACAATTCGGCATTCAGGCTAATGTTACGGCATTTATTGTTGATATGGCCGCAGCTTACGCGGATGCGGATTTAATTGTTTGTCGCGCCGGCGCCACATCGCTTGCGGAGATCACCGCCGCGGGCAAGGCCGCGATTTTGATTCCGTACCCGTGGGCCGCAAATGACCATCAATTAAAAAATGCGCAGGTTCTGGCCGCGGAAGGCGCTGCTGTGGTGATTCCGGAGAAAGATCTTGGCGGCAGTAATTTGTTTGGTGTAATTGAAAATCTGTTACTGGATGAAAAAAAGCTTCATCAGATGGAAGAAAATTCGTTAAGGTTGAGCAGGATTGATGCGGCGGCAACAATAGTTGACAGATGTATTCAATTATTGGCTGGAAAAAATCAGGCATATAATTCGTAAAAATATAAAGAGCATGGAAAAACAATGATATCAGATAAGAAAAACAGCCTAATGCAGCACAAAGTAAAATGCATCCATTTTGTAGGAATCGGAGGCATCGGTATGAGCGGGATTGCCGAAGTTCTGGTGAATCTCGGTTACAATGTTGGCGGTTCTGACGTTCAGCCGTCGGAAACAACGGCGCGATTGCAGAAAATTGGCGCAAGAGTAATCATAGGACACGCGGCGGAGAACATCGGTAATGCCGATGTTGTTGTTACTTCTACGGCAGTGAAAACAAACAATCCGGAAGTTATAGAAGCGCACCGGAAAAATATTCCGGTAATTCCGAGGGCGGAAATGCTTGCGGAACTTCTCAAAATGAAATTTTCCGTTGCCGTTTCCGGCAGTCACGGCAAAACCACGACCACTTCAATGATTTCCACGATCCTTGCCGAGGGCGATTTAGACCCGACAATGGTCATCGGAGGAAAACTTGCAAGTATCGGCAGTAATGCCCGATTAGGCGATGGCGAAATTATTGTCGCGGAAGCTGATGAAAGTGACGGCTCATTCCTGAAATTATCGCCCACCATTGCCGTCATTACAAACATCGACCGCGAACATCTGGATTATTATCCGGGCATTGCTGAAATCAAGGAAGCGTTTCTTACGTTTGCCAATATAGTTCCCTTTTACGGTTGCACGGTTATTTGCACCGATAACATTCATGTGCGGGAAATTCTTCCTGTGATTAAACGAAAAATGATTACTTATGGAATGGAGTTTCCCGCGGATTACAGCGCTGTAGATATCAAATTTCTGAAAACAAAAACCAGTTACACTCTGGTTTATAAAAAGAAGAAATTGGGCGCTGTTGAATTAATTGTGCCAGGGCTTTTCAATGTTTATAATTCTTTAGCGGCAATAGCGGTAGCGCGTGAGTTGAATCTGGATTTTGCAACAATAAGGGAGGGGTTAAAAAGCTTTTCCGGAGTGCAACGCCGTCTGGAAATCAAGGGAAGAGTGGGTGATATCACTGTCGTTGATGATTACGGTCATCATCCGACGGAAATAAAAGAAACACTGAAAGCTATGCGGCAAATATGGAAAGACAGATTGATCGTGGTTTTTCAGCCGCACAGGTTCACGCGGACAAAGGCGCTCTTCGACGAATTCACTAAAGCCTTTGGCAATGTCGATATCTTAATCTTAAATGACATATATCCGGCCAGTGAGGAGCCTATCGCCGGAATAAATTCCTCCGCGCTTTGCAAAGCTATCAGAAAAACGGGTCAAACGCATGTGGAATATATACCCGGTGCGGAAGAAACCATAAAATATCTGTTAAAGACTGTAAAAGCAAAAGATACTGTTGCTACGATAGGGGCGGGAAGCATTTATAAAATCGGTGAAGCTTTTATAAAACAACTGGTGGCAAGGGAAACAAAAAAGTGATGACCCGTAAAAATGAAATTAAAGAAGTTCTGCGCAGTATAATCAAGGGAAAGATCTTGTGTGATGAACCGATGTCGCTTCATACATCACTTGCCGTTGGAGGCAATGCAGACGCCCTCGTATATATAGAAAATGAAGATCAACTGGCGCTGGTTGTAGGAAGACTCAAAGAAAAGGAAATAAATATTTTTATAGCGGGAAATCTGACGAATGTCATTGTGCGGGACGGTGGATACCGGGGAGCCATATTGTTGATGACAGGATGCAAAGGAGTCAGTTGCGACTATACGCCGCAAAACGGTTATTTAATTTCCGCTCAGGCAGGTACGGCGCTGGCAAAAGTTGTCAGCCGTTCGGTTGAGGAAGAACTGACCGGGCTTGAATTCTGCGCCGGTATTCCAGGCAGTGTTGGCGGCGCCGTATGGATGAACGCGGGAGCATACGGAAAAGAAATGAAAGATGTTATAAACGAGGTATCTTTACTGGATGCCGATGGAGAGAAAAAAACAATGAAAAGGGAGGGAATATCTTTCGGTTATCGCACGACATCTTTCCCTGTTGGCACAATAATACTGGGCGCTCAATTCAAACTGGAAAAAGGTGAGCGTTCAAAAATCAAAGAAAAAATAAATGAAATATTGCAGTTGCGTCAGGCCAAACATCCTTTGGAATTTCCCAGCGCCGGGTCCATTTTTAAGAATTTGCCCGGGCAGCCAGCAGGCCATCTTATTGAAGCTATGGGAATCAAAGGGATGACCGCCGGAGGCGCTCAAATATCATCTAAACACGCCAATTTTATTGTTAACAGCGGCAATGCCACTGCTTCAGATATTCTAAGGCTGATTGAATTCATTCAATCCATGGCCAAAAAAGAAAAAGGCGTGAATCTGGAGACAGAAGTAGTGATTATCGGAGAAGATTAATGCTAAGAAAATCAGGACTTAAAACAAAGAAAAACAGGATACGCCGGCGATTTAGCAATATATCGGGAGATTTTTTCACCGCAACAGGATTACTGCTCGCCGCAGTGTTTCTGAGTTCTTTGTTTATTTACGCATACAATTTTCTTATAAGCAGGCCGTATTTTCAAATCAAAGAAATATCGGTGCGCGGGTTAAGAGAATTAACGGAAAAAGATGTTCTGGCAACGGCAGGGATAAAGCCTGCGCAAAATCTGTTGGCTATCAATACGGACGCGGTTATACGCCGGGTTTCTGCAAACCAATGGGTGGAGAGTATTTACGTTGGCAGAGAACTGCCTAATAAGCTGGTTCTCGAAGTGAAAGAAAGAACTCCATTGGCTTTGGTTAAACAGGACAATGATTTTTGTCTTATGGATGCCGAAGGATTCATGTTTAAGAAACTTGGTAAAAGCGATGAGGTTGATCTTCCCATAATTACAGGGGTTGACGAGAAAGAAGAAATTAAATCGCAACTGCTTCTATGCACTCTTAATTTATTGAAGAACGTGTCCAAATCCAGCCAGTACGCTTATCTGGGCACAGTTTCCGAGGTTCATGTCGATAATGTATTCGGGCTTTCTTTGATTTCCAGTACAGGTCTTTACTTGAAACTTGGCACGGCCGATTTTGAAAACAAGCTGAAGCAATTAAAATTGGTTTTGGCTGATCTGGAAAACAGAGGCATGAAAAACGGTTATTTATGTATCGATTTATCAGATGACGCAAAGGTTACGGTACAACACAAAAATGTTCCTGATCGGAAGGAACCGGGCAGTAAAGGTAAACAGTATTTAATATAAAAATTTATTGATTTGTAAAATTAAAGAAGAGGTGAAGAAGCTGATGGGGAAAAGAAGCAATGTGTTGATCGGGCTTGATATAGGAACGACAAAAACCACGGCTATTGTTGGTGAGGTTACCGAAGCCGGAATTAATATAATCGGCATTGGAACATCTCAAAACAGAGAAATGAGAAAAGGTACTGTTGTTAATATTGACAGCATGGTGGAATCCATAAAAACGGCTGTGGAAGAAGCTGAACACATGTCCGGATGCCGCATTAATTCGGTTTATGTCGGAATTTCCGGCAGCCATATAAAAGGACAAAACTCTTTGAGTATAGTTTCCATTAAGGGCAGAGAAGTGGATGAAAACGATGTGAAAAGAGTGATAGAAGCTTCCAAAGCTATTGCCATTCCCGTGGGCAGGGAAATAATGCACGTCCTTCCCCAGGGTTATGTAATTGACGGTCAGGAGGGAATTAAAGATCCCATAGGGATGTCCGGCGTCCGGCTGGAGGCTAAGGTGCACATCGTTACCGGAGCTACCTCCGCTATTCAGGATATCGTGAAATCCGTCAACAGGGTGGGTTTGGACATTGATGATATCGTTCTGGAACAGTTGGCTGCGGGCAAAGCGGTGTTGAGTAACGATGAGAAAGATTTAGGAGTTGTTTTAATTGATATCGGCGGTTCCAATACTTCTGTAACAATATTTTCTGAATCGAGTATCAAACATACGGCTATATTGCCTGTCGGGGGAAACTATCTTACCTCGGATATTTCAACAGGTTTACGCACACCTCTTGCTGAAGCGGAAAAAATTAAAATTAAATACGGTTGCGCCCTGACTTCCATGATACCAAAGGATGAAACAATCAGAGTGCCCAGTTTAGGCGGCAGGGAAGACCGTGAAGTGTCACGTCAGATACTCGGAAGGATAGTCGAGCCGAGAATGGAAGAAATTTTAAATCTTGCTTACAATGAAATTGTCCGTTTCGGATTTGAAGATTTACTGGCAGCCGGAGTTGTTTTAACCGGGGGAACATCGCTTCTGGAAGGTATCAGCGAACTGGCCGAAAAAATATTTGATATGCCGGCGCGAAAAGGCCTTCCTATAGGTGTCGGTGGGTTAACTGATATTGTGAATTCACCGGCGCATGCCATAGGAGTAGGTCTGATCATTTATGGACATGATGAGTTAGATGGTGATTCCGTATATAGAAAAACAACAGGTGTGTTTGGTAATATGGCTAGAACTGTAAAAAAAATGTTTTCAGAATTTTTTTGAAAGGAAGGAGAGAACATGTTTGAATTAACTGAAGTATGTAGCGAAAATCTGGCAAAAATAAAGGTGATTGGCGTAGGCGGCGGCGGCGGAAACGCTGTCAATACGATGATTTCATCATCCCTGATGGGAGTTGATTTTATCAACGCGAATACCGATGCGCAGGCTCTGAGCGTATCGCGTTCGCCGGTCAAAGTTCAAATCGGCTCTAAGATAACAAAAGGTCTGGGAGCAGGTTCCGATCCGGAAATCGGTAAACAATCGGCGCTGGAATCCCGCGACGATATCCGCCCTTATCTGGAAGGCGCGGATATGATTTTTATCACCGCGGGCATGGGTGGAGGAACGGGAACGGGCGCTGCACCGGTTATTGCGGAAATTGCCCGTGAATGCAGTATTCTGACTATTGCCGTGGTGACTAAGCCTTTTCAGTTTGAAGGAAAAAAACGCAATATTCAGGCTGAAGAAGGAATAGCTCAATTACGGGATGTTGTAGACACGCTGATTGTTGTTCCGAACCAGAGACTTTTAAGTTTGGGCGGCCGTAACCTGTCGCTTTTGGAGGCTTTTAAAAAGGCGGATGATATTCTTTATCAGGCTGTCAAGGGGATATCCGATCTCATTTTGGTTCCCGGATTGATTAATCTTGATTTTGCCGATGTAAGGAGTGTCATGAGCAATATGGGCATGGCCATTATGGGCACCGGTGTAGCCAGTGGTGAAAACAGGGCGGTGGAAGCGGCGCAAAGAGCGATTTCATCTCCTTTGCTGGAAGACAATACTATTCAGGGCGCGCACGGAATTTTACTCAACATCACCGGCGGATCTGACATGAGTCTTTATGAGGTTAACGAGGCTTCATCTTTAATTCAAGAGGAAGCGGATGAAGATGCCAACATTATTTTCGGTACGGTAATTGATGAAAATATGCAGGATGAAATTCGCATCACTGTCATTGCCACGGGTTTTGATGATTTTAATAAAAAGAAAAGGGAATCACTGGGGAATGTTACTCATTTTGGCGGTTTCCGGAGGGAGGATTTGGCTACACCCACGTTCATCCGCAAGGAAAGAACACTCAACAATCCTAATGTCGCGGTTGTGGGCCTAAACGATGATACTGAAAATATGGACATGCAGATTCCGACATTTTTGCGCCGTCAGGCTGACTGATGATTAGTGCGACTCCGATACCAACCACTAAGAAGAACAGGGGAATTTGTAAGTTGAGAAAGTCCATGAAGCAAGCGGATATATTCCCCCATTTTGATTCGGAATTTATATCCGTGATTTTTAGCTTTGTAATTTAATGATGGCGTCAGCGAGCACAGGATATAGGCCATGATAAAACCATGGATTGGAAACTGAAAAAACAACATACAACCATTCTGGAGAATGAGACTGGATATGTAAAAAAAGTTTGGGGCGACTATAATACGGTTTGCCTGGCTTATCCCAATTACTACCGGACAGGCATGGCGAATCTGGGCTTCCAAACAGTATATAAAATATTTAATGAACTACCTTCCTTTCTTTGTGAAAGGGTATTCCTGCCCGTTTCCGGGAGCGAGGCCAGATTCGTTTCCGGAGCGGCGGGAATTTTTAGTCTGGAGAACCAAAAATCAATTGCCGAATTTGACATTCTGGCTTTTTCTATATCATTTGAAAATGATTACCCCAATATCTTAAAAATTTTGGATTTAGCCGGTATTCCGATGCTGGCGAAAGACCGCTCGGAAAATTATCCTTTGGTTGTTGGCGGCGGCATTGCTGTAACGCTTAATCCCGAGCCGCTGGCCGATTTTTTTGATTTATTTATTTTGGGTGAAGCCGAAGAAGTATTGCCGCATTTTTGCCGGAATTTTGAAGAAACGCGCCGTCTTGGTTATGATCGCCGGAAATTAGTCACAGATTTGCAAAAGCAAATTAATAATATTTACGTTCCGGGTCTTTACGAAGTAAATTATTCCACGAAAAGTATGATTCAGTCAATTACGCCGAAAGATGCGGGATTTCCGGAAAAAATAAAAATAAAACATGTCAAAGATATCAATAATTTTCGTACGCAGGAAATTATCAGTGCGCCTCAAACAGAAATGGAAGATATGTTTCTGGTGGAAGTTAACCGTGGATGCGCACGCAGCTGCCGCTTTTGCGCGGCCAGTTTTGTTTATCGTCCGGTTCGTTTCCGAAGCATCGCGGAAATTGTCGCCTCGATTGATTGCGGTTTAAAAAGAAAAAAGAAAATTGGGCTGGTTGGGACAGCGGTCTCCGAGCACCCCGATCTCATGAATATCTGTGAATACATCATCGCTCAAAAAGCGCAGGCAGGCCTTGGTTCCCTGCGAATTGATCAGATCAATGAAAAGATTGTTGACTTAATAAAAGCCAATGGCATCGAGACGGTCGCGCTTGCGCCGGAGGCGGGCAGTCAGAGAATGCGGGACATATTACGCAAAGACATAACCCAAGCCGATATTTTGAACGCCGCGGAAATACTGGCGGACAAAGAAATTCCCAATTTGAGGCTTTATTTTATGGTTGGCCTTCCCGGAGAAGAAGATCGGGACATAGACGCCATCATTGAAATTACCGAAAAAATTCAACATCATATCCTTCAAAAGTATGCGGGCAAAAAAAAGTTCCGGCGCATTACGTTAAGCATTAATCAGTTTATCCCCAAGCCGGCAACTCCTTTTCAATGGTGCACTCTGGCTGATGTTAATGCTGTCGGCAGAAAAATTAAAAAGATTGAGAATGCTTTCAGGCGGTACAGGCAGGTCAAGGTTATTCACGATGTGCCGAAGTGGAATTATGTTCAGGCGCTGCTTTCTTTGGGGGATCGCCGCGTGGGAGAAATATTGCTGGCAGTAAATCGTCTGGAGGGTAATTGGGCGCAGGCGTTGAAAGAAGTAAATATCAATTCCGACTTTTACGTTTACCGTCAAAAACAATTTGATGAAGTTCTGCCCTGGGATATTATTGATCTGGGAGTTTCTAAAAAAGCGCTGATTAGCGAATATCGGAAAGCAATGAAAGTTTGAATCCCAGATCAAAGCGCTATCTTTATTGGCACAGCCTGCCCCGGCGTAGGCTGGGGTCGTCAACCTCCCGGAACGTTTATAAAAATACGCCAGCCAAAGCCTCCTCCTTGCCGCCTGGATGTCATTTGTAATTTACCTCAAGAATCGAAGAGTTTCCGAGGCACGTGGCGGAGAGCTTCAATCCCTTCTTTCTATATTAAGGCGACTATTTCCATTTGGTTTCGGGAGTCTTACCGTCACTACAGACTATATTTTGAAGTTCTTCATCACTTGATTTGCGGACAATATCATTCAATTTACCGTAAGATTGCGTAGTAGTAACAGCAACGTGTCCTCTTTTATCGCAAATTTTGTCAGAAGAAATTTTGATCTTTTTATTCAGGCACTCAATTTCAAGCAATTTCAACTCGTGACTTAATATGTAAGGATTGCCCGGCGCTTTACCAAGACTTTTTAAAAATGAATATTCCTCTAATTTCCCTTTTTCACTGTATGTTTTTTTAGTCCAAACACGAACAATATTTTTATTTACTTTTACAATGCTTTTCTTATCATAATACACATCTCCGCTGCCGGATGAAGCAAAGAATTTCCAGTCTGCAGCCCATGCCTGATTAGCTAACAGTGGAATAATTACTAAACAAATAATGCTATAAATATTATTTATTTTCATTATATATCCCCCAACAATTAATATACGACTTTCGATTTTTTGAATGTTACCATAACACCGGTCATGTTCATTTTAATGAAATCTTCATAATATTAATAAGCATAAAAAATATTGATAACCCGGAAGAAATATTTTTTACTTGATAATATTGTAGCCCGAACCGATATTTATTTTATCCTGTTCCGACTACAAACAAAATCTTATTTCGCGGTATAGCCGCGGCTGTCGAGGCAGGCAGCCATAGCCCTTTGATAATCAGACCGTTTTTGCATTATCTGATCAGCAGGTATTGAGGAAATATTCGTCGGATCATAATTCGTCTGGTCTACCGCCCATTTGTGGCATTCATAACGATCGTTGGCTTGCTGCTCTTCAGTCTGGCCTTTACGGGGATAGATGAACATTTTGCTTTCCGTGCTGTCATCTGTGGCCGGTGGTGTTTGACTGACATCGCCCTGAGGCGGCTCAGCAACTACATAACCTCCATCCGTTTGCGTGTAATATGTATCGTTAGCGTAATAGTAAGGTATTCCCTGTATCCAGATTGTTGTATAATAAAGAGGCAAAAATGGAACGAATAATCCAAAAGGCGGGGTAACCACAAAATATCGTCCGTGATATGATCTGTACCAGGCTCCGTGGGAATAGTAATAGCGGGAGTGTCCATGCGTTACCGCTCTATAGTCTCTGGGAAGAGATCTAACCGACTCACCCCGGAGAGGATATGAACGATTATGCTGATAGCGGGAATCAACAAAATTATTATGCTGAGGCGCCGGTGTCTGTTTTATACCCTGAGACCGTGTTCGTCCGGAAGACTGCGCCTGCGCTCGTTCGTGACCACCGTAACCTTCGGCCTGCGCCTGCTGCGCAAAACAACATATGCTTATTCCTGATAACATAAATATTGACAACGCGATGGTAAAATATCGCTTTAAATTAAAATCATATGACATAATAATAACTTCCTTATTTGCTGACAAGAAAACCTATTTTACAGTATATCCGCGGCCTTCAAGACAGGCTGACATTGCTCTGCGAAATTGCAATGCCCTTTTTTCATTATGAACATCCCGCGCCTGATCGCTATTCTGATAAGCTTCTTCAATTTGCCTTGCTGATTCCTCGCGGGAAATATCCGAAGTTGCTCCCAGCATAGCGCCGCTTGCTGCTCCGATTAAAGCTCCACCTCCGGCATGCCGGGGACCGGCAATTAATGCTCCAAGCACCGCTCCGGCAATGGACATGACGACAGTATCATGTCCCGGCGGCGGCATGGGAACAACCCGCACGCGCTGTTCCGGCGCAATTGACGACGTGCTCGGATCAAAGCCCGTCTGATCCACTGCCCAGTTATAACATTCATAGTGATCTCGAGATTGTTGTTCTATTGATTGACCTCTAGTGGGATAAAAATAAATTTGCGTAATGGCGGTAGCATTTTGATTCTGTGTCCGTTGCGTGACAACCTGTTCATGAGCCTGATAGTAACAAGAACTCAATAATAAAATCGCAGGAAGAAACAAAAACCAACTGCAATCCTTATTCTTAGCTACGCAAAATATTTTTTTAAAGATTTTTATATTCATTGTTGGTTTTCTCCATTTTAAAAATATGCGTATTGTTGCTATTAAGATTTCTGTTGTTTATAACACTTTTCCTTGCTTAATGAAATTAGTTTATCTCTTAATTCACAGAAATGATCGTGCCAGGTTTGTGTGGATAAAATAGTAAAGTCGTGTTGACGTATTTATATGAGTATATTCGCTTGTCTCAATAGTTGCCGTTACAGTTATGGACTTCATAATCGCCAATGGTTTCGGTTTTGAGAAAGTACAGGAAGTAAAGTTACGTGCCAAACTGGCCAGTCATGAGGAGATTTCCCCAACACGCGTTAAGTTCTGTGCCGCGTTTGATTTTTAGATAGAAGTTGTTAAGAAAAAAGGGATATGGAGTTTGTAAATAAAATCCATATCCCTTTAAATATTTTTATATACCTTAATAATTATTTAGCTTTAGTTGAAGCCGGAGCCGGAACCGGAGCAGCCGCCGGAGCTACAACTGGAGCTACAACTGGAGCTACAACCGGAGCCGGAATGCTCATCCCCAGAGCTCCCATAATATTTATTACTTTATCTTTTAAAGAACCGGCCATATTGATTGCATCGGTGAACTTTTCATTTTTAAAGTTTTCCTGTGCTTTTGTCCACTCATCTTTAGCAGAGGCCAGTCCTACCTTGGCTTCTTCAAATTTATCCTTCTTTAGTTTAGCCGGAAGTCTTTTGAGCTTGGAGAGAGCATCCACTTTGCCCTGGACGTCTTCAATCATTTTGGGAAGGTCCTGGCTTGTTTCTGTCCATTTTTTGGTCAGTTCTTCTTTTTTGACTTTAGCGGCAGCCATTACTCCCTTTGCCTTGATGGGAAGGAGAGTTGCTTCGTCCAGAGCGGCTTTATATTCGCCTTTGGCAAATTTCTCTTTAGCGGCAGCCAGAGAATCATCCAGTGATTTTACCTGATCCGGAACCATCTTGACTGCTTCCGCTTTTGTTGCATCGATGGCTGTTTCGGCAGCTTTAATAGCCAGGTCCGCCGGGTCTTTATCTCTGGAGCAGGAGATTAAAAAAAATGTACTCACAAACATTACAATGGCTAAACTTAATATTTTCTTGTTCATAATAAAATATCCTTTCACAGTTTTATTTTTTCGGAGAATCATAATTATATTATTCATACCAGATAATTTATTTTGGAGATATTGAGTCGTGCTTTTTTACGCTGATCAGTTTTGCTCAATTCCTTATTATGGGCTTTGCTTCACCTCCTTTCAACTTTTACTATTAAATATTTTTCTTTAAAACGTCAACTGAAAAATGCACATGGATAATGGATTTCTCAATGTAAATTATTACAATTAAAGCTCACCACGGCACCTCCGGGAGAATCTTCTATTCTTAAAAGAATTAAAATTTGTACTGGCTTGCTTGCCCCGCAGCTCGCGAAGGTGTTTGCGCCCGCCTGTGAATTCAATTTCTTGTTTTGATATTATTGCAGATAAAATAAATTCAAAGATGGTTAAAGTATTAAAAATATATTAAGATTACATATAATGCAAATGATGCCTCCAGAACATTATAGAAATAAGCCCACCGGATTAAGGGTGATTTTCCGTTCGCTTAAATATAGGAATTTTCGTCTTTTTTTCGGCGGACAAAGCATTTCATTGATCGGGACCTGGATACAGCAAATTGCTACGCCTTGGCTGGTTTACCACCTCACCGGTTCCGTTTTCCTGCTTGGCGTGGTTGGTTTTGCCGGACAAATACCGACATTCTTAATTTCTCCTTTTGCGGGAGTTATGACTGACCGCTGGAACCGATATCATATATTAATCACTACCCAGATTCTTTCGATGATACAAGCGCTACTCATGGCATTGCTTTTTTTCACCGGTGTCATAAAAATCTGGCAAATCATTCTTTTAAGTTTATTGCTTGGCTGTATTAATGCATGCGACACCCCGGCCCGCCAATCGTTTTTTATAGAAATGGTGGAGAAAAAGAAATATCTGGCCAATGCGATAGCCTTAAATTCTTCGATGGTCAATGCCGCGAGATTACTTGGACCGTCCATAGCAGGTATGCTGATAGCTTTTACAAACGAGGGGATTTGTTTTCTGATTAATGGCATAAGTTATATTTTTGTTATAGTATCCCTTCTGTCAATGAAAATTGTTCCGAGAAAAATGATCAATAAAGACACCCGTGTTTTGCAGGAGTTAAAGGAAGGATTTTCTTATGTATTTGATTTCGCGCCTGTAAAATATATTATTTTGATGCTTGGGCTGGTCAGTTTAATGGGAATGCCATTTTCTATACTTATGCCTGTTTTCGCGAAAGTAATATTTCACGGCGGCTCGCATACTTTTGGCTTTCTTGTGGGAGCTTCAGGTATAGGCGCGCTGAGCGCCGCACTTTATCTGGCTTCCAGAAAAAATGTCTTAGGACTTTTCAAAAGGATTCCACTGGCCGCGGGCATTTTTGGTTTAGGACTCATCGCATTTTCTTTCTCCCGGGTCTATTTGCTCTCACTGGTATTGATGATAATGACGGGATTTGGAATGATGTTTCAGTTGGCATCAAGCAACACTATTTTGCAAACCATAGTTGATGATGATAAACGCGGCCGTGTCATGAGCTTTTACACAATGGCATTTATGGGTACAGCACCCTTCGGTAGTTTATTGGCGGGAGGCTTGGCACGTATCATAGGAGCTCCACACACCATCTTGATAGGAGGAATATCGATTATTTTGGGCGCTTCTGTTTTTGCGTATAAACTTCCCGAGTTAAGGAAAATGATCCGCTCAGTATATGCAAAGCTTGGCATCATTACGCCGGAATTATTATAAGGGATAATGAAAGCAACGAATCATTGTGGGCATGGTTGTGGC
>Ga0074046_10001736_pt1 | contig 19321 bp, 16 predicted proteins | sample BogForMeECP23OM3_FD_94441 | JGI IMG/M metagenome (GOLD analysis project Ga0074046, IMG submission 94441) | Bog forest soil microbial communities from Calvert Island, British Columbia, Canada - Bog Forest MetaG ECP23OM3 | ecosystem: Environmental > Terrestrial > Soil > Wetlands ... | reverse complement strand
GGCCGGGAAGCGCCGCTCGCTGGAACGATTAGAACAGGCCGCGAACGGAGGTTTAGGACTTCCATCCAACCGTCCAGTACTGGAGATGAAGCAGCGGCGCGGAGCAGCCGCCCGCAGCGTTAGCTTCGTAGCGTATTGCGAGCGGCCCCACCAGAAACCGAATCAGGTTACATGAGGGCCTATGCAACACGAGCAACCGAATGGTCGCCCGAAGGCGGGAATTTTGTGATGCAGGCTCCAAAAAGTTACTTTCTTGGCCAGGAGCTAAACTGGGATGCCCCGTGGGTCGATGTTGACCTGTGGGTCGAACTTCCTTTCTGGCTAATGGTGGACAATACGGCGATTTCCATTGAAGTCGAAGGGCACACGTTTCCCGTGTCTGTACATGGCGAGACCTTTGAGCTTCATGGCAGATGGGTAACAGATTCCAAAAAAAGTGCGGCCTATCGAGGTCCGTACAAAGGGATCACAGAATTAAGTGAAAACATACAGAAGGTATTGTGGGAACAACCCGATATCAGTGTCCTCTGGCGCAAGTGTAAGACCTGCTTAAAAATAGCGACGCGTTGCAATGGAGACGTTTGGAACAAGGCGCTTGGGAGTGATGAGAGTGCGCAGCGCGCCGTGAGCCTCTATCTTGAAGAACTTTGTAGAGCGCACATGCCGGTCGTAAATAGATTGATCAAGGGCTACCGCCTAGCAACGTACGACTTTTTCGCATTCGAAGTTGCTCCGTGGGACATTCCCTGCTGGCATATTGAGCGGGCTGGTGCGTCAAAGCGCTGTACCTTGGTTCCGTATCGAGGCTGGGACCATCCGCCGGTGGAAATAAGAACTCCGGGCGGCCAACCGGAGTCTCATCGGTTAATTGAGGGAGAGCAGCTTCGCGACCATTTCACTACGGAGGCCACGCCCGGCGAGCTAGAATTGCTCGATGCGCTGAATTTGATTGAGCGAGGTGACTATTCGGGGGCCGTAAGACGGGTCAGAACCGCAATCGAGGTAGTCTCCAAAGTGGTATTCGTGCAGTCGTTTACGCCGGCCGATGGGAAGGAAGCCGCCGAGAAGTTCGTCGAAAAGAAAGGCTTCAACAAATGCTTAGAGAAATATCAGGCGCTCTCTGGGCGCAAGCTGCCGGATGCTTATAACGAAGCCTTAGAGGAAATACGCGCGCTTCGTGACAAAATAGTCCATGATGGTTATCGCATCACCTCAGCAGAGCAAGGGAGAGCTTCGAAGGCAGTTGACACTGGCCGTTGGGTCTTCAACTGGTTTGAAGACGATGAAAAGCGGCGGGCTGTACGCGAAAAGAACATGGGGCGTCGATCATTCGGACGCGACCTGAGCTACGGAGTTTTTAGCGGGCGCATTACGCCGACTGGAGTAATTCTAACGCCTCCGGTGAACCCTTCAGTTGGCGGAAATGTCTGATCGAGAGATTCGCCAAGCGGGCGCGGCACTTCTTAGGCGGTTCGTGGCCTGCGCCAGGCCGAAAGCCGAAGTTTTCGTTATCGTGTAAGCTACCCGGTCAGGTTTCTGGCCCCAGCTTGCCGTCCCGAGGCCGTGATCTGAGAGGAGAGCAGTAATGGAAAATGTCGAGTACTTCGAGCAGATGGCCGGCAAGGCATTAGCCATCGCTTACAAGGCATTCCCGCTGCCGAAGGAAATTCCAGCTAGCGACCTGGCACGCAGTGTTGAGGCGGATAGGATCAGCGAACACGACCGTCAGCAGATTGCCGGGCACACATTGAAGTGGCTGGTTGATGCCGGCTATCTGCAGCGAACAGTAAAAGATCAGGTCGGTAACTTCCGCGGGACACTTACGACGAAGGGGCTCGAGTGTTTGCGCGCATTGCCCAGGGTGTTGACCGCGTCAGGGAAGGAAACGCAAACGAAAGAGAGTATTGGCGATCAGCTGGTGGAGGCGGCTGGTGAGGGAGCAAAAGCCGCGGTTAAGGAGAACGTGAAGGATTTGGTGGCGCAGGCACTCGCCTTCGGTGTCAGGCTTTTGATCTCATGACTGGATGAGTAAGCAGTTAGCTTTTGAGCCGCGCCGACAGCTCTTCCGTCCCGGCCGCTCGTCTTGGGCCGGTTTAGTCAGGCTCCGTTTTTTGCGCCCGAATCAGGGGTTTACAGCACGTTCTGAAGGCGAGAAGCCGATTTCTGCTCATTGAAGTTATGCGGCATTTCGTTCGAAATTATCGAATGTCCGCCGAGACCCCTGACCTTCCTTTTCGGGTGGTGAGAGTTTAAAGCGGGCATCGGGGTCATAACTTTCGCTAGCCATTGCTCGCACTTCCGCGGAGAAAGAGAACCCCGGGCGCCGGGGAAGCCGGGAAACCATGAGTTGGGAGCCATGATTGCCAGATTTTACCCAATCGTTCCGGATGCGGCCTTTGTGGAGCGGCTTGCGCGCGTTGGCGTAAAGCTGATCCAGCTGCGCCTGAAGGACGTGCCGGCCGCGTCGATCCCCGAAGAAATCGGCCGCGCGCTCCGGGTCTGCCGGGAGTTTGGCTGCGAGCTTGTCGTCAACGATTATTGGCGGCAAGCCATCGACTGCGGCGCCAGCTTCGTCCATCTCGGCCAAGGCGATCTCGAAACGGCGGATACAGCGGCGATCCGGCGCGCGGGCGTAAAGCTCGGCATTTCGACGCATAGCCACGAGGAGCTGGACCGCGCTCTTAGCGAGGACCCCGATTACGTCGCGCTCGGCCCGATTTATGAAACGAAACTCAAGGTCATGCCGTGGGCGCCGCAAGGATTAGCGCGGATCGGCGAATGGAAGGCGCTCGCCAAGCGTCCGCTCGTGGCCATCGGCGGCATCACGCTGGAGCGCGCGGCGGGTGTCTTTGCGGCCGGTGCGGATAGCATCGCCGTCGTGAGCGACGTTGTCGCGCATGCCGATCCGGAGAGCCGCGCCCGCGATTGGCTGCGGCTTTTTCCTGACGGACAGGGCTAGGCCGGTTATTTCTGCCCGGCCGGCCCGAAGCAAGTACCATCCAACTTGACGAAGCGAGCCGCTACCGTAATCATTGAATTGCGTAAGCGCGGCCCCTTCAACTGAGAGAAGCCCTCGTGTGGAGAACGAAGCCTAATCGCGGGGCGCGGCGCCTTCGCCGGCTCCTGTGGGCAATCGCGGCGCTGACACTGGCTCCGGCCGCCTTTATCGGCGCCGCTGCAACTGAGGAGAGACCCATGACGCTTAAGCTCGTGCCGGCAGCCTTTCCGGAAGGCGGGGCCATTCCGCAGAAATACACCTGCGAAGGTAAGGATATATCCCCGCCCTTGGCTTGGCTGGGAACACCGCCGGGGGCAAAAAGCCTCGTTCTCATCGTCGACGATCCCGACGCGCCCGATCCGAAGGCGCCCAAGATGACCTGGGTTCATTGGGTTCTCTACAATATTCCTGCGGACGCAACCGGGCTTGCCGAGGGTGCCAAGGCGGACGATCTCCCGCCCGGAACGCAGACCGGCCTCAATAGCTGGAAGCGGGCGAACTATGGCGGCCCATGCCCGCCGATAGGCCGGCATCGCTACTTCCACAAGCTCTACGCCCTCGATACCGTTCTCGCCGGCCTCAGTCAGCCCGGCAAGGCTACAGTCGAGGCGGCTATGAAAGGCCACGTTCTCGCCCAGGCGACGCTGATCGGCACCTACGAAAAAACGCGCTAGAACCTTATAGGACAGCCGCTAAATATCGAGGTTCGCCACCGAGAGCGCGTTCTGCTGAATGAACTCGCGGCGGGGCTCGACCACGTCGCCCATCAGCTTGGAGAAAATCTCGTCGGCATCGTTCAACTCGCCGAGCTTCACTTGCATCAACGTGCGGACGTTCGGATCGAGCGTTGTGTCGCGAAGCTGCTCCGGGTTCATCTCGCCAAGGCCCTTGTAGCGCTGCATGGTCAGCCCCGCCCGGCCCGCCGCGAAGACGGCATCGAGGAGACTGCGCGGCCCAAACACCGGCGTCTGATTTCCCTTTCGCTCGAATGTGGCCATGCCGGCAAAAAGGGCGGCAAATTCAGCGTGATACTGGTGAAGCTTGCGCGCGTCCGCCGACTGGATGAGCGGCCAGTCGATGTTATGCGCCTCCTTCACGCCGCGAACCTCACGCTCGAAGACGAAGCCGCCGTCGGAACTGCGGACCCAACCCCAGCCGCGCTCGGTCTCCTCGGACAGTGCGGCGAGGCGCACAACAACCTCCGAAGCGAGCCGCTCGGCTTCTTCCTCGTTGTCCGCAAGCTTTGAATTGAGAAGCCCTGCAATCGCTGCCTGTTCCACAACCCTGCGGTTATAGCGCTGATGCAGCTGATCCACCACGTGGCTGAACGATCGCGAGCGCTCCACCGCAGAGCGCAGATCCAGCCCCGACCGGCGCTCGCCATCGCCAAGGAGGAGAACCGCACCGTCGAGACCGCCATCGATGAGGAAGTCGTCGAAGGCTCGCTGGTCTTTAAGATAGCTTTCGGAGCTTCCGCGTTTGACCTTGTAAAGCGGCGGCTGAGCGATGTAGATGTGCCCGGCTTCGAGCAACGCCGGCATCTGCCGGTAGAAGAAGGTCAAGAGCAGCGTACGGATATGCGCGCCGTCGACGTCCGCGTCCGTCATGATGATGATGCGGTGATAGCGGAGCTTCGAGATATCGAAGTCGTCGCGGCCGATGCCGGTGCCGAGCGCTGTGATGAGCGTGCCGATCTCCTGGCTCGACAGCATCTTGTCGAAACGCGCGCGCTCCACGTTCAAGATCTTACCGCGCAACGGCAGCACGGCCTGGTTCGAGCGGTCGCGGCCTTGCTTGGCCGAGCCGCCGGCGCTATCGCCCTCGACCAGGAACACCTCCGATTTGGCGGGGTCGCGCTCTTGGCAGTCGGCTAGCTTGCCCGGCAGGTTGGCGACGTCGAGCACGCCCTTGCGGCGGGTCAGCTCGCGCGCCTTGCGGGCGGCTTCGCGGGCGGCGGCGGCTTCGGCGACTTTCTGAATTATGAGCTTGGCGTCGGACGGGTGCTCCTCGAACCACGTGCCCAAAGTGTCCGCCATAATACTCTCGACGGCGGGGCGCACCTCGGAGGATACGAGCTTGTCCTTCGTTTGGCTTGAGAATTTCGGATCGGCGACTTTCACCGACAGCACGCAGGTTAGTCCCTCGCGGGCATCGTCGCCTGTAAGCTGAACCTTCTCCTTCTTCGCGACCCCGGTTGACGCCGCGTAAGTGTTGATGGTGCGTGTCAGCGCCGCGCGGAATCCGGCAAGGTGCGTTCCGCCATCGCGCTGCGGAATGTTGTTCGTGAAGCAGAACACGCCTTCGTGGTAGCCATCGTTCCACCAGAGCGCCGCCTCGACAGCGACGCCTTCGCGCTCCGTCTTGATGAAAATCGGCTCCGCGAGCAAGGGGGTGCGCGCCCGGTCCAGATATTCGACGAAGGCCCTGAGGCCGCCCTCATATTTGAACTCGCTCTTGGCCGGCTCGACGCCGCGCAAGTCCGTGAGCACGATATTGACGCCGGAATTTAAGAACGCGAGCTCGCGCAGCCTGTGCTCAAGCGTCGCATAGTCGAAATCGACCATGGTGAAGGTTGCCGGGCTCGGCGTGAAGGTCACACGCGTCCCCTTCTTGCCCGGCGCAGCACCCACCATTTTGAGCGGCGCTTCCGGGACACCGTCGGCGAAGGCCATGAAATACTCTTGCCCGCCGCGCCAAATAGTCAGCTCAAGCCTCGTCGAGAGCGCGTTCACTACGGACACGCCCACGCCATGCAGGCCGCCTGAGACCTTGTAGGAATTCTGGTCGAACTTACCGCCGGCATGGAGCTGGGTCATGATGACCTCGGCGGCAGATACGCCCTCTTCGGTGTGGATTTCGGTTGGGATACCGCGGCCGTTGTCCTCGACGGTCACCGAGCCGTCGGCGTTCAGAGCCACGGAAACAAGGTCCGCGTAGCCCGCGAGCGCCTCATCTATGGCATTGTCGACCACCTCATAGACCATGTGGTGGAGGCCCGAGCCGTCGTCCGTATCGCCGATATACATGCCGGGCCGCTTGCGGACCGCGTCGAGGCCCTTCAAGACTTTGATGCTGTCCGCACCATAGGCTTCAACCGCCGCGTCTATGTGCCGTGCTGCTTCCATAAATGACACCTGATCGGCCGCGGACTTTGCGGCATTGGGACATGCTCTTATTTAGTGTTTCAAACCCGATTCTGCACCGTTCAAGGGGCTGAAAGCGCCGTTTGACACGAGAAAAAATTGCGCTGCCGAAACATCCCGCAGCGGCGCAAAGGTAGAGCTATCCGTGCCGGTCATCCAAACCTGCGCGTTTAGCCTTGCGACAGACGAAAAGAGCGCCAACCGCCGTGGAGCGTCCAGATGCGCCGCGATCTCGTCCAGCAATATCAGCGGCGACACGCCGCCCGAGACTTCTTTTACAAGGCGGGCCTGTGCAAGCGCAAGGCCCACAAGCAGCGCCTTCTGCTCGCCGGTCGAACACATCTTCGCCGGCGTGCCTTTGGGGCCGTGGGTTACCTCGAGATCGCTCCGGTGCGGCCCGATGAGCGTGCGCGCTGCCGCGCGGTCGCGGTCGCGCGATTGCGCGAGAAGGCGCGCATAGGACTCGCGTATCTCGCTTGCGGGCATTTGACCAGCTTGTTCTTCGAGGTGGCCCTCAAGCGAGAGCCGCGCCCACGGGAACGCCGAGTCCGGCACCCTATCGCGCTCGCGCGCGATTTCCGACGCGAGGCTTTGAATGGCGCGTTGACGCATTGCGGCAATTTCCGACGCCGCTCCCGCCATTTGCGCCTCAATGCTATCGAGCAGCTGCGGCGGACTGAAGGCTTCGAGCGCCTTGTTCCGCTGGCGCATCGCCCGGTCGTACGCCGCCGCAGCGCCCGCATAGGCGGGCTCGAGGCTCAGCACCAAACGGTCGATGAAGCGCCTGCGCTCGCTGGCCGCGCCAACGAACAGGCTGTCCATGGCAGGCGTCAGCCACACCATGCGTATTCGCGCCAAGGCCCCCGATCCCTTGGCCGCGGCACCGTCGATTTTGACGATCCGCGGCGCGCGAACTCCCAATGTGCCGCCGGGAGGTATCTGCACGCCCGTTCCGATCTGGATCTCCTCAGTGCCGGCAAAGACCTTTGCGGCAACCGCCCAGCCGCCCGTGCCGCCGCTGCGCGCAAGTTCGGAAAAGGGCAAAGACCGCAACCCCCGCCCCGCGGTGAGAAGGGAAATGGCTTCGAGGCAGTTGGTTTTTCCAGCGCCATTGGCGCCGAGGAGAACTGCCGGGTCTGGCCGGGGCGTAAGTGTGGCGCTCCGGTAGTTGCGAAAGTCTGTCAGCGTGAGCTTGCCTATCCAAATGCGGCTAGATGCACCGCTCTCCAGGCCGTCACCTGTGCCTTCGATCCGGGTCATACATCCCGAATCGCATAACGGTTGAGCGCAACTCCCCTCATCCTGTCCTTCTCCCCATGGGAGAAGGGACGGCGTTGCGCCGTATAGCTTCGAAATGAAACTCGGAGCGTGCCACTGCGTTCCCTCTCCCACCGCACCCGCTTGCGGATGCGGTCACTTCGAGTGGCAAGCTCGCCAAGGCGAACTTGCTGGGAGAGGGACAGGGTGAGGGGCGTTAAGCCAAGGTTTTTGCGGTTCGACATAAGAAATGCAGCCGCTCGAAAGATCCCGTGCCTAAACGCGCATCGGCATCAGCACGTAAAGCGCCGAATCGTCGCTTTCATCCGATATCAGCGATGGCGAGGAGCCGTCCGCCAGCTTGAACAAAGCCTTGCTTCCGTCGATCTGCGCCGCGATGTCGAGCAGATAGCGCGCATTGAAGCCGATCTCGATCGGCTCGTTCTTGTAATCGGCGGCGATTTCCTCCGTCGCCGATCCCGATTCCGGATTGCTGGCCGAAACGACGACGCAGCCGTCGCTCGCGTTCAGCTTCACAGCGCGCCCCTTTTCCGAGGATAGCGTCGAGACGCGGTCGACGGCCTTCACGAGGTCCGCGTTTTCGAGAAGCAGCAGCTTCTTGTTCGATGTTGGGATGACCCTGGCATAGTCCGGGAAGGAGCCATCGATGAGCTTCGAGGTGAGTACCACATCTCCAACCGCAAACCGGATCTTGGCTTGAGAGAGCGAGACCTCGACCGGAGCCTGGGCATCGTCGATCAGCTTAATGAGCTCAGCCACGGCTTTCCTGGGCACGATGACCCCGGGCATGCCCTCGGTGCCTTTGGGGCATTCGGTCTCGACCTGCGCGAGCCGGTGGCCGTCGGTTGCTACGGCTCTAAGCTTCGGTGCGCTTCCGCCGTCGACGCGGTGCAGGTAGATGCCGTTCAGGTAATAGCGCGTTTCCTCGGTCGATATGGCAAACCGGGCCTTCTCGAAGAGTCGTTTCAGCTCGCCGCCAGCGACCGTAAAGCGGTGCGGCAGCTCGGCCTGGCCCATATCCGGAAACTCATCTGCCGGCAGTACGGCAAGCTCGAAACTTGCGCGTCCGGCGGTGACCTTAAGGCGGCCGTCCGGTTCTTTTCGCTCGACGAGAATCTCGGCGCCGTCGGGAAGCTTGCGGACGATATCGTGCAGCGTATGCGCGGGGATGGTCACCGCGCCCGGCATCTCCACCTTGGCGGGAAGAGTTTCGATCGCCTCTATGTCGAGGTCGGTCGCCTTAAGGGTCAAAACGCCGGACGCTTCGGCGCTGGTCAGGATATTACTGAGAATCGGAATGGTGTTGCGCCGCTCCACGATACCCGTGATATGTCCAAGGGCACGCAGTAGCGAATTCCGGTCGGCAACGAAGCGCATTGTTACGGTTACCCCGCTCGGGCGGTGTTTTCTTTGGAAAGAGCAGAATGACCGCTGAACCGGTTCTGTCAAGTCCAGCAGGTCCAGGAGGCTTGCAGACGCCGTTAGATGGTTCCGTCCTTCAACATCCGGGACAGCGAATCGAGTTCTTCTTTCAGCGTGCCGTCTTGCTGTTTGAGGTTCTCGATCTTCCGGATCGCGTGAAGGACCGTCGTGTGGTCCCTTCCGCCGAACCGCCGGCCGATCTCCGGCAGCGAGCGCGACGTCAGCGTTTTGGCAAGATACATGCCGATTTGGCGCGGCCGCACAATCGATTGGTTGCGCCGGCTTGAAAGAAGATCGCCGCGCTGCACCCCGTAATGCTTGGCGACGATGCGCAAAATGTCGTCGATCTTAACGCGCTTCGGTTCCTTCGAGCGGATCAGATCGCCGATTGTGTTCTCAGCCGCATCGCAGGTCACCTTCTCGCCGGTGAGCTGATAGGTAGCATGCAGGCGGGTGATGGCACCTTCCAGCTCTCTGCCGTTCTCCGTCAGTTGCGTGGCGAGATAGTCGAGGACATCCCCCGGGACCTCGAAGCCAGGCGAAGACGCAATTTTTTCTGCGGCGCGCTTTTCCAGAATCTTCAGCCGCAGGTCGTAATCGAGCGCTGCCAGTTCCGCGACCAAGCCGCCGGAAAGCCTGGAACGCATTCTGGCGTCGAAGCTTTCGAGCAGCAGCGGGGCGCAATCCGCAGCCACCACGACTTGCTTGCCGCCATCGATCAGCGAATTCAGTGTGTGGCAGAACTCCTGCTGGAAAGTGCGGCCCTGCAAGAATTCCATATCGTCGATCAGCAAAAGATCGATTGTGCGAAGCTTCTCTTTGAATGCGGGAGCATCGCGGGTCTGCAGCGCCTCTGCGAAACTATACATGAAGCGTTCTGCCGTGAGGTACAGAACCTTCGCTGCCGGATTGCGGTTCTTCACGTCCCAGGCGATGGCATGCAGAAGGTGCGTCTTGCCCATTCCCACGCGCGCGTGGATGTAAAGCGGATTGTAGCGCAATGGCTGGTCGGGCGTGCTTTCGGCGACTTGCAGGGCTGCTGCTTGGGCAAGGCGGTTAGGCGCGCCAACGACGAAAGACAGGAATGTGTAGCGCGGATCGAGCGGCGAGCCTTCAAATCCGTCAAGCCCGGTTCTTCCGTCCCTCATTTGCTGGGGGAAGATGCGAAGCGGTGCGGAAGCGGCGGCCACCGGCCTCGGAGAGGCGGTGTCCTTCGCAACGGGCACGGCTTTCACCTTCTCGATCGCGGCCAGATGCGGCTGACGCACCCGGAACTCAAGCCTGTTCGCGCCGGACAGCTCAGTGCCGCAGCATGCGAGAAGCCTGTCCGAGTAGTGGGATTGGAGCCAGTTGCGCAGGAACTTGGTCGGAACCGAAACCTGCACGACGCGGCCGTCATAACCCTCTAACTCCACTCGCCCAAACCAGCTCGTGAACACGTCCTCACCGAGCTCGGCACGCAGACGGCTTTGAATTCGCCGCCATTTATGTTCGATTGAAGATGTCGAGAGCTCCAAGGCTTCCATAATAGTATACCTCGCCGCTTCTTAGAAAAAGCGTTTAATTGGAAGGGGGCTATACGCCGGAGTGCTAGGCCGCGATGGGAAGATCGTGCCGCAGTTCGCCTGGCTTGTGTTCATGCGAAGCGGGACCGGCAGCGTCTGGCAAGGCTGCAGCCAGCAGCCCGCGCGGATGCTCTCCAGCGGCTCCCAGTATCGCCTGAGCGCCTGACATTAAGCAGGCGGGGCGGGAAATAGCTTCAAGACCGGCCGGTAATGTCTCCTTGAACAGGGCCTCGGCAAGGTCCGATGCCATGTGCTGGAACTCTCTCGACGCGAGGTAAGCTTTCCAAGGGATCGAAGGGTGCTCAGCTTGCGAGGCGTTTCGCTCGCTCTTTTCCCTGGCGCGTGAAACGAGCTGTTGAGCGCGCTCGAAAATGGCGGGCCGCGCTGGCGGCACCTTCCACGCATAAGAATATATAAATTGCGGCGACGCCGCCGTGCATTCACTTCGCATCCATCTTCCTCCTGCCCAATGCATTGCGGACAACAGGTGCACGGACACCAAACAGCTGGGTGCGCGCACCGTCTATCCGTCGCCTGATATGGACAACGGGACTCATCCCACGTGGAGGCCACCCCACAAAGTGAGCCCGGTACGCATTACAGAAACATTATCAGGAGGGGAAAATCCCCCGTTCGGAAATCTCAGCATACAAAGGAGGACCGCGGGGCGCAAGTGCGGCGGAGGCCAGCGTCTATGGGAGGAGCTTTGGGGCAATTATAGCCCCCGCCCCTTGAGGGATGGCATCAAGCCATTGAAGAAATTAACGAATTGTTAACACTTTTAGGAAGAATGTAGGAAGAATGGCGCGCTCGCGGAGGTTGCGGTTTTTGGTTGACTCGCGCCAGGCTCCCGGGCTCAGGCCCCGGGAAGCTTATCCGTATTGAACCGGTAACCGATTGATATTATGGCACTTTTTGTTAGAGGCGCCAACCCGCTGGCCGCCGAGGCAACAGCGAGTGATGTAAATCGGCATCAGTGCCGATGAATCTATGCAGCCTCGCCAAGCGCCTTGATGCGAGCGGACAGGCGCGAGATTTTCCGGGATGCTGTGTTCCTATGCATGATGCCTTTCGAGGCCGAGCGCATGATTTCCGGCTGTGCCTCACGGAGGGCAAGATTCGCGGCGTCCTTGTCGCCTGAGGCGATCGCCTCTTCGACCTTACGCACGTATGTCCTCACCCGGCTGCGGCGGGATTTGTTGACGAGCGTGCGCCGTTCCGCCTGGCGGGCGGCCTTTTTTGCCGATTTCGTATTTGCCATGTCACGTATTCCTTCCGCGGGCGGGCTACCCGCGCTGTAAGATCCGGTGTTGGGTGAAAAGATGCCCAGCCTGCCACAGGCAGCCATTCTTCGATTGCATATACATTTGATGCGTTTGACCGTCAATCTTAGGCAGCGGCAGATCTTGCAAAGCCGGCGGGATAAACCGCCAAATGCTGTAATTTCCTCAGTGCCCGCTATCGAACGGCAGCAAGGCCTGGAAAAGGGCGGCCTGCGGCGGGCGGGCTTGAGAAGCCGAATCGCCGGCGCGATGCAGACTTTCGAGAGTTACGAAAGCGAGCCCCAAGCAGATAAGCGCAATATAAAAAAGCCCAATGGTGCCGATTAGCTCCGTAACGCTACCGCAAGCGTCACGCTCGTCCTCATCGTCTTCGCTCCATTTCAATCTATGAGCCACGCTAAACTCCTTCGCCGATAATGCGGCAAAACGCGCACACTTATCAACTAAAGTCTAAGCCTAATGGGAATCGGCTGCAAGGCTTCGCAGCGGGGCGATGCGCTATTCGGTGGTATTGCGAGGATCGGGCGGCGGCGATGTAAACGGACCGGCGCCGCGCCAGATCCGGCTGTACGCCGCCCATTTCTTCTCATCGGTGGTAAAGGAGGCATAGATCGCCACGCCGCGAAAATTCGCAAGCGTTCGAACGCCGCGCAGGCCTGCAACGATCCCGTTGAGACTGTGCTCGATGGTTTCCACGTCCGGCCGGTGATAATCCTTGTCGTCGTCATAAGCCGGAACGCCCATGAGCCACTCGCAGCCGCCGGCCTCAGGGGAAGGCAGCGCCGCGGCGAGCTGCCGCGTCCACGCCGAGACCTGCTTTTCGTAGCTGGGCTCAGACGTCAGGCCTGTGTCGTACGCCATGACCGTTAGCTCGCTCGCGATGCCGCAGACCTTGCGCATAAAGGGCAGATCCCAATGCGTATCCTTGTCCGAATCCGGGGCGGCCGGCGGAGGATAGGCCGCAACCGAAAGCGTGTGCCCGCCGATGGCGGCTTTCACGTCCCGGAGAAGATCGAGATAAGCGGCGGTCCCGCTGGGAAGCGGCTCCACATTGAGGTGCACGCCATCTGCGCCGAGCGCCACAAGCTGCCGCGCATGCTCCGCAAACGCCTTGCGCTGTCCCTCATCGTTCAGATGCACGTCGCTGTCCAAGTTTCCGCCGGTCCACGGGATCACCCTAATCCCGGGCGCGAGCCGGTGGATTTCGGCGAGGAATGCGCCGGCCCGCGCAGGCACATAGCGGATGTGACCCCCCTTCGACCGCCAGCCTGGCCAGCCTTCCGCGTCCATCGGCCCCAGAAACGGGTAGATGCGCTCGATGCCGCGCTCCCTAAGGCTCTCCACAAGCGCCGCGATTTCCTCCTTGCTGGGCCCTTCGTGCAGCCAATGCCGGCGCATCCAAAGCGCATTATCGCCCTTGTCGAACGCGCCGGCCTTCGGCTCCCCGGCCGGCGCCGGGCTCGCCAGCAACGCCGCGGCAATCGAGAACAGCGCACAAATCCTAAAGCTCATTTCGCTCCGTCCCCAGAAATCCCGCGAGCAAAAACGCGCGTGCAGGGTGACTTACCCCTCATCCTGTCCTTCTCCCGCAAGGGGAGAAGGGACGCTGTTGCAGCCGCCGCAACCTACTCCCTCTCCCCTTGCGGGAGAGGGCTGGGGTGAGGGGGCAGCGGCACCCCGCCGGAAGCTCTTTGCCTTGCCAGGTCCAAAAGCGCCTCGCGGTCCGCGCTGAATCCGCTCCTCATCCATTCCTCTTTGAGATCCTTCAGAATTGCGCCCAAGGCTGGTCCAGGCTTGAGGCCCAGCGCGATCAAATCTGCGCCGCCGAGCGGGAAATTGGGCCGCTGCCATGAAGCCGCGAGAGAGGCAGCGTATCGCCAAGCCGCGTCATCTGGCGGGGCGCCGGATGAGGCCCAGGCGAGTAGAAGGCGCCCGAGATAAAGCTGGACGCCGAGCTTATAGAGCAGGACCTCCAAAGCCGCTTTACCGAAGCTGGGTGAAATAACGGGCGAAAGCGCGGACAGGCCCTCCAGATCCTTCGCCTCCTGCGAGGAGAGCCGGAGCTTCTCCGCCAGACGCCCGGCATCCTCCTCCACGAAAAGACCGAGCGCGGCGAGCCGGAGAATAGCGTCCGGAGCACGTTCCAGCGTAGCCTCAATTTGGCAAAGCCGCTCGAAGCGCGCACGCCGCACAACGCCGCCGAGAAGCAGAAGCAGAAGCCCGGACTCGTCCATGACCTCGACGGCCTCTGGAGCGCGGCGGGTCAGGAGGATGCGCAGCATCTCCGTGCGCACCCGCTCGCGCGAAAGCCGTGCGAGCCCAGCGCGTTCGCGGATGGCGGCGGAAACGCCCGCAGCGTCGAAATCGCCGTGGCTGTAGTCCGCGCTGAACCGGAAAAAGCGCAAAGTGCGCAGGTAATCCTCGCGAATGCGCGTCGAGGCGTCTCCCACAAAGCGGACGCGGCCCGCGCGAAGATCGCTTAGCCCGCCAAGCGGATCGTGCACCTTGCCCGCAGCATCGGCGTAAAGCGCGTTCATGGTGAAATCGCGCCGGCGCGCATCCCCGGCCCAATCGCCGCCGAAGGCGACGGTTGCGTGCCGCCCATCGGTCGCGACATCGCGGCGGAGCGCCGTCACCTCGAAGGGGACACCGCCGGCGACCAGCGTCACCGTGCCGTGAGCGATACCGGTGGGCACCGTTTTGAGGCCGGCTTCGTCCGCGAGGCGCACAATATCCTCCGGCTTGGCATCGGTTGCAAAATCCACCTCCCTCACCGCCCGGCCGAGAAGCGTATTGCGCACGGCGCCGCCAACGGCGCGCGCCTCGAAACCGTCGCGGTTGAGGCATGCGAACACGGCCTGCGTTTGCGGCCGCAAGAACCAGTCTGCGCTTGCGACGCTCGGTGAGTCCGTGGCGGGCGGCATTGCTTTAGCGGTCACTGCGACTCCGCGTCCGGAGCGTAGAGACGCTCGTAAAGATTGCGCAATATGGCTGCGGTCGCTCCCCAGATGAAACGCTTCTCATACTCAATGGCGTAGAACTGCACAGCGCTGCCTTTCCACTCGCGCAGATGCCTCATATGGTTCTCTTCCGTCATGAGGTAGGAGAGAGGCACTTCGAAGACCTCCGCCACCTCGCCCGGATGCGGGACCGGCTCGAAACCCGGATCGACAAGCGAAAGCACGGGGATGATGCGGAAACCTGTGCCCGTATTGTGCAGGTCGAGCAGGCTCAAGGGGGTGACGAGAGCGGGCGGGATGCCGGCCTCCTCCTCTGCCTCACGGATCGCGGTCCCGACGGGCGTCGCATCCTCCGCTTCGATTTTGCCGCCTGGGAAAGCGATCTGGCCGCCATGGGCCTTGAGATGAGAGGTCCTAAGCGTCAGCAGCACGGTGACTTCGGGCTCGCGGACGAGCACGGGCACAAGCACCGCCGCCATCCTCCAGTCGCCGGCCGCGACGAGATGCTCAAGCCTTAAATTTTCGTAAGGGCTTCCGGTCTCGTCCAGTCTGCGTCCGGCATCGATCCCATAGGAATAGGGCTGCTCCGCCATCCACGAGGCTTTTTCGAGCGCCAAGCCGCGAAGCCGGGCTCTTTCGGCAAAACCCTTTGCTGAAAAAGGGCTTATCGCCGCGTCTTCTGTCAGTTCACGAAGCCAAGCCATGGGTGGCCCTCCATAATGCTGACAAATTAGTACTGCGGATCGAGGGCGGAGCCTGCTCTTCCGGATTTGCCGCCATCCGGCTTTGCGAGGCGGCAAAAGCTCGCCTTCGTGGCGTTGTATCCGCGCCATGCATCAGCATATACTCTGGATTAGAGACGGCGCAGGCAAACCGCAACGGTCATCAAGCAGGTTTTTCATCGTATGCACTATCCTTCGGAGCCCGACATTTTAGCCCGCGCCGATGACATCCGCTCGAAAGTGGCTCGCGCCAAGGACTCGATTTCGCGCGTCATCTTCGGGCAGGATAACGTTATCGAGCTTGTTCTCGTTAACATTCTTTCCGGCGGTCATGCACTGCTGATCGGGGTGCCAGGCCTCGCCAAAACCTCGCTTGTCGAAGCGCTCGGCGCGGCCCTCGGCCTCAATTCGAAGCGGATTCAATTCACGCCCGACCTTATGCCGTCCGATATCGTCGGCACAGAGGTGCTTGAGGAAAAGGCGGGCCTGCGCTCCTTCCGCTTCGTCGAAGGCCCCGTTTTCACACAGCTTCTGATGGCCGACGAGATCAATCGCGCCAGCCCGAAGACACAATCGGCCCTTTTGCAGGCGATGCAGGAGCGCCAAGTTACTTATGCCGGCCAGACCTACGCGCTGCCCTCTCCGTTTTTCGTGCTCGCGACCCAGAACCCGCTTGAGCAGGAGGGTACTTATCCCTTGCCGGAGGCGCAGCTCGACCGGTTCCTCATGCAAATCGATGTGACCTATCCCGATGCCGTGGCCGAGCGGCGTATGCTGTTCTCGACGACGGGGCTCGAAGAACGCCGCGTGCAGCAAGTGCTCACGGCGGAGGAGGTTATGGCCGCCCAGCGTTCCGTCCGCCAGATTCCCACCGGCGATAGCGTTGCCGACGCCATATTGAAACTGGTCCGGTCCGCCCGTCCGCAAACGGACGAAGCGGCCTGGCGCGTAAACGAGCTCGTGGCCTGGGGGCCCGGGCCCCGCGCGAGCCAAGCTTTGACGATGACCGCGAGGGCCCGTGCGCTGCTCGACGGCCGCTTCGCCCCAGACGTCGACGATGTGATCGCGCTCGCAAAGCCCGTGCTCCGGCATCGCATGGCACTCACTTTCACGGCGCGAACTGAAAACATCACGGTCGATCAGGTTATCGACGAACTTATCGCACGCCTCCGTTGAAACAATCGGCCTCGATGTCAATCGCCCCCAAAGCCCGGACGCCCGGCCTCGCCCACGAGGAAGCTTCTCAAGAGCTTGCGTCGAAGCTTCCAGCGCTGCTCGTGGAGGCACGGCGCGTGGCGGCGACGGTGGCGCAAGGCACGCATGGAAGACGGCGCGCCGGGCCCGGCGACACGTTCTGGCAATACCGTAGCTTCGCGGCAGGCGATTCCGCTTCGCTGATCGATTGGCGCCGGTCCGCCGGATCGAGCCATCTTTTCGTGCGCGAGCGCGAATGGGAGGCCGCGCACACGGTCTGGATTTGGATCGATCTGTCGCTATCGATGAACTTTAGGGATTTGGCTCCGGCGCAAAAGGACGAGCGCGCGATCGTGCTCGGCTTGGCTCTCGCATCGCTGCTTTCGGATGCGGGCGAGCGCGTAGGCATACCCGGCCTCATGGAGCCGAAAGCGGGGCACAGCACCACCTCTCTCATGATCGAGGCGCTCGCCCGCTCGCTTCCAGGACTTAAGAGCTTGCCCGATCCCAGGAGCCGCTTCGGCCGCCATTCGGAACTTGTAATTTTCAGCGATTTTCTTGAGCCCGCATCTGCGCTTGCCGCAGCCTTCGGTGCCATCGCGCGTCAGGGCGTCCGCGGTCATATCGTCCACATTCTGGATCCTGCCGAGGAAAGCTTGCCCTATAGCGGCCGGATCGAGTTTTTCGACGGAGAGAGCGGCACGCGCTATCTCGCAGAGCGCGCGGAAAATGAGCAGCCGGAATACGTACGAAGATTTGCGGCGCACAAGGCGGCTGTTGCCTCGCACGCGATGGCTTTGGGATGGACGCCTTTTCTCCACCATACGGACCGCCCGGCCGTGGAGGCGCTGCTACCGCTGTTCATGCATCTCTCAGGCCTCGAAAAGGCATACCGCGCCAAGGGGATGTTGAAAGGGCAGGCTAGCCCCGGGGGCACGCAGGCATGACCGGCCTCATCGATAGTTTGAGCTTTAGCGCCCCCTGGATGCTTGCGGGCTTGGCCGCCTTGCCTTTGATCTGGCTGCTTTTGCGCTTGACGCCGCCGCGCCCCAAGACCGTACCTTTTCCGCCGGTCTCGCTTCTGCTCGGCGTGCGGTCCACAGGTAAGACGCCGATCCAGAGCCCCTGGTGGCTCACCCTATTGCGGATGCTTATCGCCGCAGCGGTCATCGCCGCCCTTGCGGGCCCTGCCGTAAAGCCGCGAACGGGCGCAACGCTTGCGGTTTCGCAGCCCCTGCTTGTCGTCGCCGACAATGGCTGGGCGGCTGCGAGCCGCTGGCCGCGCAGGCAAGCATTGGCCGGGCAGCTTGCCTCCTCCGCCGAGGAAAGCGGCCAAACCCTTTTTCTCATCCCAACGGCCGGTCCTGCGGCACCTCTTTCCCCGCTCACGCCGCCTGAGTTCCGGCAGCGCTTTGCATCGCTGGCCCCGCAGCCGTTTCCCGGCGATCGCGCCGCCGCGGCACAGCAAATCGAGAAAGAGTTCGGCCAAAAGCGCGGCGGCGTCCGCGTGGCGTGGCTCTCGGACGGCGTCGAGGATGCCGGCGCCCAAGCCCTCTCCAAAGCCTTGAGCGCGCTCGCTGCCGGCGGGGCGATCGATATATACAGCGATGCCGCGGACTCGGGCGCTCTCGCCCTGACGAAACCGGCCGCGGACGCAAACATTATTCATGCCCGTGTGCTCAAGTCCGGGCCCGCTCAGCGGAGCGGACAGGTTTCGGCCGTCACCGCCCGTGGCGAAATATTGGCGGTGGCACCGTTCGCCATCGGCGGCTCGAGCTCCTCCGCCGAAGTGACCATCGACCTTCCTCTCGACCTGCGCAACCAGGTTGCCCGGCTCGAAATCGCTGGAGATGAGTCTGCCGGCTCGGTCTATCTTCTCGATAGCCAGTCGCAGCGCCGCCGCGTTGGCCTCGTCGCCGGCGAAGGGAGCGAAGAAGCGCAACCCCTCCTATCGCCCGTTTATTATCTGGAGCGCGCGCTTGCGCCGTTCGCCGAGGTGACGCGGGCGCAGACTGCAAATCTCGATCGCGCCACGGCAGACCTTGTTGCCGGCTCGCCGTCCATTATCATCCTCAGCGACGTAGGCCGCTTAGCTGGGCCCACGCGCGCGAGGCTTGGCGCCTTCGTGGAGAAAGGCGGGATGCTGATACGCTTTGCCGGGCCACGGCTTGAGCGCGGAGGCGATACGCTCCTGCCCGCCCCTTTGCGCGAAGGCGGGCGCACGCTTGGCGGAACGATGACGTGGGCATCGCCGCAAAAGCCGGCGCCCTTCGAGCAAGACTCGCCTTTCGATGGACTTACCATTCCAAAAGACGTGACAGTTTCGCGCCAAGTCCTATCCGATCCGGCCGCCATGCCGCGCGAGACGCAGGTTTGGGCGCGGCTAACCGACGGCACCCCGCTTGTGACCGCAGCAAGGCGCGGGGTTGGGATGCTCGTCTTTTTTCATATTACTGCCAATCCGGACTGGTCCAGTCTTCCCATATCGGGTCTATTCGTGGAGATGATGCAAAAAATTCTCGAGTTATCTCCTTTGCAACTGACGCCGGCGGACGATGGCGCCGCGAAGGCAGCGGAAAACCCCGCTCCCGCCATTCAAGACGCTGTGTTGAAGCCCTGGCGCGTCCTGGACGGTTTCGGCAAGCTTGCCGAGCCGACCGAGCGTGCCCAGGCGATTGGCGTTGCGGAAATCGGCGGCGCGCGGAGCAGCGCGGCAAACCCGGCCGGGCTCTACGGGCCGCAAAATGCGCTCCGGG
>Ga0074046_10001735_pt1 | contig 19324 bp, 20 predicted proteins | sample BogForMeECP23OM3_FD_94441 | JGI IMG/M metagenome (GOLD analysis project Ga0074046, IMG submission 94441) | Bog forest soil microbial communities from Calvert Island, British Columbia, Canada - Bog Forest MetaG ECP23OM3 | ecosystem: Environmental > Terrestrial > Soil > Wetlands ... | reverse complement strand
TGAAGGGCTGCGCCGCCGCCAGCATATGGATGTGGCTCTTCCAGGAAAGCGCGCGCTTGCCCTTCCTGCCGCAGGGGCTGGCGCAATCGAACACCGGAAGGTGTTCGGGCTTGAGCCCAGGCGCGCCTTCGAGCGTCATCGTCCCGCAAACATGCTCGTTGGCCGCTTCGATCTCGGTTTTCGAGAAGCCGAGCGCGGTGAGGAGGTCGAAGCCGGGCGCGCTCATCTGCTCTGCGGAGAGCTTCAGAACGCCGGTGCAGAAGTCCTCGCCCAGGTTCCATTTATTGAAGACGAACTTGATGTCGAAGGCGCAGGCGAGGCCTGCTTCGACGACCGCGATCTTCTCCCCGGTGAAGCCCTTCGCAGTCAGCGACTTTTGATTGACGTGCGGCGCACCCGCGAGCGTCCCCCGACCGACGGCATAGGTAATAATCGCTGAGATCGCGCTTTCGCTATAGCCGAGCGTGCGCAGCGCTTCGGGAACCGCCCGGTTGATGATTTTGAAATAGCCGCCGCCGGAGAGCTTCTTGAACTTCACGAGCGCGAAATCGGGCTCGATGCCGGTCGTATCGCAGTCCATGACGAGCCCGATCGTGCCCGTCGGCGCGACCACCGAGACTTGCGCGTTGCGAAAGCCATGAGCCTGACCAAGCGAGATCACGTCATCCCACACCACGCGGGCGGCAGCGACGAGATCGGCCTGCGGGCAAACTCCGTCCTGCAGCGCTACGGGAACGGTTGAGAGCTGCTCATAGCCATTTGTCCGGCCATAGGCCGCACGGCGATGGTTGCGCATGACGCGAAGCATGGCGGGTGCGTTCGGGCAATAGCCTGCGAAGGCGCCCAGTTCCTTCGCCATTTCCGCCGAGGTCGCATAGGACACGCCGGTCATAAGCGCCGAAACAGCCGCCGTCAGCGCGCGTCCCTCTTCGGAGTCGTAGCCAAGCCCCGACACCATAAGGAGGCCGCCGAGATTCGCAAAGCCGAGGCCAAGCGTGCGGTATTCGTAGGAGAGTTGTGCAATCTCCTTCGATGGAAACTGCGCCATCGTTACCGAGATTTCCAGCACCAGCGTCCAGAGCCGGCATCCATGCGCAAAGGCATCGACGTCGACGATCCCAGCCTTGCTGCTGTCGCCCTTCGGCCGGAAACTCAAGAGATTCAAGGAGGCGAGATTGCAGGCTGTGTCGTCGAGAAACATGTATTCCGAGCACGGGTTGGAGGCCCGGATCGGCCCGCTGGCCGGACAGGTGTGCCAGTCGTTGATCGTGGTATGGAATTGGATTCCGGGATCGGCGCTGGCCCAGGCAGCCTCCGCGATCCGGTCCATGAGGTCTCGCGCCTTGATCCGTTTCGTGACCCTGTCGGCCGTGCGGGCGGTCAGCGCCCACTCGCCATCGTTTTCGACGGCGCGCAGGAATGCATCCTCAACGCGAACGGTGTTATTGGAGTTCTGGCCGCCAACTGTCCGATAGGCTTCGCCTTCCCAATCGGTGTCGAAGCCCGGAAACTCGATGGACTTGAAGCCCTGCCGCGCGAACTGGATCACGCGCTGGATGTAGCTGTCTGGCACAAAGGCCCTGCGCGCGGCTTTGATCTCGCGTTTCAGCGCGGCATTCCTGGTGGGATCGAAGCAATCGTCGCCTTCGCCCTCGCAGTTCACGCACGCTCTCATGGTGGACGTCAGATGCTTCGCGCATACCTTGGAGCCTGCGACCAGCGCGGCAACCTTCTGCTCTTCGAGCACCTTCCAGTTGATGAAAGCCTCGATATCGGGGTGGTCGACGTCGACGATAACCATCTTGGCTGCCCGGCGCGTCGTGCCGCCGGACTTGATAGCGCCCGCCGCCCGGTCGCCGATCTTAAGAAAGCTCATGAGGCCTGACGACTTGCCGCCGCCCGAAAGCTTCTCGCCTTCGCCGCGAAGCCTGGAAAAGTTCGAACCCGTGCCGGAGCCATACTTGAACAGGCGCGCCTCGCGGACCCACAGGTCCATGATGCCGTTCTCGTTCACGAGATCGTCCTGCACCGACTGGATGAAGCAGGCGTGCGGCTGCGGATGCTCGTAAGCGCTGGTGGAGCGGACCAGTTCGCCCGACTCGAAATCGACGTAGTAATGCCCCTGTCCCGGCCCATCGATGCCATAGGCCCAATGGAGGCCGGTGTTGAACCATTGCGGGCTGTTCGGAGCAGCCATCTGCATCGCGAGCATGTAGCAAAGCTCGTCGTGGAAGGTGCGTGCGTCCTCTTCGCTCGTGAAATAGCCGCCCTTCCAACCCCAGTAAGTCCACGCGCCCGCCATGCGGTCGAAAACTTGCCGCGCATCCGTCTCCGGACCGTAGCGCTCGCTCTCGGGCAACTCGGCGAGCGCCTGCGTGTCAGGGACCGACCGCCACAGCCATGATGGCACACGGTTTTCCTCGATGCGCTTCACCCGGGCTGGCGCGCCCGCCTTGCGGAAATATTTCTGCGCGATGATATCGGCAGCAACCTGGCTCCACTGTTCGGGCACCAGAAAGCATTCAAGCTGAAAAACGGTTTTGCCGTCTGGATTTTTCAGTTCACTCGTCGCCTGCCTGAACGCAATGTCCGCATAAGGAGACTGACCGCTCTTTGTGAAGCGCCGTTCGATCCGCATGGAGTTCTCTCTGTTTCAGGCGAGCACGCCTTAGTTGCCTCAAACTCGGACTCAACAGAACAAAACTCACACTCAGGTCACCTTCGGTTTCACCCGAAAGCGCTCATAAAAATCAAGACCTAAGGAACAAGACACGACGGCGCGGAAGCGCCTACACAACTCGGAGAACCGCCGACACAAGGGCAGCCGCAATCGCATCCAGAATGGATGTGCGCAACTACCAACGGTGTTAGATTTTCTTTTGAAGGAGCCGCCTGGACGGCTGGCGAGAGAAACTGCCGCCGCGCCCTCCTGGAAGGACGCCCCCGCTGGCGGCAAGATCAGACACTAGACGATTCGCCTTCGCAAAGCTGTCACAATGGGGCAACAGCATCTAATCTTTGTGTCGATCGAGCCGATCAACTCAACATGTTGTGGCCATCCTGTTCAAAAAAGGGGGGCCAGGCTGCATAAACTGGGGAAAAACGAACTGCGGACTTGCCAATAAAAAAACGCCACACAGGCGACCGTGAAAGGGTTCTCCGTGCGGCGTTATACACAGAAATAGCTTATTGCTGCTTGATAACCTTGAAGAGCTGACAGTAGCCCTCCGGATTGATTTCGCCGTCAACGAGCTTGCAGCTCTTGGGAGCCTCGAAGTTGGCACAAGTAGAGCACTTCTGCCCGTCCTTGGGCTCCTGCTGATAGTGAACGTCCTTCTGCTTAACCTTCGCTTCTGCAGCCGTTATCCCGGAAAGCAAAATCGGTATGGCGCCCGCTGCAACCACGGCGCCGCGCAAGACAACGCGGCGAGACACTTTCTTATTTTTATCCATGCAAACGATTCCCTTGGAGTGAAGTCCTACCTAGACAGCTGAACCTTAACACAATAGTTGCGCTTAAGATAGTGTTAAGTTTCTTCTAACCCCCCAAAGACGGCAGTTTATAATACTCCGTCGGCGTGATTCGTAAGAAAGACATGCAGAAGACCAAAGTGGAGATAGCGCGGCCTCTTCCCAACCGGAGCCCGAGCCTTCAACTGATCGTTGTAATTAATACGGGGTACTTGTGGATAAGTTCCGAATGCACCATCGATACAAATCTATACAAACATGTGCTTGGATGCGGGAAAGGGAGCGACGACCTCAAACAGGTAGCGCCTGCGCTACCGCTGGCTGATTAATCAACTTTCCGTTACCGAAGCTAAGCGCCTATCCTTTTGTCTTGAAGAGACCGCACCAGCCATCCGTGTTGATGGCCCCCTCGACAAGCAAGCATGAGGAGGGTGCGACGAAGTTGGCGCAAATAGAGCAGGAATTCCCGCCATTAGGAGTTTCCCGGTAAGAGACGGACTGCTTGGGCACTTTTGCGTAAGCTGCCCCCACCCCCGAAAGCAAAACCGGCACGGCTCCCGCCGCAGCAACAGCGCCGCGCAGCACGAAGCGGCGGCTCACCTTGTTGGCGCTATTCATGTTTTTCTTTCTACTTAGACTGAAGTCCTCACCTAGAAGATCAATGCTACCATGAACCTCAAGCTCAGGATTGACGCCGGTCAAGGGCACCGGCCGGCCTTCCAACTCTGTCGGAAATTGGCTCAGGAGAGGGGTGGCCCGCGAGGGGTTCGCGGCCCAGAAGTGATCTCGTTTCGAGGGAACGGGTGGGCGTCGTTCTATCGAGCCGCTATTTTCGTAAGCAGATAAGCCGTGGTCCTGAGCGCGGCATGATTACATACAATTCTTCGCCTCAAAACCATAAGCGACGCCTTGGGAAACCCGGCATATGGCCCTAGTGCGGAAGCGCATTTTCCAAAAGGAGTCCCAAAATGAAGTTCGCGATTTTTGCATCTGTTATCGGGGTGCTCGCCCTTACCTCCACCGCTCTTATTGCACAGGACATGCCGGGCCCCGGCAAAGCCTGCAAAAGCGACCGCGAAAAGTTCTGTCCTGGGCTGAAGCCCGGCGATGGAAAGCTGGGGCCATGCATGAAGGAACACAAAGCAGAGCTTTCGCCCGAGTGCTCCGCCGCGATCGAAGCCGGAAAAGAAGCCAGGAAGAACATTCAAGCAAACTGCAAGGCGGATATTACGAAATTCTGCGCGGATGCAGCCAAAGAACCGGGCGCTACCGGCAAATGCCTCGAGAGCCATGCGAGCGAGCTTGAACAGGCTTGCGCGAACGCTTTGAAGTCAAGGCCCGGCGCCAAAAAGTCGTAAAAGGACGGCCGCCGATATGAACCCGCCATTAGTCGGAATCGATTAATGGCGGAAAAGTTGACCTGTTAAAGCAGCCGCGTCCAAATGGATGCGGGCTGCTCTTGTTATCGGCTGGGCGTCTCCTTCGCGGGCGCTTCTCCGGCCGTCTTGCTTTTTGGCTTGAAGTCGAGTGCGACGCCATTCATGCAGTAGCGCTGGCCCGTGGGCTGTGGGCCATCCGGGAAGACGTGGCCTAAGTGAGCATCGCACCGAGCGCAGCGCACTTCCGTTCGGCGCATCAGGAATGATCCGTCCTCGTGCGCGGTCACCGCGTCATCGCTCATCGGTTCATAGAAGCTCGGCCAGCCGGTGCCGGACTCGAATTTGGCATCGGACTCAAAAAGGGGAGCGCCACAGCATACGCAGGTGAAGACCCCCTCGCGCTTCTCGTTGTTGAGAGGGCTTGTGCCCGCGCGCTCGGTCCCATGCTGCCGCGTGACCTTGTACTGCTCCGGCGTCAACTCCGCCCGCCACTCCGCATAGCTCTTCTCAACATGCTCCGTCATGGGCTTAACCTCCGCGATTTCATCGCCTTAGTTATTGGGAAGTCCCGCCCGGCTTTTGAAGGACCAGGCGATGGCGACATTGACCTTGAAGCTCACATACAAGTCATCAGCGCAGTAGACCGCCTTGTCCCGATTCCCGACGCTAAACGGACTCAGGGCTGAATACACCGCCATTGGCCTCTTCGGGGCGGCGCTTCTCAAGCTCCTGGCTGTACCGCCGCAGCACGTAAGCCTCGCTGACCATCCCGACAACATGGCCCGACTTGACGCTGTCAAGCACCGGCAAAACCTCAGACGCCGTTTTCGTGAACATCTTGATCGCCGAATGGATGTTCTCTTGAGCCGTCAGAAAATGCGGCTCGTCATGAATCAGGTCTTGGGCCGAGGTCGTTTCGGCCGCCGCGTCATAGGTCGACGAGTGGGCCTCAACTGTTTCAATCGTGCCGATATACGCGCCCCGGCCGTTCAGAACGAAGGCGTATTTCGGACCGCCCAGCGGGAAATGCTCGCGAAGCTCGGCGATCGTCTCGGACGCGGGCACGAGTTGAACGTCCTTTCGCATGAGCTTTCCAATCGTCAGATCCGCGATCCAGCCAACGTCATGAGCGCCCTGAATGCGAAGGCCGCGAACATGAAAGCGCCAGGTCGCGAAAGAATATCCAAAACTCTGGCGGACAACGACCGAGCAGGCGATGACGGCCGCCATGACCCCCATGGTGAGGGAAAAGTTTCCAGTGGTTTCAAGGACCAGGAGCGTCATCGTCACGGGAGCGCCAACCACGCCGCCGGCGACCGCACCCATTCCGACCAGCGCATAGGCGAGAGGATTGATCGACAGTTGAGGAGCTAGGGCTTGCAGTCCGCCCGCGACAGCCCCGCCGAAGATCGCCCCCAGGAAAAGAGACGAACTGAAAAGCCCTCCACGCATTCCTGACCCAACGGTTAGGGCCGAAGCCGCAATCTTTGCAAATAAGAGCGCCGCCAAAGCCTGAAATCCAAAGCTCTCCTCAAGCTGGTAGGAAATCGCCCCATGCCCGCTCCCGAGGACCTCGGGATAGAAGAGCGCGACGAGCCCGACGCCTGCGCCGCCCAGAACTGGCCTCAAAAAGCCCGGCACCTTGCGCTGGCGCAGCGTGTTCTCGACGACCGTCACCGTGCGCATGGTAGCGATGGCAACTGCGGCAGCCCCCAAGCCGAGGAGGAGAAAGAGCAGATAGTCGTGACTTTCGACCCTTGTTGCTGGCGGCAGCACGAACATGGGCTTGCCGGTTGAGATCGCGCCCATGGCAAGGTTTCCGCACAGGGCGGCGGAGGCAACGGGAGCAAGCCACTGAAGCGTATAGCTTCCGATGACCAGTTCGAAAGCGTAGAAGGCGCCCGTCAGCGGGCTGTCGAAAGCGGCTGCGATAGCCGCCGCCGAACCGCAGCCGACCAGCAGGCGCAGATCCTGCCGTCTGAGGCGGATGTTCTGACCGATTTTCGAGGCGAGACCTGACCCGACCTGGGTGTAGGCGGCTTCCAGTCCCGCACTCCCGCCAAAACCGACGGAGATAATCGTCAACAATCCGAGATGGATGCTATCGCGCAAGGACATACGGCCGCCGTAGAGGGCGTTGGCCTCGATCGCGTCGACGATCTCTCGATGCCGGAAATGCCGGATCGCGGCGGCGATGACGCCCACCAGAATGCCGCCGAGAGCCGGCGCGAGCAACCTCACAAAGGCCGGGATATCGGTTCCCGCGCTGAGATGAGCATCGAGTGGCACGCCGAAAATGAAATAATGCAGCCAGACAACCGCCCCGTCGATGATTGCGACGACAGCCCCAATGGCAAAACCGGCGAGGGCCGCGATCGCAATCAGCGCAATCTCGTTCTCCCGGAAGCGGATCACCTCTCTTGCGAACGCCAGGTTGATTCCTCGCCGCATGGTCTTGAAGCGGCTGGGCACCGCTCTCCCGGATGCCGTCGGTGCTCGATTTTCATTAGGCATGGAGGCAATTTTCTTGGGCGGCATTGCTTGGAGATTCTTATTCGCCATTGCTTGGAGATATTGGCCGGCGCTGCCATTCGCGAAAACAAAAGGGCGTGAGAGGGGTGCGAGCGGGGGGGTGCGTGCCTCTTACGCAAAACCGTTGATTAAGTGCGTCATTCCTCTTTGAATGATCTTAGGGTCTTGCGCGCAAGCGGCCGCTGTGGCACGGTCGCGTCCGGTTCGCTGCAGTAGCTCAGTGGTAGAGCACCCCCTTGGTAAGGGGGAGGCCGAGAGTTCAATCCTCTCTTGCAGCACCACCCCAACCCCTGGAAATAAAGGCGTTTTTGAAGAACCGGCTTTCGGGCCAGGTAGCATTTTGTCGCCTGATTGCCGTGAACGGACGCCGAACAGGTCGTGGATTCTCCGTCAATTTCCCGTCAGCAATTCGCCTTCCGTTCTCGGGGGTGCGACATGACCGGGATCTCGGTGAAGGAGGCGGCCCAGCTCATGAACGTGAGCGAGCGCATCGTTTATATGATGCGTGATGTTCAGAAATTGCGTCCTGATTTGGCGGACGAGTGCGCAGCCGGTCGCATGAGCGCCAACAAAGCCTGGATGATCGCCAAGGGAAAGAAGGCGCCATCGAAACTCGAAAAGCTTACCTCTGCCTGGAATTCGGCGGACCAGGAGACACGCAACGAATTCATTCTATTCCTCTCTGCAAATTTGCAGTCTGAGGGAGGCGGCCATGGTTGACCATGTGAAAGCCGCCCACGTCCTGGAAGCCGCAGCCGTCCTGGTCTGCGACGCCAACAATCACCTCGACCCGAAAGACATCGAGCGCATCTCAAGGTTGCGCCATCTGATTCGGCAGCTTGGGCATGAGGCTGACGAGCTTCGGCTGAGCACGATTCGAATCGTCAAGGGAGGAAAGGGCGAATGAGCACTCTTGAGTCGCTTCGGCGCGAAATCCTCAAGGAACACTTCCCAGACCTCGAACGTCCGGCAAATTTGCCGCTCACTTCTCAAGCGCCCGTCGTCAAGGCGTGCGCGAACTGTCTGTACTTCGACAAGGGAAAAGAGTGCGTCTGGTACGACCGAGAGATCGATGAACGCTCATGGGTTGCATTGTGCGGCTTCGCTCACTGGGAAGAGAAACCGCAGCACATGTATATGAGGCCGGAAGATAGAGTCTTTCCGTTCCAGTTGGGAGAGAGAAGCAGCGCATATCATGAAGGTTAATATCGTAGTTCTTCTATTAAACAATGTATGTCATATAAAATAATGCTTGTAGTTGTACGCAATATATGACATTACTTGAGCATGATTTTTAATATAGCAATTAACTGTGACAAAGAAACACAATGGCATTTTAGACTTCATAAGGAAATGAAAGTGTGACGCCAAAACAGTACAAAGCCTTGACGTTTGTTCGTAATTACACGCAAACGCATGGCTACTCGCCTACGCTGGCAGAAATCGGCGCGCATATCGGCATGTGTAGGCAAAACACATGGGAACTGGTTCAGAGATTATCGAGCCAGGGCTTTGTATCGAGGGATAGAAGCTGGCGAAGCATCAAAGTTCTCGATGCGGCATGATGAGAAAGGTATGAAGAGATGACGCGTGATGCAGTAAAGCACGGCGAAGACTGGGAAATAGATGGCTTTGCCAAAGTCGTTCTCGAACGGCTCGGGGGCGAAAAATTCGCTCTCTCTATCGTCAGCGCTGTTTTGAAGGCGTTATTTGAGCTTGAGAGAGAGGGAACGTACTGGGAAAAGCCGAAAGCATAAACGAATAGCGCCCGGCAAAGCTGCCGGGCGCGAGAATTGGTCAATCCTCCTACTGCGTGCTGATAACACGCAACCAAACAACGAGAAACAACACCGCACGGGGTCGAATCACATTGCTTGACATGATTTTTATAGCGCAAGCGGATTCGTCGCGCAAGCTTTCCGTCGCTTCGGCCCCTGTTAACGAAAGGTTAAGGGGCGCAACATGGAAGCGCTTTCATTTGACGGCATAATCTCGACTATCGGCAACAAATTCGGGAAGTTTGATGCCGTCTGTCCACTGTGCAGCGCATCTCGTTCTACGGCAGAGAAGCGGATACGCAAGGTTCTGCGCGTCTGGCGTGAAGCTGAAGACTTCCTGACATATCACTGCATTCACTGCGGCGAAAAGGGCTGGCTTCGCAGAGGTGGAAGCAGCGTTATCGACTTCGAGCGCATCGAGGCAGCTCGCAGAGAGGCTGAGGCGCGTGATCTCGAAGCTCGCAGCCGCCGCACCCTCAGGGCGCGCTATCTGTGGCGGGCGTCCCTGCCGATACAGAGAACGCCAGCCGAGCGCTACCTGCGAGAGGTTCGGGTCAGTTAGACTGATTCCATCACAAGCTGGGACTAAACACGTATGGCCTGCCCCGTGAGCCTGAGCCCGGCCGCCTCGAAATCAAGGAAGATGAGGTGCGGGCCGTGCACCTCACGCTTTTGGCAGCGGACGGACTCGCAAAAGCCGTCAATGAGGCCGGGCTGAGTAAGATCGCAATCGGCCCGTCGCTCGGCTTTCCGATTGTAGTCGCGCCTACCTCCGACAGAAGCCTTCTCGCGATTGCAGAAGGCATCGAGAACGCGCTGTCAGCCTACGAATGCACTTCGATGGGTGCATGGGCCAGTACGGGCGCGAAGAAGCTGGCGGCGCTGGCCCCCGCCGTGCGGCAGGACATCGACACCATCCTGATTTTTGCCGATGACGACGCTGACGGCCGAGCTGGGGCGCAAGCTCTCGCAAAGGCCCTGCCTGGGCGTTGCGTCATCATACTGCCTGAGGATTTGCGTCATGAGTAAATGTGATTTCAATGATTTGATTCGCGAAGAAGGGGTTGACTCTATTCGTGAGGCTGTGGCCGAGAGAATTGCCTCTAGCGGACACGACGCCGAAAGCTCTATCGAAGCTGAGGCGAAGGACATCGAGGCCGAAGTTAAACGCCTTTCGGAACTCAGCTCACTCGACTATGAGCGCATTCGCCAGGCCGAAGCCGGGCGCTTGGGAATGCGAGTCTCTGCTCTTGACCGTGCCGTCGAAGAGCGTCGCAAGAAGGCGGATGAGCAAGCGAAAAAGAATCAGTTCGCTGAGGACATCGAGCCTTGGCCCGAGCCCGCCGACGGCCCCCGGCTTCTCGATGACATTTCGGGCTTGATTTGCAGATATGTTGCATTGTCCAAATACGAGGACGGCGACAGAAGCGCATATGCGGACGCCGTAGCCCTGTGGGTCCTTCACGCTTACGCTCACGAGCTGTCTTTCACTTCACCAATTTTGGCCCTCGAAAGCCCGCAGAAGCGCTGCGGCAAGACACGAGCCCTCGAAATCGTATCGAGATTGACGCCCCGGCCCGTCGCTGCGCCGAACATTTCCTCGGCGGCGCTCTTTCGCGTCATCGAGCGAGACAAGCCCACCCTGTTCATCGATGAAGGCGACACCTTTCTGAAGGTAAACGAGGAACTTCGGGGCATCCTCAATAGCGGCCAAACCCGAACCAGCGCGTTTGTCATTCGCGTCGAAGAAGTCGACGGCAAGCTTGAACCCCGCAAGTTTTCCACGTGGGCGCCCAAGGCCATCGCGCTTATTGGCGAGCTGCCGGATACGCTTCAGGACCGAGCCATAGTCATCGAACTGCGGCGCAAGCTCAAGAGCGAGGTGGTTCAACGGTTTCGAGCGGACAGAACGTCCTCGATGACGAAACTCGCTCGCATGGCGGCACGGTGGGTGCAGGACAATCAGCGAGCCCTGAGCGACATGGACCCCGCAACGCCTGACGACCTCAACGACAGGGCGGCAGATAATTGGCGTCCGCTTCTCGCTATTGCCGATACCGCCGGTGGCTTATGGCCCGAGAGAGCGCGAAAAGCGGCAAGTGCCGTTTCCGGGGATAAGGACGGCGCTGGCGACGAAGATCCGGGTATCCGGATGCTGGCTGATTGCCGCCAAGTTTTTGAGGATAAGCAGGTCGCAGTGCTGACGCCTTCAACCTTGCTTGACTACCTTCTCGAACTCGAAGGGACGCCCTGGCGGGAATGGCGACACGGCAAACCGCTCACAGAGAACAGTCTCGCGAAGTTGCTGAAGCCGTTTCGTATCAAGAGCACCGAGCCCACTCGTGCATTCGGCTCGAAGAAACAGCGCTATTATCAAAAGCTGGACTTCGAGGACCCCTGGGCAAGGTATACCCCTTCCGCAACCTGTCCAAAAATGCCGTCCCAACCGTCCCAACCGTCCCAAGAGCAAAAAGACGCTGATAAATCAATGCATTACAGTGGGACGGTTCTTGTGCCGAAACCGTCCCAGAATGAAAACGGAACCGTCCCACATAAAAACGCGCCCGGCCAAAATCTGGGCCGGGACACTTCGGGGACAGATTGCACGCCTCGAAGCGTTCCAGAAAAAAGCGTTGTAAATCAAGGGCCTAAAGTGGGTCGGGACACGTGGGACACTTGGGACGGCTTTTCTGGCCCTTCCCATGAAGATATATCCCCTGACGACTTGTTAGAGGTGGCCATATGAGCGCCGCCGCCATTCTGTCCCGCCTCGAAGAGGCTGGCGTCTCTGTGGCGGCCGTCGACGGGCAACTGAAGCTGAGCGGGCCAAAAGCTGCGCTCAGCGATGCGGTTCTGAATGAGCTGCGTCTGGCTAAGCCCGAGCTTCTAGAGCTCTTGAACAAGCCCGCCGTCATTAAGGGATGGCTTTCCGAAATCGAAGGGGTTGAGCCAGCTTCAATGGAGTGGCAGAGGCTCAAAAGCGCCTCTCTGAACTTCCTTGCCTGCCATGACGCCGTTGTGGCGATCGAGAACGGCTGGAACGCCGTGAGCTTGTTCGGCGTGCACAAGGGGGTGGCCCCGAAAGAGCGTGTCGATTGCTGGGGCCTCGTCCTGTTCCTCGCCTGGGGCGTCCATAGCTGCACGGTCGAGACAATCGGTGAGAAGGTATGTGCGCTTCGGACGAAAACCGGCGCCGTGCAAAGCCAGCCTCGATTGAGAGCCAACTTCGACCAGGCTGTGCCGCGGTGGGGACACCCTGCGGCTGCGAACATCGCTGCAGATAACGAGTTGTCGTTCTGATGTTGCAAATTTGCCACACTGCGAACAGTGACCTTAGCAGTGATTTGGCCCTGCTAACAGCGGTGAAAACAGTTAGCGCAATGCCTGAGAACAGGCACAATAACAGGGGCGCTGCATCGGTTTTAATCGGCAAAAAACCCTGTTTCTACTGGCGAAATACAGGCAACGCCGCAGTAACAATAGCGAAGTTACAGCGGGTAGGCAGGCCAAGCAGTCCCGTCAATCAGGCCGCCCACGAAACCCCGCCTCTCACACCTTACCCGGAAAAATGACAGCGGTTTTCGACCTTATCCTAGAGCGCCGAGACGATGAGCTTGGCGAGCATGGCTATCCCTACGAGGTCTGGCTTCCCCAACACTTCGCGCATTTTCCTGGTCTGAACCCACGCAAAAGGCCGACAGCGGACCAGCCCGCCTCAAAAACTTTGTTAGATCGGCATGCCCGCCTTTAGATCCCTTTGCGGACTAACCCGGATTAGCGTCAGAGGGTGAAGGTGGGCCAAAGCCCAGATCAAAAGCCTTGTCGGAACGAGCATCAAAGAAGCATTGATCAGAATCAGAGAGGGAGTGACCTAATGCAGTAAAATCAGGGCATTATATTGGCCAGCACTCGGATTTTCGCACATTGTATCGTCTGGGGGAATTTAGAAATTGGCTAGCGCGTTTGGTGCTTTGTTCAAATTCTGCATTCCGCCCAGATCCCTACGGGGCCTGGAAAAACGTCGCCAAGATAATGGGCCGTTCATCGTCAAAGGCTTTCCGAGCCAGAATTTTTGCTCCCGGCGTAATAATAGGTTCGTCTTCGTCTTCTGCTAAATCGATCGACAGCAGTGTTTCATATTTTCGTCTGCCCAACAAAGTCGAAGGGATTTCCTTTGTTGCCGCAAAATCTGAACGCTCGCATGGCCCAAGCGAGCCTATCTCGTCGGAAGCGATACCGAGCGTGATGAAGTTTTCGGTTCCCGCAAAGTCCCGGTCCGGCTTTTGACGCTGCTGAGCCATCGACTTGTGATTAAAGCTTTTATGGTGATAAGCGCCACTTTGGTGCCAGCTGCCGTGAGGATTCCATTTTTTCCAGTCGGCTTCAGCCATCTGGTTAGGCAGAAGATAATAGATATCACCTGACGAACGCGAACTGATCTGCGCCCGCACAGGTGAAGGCCGCGAAAGGCCAAAGCGGAAGGTGTGAAAATGGGGAGGAAGCCGAAGCTTACAGACCACCAGAAGCGCGAGTGGCGGCGCGATCATGGTGATGAGACGCTTGCCGAGATAAGGGCGATCCTACAACGTGCCCGGCTGGACGATTTCAATAGGCCCGTCCTTCCCAAGGAATTAGAGGCAGTGCGGGACGCTGCAAGGCGCGCCATAAGTCCGCTCAAGCCAGCCGATGCTAGCACTTCATCTCCCAATCCTAATTTCTTATTTGATGCGAAGCGCAGTGATGCAGGCCGAAGCTTGCCTCCTTATTATTTAGTGTACTTTCTACTTGTTGAGCTGTTGGGCTTCAAAAATCTGGGTCAATTTGAAAAAATTGCTTGGTCAATTCCGGTCGACCTTGATGGCGTGGCTTACCTCATAGAGCACCGGAAAATGGGCGTCGGTGTCTTTGTCCAGGACAACGAAAAGGATGAAGAGCAAGCGCGGCGTATCGTTTTTCTGATCAAGAAAGGCATTAAGGCCGCTGGCCCGTTTTTCAGATGGATGGCAGAAACCGCAACTCAGGATTCCAAACTGAATGTGCGGAACGTGAGCGACAAACTTTTTGCACGCTATTTGTATTTCCGAAACGCTTTTATGGATGCTTCGACAGAGGCAGCGGCGCTCAAGAAGGATTATCAAGTCGCCTCTCAGCAACGCCAGCTATCGATTTACTGGGGCCATTCCTTAAAAGGATGGCAAAAGCTTAGCGTACAGGAGCGGATTGCGAAATTTCAAATACCATGGATGCGTGTCTCAGAACAGGCTAGTTGGCTTGCTCTTGCTGTCATTGATGCGTTTTTTGCGTGGACTGAACACATTTTCATTCATATCGCGATCTTACAGGGAAACATCTCTACCGGAGAAGCACTCAGAGACCTGATTGGCGCAGAATGGGGTGTAAAATTTAAATCTGTGTTCGACCTTAAGGACAAGGAGGCGAAAAAGTATTTCGATGAACTTTCTACTTTGCGACGTCAGCTCAGAAACTTCGTTGCGCATGGCGCTTTTGGGAAGGAGGGTGAGGCATTCAGTTTTCACTCACGAGCTGGAGCTGTCCCCGTTGTCCTCGATTACTCGCGAGCGAGTCCTCAATTTTCATTGAGTCCAGAGTTGGGCTTTGATGATGAGGCAGCAGTTGCGGCGATAGGAAAGTTTATCGATTACTTGTGGACAGGGAAACGCGAACCCGCACGAATTTACATACAAGAAAGTTCATTGCCTTTGATTCTGACAAAAGCCGCCGACGGAAGCTATGCCGCCGCTATGGCCTCCGTTGAAGACATGCGTGAATATATCGAGGACTTGGGCGAGCAGTTTGATCGTGCTGCCAACATGGATTGGTGAGGCCCATGCGTCTGGTCGGTCCCGTCGCGTTACCCGCCATCTAAGCCGCAGCGCGAGTAAGCCATGATGACGTCCTCAAAACATCAGCACCGTACTTATTTGCCTTGCGGAAGTCCTGCAAATGCTGGGCGTTCATCATGGCTATCTAATTATGAATTTGCGCCACCGTACGGCGGTGTGTTTCGCAGCTCAGCATGCTGCAAATTGGCCCGTGTCACATGTGACCGTTTATTCGCGACGGGAGGCATGTTTGGGTATTTTCGGAGAAGGCCGCATTTGGATCTGGCAGCTGCCTTGGCGAGTATGGTGTCGCGAAAAAATCGGCACATCCGCTTGCGACCCCCTTTGCGGGATAATCGCGAGCAGACCGTAGAAGCAATGCCATCCATACACGGGCTCTCCCTCCATGGTGATTGCCCTCGACGATGCGATTGCACAAGGGCGCGGTCCTCTGCCAGGAGAAACAATCCCTGTTTTGTGGGTCTGGCGGCGGAATCACGATGGCTGCCTCGGTCTGGAAGTGGACAGTGGAGAGGCAGAGGTAGGACAACCTCTCTGGCCGCGAATTCGTGACATAGGAGCCTACACTCCTCGAAAAGTGACGGCTTCACGCCACCTGGCCTGGACGATTTTTGCGAGCGTGTGCGGCGCGATCAAGCGATATAGTTATGCGTGGATGCCAACCGGCAGTCCGGTATTATTCGCCTTCTGTGTTCCAAGCACGTTCAATGGAAAAGGCAAGGATGCGGGACAATCGGTATGACGTTCTTGTCATCGGCGCCGGAGTTTCCGGGATCGGAATGGCTTGCCAACTTGCAACGAAGTGCCCAGGCAAGCGAGTGGCGATCCTCGAAAGGCGAAAGGCGATAGGTGGAACTTGGGACCTTTTCCGCTATCCAGGCGTGAGGTCGGATTCGGATTTTCTGACGTATGGATTTGGTTTCCGGCCCTGGACAGGGACGGCTGTTTTCGCCGACGGCCCGTCTATCAAGGACTACTTGATCAAAACCGCACGCGAATACGGCATCGACAAGAAGGTTCTATTCGGGTTGCGGGTCGCGCAGTGTGAGTGGACGAGTGGTCAACAATGCTGGACGGTGACGACTGCCGAGGATGCGAGCGGGCAGGTTCATCGATTTACGTGCAACTTCGTCGTCGCCGCGACCGGTTATTACAATTACGATCAGGGCTTTCTTCCGGAGTTCCTGGATGCTGAACGTTTCAGAGGGCAATACATTCACCCTCAGTTCTGGCCGGACAATCTCGACTATCGGGGGAAGAGGGTCGTGGTGATCGGCAGCGGGGCTACCGCCGTAACCATCGTTCCCGCTATGGCAAACGACGCAGCTCACGTCACAATGCTTCAACGCTCGCCGGGTTACATCTTCTCCTTCCCAAGTTACGACCACGTCGGCGCCCTCCTCCTGCAGGTGCTTCCGGACCGCTGGGTCTACAGGCTGCTGGTGCGCCGAAACGTTTTTATTCAGCGTTCAATCTACAAGATTTGCAAGCATTTTCCTAGGCTTGCGAGGTCGCTGCTCCTTGGCAGCGTGCGACGCCGTTTGGGCCCGGGGTTCGACATGAGCCATTTCACGCCGCACTATATGCCCTGGGACGAACGGCTCTGCGTGGCCCCGGACGGCGATTTATTGAGAGTCTTGCGGGAAGGAAAAGCGTCCATCGTAACCGATCACATCGAAGCCTTTACTCCTCAAGGCGTCCTGCTGAAGTCGGGGAAGGGTTTGGAGGCAGACATCATCGTCAGCGCGACCGGCTTGCAACTGCAAAACTTAGGCGGCTTGGAGCTGAAAGTGGATGGCGAAATCCGCGATCCAAACGGCTGCATGATGTACAAGGGCGTCTTGCTTCAGGACATTCCCAACTTTGCACTTATGTTCGGCTATACGAACGCCTCCTGGACCTTGAAGATCGATCTGGCCGCTGATTATCTCTGCCGCCTGCTAAACGAGATGGAACGACGCGGCGCCAAAGCTGTCATACCCCGTGCTTCCGCGAGCGAGAGACAGGATGAAAGCATACTCTGCTCATTGTGCGCGGGCTACATACAGCGCTCCAAGGCGATACTCCCACGGCAGGGCCGTAGATCGCCTTGGCGCGTTCTGCACAATTACGAGAAGGATCGGGCTGTTTATGGCCAGCCGATCGACGATTCTGCCTTGGAATGGACTGCCACGGCGCCTGCAGCGCTTTCTCAAGTTTCATAACGAGCCGAGAGGAGAAGATGGGGAGCAAAACGAATGCCTCGCATCGTGCTGGCTGGACGCGTATCTCACATCGTTCGCAGTTCCGTGTCGTTTTTCACGATTGGAGCAGCCGTCGCCTTGCGCCGCCTGTTCGGGCGTAAACTGGTGCCCGAGTGGTCGCGCGATATGGAAATCGTCAACCTGTTTTGGCGAGAACAGTTCAAACGAGCATTGCGTTTTCCCGATATTCAAGAGGGGAGAGACTACTTCGATAGCCTCCAGACCTATACCGATGAGACATTTGCCGTTGAGCGTACCCCGTCAGGCCCCGAGTGCCCACCAGGGGTTTGGATTGCACCCTCCGGACTCCAATCACCCGTCACCCTGCTTTATCTACACGGCGGCGGTTACACGTTCTATGCAGCCGTAACCCGCCGATTCGGGGATATGCTTTCATCCATCCTGGGTATGAAGCTTTTTGCGCCCGACTATCGCCTAACGCCCGAACATCCGCATCCGGCGCAAATTGAAGATGCCCTTGCGGCTTATCGTTACGTGCTCGCCCAGGGAACCGATCCTTCCCGATTGGTCGTCATCGGTGATTCCGCGGGAGGGCATTTGGCGCTGATGACCTTGCTTGCTTTGGGAAAGGCAAACCTTCCTCAACCTGCTTTGGCGGTGGGCATATGCCCGTGGACAGACATTGGCGGCCGAGGAGCCAGCCTCACAAGCAATAACCGCTATGACTTGCTGCAAGGATATATGGCGATCCAGTTCGGCAAATGGCTCCTGGGTGCTGGACCTTATACTCCCGAGGAACTTTCACCGATTTACCACGACTTTCGAGATCTGGCGCCGATCTATTTACAGGGCGGCGGCAAGGAAATTCTTATCGATATGATCCGTGACTTCGCAAACACCCTGGTTGAGCAGGGCTGTGATGTGATGCTCGATGTGTGGGAGAACATGGCCCATGATTTTCAAGCCAATGGTGAGACCATCCCTGAAAGCAAAGAGGCATTAGAACGCATCAAACAGGCAATTGCTTATCGCACAGGCCAAGCGGGGGCATCATTCGCGGCAGGCTTGAGAACAGAGGTTGCCACGAACTGAGAATTCGACCGTTTGCAGTTGAAGGTTTAGAAGCCCATACACGCTGCTCCTCTTCTTTCCGGGTCGACCTATTAGGTGGCTTTGAGCTGAAGTCTTCGCGCCCTTTTCAAAGTGTCCGGTCAGCTGCGCAAGATGAAAGTCGGGCGAGACTGTGGTAGTGGTGCGTGCTCATTGCTGTGCGCCGTCACGTCATGATCGGAGAAAAAAAACCATGGCTGCTCTCGAAACCCCTCAGGTTACGCCTGGATGGAAGGCTGTCGATTTCCATCTCAAGGGCACAGATGGAAAGGTCTACACGCTCGCGGATCTGCGAGGGCCCAAGGGCCTTGTTGTCATGTTCATCTGCAATCATTGCCCCTTCGTTCAGGCCATCGCCTCCAAGCTGACGCGCGACACCAAGGACCTCGCGGCAATCGGTATTGGCAGCGTTGCGATCATGTCCAACGACACGGTGGCTTATCCTGACGATTCTTTCGACAACATGGTTCGTTTCAAGGAGAAACACGGCTTTCCGTTTCCCTACCTCATCGACGCAACGCAAGAAGTTGCCAAAGCCTATGATGCGGTTTGCACGCCCGACTTCTTTGGTTTCGATGCCGACCTGACCTTGCGCTATCGCGGACGGCTCGATGCTTCGGGCAGAAACCAAATTGAGGGCGGCAAGCGCGAGCTTTTCGAAGCCATGAAGCAAGTCGCTGAGACCGGCGAGACACCCGCCGAACAGGTCCCGAGTATCGGCTGCTCAATCAAATGGCGTGCTGCCTGAAGTGGAGCAACCTATTGACGAGCGTGCCCTTGGCCGGGATGGCGTTCAGGCGAAATCTCATTAAGGCCGAAAGCTGAAGAAGCGGGTCTCGGAAAATGCCCAAGCGACGATGCCTGCTAATGGCATGGACCGGCGGTTCACCTCCCACCTTTACCGAGGGGGTAACCGTAACATAGGAACTGCCCATGCCAGCGCACAGCAAAACCGCCAAGCCCAGCACACAGGTTGCCGTCATCGG
>Ga0074046_10001734_pt1 | contig 19350 bp, 16 predicted proteins | sample BogForMeECP23OM3_FD_94441 | JGI IMG/M metagenome (GOLD analysis project Ga0074046, IMG submission 94441) | Bog forest soil microbial communities from Calvert Island, British Columbia, Canada - Bog Forest MetaG ECP23OM3 | ecosystem: Environmental > Terrestrial > Soil > Wetlands ... | reverse complement strand
TGATCAAATTGTTAGGTAGACTCCGAGCTAGGTATGAAGCAGCGATGCAACCGGTCGGGAGAAAGCTAGGAAAAGTCGGAGTAACGCCGAACACGATATCGACCATTAGCCTACTCATTGCCGTTCTGGCTGCTATCGCGTATGCTTACAGAGCCCCTGTATTGGGAGCCGTGGGCCTGTTGGGTTCAGGGTTCGTTGATATGCTGGACGGATCGGTAGCTAGGGCGACCGGGTTGATTACTAGGTTTGGAGCGGTCTATGACCCGGTGCTGGATAGGTATGCTGAATTCGCCGTGCTATTTGGGATGGGTTATGGTGGATTGGTGAGTTGGGTTTGGGTGATTTTCAGTTTGTTTGGTATGATTATGGCCAGTTACGTTAGGGCTAGGGCTGAGTCAGCTGGGGGGCTTGAGAGTTGCAGCGTGGGGATAGCTGAACGGCAGGAGAAGATCATTCTGCTGTTGATCGGCTCGTTAGTTCAACCATTCTTCAATTTGGGGTTGTCGATATCGGTGGTAATAGTTGGAATCTTATCACACGTAACAGCGGCACAGAGGCTTCATTTTACGTTGAAGCAAACCGCGGGGAGAAATGTAAATGTTTGATTTGGTAGGCATTGGAAATCCGGTTTATGATAGCATAGTCACGTCGCTCTCCAAAACTAACGGAAGAGTTCTTTCAGGATGCAGCACGAACGCATGCCTCGCCTCGAAGAGGCTGGGTTTGGCTAGGGTTGGGTTGGTAGGATCTGTTGGCCATGATTATGGGGATAGATTCCGAGAGGACTTGAGAAGGTATGGCATTGAGGCACGAGTAGACGCGACTGGTAAGGAAACCGGAGGTTTCCACCTCGTTTACGACTCGCGTGGAGATAGAACCCTTGACGTGTTGGGTGTCGCCGGACCGATCACCAGGAAGAGCTTCAACGACGATTTTCTTGACAGCAGGTTCACTCTCATTGGCCCCATACTAGGCGAAGTTAACCTTCCATTAATCCAGTTCCTTCGATCGTCAACCACCAGCCGACTCTTCCTAGACCCACAAGGACTAGTGCGCCGTATAGGATCGGACAAACGTGTAATCCACGAATGCAATGTCGAGGATTTCAGGAAGATCGCAAAGCTAGTTGATTTCGTCAAACCCAACGAACTCGAGAGCGAAACGATAACCAAGGAGGTCGACCCTCTCATCGCTGTGCGTCGACTCTCCCAGATGGGTGTGCGTGTTCCGATAGTTACCCTTGCAGAGCAAGGTTCGCTGTTGCTTGATGGTAACAGGTTGCATCGAATACCCCCCTACCCTACAGAGGCCGTGGACCCAACTGGGGCAGGGGACGTCTACGGAGGATCCTTCATAACAGAGTATCAGCGGTGCGGAGACCTAGTTGAGGCGGCGCTCTTCGCGTCCGCCGCGGCCTCAATTATGGTGGAGCAAGTAGGGCCGGACTTCAGATTAGCAAGGAAGGAGGTTGAAGAACGGAGAGACGCAATCCGTGACCGGTTGATCACGGAGACTTGGTCTTAGTAGGAATAGTGTCGCTCGTCCTCGGACCTTACCTTGGAAAGCCCAAAGTGAACCGCGCAGGAAACGCAGTAAAATTTCATGACCTTCTGGCGCTGTATGTAGGTCCCGTGCGCTCTAAGTTCGCGTGCCAAGGACGGTTCGACCAGGGACACCCATTGCGTGGCGCGCTTTGCCTTATCTCGAGGTACGGGTCTGCCACAGTTAGTGCACTGTATCATTACGCCTCGTCCTTTTCCGCCCTTGCTACGGCCGCGTGATTTCCGCTTCTTAGTCAAACGTCATCTAATCGTGATAGGTCGATGGGGCGTGCTTAAACATTGTTGTGGGAACCGAAGTCCCTAGTAGGACCGGGCGAAGTAGGCAACCTTTGTAGCAGGCTTGCCGCAACGTACACACTTAGAGAAGGGTTCTTCATCCTTTAGTGGGAGCGTTCGTATGGTTGCGCTGGTGTCGTTTTGGATCGCTTCTTCGCATTCAGTTGACCCACACCAGCCCGCGCGAATGAACCCGCCTCGATTCTCCACAGTCTTCTTGAATTCTTCGTAACTGGTTACTGTGGTTACCGATTCTTGAAGGGCCGTTTTCGCTTTAGCGAAGAGGTTGTTTTGGATTTCTAAAAGGCACTTCTTGACCTCGTTAACCAAGTCGGTGTCCTTGACGGTCAATTTCTGTGAATTATCGCGTCTTACGAGTACCGACTGTTGATTCTGCACGTCGCGAGGACCGACTTCGACGCGAAGGGGTACGCCTTTCATTTCCCACTCGTTGAACTTCCACCCGGGCGTGTACTGATCACGGAAATCCGCGTGCACTTCGATCCCTTCTTTCTTTAGTCGTTCAGCAATCGTCCGAGCCTTCGCAGTGATCGCCTCGCTTTGTTCTTGTTTGAAGTAGATGGGTACCAGGACCACCTGGATTGGCGCGATTTGAGGCGGTATTACCAGTCCTTTGTCGTCGCCATGGAGCATTATCATGGCGCTAATTAGTCTCCATGAAACTCCCCATGATGCAGTCCACGCGTAGTGCATCTGTTCATCCTTCCCTAGGTATTTGATTTCGAAAGGTTTCGAGAAATTTTGGCCTAGGTTGTGTGAGGTGCCCATCTGGATTGCCTTCCCGTCCGGCATCATTGCTTCTAGGGTAGTTGTGTACAGTGCGCCCCGGAACTTTTCCTTCTCGCTCTTGTAGCCTAGCAGAACGGGTATGGCCATCTCTTCTTCCATGAGTTGGCGGTAGAATTCAAGGATCATCAGGACCTCCTTGTCCGCGTCCTCTTTCGTTGCATGAACCGTGTGTCCCTCCTGCCATAGAAATTCTGAGGTTCTGAGGAATGGCCGTGTGGCAGTAATTTCTGAACGTAGCACTGAGTTCCAAAGGTTAATGAGTATTGGTAGATCGCGCCAGCTTCGTACCCACTTGGAATAAGCATCGTTAACTATAGTTTCGGACGTGGGGCGAACGGCGAGTCTTTCCGAAAGCGGGTTCTCTCCTGAGTGGGTTACCCAGAAAACTTCGGGAGTGAAGCCTTTGAAGTGAGTTGCCTCTTTCTGCAGATAACTCTCCGGGACCAGCAACGGGAAGTATGCGTTTGAATGACCGGTTTCCTTGAGCCTTCGGTCGAGATGCTCCTTGATTTTGTCCCAGATAGAATATCCGTACGGCCGAAGAATTATGAATCCTTTGACAGGGGCATAGTCTGCCAGTTCGGCTTTAGTTACTACCTGTGTATACCATTCGGACAGATCGGCGGCTTTCTTTGCAGTAATACCAATTTCCTTACTCAAAAGACAGCCTCCCTAGAGAACTTGCGCAATTCTGTTACTAGTTGATCACTGCTGTGGAACCAAAACACCGGAAACTTCCATGTCAGCCACTAACTCTCAATAATCCTCTCAGGTGTGCCTGTTGATATTTAGTGTTTGCCCGAAGCCACGATATATTAGACGTCTGACGCCGGAGGGTGAGCCCTCAACAATTCGAGGATCCATTCGATCTTATACTGCCAAAATCATGATTGGCTAAGCCGGACTCTGCGTCCCATGTGTTAGAACTAAGCCCTTTATTCTTGCACTGGCAAGGTCATTTCGGGCGTTCTATGTCGAAGAATATTCGGATCGAACATGATTCACTCGGTGCGGTAGAAGTCCCGCTCGAGGCGTATTATGGGCCAGAGACCGCCAGAGCGGTTCAGAACTTCCCTATCAGCGGTATGAGACCCCTACCGCAATTTGTCCGTGCCACAGTTCTGGTCAAGAAAGCTGCCGTGGAGGCGCACATTTCGCTTGGACTGTTGGACGCTAAGATTGGAAGGGCGATCGTCTCGGCGGCGGACGAGGTTTTGCAGGGGAAATTAATGGACCAATTTGTCCTAGATGTGTTCCAGGCGGGAGCTGGCACATCTCATAACATGAATGCGAATGAAGTTCTGGCCAATCGAGCAATTGAACTTCTGGGAGGCCGCAAGGGAGACTACAAGCTAGTGAGCCCGCATGACCACGTGAACATCTCTCAGTCGACAAATGACGCATACCCGACTTTCATTCGGGTAGCGAGCATGTTACTCGCAAAGCCGATGATCGAGGCCATACAGTCGCTTCAAGATTCCTTGGCGGAAAAGGCGAAGCAATTTGACCACGTGGTAAAGTCCGGCCGAACCCATTTGCAGGACGCGTCTGCGATTCGCCTCGGTCAGGAGTTCGGTGCTTGGGCAGCTATAGTCGGGGATGACCTCAAAACTATCGACTTATCTTTGGACAGAATTCTGGAGCTTAATTTAGGTGGCACTGCTGTCGGGACAGGCCTAAACGCTGATCCGCGCTATGTGCAGTTAGCGGTTGAGAACCTTGGGAGGTATACGGGCTTCAAGTTCAGGGTTGCGCGTAACTTCGCGGCACTGATGCAATCGATGGCTGACTTCATCAACCTATCCGGTGCTCTACGGACGCTTAGTTTGGATCTCACGAAAATTGCGAACGACGTTCGCTTGATGAGTTCAGGACCGACGACGGGCGTTGGTGAGATCATATTGCCAGCAGTTCAACCGGGATCCTCCATTATGCCAGGAAAAGTCAATCCATCTATTGCCGAGATGCTGAACATGGTGTGCTTCGAGGTTATCGGAAACGACTTCACAGCGATGATGGCTGCTCAGGCTGGGCAACTCGAACTCAATGTGATGATGCCTGTGATCGCGCACGACCTGACTCAGTCGCTCCTCATACTGACAAACGGAATCACCGTATTCACGGACCGACTTGTGAAGGGTATCGAGGCAAACGAGAAGAGATGTGGAGAGTTGTTCGAGAGAAGCGCGGGTATTGCCTTAGCGCTAAACCCGTTCATAGGTTACGAGAAGGCGGCCGAGGTGGCAAAGGAGGCGCTTAAGAGGGGGGTTTCTTTGCGGCAGGTTGTATTGGAGAAAGGCCTCCTTTCGGAGGCCCAGTTAGAGGAGGTTCTAAATCCACACGCTATGACGACGCCGGGAGTTCATGGTAAGGGGAAGGGAAAAGAAAAGTAAGGTTCTCAGCTCAGTTCTTGGAAGAGGCCACTTACGTCTCGGTTGTACAGGTCCTGTTTAGTGAGTGGGACTTCTTTGTAAGCAGGCATTCTGCTGGCGATCATGTCTTCGAAGGTTGGTTCCTGAATTCTGTAGAACACACCGATTGGGATCTTATCGCCCCATTCGGATGATCGAGTCATGGCTTGTACTTTCTTCTGTGTAACTTCATTGGGATCCGTTGGGTCTTTTACTGTGCCGTCGTAGCCCGTGTCTTCGAGTTTGTAGAGTCTAGGCGTCTTTGTAGGTAGGTCGGCTCCTGCATACCATTCCTTTGTGTTGATATCGTTGTATGTCGGGCAGGTTTGCAATACGTCGACAAGAGCGCTACCCCTGTGTAGAACCGCAGCTTTCAGGATCTCTTTCAGATGCCTAACGTCTAGTGAGTAGCTTCTGGCTACGAAAGTGTAGCCCGAGGTGATGGCGGTTGCGATTGGATTGACTCCTTCAATTATAGCAGGGGCAGGCATCGATTTTGTTTGCAGCCCTTTGGGTAGGGTTGGCGATGATTGCCCTTTTGTCAGACCGTAAACTTGGTTATCGTGTACCACGTATGTGAAGTCGAGATTCCGTCGACCGGTGTGTACGAAGTGGCCCATTCCAATTCCATACCCGTCACCGTCTCCACCGACAGCGACAACCGTGAGTGCCGTGTTAGCAAGTTTGGCTCCTGTTGCGATCGGGAGGGAGCGCCCATGCAATGTGTGAAAACCGTAGGTATTGACGAAGTGAGGTGTCTTACCTGAGCATCCTATTCCTGAGAATATGGCCACATTGTGCGGTTCCAGTTTCAGTTCAAACAGAGCCATTTGGATTGCGTTCAGAATACCGAAGTCTCCGCATCCGGGGCACCAATCGTTGTGCACCTTGGTTCTGTAGTCTTTGAGTTCAAGCATGAGCCATTACTACCTCCTTCGAACCATTCTTAATCGCATCTTTAACGCCTTCGTATACTTCATTTTGCGAAAACGACCGGCCGTTATACTTCAAAACTTTGTAGTCCATAACTACACCTGTTTTTTCACGTATTAGTGCTCCGAGTTGACCTGAGTAGTTTCCTTCCACGAGCACTTTCCGATTTGAAGTGGACAAGTACTTTGTAACAAGCTCGGTGGGAAACGGACTCACGTATCGGATCTGGAGGAAGTTGCATCTGACCGCGTCGGCCTCAAGGTCTTCCATCCCGTCAAGGATGGCTCCTTTCGTTGAACCCCATCCAACTAGCGTAAGGTCCGCTTTCTGAGGGCCGAAGAAATTAACCTTCTTCTGATCTGGGATGAGCTCAGCTGCTAATTGGAGTTTGTGCATACGTTTCTGCATCATCTTGATTCGATTTTCGGAATTCTCCGAAATGCTGCCCAGCTCGTCATGTTCGTCTCCAGTCGTGTGAAAGATCCCGCCCTTGGTTCCGGGTAAGCTTCGAGGCGAAACACCCAGCGGAGTAAACTCGTAACGTTTGTAGGGATTCTTGCCTGCAAGATCACTTTCGCCGGCGATTTGCCCGCGGTCTATTTTCAAGCTATTTGAATCTGGAACAGAGATGGTTCTATAACTTGAGGCGAGAAACTTATCTGCGATTACAACGACAGGCATTTGGAATCTTTCAGCGTAGTTGAACGCGTCAAACGTGTCGTAGAAGCATTCCATAACATCGCCTGGAGCGACAGCGATTCGTGGAAATTCTCCGTGGCCCGCGTGCAAAACAAATTGTAAATCCGCTTGCTCAGTTCGAGTGGGGAGACCTGTAGATGGCCCTGCCCTTTGCCAGAGAATCACCACGGGGCCAGGCGCTTCTGTGAGACCCGCCCAACCTAGCCCTTCAGCCATTAGCGAGAACCCTGGTCCCGATGTGGATGTGGATGCACGAACGCCCGCATGTGCTGCGCCGGTCGCCATGAGAACGGCGGAGATTTCGTCCTCTGTCTGAACAACTACAATATTGTAATCTTTCTGATGGCTCTCCAGGTATTCGCTCTCATCAGTAGCCGGTGTGATTGGATAGTATGTCTGGAATGCGCATCCGGCTTTGAATTTTCCGATGCCGATCGCCTGGACTCCCCGGATGACCATCCGTTTTTCTTTTGACGGCACAGAGTGAAGTTTGTATCCGAAACCGTCATGAAAGTTGCTCTTGATGTAATCGTAGCCGCGTTGTGCAGCACTTACGTTAAGATCACCCAAGGCCGCCTTTCGGCCTTTGAAACCATCCCTTATCGCTTCCGAGACAATGTTGAAGTCGTAATCGATCAACGCTGTCGAGGCTCCGAAAGCCACCGTATTTGTCATTACCTGATATTTGCTGAGTTCATGTTCGTGACCCGTTTCTTTCAGAGAGCTAATCAGAACGTCGAGGTATGGGACTGGATAGAGATTTACATCCGGCCTTCCGATATCCTCGGGTTTCAACCGTAAGGCTGCGTCGTAGACTATTCCGCCGCCTGGGCTTACTTCGTTCTTATGTCCGCTATGAGTTGGGAATTCCTTATGGATGTCACCGAACAACGTTTCCTTATCCAGAGCGACCAAAAGGTCAATCCAGTCAACGTGAGATCGAATGTCTCGCTCGGAAGCGCGCACTCGGTAGTAGCTGTGTTCGCCCTTAATGTTTGAATGGTACTCGATATTGGCGAATATGTGCAATCCCCCACGTGCACAGGCTTTTGCGAAAGTCTCTGCAACCGAGTTAATGCCGCCGCCCTGCGGTCCACCTATGACCCAAGTTAGATTGTTTTCTTCAGGCAGTCTTCATACCTTCCGATAGCTCTGCTCCGTTCGGCCGCGCTATTAGGTTTACGAGGCCTAAAACTCCTACCTCGAATACTCACGGATGGCGGTTCGTTTGGTTCTGAAACGACATACACCGACGTCCATTTAGACGTCACCTATCGCCTGCAAGATAACATCTCGGCGTGACCTGGGTCCATCCAATTCAACGAAGAAGATGTTTTGCCAAGTTCCTCGGATGACTTTGTGGTTCATGATCGGAAATGTTCTGGCTTGTCCTAGGAACGCGGATGCGAGATGAGAATCAGCATTATCATCTATTGCGTTATGGGAGTACGCCGTAGATTCTGGGAAAAGCGTCTCAATTTTGAGAAGCAAATCATTGAGTAAACCTGTTTCATGTTCATTCGCGATAATTGCTGCTGTTGCATGAGGGACACTTACCATGCAAATTCCATCTTTTACGCCCGACTCGCGTACAAAGAATTCCACATCAGACGTAAGATCGATGAGTTGCCTCCTTCCGGAGGATTTCAGTGTCAAAACTTTGCTTACAACTACCAACGTATCGAAACCTCATTACTAGGGGAAACTTGGTTAGGGACAATCATACCGAAATCGAGAAATACGCTGTTTGAGAAGGGCGGGGTTGGGCAAAGGACCAGACAGGCACTCTACGAAGGAAAACATTGCTCGACTAGGAGGTGACAGATGCTTGGCACAAGGTGAGAGCTCTTCCGGCGCGAAGGAGCAGGTACGGCCTAGGGAACCGATTCCGCCCGATACGATTCTGATAGGCAAGAAACCGATCATGGCATACGCTACGGCAATAATGATGCATTTGCAGACCGGAGCAAAGACACTTACAGTAAAGGCGAGGGGACGAGCCATTAGCACGGCAGTCGATGTTGTAGAAGTGACTCGCCGCAGATTCTTCGCTGGAAAACTAGCGATCAAAGAAATCAGCATCGGCACTCAGGTAATCGGTGAAGCCGGAGACTCAAGGAACGTTTCGACAATCGAAATCAAACTTGAAAAGACGGGTTAGACCGCCCGCGCAACACTCCGATTAACGTAAATCCCCAGCTTTTGTTTACGTCTGGGCATTTTCACGTCCATTTGCGAAGGTTCGTCGGTCCGCTGAAGGGTTTTGGTATTCAACGAACTCCGGACGCAGGAGCAGTGTTTCCAACGAACCGGTTCTTCCCTATTCTGTGTGAAATCAGAATAGGGAGGTTTTCGAGATCGTCAACGATGATTATGAGAAATCAGTTTCGATGACTCACTGATTCTTGACAGTTTTCTTTAATGAAATTTGAATAGTATTCGTTCGAGTACGCAGAATAAACGCCGGGAATTGTTGCAAGCACAAAAGTGGAGAAAAGAACGAATGGACCATGGTTTCCTGAAAGATTGGGATACGGAGTCAAGAGAGCCAGTGATCTCGAAGGTTGGAGCGCATTTCCACCATAGAACATCAACAAAAGAACAGGTTTCTTCGGCCCTCTATAGGCTGAAAACTCAACAAAACAAACTCGAATCCGCATCTGTTAGAATGCAGCAACACGACAAGGAAATTTTCAATAAATGTGTCAGTTCCCAACTTGCCCATGATACTGCACGAGCGGCAATGTACGCGAACGAGTGCGCAGAAGTGCGCAAGATGGCGAAAGTGACGTTACAATGCCAGATGGCACTGGAACAGGTATCCCTTCGCCTAGAAACAATCGAGGAGTTTGGCGACGTGGCTCGAATGATGCTCCCCGTGGCTAACGTGGTACATTCGATTAAGAACCAGATCTCAGGAGTAATGCCTGAAGTTGGCTTTGAACTCGGCCAAATCGGAGAAGTGCTCAGTAGCGTAGTGGACGACACAGGTGAAGTCACGGGAGCTGCTGCTTATGACGCCGCGACTCCCAGTGAGGAAGCCAACAGAATCCTAGGAGAGGCCAGCACGATCGCTGACCAACACATTAGGGACAAATTCCCGGAACTGCCAAGCCAGAGAATAGGCGAACACGGAATCCCGCAATAGGAGATGCCTAGCGTGACAATTACCGTAGAAGAAATTGGCAAGTATCTCGGGCAACCGATTCAAGATATGATGGGTCGACCGGCAGGAAAACTGGTCGGTCTGTGCGCCGGCACGAAGGCTGAAGTCCAATCCATCCAAATAGCCCGACCTGAAGGGGATGTCACTGAACACCCGATCGCATCCGTTAGAATCATCGACAGACATCCCGTTCTCCTACAGGCGTGGCGCATCGAGGCCGAGGATCTGAAAAGAGAAAATGACATCATAAAACGCAGACGACAAGCAATTGACTTGTTACTTAAGGACGGAGACATTGACCAATCCGAGTACAATCAGTTAAGCAGTGGCTACGAGGACATCCATAAGGACATCATCACAAAACGTGACAGCCTTGTAGAGACATTGAAAAACGTAGAAGTGAGACTGGAACAGCAGATCAGGAACCTACAAACCGCACTAACGAATGACAAAATACTCTACACAGCTGCCGAAATCGATGCAAGCACCTACCAGACAGTAACTGAATCATTGCGAACAGGGTTAGAGATTTCAAGAAAGGAAAGAAGAGACATTGACAACACACGCGAATCTCTGCACGACATTGACTCCCTAGAGATTCCGAAGATAACTAATCAATCCTCGGCCCCGAATTACATCCCCGACGTTGTCGTAATCAAGATGCGCGAATCAGCTTAAACAGCGGATGTGTCTGCCTTCTCCATATTCAGGAGGGTCGAGGACAAACTGCACCCCGTTCCATTGAAAGAGCGAATCGTACACGCTTCCTTTAGACTTCACGCTCAGCTAGAAAAACTGGACCACATGTACACTAAGCTCCATCAGCGAGATACTGACCTTTTTCAACGGTGTGTTGGGGCCCAGGCGTCGAACGACCCCGGCCACGCCAAAATTTACGCTAACGAGTGCGCGGAGATCCGAAAGATTGCAAGTGTGGTACTCTCGAGCCAACTTGCGCTTGAGAGAGTAATCCTCCGGTTAGAAACGGTGGAGGAATTCAGTGAGGTTATGGTGGAAATAAGCCCACTAATGTCGATCGTAAAGGAAACAAAATCGAAGATCTCCGGTATAGTTCCGCAAGTCGCGACCGAGCTAGACGAAGTGAACAACCTACTCGGAGACTTGACGGATGAAGCTGGCGACGTCACTTCGAACAGTCTCCAGATTGAGGCTAACGATGATGAGGCGAGGAAGGTCCTCGAGGAAACCGGCCTGATCGCTGAACAGAAAGTTCGTGACCATTTCCCTGATCTATCCGCCGTCGAATCAAAACCACAGGCAAAGACGGAGGCCATACCGGAATTCGCGACTATGATCCCTGATATGGAGGCTGGAATCGAAGAAAGAGTTTACGATTATGCGAGGAAACACAATGGTGAGCTGAGCATACAATCCTGCGCACAGGATATTGGCAAATCTCCTGAAGAAGTGAAAATCGCTATCCTAAGACTTAGAGATAATGGGAAGGTTGCGATCGAGTAACCGAGCATATGTGATTGTCCATGCAGGTCTCGGCATCCCAGGAACTCGAACAGATGGCAGCTAGGTTCGCAAACGAAGCCGTACAGTTTGATAGGCAAGGGGTGCGATCTAATGCTATCTCACGTTACGAACGTACAACCGAGATTCTTTTGAAATTGTGTAGCTTATACCCAGAAGCCCCTCAAAATCGACTCTACATGCAACAAGTCGAAAATTGCAAACGTAGAGTAAAAGAACTCAAGAACGGCACCGTTCAACTCGATGACACAGACAGCTCACAAATCAAGCGTCAACCCAAACTAGACCAATTGATTCTGACCGAGAAACCAGATGTGAAATGGAACGAGATAGCTAACCTACACGATGCAAAGAAGGCCATTGAAGAATCAATTGTCTTTCCATTAAGACGCGCCGACCTCTTTCCACTCGGCTGGCCAAGGGGAATTTTGTTCTTCGGACCACCGGGTTGCGGCAAGACACTACTCGCCGCGGCCATAGCCACTGAGATTGAAGCCGTGTTCTACAGGGTGGATGCTCCAGCGATAATGTCAAAATGGTTAGGTGAATCTGAAAAGAACGTGTCGGAACTATTCGTGTCCGCTCACAGGGCCGCCACTGACGGGCACCCGGTAATCATATTCATTGACGAGGTAGATTCACTCGTCGGAATCAGGGGCGACGAGGTGGGCGGTGAAGTTAGAACACGAAACCAGTTCCTTCAAGAAATGGACAGCATCCTCGACAAAAAGAACCCGAGTCACGTCTACATCATAGGCGCCACAAACAAACCCTGGGCTCTAGACGAACCATTCATCCGCAGATTCCAGAAGCGGATCTACATTCCCCTTCCAGGCCCCGAAGCAAGGCGAGAGATGTTTGACATTTATGCAAAGAACCTGAGGCTTGCCAAAGATGTTGACCGGGACCTTCTGGTCGAGAAGACGGGCGGGTATTCAGGGAGCGACTTTCGGGACATATTCCAAGGGGCTCAGACGCGAGTAGTTCGAGAGTTTTTCGAAAATGACGCTCTCGGAACCAAGGGTCAGGCCCGCTACATCACCATGGACGACTTTAGCGCGATATTGCTAAGACGCAAGCCAAGTGTCTCGCCGCAAATGCTCGGTTTGTATGATAAGTGGTTTGAAACTTACAAGGCACTTTAAGGAGAAAATAAAGAATGATAGACGCAATCGACTACAAGATCTTGGCGGAGCTGGTTGACAATGCGAAGTCTTCCTTCGCCGAGATTGGCCGGAAGTTGAGCCTTCACCCGAATGTAGTAGCGTACAGAGTGAACAAGCTCGAAAGAAGTGGTGTAATCAAGGATTACACTGCTGGATTAGATCTTGAGAAGCTAGGAGTCGCCGAACAGATTCTAGTGGGCGCAAGTTTCCCGCGCGAGGCTGGCCGCGACGACATAATAGACAAGATCGCAGCCATCCCACAAACGGTCAAGGTTGTGAGCTCGCTCGGTGAACCTGAAAGTCTTGTTTTCTTAGTCGGAAAGAACAAGACCGAGATAGAGAAATTGATGACTAAGCTCAGATCGTTGGACATTAAAATTCAGTATACGGGTTCGATCATACGAACCTTTGAGGAAGGCAGGCTGGGGAACTTCCTCAAAATTCTCGCTCGTGAACACGAGACTGCAGAGATGCAGAACGGAACATTGTGAAGGGGGGATAGATAGAATGTTCAAAGAAAGAACACCATTATCCAAGAAGATTAAGGAAGCAATTCGACCCACACCAATGAAGAGACGGATAAGGGAATGCCTCTTCAAACTAAAGCTACAAGAACGAAAACTTGAGAGAACCTCATACCACATGCAACAACGCGACCAAGCACTGTACGGCAAGTGCGTTCTAGCAGTTCAGGGCAAGAATAGCGAACTCGCGTCCATGTACGCAAACGAATGCGCAGAGCTCAGAAAGATGGCCAAGGTCGTATTACACAGCGAACTCGCACTAGAACAAGTAACCCTGAGACTGGAGACGGTCAACGAATTCGGCCAGGTCGCCTACACCATGCTACCAGTCGTCGGTGTCGTGAGAACCTTGAAAACACAATTGGAAGGAGTCCTACCCGAAGTATCAATGGAACTATCACAGGTTAACGAAACATTAGAAGGGCTAACCATGGAAGTCGGTGAGGCAACTGAAAACACCTTCGACCTATCCGCCTCAAGTGGTGAATCGCAGAAAATACTTCAAGAAGCTAACTTCGTTGCAGAGCAGAAGATGAAGGAAAGGTTCCCGGAGCTACCGCCAATACCAACCAGCGAAGCACGCGTGTAAATCTAAACCCGAAAACTCCCTCCTCTTCGACCTCTTCTCTTATTTTTCAGGAACCGAGCTTAGGACGGTATTCTCTGAAACGGAAACATGAAAATGAAAATGTAGACCACCACAGCCAAGTAGAAAATCACTACCAACTTCGGTAGCTTCGTATCGGCTATCATATACGCGATTGCAGCGCACACGGCGGGCACGGCACCGAGAAAGTAGAACAGGTATGTAACCCTCTGCCCAAGAATTACGGCCGGGTAGAAGGGAAGGTAGGTTACGGAAAACAAGGCGAGCGAGACTAAGCTGAGATCGTCGCGTCTTTGGAGGTAGTTGTATGAGCAGTAGAGTAGAGCAGGGATCGTCAAGAACGAAATTGCGGGGTTCATCGCACCGAGGAAGCTTACTGAAACGTAATTGCTGGGCGTAGCCCCGCTGGTTTGAACGCTGACCCTCAAGTACGGGATCGTAATTTGATTCAACAGCCACTGCCACGGGCAACTTATAATCCCACTCGGGCAGCTGGAAGTGAGCGCGGCCGAGTAGTCCAGTATGTATTTGATATGGTCGAACGGATTAGAAAACCCGACGAAGTATCTATCCATTATCGTGAGTAGAAGGAAGAAGACGACAACGTATGTTGCAGTATATTTCTCAAACCAGGAGAAGAAATTGCCCCATTTCTTTCTCTTCGTTGGATCGTTAATGAATTTGACTACGTGGACACCGACAATCAGTGCGAATCCGGCGATCCCCGTTATCTTGGTTAGGGCGCTTAGCGCCATACCAACCGCGCTTAGATATGAATGGCCGGAAAAGTACCAGTAGATTCCCAGCATCATGAACCCTAGAGCAAAGATATCCAAAGTCGCGATTCTGCTGTGGACGAAGGCTAGGTTATCGAATGAGAATAGGAATACGGAAATTATTGGGATAACTTCTTGCTTTGATATCTTCTTCATGAGAAGGTAGAATGCAAGAATCGAGATCGAGCCGAAGATTACACTGGGAATCCGCCACCCGTATCCATTGTTTCCTAGCACGTACATCGAGAGTGCGATGAGCAGCTTGGCTAGTGGTGGATGTTCGTGGTTAGGATCTAACCCTATGGGTACGTTAACGTAGGGTGGCTGTCCGTTTGCCCCCACACTTTGCGGAATATGCAAGATAACTCGGGCTACGTTCACGTAGTACCATTCATCGAAGATCAATGATCCGGGGGGCTGATTTAACCAGATGACGCGCAGGATGATGTCAACGACGAAGAGAATAAGGAATATACGGTCGTAGAAGTTACCTAAGCTCAAGTCTAGGTGCAGATAACTTCTGATGCCGGGCCAAGTGATCTTCGACGATAATTTACTGAACAAGTGTCTACATCCTTTCGCTTAGCTTGATTCCGAGCAGCTCCATAGAGTTCCGAAGCACGACTTGGATGGAGGCGACCAAAGCGGTTCTCGCATTCTTAACTTGCTCGTCTGCGTGTATAACGTCCACCTTTTCGTAGTATTCGTGAAACTTCTCAGCCACCGCACTGGCGTACGTAGCTAACTCTTCCGGTTTCAATTGGTCTGCTGCTTCACAGAATACGTCCGGTAGTTGCGCTATCTTGAAGAGAAGAATGTGTTCCAGTGGGTGGGTCAGGAGTGAACAATCGGGGTTGTTTGGTGTCTTCCCCAGCTTTCTCAGAATGCTCCCCGCCCTCGTGTATGCGTAGTTTATGAACGGCGCACTGTTCCGTTCTAGGCTGAGAACCCGATCCCAGGTGAACATCAGGTTTTTCGCGCTGTTGACGCCGAGCATTGCAAACTTGATCGCTCCGTAGGCTATGTCGCGTATTATGTTCTGAGACTCCGCTGAACCGATTTCTTGTTTTCTTTCCGTTAGAGTTTGATCCACTCTGCCCTTCGCCTGCTCGACCACTTCGTCTAGTGTGATGAAATGTGCTCTTCGCTTGGACATTTTCACGCCGGGTAATTCAACGAGGCCGTACGCATAATGAACCATATTCAGTGCAGCCCCCTTCTCTCCGAGCGCATATAGGGCAAGACGAATCTGAAGTTGGGGAAGAGTCTGCTCGCTCGCAATCACGTTGATTACCCGGTCAGAGTCCTTGAACTTGACTAGGGAGTAGGCTATGTCGCGGGTGGAGTAGAGGGTTGTTCCGTCGCTTCGTACAAGAGTCAGGGATGGGACCTCGTAGTTGGGGGAAAGCCCAAACTGTTCCCTGAGGCTATACGCCTCCACGATTGCGTTAGCATCCAAGACAAAGGAATCACTCTCTGGTTTGGTGAAAGGTAGCTGTGTCAGCCTGTCCAATGTCTTCTTCACCAAACCGTCCCAGAGGAGCTGGCTCTCCCAGTCCCATTTGTCGAAGACTATCCCGATCTCCTGGAGAGAGGTTTTGATTCCTTCGAGGCATCGTTCGACCATTCCGCGGATTAGGGGGGTGGTTTCTTTGTCGTTCTGCTCATATTTCCGACCCAACTCCTGAATTGCCCGTTCCGGGTCATTTTCAAGCTGAACCAACTTCACAAGCTTTCCCAAGAGTTCTTTGTCGAGAGCTTCGAGTTCGGCTGCGATGCCGACCCATTCGTCGAGATTAGTTTGAAGTTTCGTCCTTTCGTCAGACTGGTTTGATGGGATCGTTTTCAGTTTGCGTTTGGTAGTTTCGATTTGGACGGCGCAGTTTGTGCACGCGTAGAGGCGGCCGAACCAATGGTCCCCCTTCCCTTCGGGTTCGGGTCGGTTTAGTAGGTTGTAGCCGTAGGCTAGAATCGAGACCTGTCTTCCCACATCGTCAACGTAGAACCGCCTGATCACAGAGTGACCCCTAGCTGTGCAGAGACGGGCCAGTGCATCGCCGAGGATGGAATTGCGTGCCGTCGCCATAGTTACCGGCCCGGCAGGGTTTGAACTCGTGTGTTCAACACAGACTCTTATCGGATTAGTAACCGGTACCAATCCATAGTTCTCGTTCTCCATGGCGACGGTGTTAAGGATCAACGGGCCCGCGATTGCGTAGTTCAACCGGAAGTTAATGTAACCGCCAGCATCCTCCACAGCAGCGATCAAAGACTTTCCCTCTAGTCTTATCGCCCCACGAATCTTGCGAGCGACCTCTTGAGGCTGTAGACCCTTTTGCCGCGCGATTTCGTGCGCCACCGATGAGGCGAGTTCGCCGAATTGCAAGGATCCCGGGACCGTGAGCCGATGCTGCCCCCCAGATGATTCCGGGTAGGTAATCGACAGCGCGGCATTCAGCGCTTCAATACACTCTGCTCTGAATTGTTGGAGGACGGTGGGCAAAGCGACCAGTTTTCCGATCTAATCTACTGCCCCAACTGCGTATGTTCATATGCTTAAAATTAGTTCGCTGACGCGAGTTTAGCAACGGACTAAGCGCCTTGTCTTCTGGAAGGTTAACCGGTGTCGGGTCAAGATGGTTCTAAATCCCCACTCTTATACGGTTTGAAACTGTCCCTCATCAGGGGCGGGTAGCCTAGCCTGGATAGGGCACAGGCCTCCGGAGCCTGAGGTCGGGGGTTCGAATCCCTCCCCGCCCGCCACAATTACTCCCCGCTCGCCCTTCAAATATAGCAGGAAATCGGTTCGGGGCGAAGATTCTACTGGGTGGAAATGCGGTGTAATTACTCTTTACGACTTGCTCCTTCAAGCTACGTTAAATACCTCAAGGGCACACAGCATGGTTCTAGAAGTTTTGTGGAGGTGTTTGGGGTGGGGTTGAAGCAAAAAGTTAAGATGAAATTAGGTCTTGAGCACGACAAGAACGTTAAGCAAGAGGAACAGGTAGCTTAAGCCTGCAATCTGGGGCGGTTAACCCCGCACTGATTCTTTTTCTTTGTTAACTGGACGATTCTGGTTTCTCTCACGCTAATTTCGGAATGAATCTTGGGGTTCGTCCCGGGTTCACGCCGTCCCCTTTCCAATGATTCGTGTTTTTTTCGCATTGAGGTCTAGCAAAAGCAGTGTTTCTTGAGGGGCGTGAATGATGGGATTGGGTGAGTCGATGACAAGGGAGTTGTTGCTGATCTCGGAGATGGTTATGGGCGTTGTTTGCATGCCAATGGTTGCGTGGAAGCTGCCTTCTTTGACCTCTTCAGCGTAGAAACTGCTTTTCTGGAAGTTGATTTTCAGTTTTGAGTCGGCCTTTATGTCGGTTGATGTAGTGAGGACGGAGCCTCTTCCAAGTTCGTCAATAGTTGCGCCTTTAATGGCTAGGCCCACTCTCGTCCCCGCGTCGGCTGTTTCCCAATCTTCGTCCTGAATCTGTATGGACCGCACGATTACTTCTTTGTTTGAGGGGAGTAGGTTTAGTTTGTCATACTTTCTAACAGTTCCCTGCTTCACGAAGCCAAGTACGACTTCTCCGACGCCTTTGACGCTGAAGGAGTGGTCGACGACGATTACTGGCGGGGAGGCGTTATCCCTTTTGGGGTTGATGCTTTTTAGGAGTTCAAGGATCCTGCCTGGGTTGTTCGGTTCCACCTTGAACGAGTTGATCGCTGTGTTTTTCGTGATTGAGGCTATTTGATCCGGTGTCGCGTAGGATGTCGTGATGGCGATTCCCGATTTAACGCCCATCAAGTCAAGCATTAGAATCGTCTCACCCAGCTCTCGTGTCATTTGGGAGAAAGCAACTACGGCGGTGTCGATAGTTGAGATTATTTGGCTCTTGGCTGAGAGTTTGTCGGCTACGGGCGACATGAAGCTGAAAATGTAATCATCCATCTTCCTGTTGGACATGACAATGTCACTCTCAGTTGCCTTCTTCCCTAATTCTCGGGTTAGGGTGTCATCGTGAAACACACCGACAGTGAGATGTTGCATGCTTGTTAGCAATTCGTTTGTGCCATATCAACTTCAGGCCAGTGACAGGACAGTTGCGGATACGGCTAATGGAATGCTAATACCTATGTCGATAATAGTCGCCTGCGAGTCGTGAGTGGTTTGGATCCAGGGGTAATCGGAGAGAGCGCGGCAGTAGCTACCTCGTTCCTCTGGACGATCAGCTCGATCTTCTTCACGTCAGCTGGTAAAAAGATAGGTTGGCTGAACGTTAACGCGTATCGCACCGTAATCGCGATCGCAATCCTCGCCATAACTCACGTAATCCTACTGGGAACGTTGGTGCCGTCTTTGAACGGCGGCCAGTGGTTTTGGATGGGATTGAGTGGGATTGTGGGTTTAGGTATTGGTGACTCCGGATTATTCGCCGCCTATCTTGCAATCGGCCCCAGACGCTCGTTGTTGTTGATGGCTCTAGCGCCAATCTTTGCTGCGTTGGGCGCATACGTTATGCTCAATGAAACAATTGGAGAATTGGCCGCATTTGGAATAGCACTCACTCTGATTGGCGTTGTGCTCGTCATATTGGAGTCTGAGGAACGATCAGGCGAGGAAAGGATCTCAAGCAGGCGAAGGGCCTCCGGAGTATTCTGTGGCCTTGTTGCGGCCATGGGACAAGGCTTTGGTTTGGTGTTGTCCAAGAAGGGTATTGATCTGAACCCTGGGTCTACACTGAACCCTTTGTCGGCGACACTTATGCGCCTAATATTTGGCGCCTTGTTCATTTGGATCCTTGTCCTCGTAGCAAGAAGATTGCCCCAACTCGTGAGCGCGGCGAGAGACAGAGAAGCTATGCTGAACACCGTCGCGGCCTCGTTTGTAGGCCCATACTTGGGAATAACGCTCTCAATGGTTGC
>Ga0074046_10001733_pt1 | contig 19354 bp, 22 predicted proteins | sample BogForMeECP23OM3_FD_94441 | JGI IMG/M metagenome (GOLD analysis project Ga0074046, IMG submission 94441) | Bog forest soil microbial communities from Calvert Island, British Columbia, Canada - Bog Forest MetaG ECP23OM3 | ecosystem: Environmental > Terrestrial > Soil > Wetlands ... | reverse complement strand
TCTCGGCCCGTTGTTCGTCCCGAAAGCGTTGAGCGCGACGCTCGAAATCGTCGGCGTCGCAATCGTGTTCGACGCGCCCGCTTGATCGAGCTTCACATATTGCCCGACTTTGAAATCGCCGATTGCGCCGACCGTGATAGTCGCGTTGCTCGCAGTCGTCGTCGCCGTTTCTGTGGTGTTCGAGCACACCGCGCCGAACGATTGCACATTCAGCACGCCGTTGAGGCTGACCTTGTTGATCTGGTCACCGCCGGAACTCGTGTTGCCGTTGATTGCGTGACCGCCCGTGAACAGGTTCTGAGTCAGAGATGCCGGCCACGCGGTTGCGGCGCCGGCGCAACTCCACAGGCCGCCCTGGCCAAATGCGAATGCGCCGCTGCCGCCGCTCGCGCATGGCGTCGCGCTCCCGCAGTCCTTGCAGAACAACAGCATCCCGTCCTGCTCGGGCGGCAGATTGGCGAAGGCCGGACTGGCTATCGAAGGTGCGATCGGCTGGGCGCCCGAAAATCGATCGTTGATCGCCTCGCGGAACTGCAACCCCGCGCCCACGCCGGTGAAGTTGGGGATCGGCTGATAGGCTCCGGGCGGTGGCAGATTCTGCGCCAGCGCCTGCGCACTCGCGACCAGCAGGATCGTCGCAGCGAACGTCACGGCTCGAAGCGTTCGTGAAATCTTTCGTCTCAATTCCATCACCATTGCACCTGCTCGCCCGCTTCCGTCGGTAACCTCAGAACCCGATCGCAAACCAGTAAAAGCCTTGCGAGGCATCCGTCGAGTCGGGACCGGGATTGTTGTTCCAGACCCAAAACTGCGAGGCGGTTGGGAAGTAGCTGGCGCTGACCATCGCAATGTCATCACCGGCCGCGGCATGACCCGCCGACTCCGGCGTCAACGTAACCGGCATGAAGACTTCGCACGCGTTAGGAAAAGCGATCGGGAAGGTATAAGGCCCATAGAGTCCCTCGCTCTGCTTGGCGCCCCAGTTCACCAGACCCCACTGGATAACGTACTGGATAAGCCCCTTGTTTATGTCCGCGACGGGGATCTTCAGATAGCCATTCTGTGCCATCAGCCCGGTGAACAGCGCCTGGAACGCCTGCAACACGCCGATATTCGAGATATTTACGTCCTGACGCTGTTTCAGAAACGCGGTGCGATTAGCCAGTTGCTGATGCGGCTGATTGGAGATACCTGTCCCGCTGAAACTCGCGCCACTGGCGGCGCCTTCGACCCGATCGGTTGCTTGAATTTGATACACCTCGTTGGAGGTGAACTCGGCTGCGTCGATTAGTGTAGCCATTGACTACCTCAGAAGGTAAGCGTCCACGTACCGCTGATGCTCATTCCCGCGCCGAAAACTATTGGTGCGATAGTCTTGCGCGCGAGCATCGGAGTCGGCGCGGTCGTTCCGGGCAGTCCCGCGCCGGCATGATTGGCGAATATCGCCAGCTCCTGGATGGTTATCCCATTCGCGCCGGTGTCCGCCGTCGTCAGCGACCAGTTGAAGGTCACGCTGCCGTTGCCGTCCTCGCTGTGACTGTCCAGCGCTTTGTAATATGCGCGGGCGGTCAGCGCGCTGTCGGTCACCGTCGGTGCGTTCGATCCCGAGCCGAATCCCACCGCCGCCGCGAATTCGCCGGTCGTATCGCCTCCGAGCAGCGCCGCAAGGGCAGGCAGCCCGGCGTTCACGAAAAGATTGCGACCCTCGTATTTCCACACGATACGTCCTTGCTGGACAAGACGGATTCGCACGATTCCACTCGGCCTTCTCATTTTAACCTCCGTGCAAAACGGCTGCGCCGTTGACGATCAGCGCCGAATCTGCAACCACGGGTTCGTTGGCGCCGTAAGTAATCCCGCTGTGCAGATAGTGAGCGTCGTAAGCGGGGACAATCGGACCGTACGCGTCGGTCAGCGGCGCCGTCCCGATCGCAAAAGCCAGTGCGGCGTCATTGGGCGCCGGCGCCGCGTCGAGCTGGTACTGGGCAATTCCGCCGAGCGTCAAATTGTCTGACGGCGCCGGCCCCGCCTCGGATATCGCCGGCGTCACAAACCATAGCGAGTCCATCCACGCGCGCGCCGGTTTGAAGAAATTAACCGCTGCTGCTGCCGTCGATGCCGCGCCACTTGGAACATCCTGCCCGGCCGCGAGATTGATCATGACCCGGAACACCGCCCATCCCTGGTTCGATGGATACGCATTGCCGCCCCAGCTCGACTGTCCTTCGAGCAGAGTGACCTCCGTCCAGCCCAACGACCCGAGCGCCTGCTTGATCGCCCACGGCGTACCGCGAAATCGATGCAACGGGATGGCGCTCATGAGCAGTGCGCGCTCCGCCGCCTCCGTCAGCGGCTGCTCCGAAACCAGCCCGCCGGATTCGATCAGATTGTCCACGTCGGTCAGCAAATCGATGTTCGTAAGCGCGTCGACCCCGAGCGACACCGGCGCGATTAGTTGCCACAGCGGCGACAGGATGTCGAATTGCCACGCCAGAAACGGCAACGCGCTTTCCACCACCGAGTCGATTCGGTAGACCAGCAGCGTCGTTAGATCGAGCGCCCCGAGCCGCGCGATCAGCACCAGCAACGCCTGCGTGCGCGTATCGTTGATCGACGGCGCGGCCGAAAGCTCGGGCATCAGCTGTGCTCCGTGCTGAACGCCGTCGTCAGCGAGATCATCGTACAGTTCGCCCACTGCCCGGCCGTAAGCGTGGTCAGCACCGGCGCCGTGAGCGTCACGCCATAGACACCCGCGACCGACAGCGCCGCAATTATCTGGCTCGGCACGATGTCGCGCTGAATCTGCGCGGCGAGCTCGAGCGCCAGCTCCCGCGCAGCGGTGGTCGCCGCGGCAATCGTCGCGGTCGGATCCGCGTCCGAGTAGAGCGTCACGGTCGCGGTGATCTGGTAGTCCACCTCAGTCACTGCGAGCGCGTTGACCGTGTCGGTGAGCGGGCGCACAGTTTCGGCGTTCAGCGCCGCCCACACTTTCGCAAGCAGCGCGGAGTTCGCGACTCCCGCACTGTTTGGCGCCGCCGCAGGCTGCACTGTAATCGGCCCGGTCAACACGTACGCGTTGACCGATCCGGGCGCCGGACTCACAATTTGCGCGTCGATGATCGACGGATCGGCGCCGATCGCAAAGAACCGGTACGCTCCGATCGGACCCGCGACGCTGAACTGATTTGGCGCAGCCTGAATGCGCGTGCGCAGATGATCGTCCGTTTCCGGGGCGGATCCACCCGTGGTGGTGCTCGTATTGCTCACGCTCGCGATCAAGGCATTCGGATTGAGCTGGACGTTGACCTGCCCCGCCAGGTATCCATTCGCAGCCGCTCCTGGAGTTGTCGCTGCGGCCGCGACACTGGCGGTGGTTGCGCCCGCCGCAATGCTGATCGTCGCGCTGGTCGCGAAAGCAAACTGCCCGTCGTTCGTGCCGGCCAGCGTTCCCGCGGCAATCGTGAACGGTACCGTCAGCGCGTTGGCCAGCGTGAACTGGAGCGTCGTCACCGCGGGCTGCGACGCCAGTCGGGTGACGCTTAGCAGTTGACCGAGATAGTCGAGCATCGGGAACGACGCGAAGGCGAGCAGACTCTGCTGGGCCGCATACTGGATCGCGTTGCGCACCAGCGATTCGCGGTACGCATACAGATTGATCAACAGACGCTCGACCTGCGCCGGATAAAGCGTTCGGCCTGCGGCTGTCTCGAACTCGGCGATCATGTCGGCCAGGATTAGGTTTGGATCGAGCCCGTCCGCATCGTTGACGAACACCGGCGGCGGCAGCGATGGAACTCCTGCACTCATCAACTCATCCTTTCTTCGCCGTCGGCGCGGCCCGGATTAGACCGTCGCTCCCGGGACTGTCACGGTCGTGGTCTGAACTGGAGCCGCAGTCGCGCCCAGCTTGAGCTGCCAGTTGAGCGTCACGTCGAGATGCGCGCCCGACTGCGCGCTTCCGTCAAGCACGGGTTGCGCCGTCACCGAAACAAGATTGACCCGCGGCTCCCAGGTCGTGATCGCCGATGTCAGTTCGCTCACAATTGCCGGCAACGCCAAACTGATCGGAAAATCGATGTAGCGCCAGATATCGGCGCCAAAAGTCGGCCGCAGCGGATCGCTTCCTCGTGGTGTCGTTACGATTATCCCCAGGCATTGCTCGACGTCGGCGATTCCCTGCACGACTTCGCCGATGGCTCCCAAAGCCAACGACCAGTCAGCCGACGTGATATCCGCCAGTGTCATTGCGCCGGTTTGCATCGTCATCCCGCCAACACGTCGGTGCTTGCCGTCACGATCGTTCCCGTCGTATCTCCGACTCGAACTGTATCGCCGAGCCGCGCGACACCAGCCAACGGGCCGGTTCCGAGCTGCACCTGTCCGGCCGCCCGGATGATGACGTTGCCGATCGAGTCGATCTGAATCTGCGCGCCGTTCGCCGTAACATTGAACGCCGCACCTTGGGGGAGGCTTACGGTCAGAATGTGCTCGGTGCCGTCGTACTTGATCTCGCCCTGGTCCTGAAATTTCAGATCGAGCAGATGTGCGTGAGCGTCGTACTTGATCTCCGTGGTGTCCTGGAAAAGGAGATCGAGGACGTGCGCCGCGCGATCGTAGTCGACGCTCGTGCCGTCCCGGAACGCAAGATGAAACTTATCGGCGCTATTCACCGGCGGCGCATCTGCCTCCGAATAAATCGCGCCCAGCACCGCGCCGGCCTCGTCGCGCAGGTCCATCAGGCATACCACCTGTTCGCCGATGTCCGGAATCCAATACGCCTTGTCGTTCTGCGTCTTGGGAAAAATAACTGGCAGCCACCAGCTGATCACCTCGTCATAGTCCGGAAACACCACCCGCACCTTCGCGCGCGCCGTGTCCTGCTGCTGCACGATCCCGACCCGGAAAGTGGGATTCAGCGCGGCAAATTGCTCACGGTATTCGATTATTTCGTTCATGCGTTTATCCGCCGCGCTGCAATTGATGTTGAATATCCTGTCGCTCGCGCCAAATGATGCAGCGCCATCTCGATTAGGTATGTTCCATCCAGCGCGCCCCACCCGCTGAGCTGTACATTGTTTCCCGCCACCAGCACCGTGGTCCCCGGTCCCTCAATCGATGCGTCCACGAACACCATGTTATGCAGATGAAGTGCGGCTTCGGCCTTCACCAGCGCTTGCTGCGCGTTTTCACAGCGCGCAACGATCTTGAGCGTGTCTCCCGTCGGAGAAGGCGTAGACACCGACTGAGTAATCAGTTGTTTCGTGTCAGGATCGAAGTATGAGAATTCCGCACCCTCGTAGATTCGCCGCGCCCGGTTCCGGAATGCGAATAGAAACACATCTGATCGCGTGATAGTTACCACTGCAGGTACGGACTCGAGCACCGGTCGCGCGTAAAAGACCAACTGCCCTCCTCGCACTGTGAAATCGAAGTTGTGCTCTCTCGCCAGCCGTTTCAGAAATTCCAAATCCGTCTGGCGCCGTTGAGTCACGCGGGCAAACATGACATCGGTCTCGGACTCGGATGACGCCGCCACCATTACCAGCCCGTACTTCGCCGCGATTAGCCCCGCTATTTCCACTATGCCCATGTTCTCGTATGCCGCAGTATTCGTCGTGCGCATCGCCGGTGTGATGTATGCGGCAAGGCAGCGCAGCCTCATCACGTCGGGCGGACCATCCAATTCCAGTTCGTCGATCTGAAATTCGCCGCAATCCAGCAAGGCCTCGCCCCTATAGCCAATTTGCAGACTGACTATGTCGCCGAGCGCCGGATACCAGGGGCCCTGCCACAGCTTCGTGGAATCTTCGAGCTCCACTTCCAGCTCGCCTGAAGCGCCATCGAGTTGATCGACATATCTGATTGCAAGAACCATTTGCGATACATCGGCGGTAATATTCACGCCCAAATAACTGAGTATCCACTGCGGCGAACGAACTGAATACGATGCCGTCGCAGCCATTACGCACTCGCCGTCTGAGACAATTTCCAGGGCGGCAGGCCGGCCGTGACCGCCGCGCTCTTCTGCAGGATCGGCACGGCGATCGATATACCGGCATCGAACACCGGCTCAATCGGTACATTCGGATTAGCCATTATGATCGGAGAATAGTCAGTCGGATCGCCATAGTATTGCCAGGCCAACAAATCCCAGCGTTCACCGGCCGTCGTAATGTGAAGTATGAACTGTCCGGACGGCGTCATCGCGCGGCGCCCCTCACGATAACTGCGGCGGGCACGTCGTCCGCTTCAAGATTGGGTCCGCTTATGCCGGTCGCGGACGGGATACTGAGCAACGCCGACACGCCTGGCGTGGATCCGTCCGAATTACTGCCGGCGGTTCCGGTCGACGGCGTCCTGATTCCTAGCGGAGAAAATGTCGCAACACGCAGCGCGCCGGAAAAAAGCTGCGGATCAGCTATCCATTCTTTGAGTGCGAGTGCGACCCTGATCGCTATCGGCGCACCGCCCGCCGACAGTTGCTGCGATTTCATTTTGATCGATTCGATCACAAAGAACCCGCGGAATCCTCCATTGCCGAAGACCAGCGGCAGTGCGAGATGCTGCGCAGCCGTCGCACGCAATAGCGCCAGCTGCACGGCAGGATTCGTGAACGACGAGTGCCACATCAGCTCGAACCTCAACCGCTCGAGATCGTCGCCTACCCATTGCAGCCGCGGCTTGCTTTCAATCACCCGCTGCTCGATGAAATCGTACGCCCCTGCCGATTCGTAGCCTTCCGGAGAGCCAACCACCTCGAATTGAATGTCGCCCAATGCTGCGAACAAGTAATCGCTCCTCAGAACTGCGCGCGCTCGCGCCGCGCCGATTCTCGTTTCAATTGATTGAACAGTTCCTCGCGATGCGCCCTCAGTGCGCCGATCGCATCTCGCTCTACATTGCCGCCCGCTGCCGGCGCGTTGATCACGACCGTCGGCGACGAGTTGATAGTGATCCCCGTGCGCACGCTGCTGTTATTCGGACCACGAGCGTTGCCCGATGGTTCCGCGAACTCGCGCTGGGAGAGATTTGCAGGCGGAATCACCGCGCGGATCGATGAAGCCATGCGATCGCTCGCGAGGATGCCTGCCCCAGCGAACGCCACTCGTCCTGCTTCGAGACTTCCTCCCGATCGACTCGAAACTCGCCCTGCATCTGATCTCGGCGACGATTCCGCATTCGCGACGACCATCGTCTGGGCCACTTCGTTCGCGCGGTGCGCCTGCTCGGCGAAATCGCTCGAGCTCTTTAATCCGGATTCTGTCGCGCGCCGGCCCGCAGCGGAAATCGCCCAGGCTGCGCTTCCCGATTCAACTGAGCGTTCAATCCGCGACAGAGCATCCATCGCGAGAGACAATTCCCGATTTTCCCGGGACAAGCGGCCGCCGGCGTCGACCCTTGCCGCCGTGCGATGCCACGCATTCGCGTGACCGCCGCGCCTTCCTCGTGACTCTCCATCGATCGTGCCATCCGGCTCTTTCAGCCGAGCCATCGAAGTTGCCGCCTCGTTGCGCCCGATGCCGTCACTTACTCGCGCCGTCGCATTCAGCGCCCTGGCGCCCGCGGCAAACGTCCGAATCAGTTGCGCGGCACTCGGAGTCTTGCTTCTTTCTCTACCTGGATTGTCGCTCAATCGGCTCCCAGAGCCATCCGCATGAGTTCCTCTGTTCGCGAGAGATCCTGTCTCCGGACGATTATCGTATTTCAGAAAGGAAGCATGCGCGGGAAGTTGCCAGCGATGATTTGCGGCCGTCGCGATGCTCGAGGTCGCCCGCGCGGTCCGGATGCTCTCGTCTGCGATGCCGGCCATCCGGTCGAGATGGCTTAGCGTACGCACCGACTTCGATCCGCTAGTCTCCGCCGGCGTGTCGATTGTCCTGGATTGCCTCGCCATCTAATGATTCGCTCTGATGCCGCGGTTGAGGGGTTCAACTAGGCTCGCGCAACGTTACGTTCGAATGGGCGGCGTTGAGAGGTCGCGGCCTCGACTCGCAACGGACGTCCTGCGAGTTCCTTCCCGTTCATCGCCCGCAGCGCGACCGCGGCGTCGTCCTCATTCGTCATCTCGACAAATCCGAACCCGCGCGAGCGCCCGTCGAAGCGGTCACGCACGATCTCGGCTCGTTCCACTCCGCCGATCTCGGCGAAGGCTTCGCGCAAATCGCCATCGCCTAACGAAAAACTCAGGTTCCCTACGAATAGTCTCACTCCCATCGTCTCACCGTCTCGCGTGATTAGTTACTTCACGCATCGCGCCATAGTCACTGTAATTACTACTTATGATTCGTCCCCTCCGCCGCGTTCGACGCGCATCCGTTCATAATCGGTCACCGCGTCGAGCCAGTACGACAGCTCCGCAAAGTCCATCCCGCTCAGCTCCCGGACTGAGAATCCGGATTGAACGAGGCCTGCGAAGCTCGCTGCGGAGGGTGGTCGAAATTTTCGCCAATCACCTCAGCCTGCAGCGCCATCACGTCGGCAAGGTCCATCTCAAGCACGTCCTCGTACACGATCTTGCGGCCGTCCACGCGCGTCAGCTCCGCGATTAGCGCAAATATCACCGCGCTCGCGTCGCCGCCCGCCGCTGCCCGTTGCGCCCGCATCAGGTCCCGTCCATGACCTTTGCGAACCTCGGCGCGCGAGCCCGAAGGTAAATCGATGGTCTGGGTATCTTCTTCGTCTTTCGTTTCCGCGCCACCGATACGCACTCCATTTACCGTGATTTCCTCGGTTTTCATTAGTCATTGCCCCCGTCTTCCGGTTTCAATGCAATTCCCGGTCAGCCGCCGAGATTTGAGCGGAAAGTACTCAGTTGATCGACGCCGCCGACTACGTAGATATTGGCGAATACGTCGTACAAGTATATTTGGACTCCCGCCACGTATAGCTCACAGTGATAAATGCTTATCACCGACGTAGTCTCGACCATTTTATGCTGACGGAAAGTGGGACTTCCGGCGTCCTTGAAGATCCCCGTCATCAGGTACACCACCGGGAGCTGCGCCGTTCGTCCCTGGCTGGTGTACTGCTCCAGATTTCCGCGCGCCTGGAAGGAATGCGTTTGGAACGGGCTGGTTGACATCGTAAGCGTGCTCGCGTCGAACGACGTCCACTTGATTTTCGACTCGAGCTTGTCCACGCCCGCCCATAGCTCAGCCGTTCCCGCCATTCCCAGGCCCTTGTAGTCAATCATCTTGTGCTTGGGATTGGCGATCTCGATCTCTTCGGCGCGGCCCAGCAGTCCGACGCCGTCGATGTATATATTTGCATTAGTCAGTGAGTTGATCTGGATATTCATCCTGTTCCCCTGGGATCCGCGCGAGTTACGACGTCGCGCCCGCCGCTACAGTTATCGGGCTCGTCTGTCCGAGTTGCTGCAGCAACGTCACGTCTATGAATGCCTCAAAGGTGATTCTTTCCGCCGGTGGCGGGGGCATTACGTCGATGTCAAAGACCAGCTGGCCGGCGGCGATCTGCGCGGCTGGATTCTCCGCCGGGTTGAAGCTTGCCGCGCCGGCCAGCAGTGCGCCGCGCTGGATGAGCGATCTGATAAACGCGTTCGCACTGGCGAGGATCGCCGTGATCAGAGCGTTCGAAATCGGCTGGTCGATAAACTGGAGCATCGCGAGTTCCAGCGATTCCTCGATTACGTCCATCGTGCGGCGTACCGAGATGAAATTGTCCGGCGCGGTTGATGCCGGATACTCGGCGCTCCGGTTGCCCCACACCCGAAGTCCCGTGCCGAACGCGTTGAAGACCGTCACGATTCCCGCCGCGTTCAGATTGTTGGTGTCGGATGACGCGTCGAGAATAGAGGCGTAGAGCTGAACGTCGGGCCCGAGTATTCCCGCGACCTGCGTGTTGGATGGCGACCACCAGTAACCCTGCGCCAGGTCTTTGGCCGCGATCGCTCCAGCCACCCACTGTGAATATGGCCCGACCGAGTTCGCATTGAATTGCGACGGCAGCGGCGTCCCTGAAGGGTTGAGCGTGACGCCAGTCGGCACGATTCCCGTGTCGTAGAACGTCTCTTGCGGATAGCACAGAATTGTTCGGGTGCTCGACGTTGCGAAGGCATTGCCCACCACCCCGCGATTGGTTATCGCGGCCGCTACCGCGGTCGAAGGCGGAGAATCGACCAGCGCCATCGCGCGAATCCTGGCCGCCATCGCGGTGATAGCCGTCGCAACAGTCGCGTCCTGCGAGTAGCCCGGCGCAATCAGTATCTTGGGAAAGAACCCCATCGTCCCGTAGGTCGTCTGAAATGCCTGCATCCCCGTGTACACGCCGCCCGTGACTGCCCCAACTATGTCAGTGTCGGCCACCTTCGACGGATCCGCGTAGTTGAATGCGATCAACACGCTGGCGCCAGCCGTAATATGTCCTCCGGATCCCGTTGGCACGATCGTAATCGCACCATTCACCGCGTCGAGCGTATAGTCAGTGCCCGCGACATAGGTAGTACCCGCCGGATTACTAGTGACTACCACGTTCGACACACCCATGTGCCCGAGGTTGATAGCTCCCTGCGTGTTGAAGCTGAATGCGGTCGCGGCGATCGCGGTGAAATGTATGCTGGGATTGAACACGTTGACGACGATCGCCTGTCCCGCGCCCTGCGCCTGGATCGCCGCGAGCGCATACGGAATCGAGTATCCGCGAACCACCGGTCCGAAGTTTGCCGCGTCGCGCGCTGACGAGACCAGCGTGGGCGTGTTGGGCGCTGGCGCGACCGACGGCGATACCACCGCCCACGACGGCGCCGTTCCGACCAGTCCAATCACCGCCGACTTGACGACCGTGACCGGGACCGGCCCGTTAGGCACTTCGATTACTTCAACTCCGTGTAAGAAACTCGCTGGCATGTGTCACCTGTTACTCAGTTGAAAAATTACCATTTGTTCCGGCCTAGTTAGTCGGCCCGCTCTGGCCCGTTGTCGCAATAACCTCTTCGGCGTATGAGTATGCGATCTGCACCGTCTCGCCGGCGGAAATTGCACCGCCCGGGATCGCCGTCACGATTCCGCCCACGCGATCGACCGAGAAATCCGTGCCCTGGATCAGCGCTGCGCCGCCGGGACCCGTGACGCTCACGGCAAACACATTGCCCTGGGGAAGCTGAACCTGCAGGTTCGAACCGAACGTGTACGCCGCCGCGCCAACCGTGATGGAAGTCTCTCCGCCTTCTTCCAGCGCGATGCCCTTGATGAAGAGCGGGAACCCCTCCGGCTGCGAGGCTTCGACTGCCACGGTGCTCAGTGCGAACGTCGATGCGTACGTCCACACGCCGCCCTGTTTGTCGCGCTTCACGAAGTTTTCACGCACCGGGTACATCTTGCGGCAGCCCGCAATCCGATATCCGGTTAGCGCGGTGCGGATGCTCTCGATGATCGCGTATGCGCCGGGACTTGGCCCCGACGGGTCGCCACCGACCGCCCATCCGAGGTCGCGCATCATTATCGCGATCTCGAATTCGAGCTTGCGTTCCTGGATTATCGCCGCGGTGTCGACCAACTCGCCATACTGCGCGCCCTTGTACATCACCAGCGCCGCGCCCACGCGATGCGTCAGGCGCCAGCTCTCGGGCCGATCCGGATAGTGCGCGATTTCGATCGAGTTGATTTGCGAACGCAGCTGATTGACGATCGCGTCTTCGATGGTCGCGATATCGATCGCCGTCGGCGGCGTGAAGACCATGCCGTTCCACGGCGCGTCGAGCATCGCACCCATCTCAGTAGCCCTTCAGATTGCCGCGGTTGAAAACGCGATCCGGCGCCTGCACGGTTTCCACCGCGCCTGCCGCCACGGGAGGTTCCTGGTTGTCGGCGGACAGACCGAGCGTGAGTTCGCCGGCCGCGACTTTCGTGAGCATCGCGACCGCGTCTTCATAACGCTTGCGCGCGTCTTCGAGGTCGTGCAGCGGTCGCAACGATTGCAGCCGGTACATCGCGATATCAGTAGTGAGACGATTGAGAACGGCCGGCGGATCCGTCAGCGGCAGCGTGAAGCGCCCTTCGATATATCCGTCGATTTCCGCGGAAGCGTCGGCCAGAGCCTGCGTGATCGGTGCGTCGTTTACCGTGGTCGCCGCAGGATCTTCATTAGTCAGTTGGACCAGGTCGCGATTAGGGTATCGGTTGATCACGTCTTGCGCGGTCGCGTAACTCACTGTCGTAACCTCATCGCATCGGAACTGACTATTCCCCCGACAGGCCTCTCCGCGGGCATCAGGCAAATGGCCTGCGCCCGCGGAGAGTGGGCAAGCACTCCGGCGCCGCGGGCAGGAGGGGGGCCCGCGCTAAGCCGGCTCAGGGAAACTGGTTTCATCTCAGCGTCCTTACGCCAGGAACTCACTGACTATAAGGTCCGCGCTGTTGCGCCAGATGTTCGAGGTCGAGACGCTCGCGCTCGCGCCGGTACCGGCCATGAACTCGGAGTTCAGCAGTTGACGCGCGACTTCTTCGAGCGTCGGCGGCACCAGCAGATACACGCCTTTGCTGCTCGACAGCGCGCCAAATGGCTGTCCCGCATCGGTTTTAAACGCTCTCATCGCGGCGCGCACCGCTCCGTAGTTGGCGGGATTGCTCAGATCCGTGTTGCTGGCGTATGCCAACTGCCAAAGCCCAACGCCGGTGTTGGCCCGCCCGTCCACGCCGTAGCGAAACTCGCGCCGGTTGAACACCGCCTCATCGGTGATCGTGCTCATTCGCGTCACTGCGTATTCGCGCCGCAGCTGAAAGATGAATGGGCGAATCACCCGCGACGCATCGATCAGGAACCAGTACGCACCCGACCCGCTCGAGTTGATATTCGCCGCGGTGGATCCGGTCTGCCCCATCAGCCCGACCGGATGACTCGCCGAGAAAAAAGGCACCCCGTCGAAGCCGACGACATCGCCTGGATTCGCCACCGCGTCTTTGATCATCGCGAACAGCAGCATGTCCGCATGCACCTTGGTATCCCATCCAAGCTGCTCGATGATCGGCTCGTACGCGCCGTAGGTATCGTCTTCGATATCGTTGCGATCGATCGCGACTGTATCTTCGAAGTTCTTATTGACTATTGTGTATTCATGCGTCTCGAGCGCCTGTATCACGCGAGCGCCCAGCCACTCGCGGAACTTGGTAGTGCGGCCGAGCCAGGGATACATAGTCTGGCGCGACGCCGAACGCACCACGCTGGTGATCTGTTCGTAGTATGACGGCGGCTTCTCGAACCCGCGCTGGAAGACGACGTCGAAGCCGGTGAACAATGCGGTCAGATTCGCTGCGCTGATTTCCATCTAATTCTTCCTCGTCTTCGTTTTTCGGGTGAAGGTTGTCATCACGCGGCTCCGGTCGCCTGATGCCAGAAATCCACCCACACCTGGCCGCTCGGATCGATCGCAACCACGGATCCGGCCGCCGCGTATTGCTGCACGCTCGCGCCACTTGCGCGATCGGTCGCGGTGACGTTGTTGTCGTCGAGCGCAAAGCAGATGAGTCCGACCTGCGCCGCGCCAACCGATCCATCCGTCGCGTAGAGGAACACTCCCTTGCGCGCCGTGATCGAAATCGCGCCCGCGGCGCCCGGATTGTTAATCGCGTTCTGCCCCGGGATTCCGTTGCTCACGTATTCGGCACGCCCAATTATCTTGAGCGGGTTCGCGACGGTCGTCGTCGCGGAGGCCGGCACCGCATTGCCCGCCGCGTCCAGCGCAACGATCCCGCCGAGGTAGATGTTGGTATTCGTTTCGACCGGGTAAACACGCATCCTGCCGCCATCGGCCATCTCGGGCGTGTTTCGCGCATTGGTTAGAGCCGCCATCTTTTCACCCTTGTTGATGCGCGCCGGCGCGGCCGCTATCGGAGCCGCGCGAGGCGCGAGTTAGTCTTGGTTGCTTCGAAAGTCGGCGCCGCGAATTTCCGCATTTCGGAGATCGGCGTCGGCGCGTTCCAGGCTCAGGAAATCCGGGCGCCCGCGCTTGCGCCGGATAAACTCCGAATGCTTGAGGCCGAGTTGCGCGCAGATGGCGAGTTCCGCCGCGTTAAGCCCGCCCGCTCGCCGCTCCGCCGGCGGCTCTCCCGCCAGTCCCAGATTCTCGCCGACGATCGACGGCTGCTTGGCGGCGAACGCCTGGAATCCCCGCGCGTCCGCGACGCAGTACGCGATCGCCCACTCGCGCTGTGCCGGCACGATTTTGCCCGCGCGAATCGCCTCTTCCACCGTATGCGCCGCGCGCTCGCGCGCGCGCTCGGCCTTGAGCGCGTGGAGCTCGGTAAGCGCCCGCTCGAACTCGGCGATCGCCACATAATGCGCCGGGTCGTGCGCGTGCGCGCCGGTGGTTGGCGCCGCCGCATCTGTGGCCGCGCGCAACTCGCGCACCCTTGCGACGACCTCGGCCACCGTCGCCTCGCCGTCGAGGTTCAGCAGTTCGCGCAACTCTTGAGTTGGAAATTCCATGCGTTCGTCCTTCGCGTCTGCGGCCGCCGTGCGCGACGCCGCGATCGCGGTCAGGTGAAGGTTTGGATTGTTGGTGAGACCGGCTCGCAACAGCCGGCTCACGCTCCCGTCTTTCGGATCGAACTGGAACACGGGCGAGACGTACCGGTACTCGCGCGCCACGATCGAATTTGCCGCCCGCGCCGTCCATTCCACACGCCCCCACACCGCGCCGCCACGCACCTCGAGTTCGCGGATCCATCCGGCCGCCGGAGCGGGCCGTCCTTCGGGCGCGCCGAAATCCGTGGCATGGTCGTAGTCGATCGGCAGGCCCGCATTCATCTGCAACGCGATCGTCGACTCGATTACCGCGCTCGGATCGGCAAGCCGAAATGGCCCGCGTCCGTCGCGCCCGTAGAACACCCCGGCCGGCAGCAGCTCGATCCATTCGGGCGCCGCCGCGACTTTTTCTCCCGGTGCCGGTACGGAGGCGGGCGCACCGGCGGTATCGATCACGAACGAAGGAATCAGTTTGCCCGCCCGCGTCTCGCTCTCACCGCCGGTGCGTGTAATGAGGTCTTCCATCGAGGCGCATTGTGCATCGCGTTTCGAAATTGGATAAGGCTGAACAGTTCATCCCTGAACTTTCGTGGCTATCGCGAAAATCATCGCGGCTAATGTAGATGCCCGCGTGTGTCGGCGATTTCACTCGGCTCGCGTTCACCCGCGCCGGCCTGTTAAAAATTGCCTCACCATGAAGCCCCATCCAGCCGTGATCGAGGTGACCGCGCTGCGCGTCGAGCGCGAGGCCGTCATCCTGGAATCCATCGATTGGCGCGTCGAACGCGGCGAGCATTGGGCGATTCTCGGCGCCAACGGCTCGGGCAAAACTTCCCTGCTCCGCGCACTGACCGGATACTTGCCGCCGACAGCCGGAGAAATTCGCGTGCTCGGCGAGACTTACGGGCGCTTTGACTGGCGCGATCTGAGGACCCGGATCGGACTGGTCAGTTCAAGCGTGCATCAGATGATGGAAACCAACGATGGCGAAACGGCTCTCAAAGCCATCGTCAGCGGACGCTACGCACAAATTGGCTACTGGGGCGAGATCCACGCCGACGACCGCCGCGCCGCCACCGCAATCCTGCGCCGCATCGAGGCCTGCGCGCTCCGCGATCGTCCGTGGCGATTTCTTTCCCAGGGCGAACGCCAGCGCGTCCTCATTGGCCGAGCCCTGATGGCCTCGCCGAAGCTCATGATCCTCGACGAGCCGTGCGCCGGACTCGACCCCGTCGCCCGCGAGCACTTCCTGCAGTTCCTGCGCCGCTTCGCCCGCACCCGCGCCGCGCCCACGATCGTGCTGGTCACCCATCATGTCGAGGAGATCGTCGCAATGTTCTCGCACGTACTCGTGCTCAAGTCGGGTCGCGTGCTCGCCGCCGGACCTCGCGCGCGCGTGCTCACTTCCGCAACGCTGTCCAGCGCGTTCGATGCGCCGGTGCGCCTCGCTCATGAGCGCGGCAGATACTCACTCTCGGTGCGCCCCCATTCCGGAATAGTAATTTGAAAACCTTCCGCGGCCGGTCGGATCCCCTCACTTTCCCGTGCCGCTCAGCTTCACTTTCGCTGTTCGATGCTTCGGGTCGCTGCTCGTTATCTCGATCGTGCTGTGCGCGGCGCCCTTCGCGGTCGGGACAAATTGAATCGTCACCGCCGTCGAGCCGTGCGGACTGACCGTGAATTCTCCTCCGCTCACCGCAAACGGCTCGCCCAGCGTTGGCACCGTGGCCACCAGCGTAACCGTCCCTGCGTTCTTGATTTGGATCGTGCGCGACCCTGAATGGCCCCCGACCGCAACCTTGCCGAACTTAATCGACTTCGGATTCAGCTCCAGTTTTCCGCCCGGCTCTGGCGTCGGCGTCGGCGTCGCAGTTGCCGTCGCGGTCGCCGTCGCAGTTGCGGTTGCGGTTGCGGTCGCGGTCATCGTCGCCGTCGCGGTCGGCGAAGGTGTGCCGGTCGCGCTTGCGGTCGGCGTCGGGGTCGCCGTGGGCGTCGCGATTATCCCGTCATAGACCAACGACCGATTATTGCTCGTGTCCGCCACGTAAAGGTCGATATTCGAATCGACCGCCACCGCGGCCGGCGCGCACAAGCTGTCCGCGCCAAGTCCGTTCAAGTCGCTCGGAGCAATTCCCCGATCGCATCCCGAGGTCGTGAAATTGCCGCCGTCGCCCTGCCCAATCACCATCGCCGCCGCGCTGTCCGAGCCGAATGGCGCATCGTACTCGAGTACGCGATCGTTGTTCGCGTCGGCCACCCACAGGTTGCCGAGCACGTCGAGCATCAATCCTGCCGGTGCGCACAATGTCGATGCGCCCGGCGCCGACGACGCGCCTTGATTGCATCCCGACGCCGTAAAGTTGCCCGCCTGACCGAACACCCGCGTCGCATTCTGCGTGCCCGCCAGCGGCGCGTCGATTTCCATCACCCGGTTGTTGCTCGAGTCCGCAATGAACAGATCCCCCGACCTATCCAGTGCCACGCCGCCCGGATTGCACATCCCGTGATTGCTTGGCGACGGATCCTGCCCCACGCCGTCCGCGCATTGCGTGTCGGAGAAATCAGACACCGCCCCCTGTCCGTACGACCGATTCGCCAGCGCATCCGACGCGACCGGCGGATTGCCCGCTTTGGCGAACTCGAGCACCCGATTGTTCCCTGCGTCCGCAATATAGATGTTGCCCGCGCCATCGAGCGCCACCGCCGTCGGATTGCACAAGCTCGTCGCACTCGCGCCGTCGGGATTGCAGTTCCTGGTCGTGAATGCCCCGCCCTGTCCGTAAACAAAATCCGCCGACCCGTCGCCCGCGCCCGGCTCGCCGCTGGCCGCGTTGAACGGCGTGTTGTACACCAGCACGCGATTGTTGCCCGAATCCGCCACGTACAGATTTCCCTTTTGATCGACCGCCATCCGCGCCGGACCGCACAGGCTGTCCGGGCCGAGTCCGGCCACGTCGCCTCCCGCCACGCCGTTATTGCACTTGTAGGAGAACAGGTCGGGCTGTCCCAACGCGATATCCGCCGGCTGCGCACTGACGTACCCCGCCACGTCATTCCATCCGAGCACGCGATTGTTCTTGCTGTCGGCGACGTATAGATGGCGATGCGGCGGGTCCGACGACGCGTCGATTGCGATTCCGCCCGGCGCGTCCTCGCCTATCGCATCGACGTAGTTTGGCGCGTTGTGCGACAAATCGATCTGCCCGCCCGCGCCGTTGGCCACTTTGTTGCCCGGCGAACCGCCCTCGTTGAACTCCAGCACCCGGTTGTTCGCCTGGTCGGCAACGTAGAGATTGTTGGCCGCATCGATCGCCAGCCCCATCGGGAATTGCAGCGTCCCGGCGTTCGGATTCTGCGCCCCGGGGCCAATTTTCAGGTTGAGGAGGATTGCCGTGTCCAGCGCAACCGGCTGCGTGTACTCGTACACCTGGTTGTGAGGCTCTGATGAAACGTAAAAATTCCCGTTCGAATCCGCCGCGACCCCCGACGGTTGCGCCAAATTGTTTCCCTCGAAAACCAGGTCGGCGGTGGAATTATTGGTCTGCCCGTAGCCGAATGGGCCGTTATACTCCAGCGCCCGATCGTTCTTGGTGTCGGCGACGTAGAGATTGCCGCCGCCATCGACCGCAATCCCCACCCCGAAAAACGGCGCCATGCACAGCGTCGTGAGCGTCGCACCGCCGCCCTGATTGCAAGCTCCGCTGACCAGGTCGGGCTGTCCAATTGCCACGTCCGCCGTCGCGTCGCCGAAATTCCCCGGCGGCCCGCTCACCTTGGTCATCGGAATCGGAGAGAAAAACACCAGCGCCCGATTATTGCTCACGTCGGCAACGAATAGATTGTTGCTCGCATCGACCGCCACGCCCTGCGGACTGCTGAGACTGTTGGCGCTCAGGCCGCCCGCATTCGTGATAAAGCTCCCGGCCTGCCCAAATACCGCGAAAGCTGCGAAATCGTTCGTTTGATTTGTGCTGGAAAGCGCCGCAAACGGATCTTCAAATACTAACACCCGGTTGTTCAGCGTGTCGCCGACGTACACGTTATGCGATCCGTCAACCGCCACTCCGATCGGTTGGCACAGCCGCGTCGCGTCCGGCGCTGGCGCATTCTGATTGCATCCCGATGAATTGAAATCAGGCTGCCCAATCACCAGGTCTGCCGCGCCGCCGGATACAAACGCCGCGATGCTCTTCCATCCCAGCACTCGATTGTTCGCCGTGTCCGCCACCAGCACGTGGCGGGCAGACTGGTCGATCGCCACTCCCGCCGGCGCGTCCATTCCGATCGCGTCGACAAAGTTCACCGCGGTCTTGATGAAATCGATTTGCCCCAGCACCCGATTTGCAATCAGCGCGCCAACTCCCGCGCGCAAAACCCCGCCCATTGTCGCAAGCACCAGTGCGGCCGCAATAGCCGCCGGCAAGACGATCCCGGCAGTCCGCAAACTAGGGCGCACGCGCCCTCCTTCCGGCAGCCATGACCTGCGCCTTCCGGCTATGCTTGGTGATGAGGAGGTTAGACAGGAGGAGGAGTCCGGCTGCGTGTTAACTGCGCGTTAACTGCGTGTTGAGGCCGAGCATAGCGCCATCGCGCGCTTCCTCGAACCCTATCAAAGTGCTCAAAAGAACCTAATTTTCACTCTTACCGCCAATTTCTCGGTCTAGTCAGGATGTCGCGTTCCGCGCCACCTCGATTCCGTTCTGAAATTACCTCGCCCGTTTTTTCACGGGAGGTGCCACGGGCACACGGTAGGTGAGGGTTCTGCTGACCCGGGAGAGGAGGCCGGCCGCCCGGCGGTCGGTAGGTGAAGGTTCTGCGGATCAACCAGAGGCCGCGCCAGATTGCTAAGGTGGTCAGGGGCATCTAACGGCAT
>Ga0074046_10001731_pt1 | contig 19368 bp, 17 predicted proteins | sample BogForMeECP23OM3_FD_94441 | JGI IMG/M metagenome (GOLD analysis project Ga0074046, IMG submission 94441) | Bog forest soil microbial communities from Calvert Island, British Columbia, Canada - Bog Forest MetaG ECP23OM3 | ecosystem: Environmental > Terrestrial > Soil > Wetlands ... | reverse complement strand
GTCGAGTACCTGTGGCCTTCTTATAATGGCGTTACTCTCGGCGGGCCGCACCCGAATCTAACGAAAACGGTGAGTGGATATTCCGGACTGGTTTTCGCCCTCTACAACAATATCGTTCGACACGGTTACATGAATGTGACCTTCTGGCCGCAGTATGCCACTGCCTACGAGTTCAACAACGTAGTCTGGGATGTATCGTCAGTCCAGACCGTAAACTGTTTTATGAACAGCCCGGTAGGCAATAGCGGCGGCTCTGCTGCGGCGACCCTCTATTTTTACAACAATACGGTGGATGGGGCCTGTAGTCAGTATTTCTATGGGCAGGCTGGTAATTCTACGACTGCGTGGGTCGGCGGCGCTGCCTACTACGAAAACAATCAGTTCATCACCAGCGGACAGACTGCCGTATCAGGGCTGGTTGTTTTTGGCTCGGCGGCCTCTGGAACGGTGACCGATAAAGGCAGTGAAGTTTTCCAAACAGAGGCGGTGGCCAATGGCCAGGGCTACACGACCAGCGATAATTACGCGCCTACCTTGGGCAGCGGAGCAACTGTTGGGGCAGGGGCGAACTTGGTCTCGTTCTGCACCTCAATGCCAAACTCCGCTGCAAGCATCGCGTGCCAGAGTGGAATTGCTGGCGTGACCTACAACATCTCGAATCATACCGCGGTCGTCAGCCAGCCAGTGCCTCGCTCTCCTAGTGGGGCGTGGGACGTAGGGGCGTACCAATTCGGCAGTGCCCCCGCCGCCCCCACTGGACTAACGGCTGTGGTCAATTAGAGTTCGGTCGACCACGCTAAGCTTTTTTCCGCTCTCAGTAGAGCTGGATTCGCGGCGGCCCGGTGGTTGAACGTTTCCCAAGTTGCCATCCCCCCATCTTGCAGGCGGGTTTGGTCACGTTGCATGAGCGGCAGATCTGCGGGTGCGGCTCCTCGTGCCGCGTGTAAACAGCCAATGCACAGCAACGGATACAAAGTCGAGGTAGGCAGGTCTGTTAGCGAAGTTCTCGCACTGCGCGCCGATTGGCAGCGCCTGCCTCTGGATCCGAATGCAGATATGGATTTCTATCTCGCGGTGGTCCAGTCCAAGGCCGAGGTCCGGAGGCCGCACGTCTTCGTGCTCAAACAAAATGGAGTTGTGAAATCCATTCTTGTGGGCCGCATCGAGAAGAGGTCTTTAGATGTACGACTTGGATACACGAACCTGGCCTCACCCCCAATCCGTCTTCTTACGCTGGTCCACGGCGGGGTGTTGGGAGAAGACTCAGAGGAGCATGCATCTGCGCTGGTCGAGTCCGTTAAGAAGTCCTTGAGGGACGATGAAGCCGACGTGGCATGGTTCCACGGATTGGACAGCGATTCCGCTTTTTGTCACGTCGCAAGAAACGCGGGAGGCCTGTTCACTCGCGATTACCTGCCCACGCAGGTGCAGCGCTGGAGAATTAAACTGCCCGCGACCTATCAGGAACTCTACCGGCAGCGCTCGGCCAATACTAAACACAACCTGAAAAGATACTCGAGGCGACTCCGTGACACGTTCGGAGATCGGCTGACTATTAGAAACTTCAGGGATCCGAGTGATCTCAGAACGTTAATAGCGGATACTGAGGCTATCGCGCGCAAGACCTACCATCGGGGCTTGGGGGTCGGCTTCGTAGCTGATGATGCAATGCTTCAACTTGCGACGCTGGCTGCGAATCAAGGCTGGCTCCGCGCTCACATTTTATATGTTGAAGGCAAACCCTGTGCGTTTTGGAACGGTTTTCTCTACAGACGAACTTTCTTCGCCTGGACCACTGGCTTCGATCCCGACTTTAGCGAGCTTCGGCCTGGCATGTTCCTACTCCAGAGAACGCTTGAAGATTTGTGTGCTGAAAGGGCAGCAGATGAGGTGGACTTCGGGTTTGGAGACGCGCAGTATAAGAGAGATTGGTGCGACCATGAACGGTTACAAGAGTCGTTCTTTTTGTTCGCCCCTCGCCTAAAGGGCATCTCCCTGAACTGCTTCCGAACTCCCCTGGCGGCCGCCTCGAAGATCGCCAGACAGGTTCTCGCTCGCGCGGGCGTTTTGCAAGAACTTAAGAAGTCGTGGAGAGCCCGGTTAAAGAGACAAGATACCCGGGCCGGCAACAACAAGTGGAACCCCAAAATCTAAGATTCGGTGGGGGAGCAAGCCAAACGATGGTGCACCCGATCATCCTGATCGCGGTGCTGATCGCGGGTGTATTGATCTGCTTTGGATCGCGAAACAAAGCACTCGCGGCTTTTCTCGCCGGGGCGATGCTCATTCCGACGGACCAGGTTCTGCTGATTGGTTCGCTGCACTTCCCCATGCCGCGCGTTCTGATCGTCTTCGGTGCCATTCGGATGGTGCGCGCAAAGTTTTCAGGGGCAAACCTGTTGGGTGGAGGATGGAACAAGATTGACCTGGCGATGGCCGTGTTGACCCTCTTCACCGCCCTGGACGGGATTCTGCTATATAGGGAATCGGGCGAGGTGATTTTTCAGTTGGGTAATTTGTACTCGGCCTTCGGAGCATACTTCCTGCTGCGATTCCTGATTCGCGACGAGGCAGACGTGCTGCGGGCGATTCGAATGTTTGCCTGGATTGCCCTGGTGGTCGCGGCCATCATGAGCTACGAACAAGCAACGGGGAAGAACCCCTATTATGCCTATCTGGGCGGTGCGCACGCGTCCACTTACGGAACGACGACGGAACGGGACGGTAAGTTTCGAGCCGTCGGCTGCTTTGGGCACCCCATCCTGGCGGGGACATTTGGCGCGATTTCCTTGCCTTTATTCGCAGGCTTGTGGTGGAGGGGCCGGAAGAATCGCACTCTCGCCGCCGCGGGGATTGGTGCCGCCACGATCATCGTGCTGGCTGCCAACTCGAGCACACCATTGCTGGGCTATGTTGGAGGGCTGATCGGCCTCACCTTCTGGCCTATGCGCAAGTGGATGCGCCCGGTAAGGTGGGGCATCGTGATCACGCTGGTGTCCTTGCACATCGTCATGAAGGCACCGGTATGGCATCTGATTTCACGCATCGATCTCACTGGAAGTTCGTCGTCGTACCACCGCTATCAACTCATCAATCAGTGCATTCTCCACTTCTCCGACTGGTGGTTGATCGGGACGAAGTCGTATGCCGACTGGGGCTGGGATATGTTTGACCTCTCGAATCAATATGTCGGCACCGCGGACACAGTTGGGCTGATCCCCTTGCTGGCGTTTCTGGCGGTCATTGTGTTTGGTTTTAAGTACATTGGCAGAGCGCGCCGGATGGCGCCCCAAAGACGGCAAGAACTGTTCGCGTGGGCCATCGGAGCGGCGCTGTTTGCCAACGTCGTTGCGTTCTTCGGAATCGGCTATTTCGATCAGACTATTGTGGCGTGGTACGCCTTGCTGGCCATCATTCCGGTGACGGCGTATTCGTTCCGGAAAGAGAAGCGTGAGCGTGCGGACCGGGAATCTCGGGACGATGAAGAGGTGTCTCTCAGTCTGACCGATGAAGATCGGGACCGCGTCGAAGCCACACCTGTAGCGAGCAGGGAAACACGTCTTGGCGGCATAAACGGAAGCGCGATCCTACAAGGAAATGCGTGATGAAACTCTCGGTGGTCATATTGTGCTGGAACGATCTCAAAGTGATTGGCGATTGCCTGCAATCGATCTATGCGGGCACGCGCTCAACCGGCTTTGAAGTGATCGTTTCCGACAACGGCTCGACGGACGGGTCTGTCGAATTCATCCGCGAGAGATTCCCCCAGGTTCGCCTGATAGAAAACGGGAGGAATCTGCGGTTCGCGAAGGGCAACAATGTCGCGATTCAAGCGAGCGCCGGCGAATACATTCTGATTCTGAACCCGGACACGATCGTCAACGAAGGGGCGCTCGATCAGATTGTCGATTATGCCGACAAGCATCCGGAAGCGGGCGCCATCGGATGCCGTGTGGTGAATATCGATGGCTCGTATCAAGAGCATGTTCGCCCGCTTCCCACAATTCGGTCCGAATGGATGGCGGCCTTCCATTTGGGGGCGCTCGCCCGTTTCTCGGATTGGTTCAACCCCGGGATCTACGTGGGATGGACGGGCGAGGGAGAGCGCACGGTCGGATGGCTGGCGGGATGCTTCATTTTGGTGAGGGGAGACTTGCTCAAGCGCCTGGGCGGCTTTGACGAACAATTCTTCTACTACTACGAAGACACCGACCTGTGCCGCAGAATTTGGCAGGCGGGATACTCCGTGCTCTACACGCCGGACATCCGAATTGTCCATCTGAAAGGGCATTCGACGAAAAAGCGGTTTCCGCTCGGGTTCGCGCTGGACAAATATGTCACGCGCTATCGCTACTTCTACAAATGCGGTGGCAGGCGCGGCGCGCAGCTCTGCCGGCAGGCGACATTGGCGTGGTTACTCAGCCGGCGACTGGGCCTGGGATTGATCCAGCTCTTGCAGCCGAATGCGGAGAGAAAGCTTCTTCTGGACCTCCACAAGGCAGCAATGGGGTGGAATTGGCGAGTGGATCCGGTTCGTTTGGTGGAGAACGGCGAAGAACCGGAGTTGGCGGTTCCGCCGACGGGGCGCGTACTTGAACGCTAATTATGAGTTGTCGACGACGGGGGTTCGAAACAGGGCATTGCCAGGGCGGGCACGGTCTATGAAGATCGCAGTGATCGGCGCAAACGGCCAATTGGGTACAGATGTCGTAAACGCCTTCCAGGGCAACGGAGATGATGTTATCGGGCTTACTCATTCCGACGTCGAGTTGTCCAACGTCGACTCGATGGCGAATTGCTTGCGGGGATTGCATCCCCAAGTCATCGTAAACACGGCGGCCATGCATCATGTGGAGAATTGCGAGCGCGAGCCGGGAAAAGCGTTCGCGGTAAATGCGCTAGGCGCCCGCGACTTGGCGTCGGTCGCGCGCGAAATTGGCGCATCGCTCATCCATGTTAGCACCGACTACGTTTTCGACGGCGCCAAGCGGAGTCCCTACGAGGAATTTGACACTCCCCGCCCCCTGAATGTTTACGGCAATACTAAACTGGCGGGCGAGTACTTCGTTCGTTCGACGGCGGAGAGGCACTTTGTTCTGCGCACTTCAGCGATCTACGGGCAAAGCCCTTGCCGGGCCAAGGGCGGATTGAACTTCATCGAACTGATGCTGAAGCTGGCCAAAGAACGTGGAGAGGTGCGGGTGGTGGATAGCGAGTTCGTGACTCCGACATCCACCACGGAACTGGCTCGGCAAATGGTGCGGCTGAGTCGCTCCGATGCCTACGGCCTGTATCACGCCACCGCGGAAGGAAGTTGCTCGTGGCATGAATTTGCGCGAGAGATTTTCGCCTTAACCGGCACCAAGGTCATTCTGAAAGTGGCTGGGCCTAACGATTTTCCTGCCAAGGTTGCGCGCCCGAAATATTCCGTCCTCGAGAATCGCGGACTTAAGGACAATGGGTTGAATGTCTTCGGGCCGTGGCAGGAAGGAGTTCGGCAGTACCTTTCTTCGGCTTCGCCACGTTAGCAGAAGCACGCAACCACAATGGACATGCCAGCAAGAGGATCGACGTCGCTCTGTGCTGAAGAGCTTCCTCCGGTCATGCGCGGTAACTATGTCCTGACGACCGCCGCTTACAACGAAGAAGCCAACATTGAAAAGACGGTCCAATCGGCGGTGAATCAAACCCTGCCGCCGCTCAGGTGGGTGATTATCAGCGACGGCTCGACCGACCGGACAGACGAAATCATCAAGCCCTACGCGAAAAAACACGATTTCATCCGGTTTATGAGAGTCACGAGAGCTCCGGGCAGGAGTTTTGGGTCGAAAGTGAGGGCGCTCCATGCCGGCAGCCAGCTCATGGGAGGGATAAGCGCAGAGTTTATCGGCAATCTCGATGCTGACGTGTCTCTGGGCCCTTCGTATTTTGAAGAGCTTATCGCTCACTTTGAACGGCGGCCCAGGCTGGGGATCGCGGGGGGGTTTGTTTGCGAAGAAACGAACGGAGAATTCGTGAGCCGCCGCGCGAACCGGACTTACTCGGTCGCTCACGCCGCGCAGCTTGTCCGTCAAGAGTGTTATGCGGCGATCGGAGGCTACGCCGTCCTGGAGTATGGGGGAGAAGACTGGCATGCGCAGACCTCTGCCCGGATGAGAGGTTGGGAAGTGGAGGCGTTTCCGGAACTTAAGATTTTCCATCATCGTAACACGGGCGAGGCCGACAATCTCTTGCGACACAAGTTTCGACAAGGACGAGTGGATTATTCCCTCGGGAGTGCTTCGCTGTTCGAGATTCTTAAGTGTCTCGAACGCGTGCCAGAGAAACCATTCTTGAGCGGCAGTGTGGCGCGTCTGACGGGATTTTTTTGGTCTTATCTCTGCCGGGACGAGAGACCGGTTTCACCCGAGTTCATCGCTTTTATGCGACAAGAACAGAAGCAGAAGGTCTTGTCATTGCTCAAGAGGGAGTAAATAGAACCGTGCAAACGGCATGGGAGGAAGAAAACAGGAGACCCCTGGCAATCGATAAGAACCTGATTGATCAACACCTCTAACCGCTATGAAGACCGATCACGAGCACAGCTTCGGGCGCTATCTGTTGCTCTGTCCTGGAACAGCATTGTGCATCTGTGCCGCTGTCGAACTTGCTTGCGTGTCATTCGGGGTCGCTCCCCTTTTTACGCCGAACCTGCCGCTCAATGAGAAGATGCGCTTCATCCGAGAGCATCGGCCCGGTCCCGCACCTATCAGCGTGATCAGCGGAGCGAGTGTAGCCCTGAACGATATCGACAGCGATCTGCTGGAAGACGAAGACGAGCACCCCTTCATCAATCTGGGGGCGAACGGCATCTCCGTGCCTTCGGCGGAAGAGCTTTATAAGGAGTTCGCGGCCCTGTACCCGGTGCGGGAGGTCATCTTCGCCGCAGACCCGCTGGAAATGCGCGACACCTACCGGACGGATGTCGAAGTGCCGCCCTCCGTATTTCGACGATACGTGCTGGGCAGGATGACGATGGCGGAGGAATTCAAGTATCGCGATATTTCCGGATTGATGTCGTATTGGAACAACTGGCGGGACTACCACAGCCGCAGTGCTCCTACGTCGTTGGTTTTTTCGAAGACTGGCGCCGTGCCCTTGGAGTTCGGCCGCGACACGGCCGATCCTAAGGCTTGGAGCGGCGAGACCATTGACCCGGATCTCAATTGTTTGCATTGTGTCGACGACCTGGCCAGATTCTGCCGGGAGGTCCGGGCCGAGGGCCGGGCCTTCACAGTCGTACTGGGACCGATCCGACCGGAGGTGCTGGCAAGGATGCCGAGAGTACAGGCCGTCGACGTCGACCGTCGAGCACGGATTCAAACCGTCCTGAAGGGATGCGGTGGGTCCCTGTTTGATATCACTGACTACGCCACTCTCGATGATGCATGTTTTGCGAATTCCGTCCACCTAAATGCGTTCGGCATGAGTGCAATGACGGAGAAATTTGTGCAATTTCGCCGTGGCGAAACGATTGCCCGAAGGATGCCGCTACCGTGCGGCGCTTCCCCTGTCGCACTGGGCCCCAGCGCCCGTCAGGGGCGGACAGCCTCGAACCAGACCCGAGTGATCGCCGCAAAGTAGTTGCTGTTGTGAAAGTGTGAGGTAAGCGTGTTGGATCTCTATTGGCTTCCCGAATGTCCCGACTGGAAGGAGTCTCTTGCCCACGCCCGTGGTGCCGCTGGGCCCTGGCCAAGACTGGTGGGACTAGCAAACAGGCGCCTGGATTTCGTCAAAACTAATCAACTGGACCACCTCCTAGAGGATTCTTGCCCCGAGCAGCACACTAATGGCGCGTCAGACACACCGATCCGTTTGGCAGTCCTGGGTTCTTCTACGGTAACGCATCTCCCGCCGGGGTTGAGGGTCGCAGCGCTGCGCCGGGGGTTACGTTTGCAGGTTTACGTGACCGGTTACGGTCAGTACAGGCAGGAATTATTCGACTCATCGTCAGCGCTTCATCGTTTTCATCCCGATGTCGTCTTGCTAGCGATGGATACGCGCCATGTTCTCGGACAAATGGGGGATGACAACGGAACGGGGGCAGTGGAGAACGCGTTGTCAAGGTTGGCCGAACTGTGGCAGAAGATACGGGCGACATTCGATTGCCAGTTGGTGCAACAGACGCTTCTACCGATCTTCCCCGGAATCGTGGGCAGCAACGAACACCGCCTGGGTACGTCGCGTCGCTGGCGGGTGAGCGACTTCAACCACAGGCTTCGCCAATACGCCGACTCGGCCGGCGTCGACCTTCTGGCCCTCGATGCCAGCGCGGAGCAGCATGGCATTAGCGCATGGTACGACGATGCGCTCTGGCATAGGGCAAAACAGGAAATTCATCCTCTGGCGGCGCCGATGTATGGGGAGTTGACGATGCGTCTTGTCGCCGCCCAGCGAGGACGTTCTTCAAAATGCCTGGTTCTCGATTTGGACAACACCTTGTGGGGCGGGGTAATTGGAGATGACGGGTTGGAAGGGATCGCCCTCGGGCAAGGCAGCGCTTTGGGCGAGGCCTACGTCGAGTTCCAACGCTGGGTGTTGGATCAGGCTCGTCGCGGGGTGATCCTGGCGGTCTGTTCCAAGAATGACGAGGCAAACGCCTTGCTGCCTTTCGAGCGTCATCCGGAGATGCTCATCTCGCGCTCCGACATCGCAGCTTTTGTTGCCAATTGGGGGGATAAAGCTGCGAACCTGCGCGTGATCGCGGAGCGTCTCAACATTGGCGCGGACGCGCTTGTTTTCGCAGACGACAATCCATTCGAGCGGAACATTGTCCGGCGCGAACTTCCCCATGTGGCGGTTCCCGAACTCCCCGAAGATCCGGCGTTTTACGCCCGCTGCCTCGCGGATGCCGGCTACTTTGAGGCGCTCTCGGTGACGGCGGAAGATCTGGAGCGGTCAAGGCAGTATCAGGCAAACCTTCAGCGTGAAACGCTTCGAGCCAGCGCCACGGATTTGAACGGCTATCTCGCAAGTTTGAAAATGCGGTTGTGGGCCCAATCTTTCGATGCGGTGGGTCTCAAGCGTGTTGTGCAGCTCATCAATAAGACCAACCAGTTCAATTTAACGACGCGCCGTTACAGCGAGGCAGAGGTGGAAGCCTGGATCGGCAACAAGAGTGTCCTCGGTCTGCAGTTTCGCCTCACCGACAGCCTTGGGGACAACGGCATCATTTCAGTAATCGTTGGGAAACTCGACGACATGGATGCCAAGCGGATGATTATCGATTCCTGGCTGATGAGTTGCCGCGTGCTCGGGCGTCAGGTCGAGATAACCTGCCTGAACATTCTTGTAGCCAGGGCCAAGGCCCTCGGTGCCGCAGAAATCGTTGGCGAGTATATTCCGACCGCTAAGAACAACATGGTACGAGAGCATTACAGCAAGTTGAATTTTCTGCCCGTGCAAGAAGATCCGGACGGACGGTCGGTTTGGCGGCTGCCGCTGCAGCAGTACGCGCCTTTCGATACCTGTATCGAGGTTCATGAGGAGTAAGCAATGGAGAGTCCAGAAATCATGGAGGAGCTGACCGGTATCTTTCGGGACGTGCTCAATGACGAGAGTCTGAAGCTAACGCCTGAATTGACGGCCGCCGATGTGCCGCAGTGGGATTCCTTCAACCACATTAACATTGTGGCGGCCACCGAAGTCCATTTCGGCATCAAATTCAAAACAGCCGAATTGGAACAACTGAGAAACGTAGGAGAATTCGTCAAGCTGATCGACAGCAAGCAAAAGCTGAAGCATCGCTGATTCCTTATGGTGTTCGCCTCGTATAACTTTCTCTTCATATTCCTGCCGATCGCGCTTGTGGGGTATTACCTCGCGGCAAAGGTGGGGGCAACGCAGGCCATCGCCTGGCTCGTGCTGGCCTCCCTTGCTTTCTACGCTGCATGGAACCCCGCTTTTGTGATTCTGCTCGTCTGCTCGATTGCGTTTAACTTCGCGATTGGACGCATGCTGCTTGCGCCGGAGAGGGAAGAGGGCACGAAATCGCGCAATCGCCTGCTTTTCATCGGAGTCGCCGGAAATCTTCTTCCACTCGTTTTCTTCAAGTACCTGGGGGCGATGCTTTCGTTTGCACGTTCGATTTCGTTGGTTTCCCCCGAATTCGATTTCAAGGTCATTTTGCCGTTAGGAATATCGTTCTTCACATTCACACAGATCGGATATCTGGTGGACTGCCACGACGGCGAAGGAAAAGACCTGGACATTATTCGTTACGCCGCGTTCGTAACCTTCTTTCCTTATCTCATTGCCGGACCCATTCTGCACATTCGGGACATTGGACCACAACTTCTCAATCCAGATAGCTGCCGCCTGCGGTTCCGCAATCTATCCATCGGCGCGAGCTTTTTCATCATGGGATTGGCGAAAAAGGTCCTCCTGGCGGACCCGCTGGCTGAGGTCGTGGGGATCGGATTTGCGCATCCGGGCGATTTTCGGATGTTTACTACCTGGCTGTATGCGCTGGCGTATTCCGTGCAACTGTATTTTGATTTCTCCGGCTATTCGGACATGGCCATCGGTCTGGCCTGCATGTTCGGCATCCGGATTCCAATCAATTTCAATTCTCCATACAAATCCAGGAACATCATAGATTTTTGGCAACGCTGGCACATCACGCTCACGCGCTATCTTACTCTACTGCTATACAATCCCTTGGCCATGTACATCACGCGTCGCCGGATGCGTGCAGGGCACGACGCGTCCCATCGCGACAACCGGACGGTGGGCGCATTCGGTTCCTTGGTGGTCGTCCCAATTTTCTTAACCATGATACTTGCCGGTATCTGGCATGGAGCCGGATTCCAATTCTTGCTCTGGGGACTCATGCATGGAGTCTATCTGACGATCAATCATAGTTGGCGTATGTTTGGCCCGAAGGCGGTTGGAAAGGATTGGGGACGGCTGGCTAAAGCCGGGGTCGTTGTCTGCAAGGTTGGCGTCACATATCTGGCGGTCCTCGCCGCTCAGGTGATGTTCCGTGCATCTTCGGTCGGTGCGGCAATGCAGATGCTGGGAGGCATGATTGGACTGCACGGCATCGATGCGTTTCCAGTGCCAGGCAGCGCGATGACGGTACTCCGGCACCTCGGACCATTGCATAAGTTTCTTACAGGAGCCCATCATCTTCTTACAGTCCCGGGCGAAGATAGCGTACCGGCGCCTGCAAGCCTGGCCCTGCGTTTCTTCATTGTCTGGGCTTTGCCGAACAGCCAGACGATCATGGCCAAATTCTCGCCAACCTTGACAGCCATCCGAGACAATGGACCACGGTTGCTTACATGGCAGCCGACGGCACGCTGGGCCTTGGCGCTCGGCATCTTGTTCGCCGTTTGTTTGATGTGTCTGCATCAAACGAAGGTATTCTTGTATTTTCAGTTCTAGGTAGTTTCGACAGGGACGAGTGGATTATTCCCTGGGAAGCGATCTACTGTTCGAGATTCTTAAGTGCCTCGAGCGCGTGCCCGAGAAGCCGTTCTTGAGCGGCAGCGTGGCGCGTCTGACAGGATTCTTTTGGTCTTACGTTTGCCGGGATGAGAGGCCAGTTTCACGCGAGTTCGTCGCTTTATGCGAAGAGAACAGAAGCAGAAAGTGTTATCGTTGCTCAAGAGCCGCTAGATATAGATGCCAAAGATAGTCGCATTTCCGCGCCACCTGCTGCCTTTGCTACGGTGCGTTCAGGATTCAAGCCAGCTCCTCGTCTGTCACGAGGTCCAGAGCGACAAGGCCGGTATAACCGACGGAAGCCTCCGTTGCACCAAATGTTCCCGGGGGTATGCCATCCATGATGGCATTGCGCGCTTGATAACTGAAGCTCTAACGAAAGAAACCGAACACGAAATTGCGCTCAAAGACCAGGAATATGACACGATGCCGGAGGTTTTCACGGCGCCAGTCGACGGCTGGAGGTCGGAATTTCTTGATCGCATTGAGGTCCCTCCCCATCTGGCGGCTCTGCAGCCGCTGGAGGGCCGGCGGGTTCTCGAACTCGGTTGTGGCGACGGCCGCTTCACCCTTCTCATGGCTCAACAGGGAGCAGAAGTTCTCGCGGTGGATTTTTCAAGAGCGGCACTGCGGAAACTAGGCGCTCGCTTGTTATCGGGCACGGCCCCTACCACATATCAGATTGCGGCCAAATGCACAGGCGGCGCTCTGGCAGAGCGCGTAGGATTGGTCCAGGCCGATGCCAGTGCCTTTCATGTTGCCCCCCGCAGTTTTGACCGCGCACTTTCCGCGACCCCGCTAGACGGCCGAGATGAACGGCTGCAGATGTTTCGCAGCGTTGCCGAGGCGCTGAGGGACGACGGGCGCTACGTTGCCGGCGTGGAGTACGATTATCTGCAACGACGACTATTAGGACTGCCGGTTGTCCGGCGCTATACGCCTGGCGGCATCCTCATCGAACACTTTGACATGGCGAAGATGCGACGCGAAACCGCACCATACTTCCTTCGACTGCGCATGTCCCTCATTCGGGCCAGAGTTCCTTTCGTGAAACGGCTTCCGATGGGGCTTGCTGTTCGCGTGTCACGTGCGGTCTGTGCAATTCCCCTACTCAGGCAAATGGGTGACATTCTTCTGGTCTGCGCGGAACGTCCGATCAGGCTTCCGAAGGAAGGAGTCAGACGCCCCGGCTTCGTTGGAGCAAAGAAATTCTACCGTCGGTATAAGCGATGGAAGGGCGAGGACGCAACTTGGGATTGTGGCGAACTCGTCTGAAAACCTGATAGCCTCGGTTCGTCGCCTTACATTCTGTTACTTTTCTCGCAAAGAGCGAGCTAAACGTTAATGGAGCTCAGGGAACCGCCGCACTCGAAGTCGCAGTTGGCCGCACCGCCGTGCGATCTCGGCTCAGGTGGCATGAGCGTTTGATCATCAGCGGCTCGAGTACACACAATGAGCAGATCAACGTCAAACACATCGGAAGATCCGCTTTCATGGATCGCTCGGGTTGCCAGCAGGCTCCGTACGTGCTGGATGCTGTGGACTTATCCCTTTAACTCTGTGGGCGAAGGCTTTTGGGCCCACTATTCATGCGATCTTAGCCGGCCCGCTTCTCCGTACATAAAGCTGGGCAATTCAGTGGCGCTGGACTGTGACGTGTGGCTAAATATCCCTGAAATACCGGAAGGCGGCGAACCCTTGCTCCTGATCGAAGATGGATGCAAGATCGGAAGGCGCTGTATGGTTTCGGCCAAGAACCGTGTCCATATAGGGCGAGATACGATTCTTAGTCCTCAGGTGCTCGTCATGGATCACAACCATGCCTTCGAAGAAGCGAACGTTCCCATCTCTCGCCAGGGGATTACGGAAGGGGGGACAATCCGGATCGAGGAGGGTTGCTGGATCGGTTTCGGCGCCGTCATTGTCTGTAGTAAGGGCGATCTCGTCATCGGGCCGAATTCCGTTGTTGGGGCAAATTCCGTGGTGACTCGAAGCGTGCCCCCATACTCGGTTGTTGCAGGCAACCCTGCCAAGCTCGTAAAGCGGTTTGATCCGTCAAAGGGGGAATGAGCGCTTGTATCGAGTGGGATGAAGGCGCCGAGAACATAAGGCGTACAGATAAAGGCTGTTAGTTGTGACGCATGGCGCTGAACTCCGGCGGTTGCGCGCCGAATATCTCCGCTGCGGACGGTAGCAAACCAGGAGCGCTATATATGGGCCAGAAACCTTACTTTTCCGTTGTGATCCCGGCTTATAACCGGGCACAATTGACTGTAACTGCCGTAGGAAGCGTTCTGGCTCAGACCTATCCCGATTTCGAAGTCATCGTAGTTGACGATGGCTCTACCGACGGAACGCGGGACGCCCTCGAACAGTGCATGCATCAAGGTTGCACCAGCGGGAAGCAGACGCGCTACTTTTACCAGCCAAATCATGGGCAGAGCGTTGCGCGCAACCGGGGGATCGCGGAAGCGAAAGGCGACTGGATTGCCTTCTTGGATACGGACGACGTTTGGTTTCCGGAGAAGCTTGAATGGCAATCCCGCGCAATTGAGCAGTTCAAGGATGACTGCGGAGCATGTTGCACCGATGCCCGGTTAGTGATGGACAACCAAGGCACTGAGACGACCGCCTTCCGAGCCGGCGGAAGACATTATGAGCAGACTTTGGGAATTGTCCCCGATGAACGGGGGCTGCTGGCAAAGGCCTTTGGCGGAAGCTGGACCCAGACTCTGGCGGCCCGCGCTGACCTGGTCCGTCAAATTGGAGGTTTCGATCCCAATCAGCATTTCGCGGAGGACTACGATTTTCTTTTTCGCCTATCGCTTCTTACTTCCTACTGTTACGTAAATTTGCCGCTCGCGCAAATTGACCGGAGCAACTCGCCGGACAGTGCTGCGGTTCGACCCTGGGAAAAAACGGAGGTTCGACTCCAATCGCGACAGTACATGTACGAGAAGTGGTTAAGATTGGGCACTGAATTGCCCCCGGACGTTCGCGCGGCAGTTATCCAAAACCTACGAGCGATTCACAGCATGTGGGCAAACTGGTACCTGCAGAATGGACAGTACGCACAGGCGCATGAAGCGTTATCCAGGGCTGTAAGATGTGGGTTTACGCCTAACTTGGTGATCAAGTGGGTCCTTACGCGGGTTGCTCCCGGTATCGCTAGAAAACTTATCCCAAAGACCAGGCCTTACTTGGGTGTGGCTTGATTGACAGCTCTGGAGTCGCGACAACGGGTCATAGGGGTACAGCGCAGCGGGCGTCAAGTCCGATTGGCGGTTCTAAGGCGCCTGACAAGCACTAACTTTGACGGGAGAACATGTTTCCTTTCGCATAAACGTTCTATGAACTTCTTAGACAGCTACGGACGGCATGTCAGCCGCCCCTACGTCGACTTCCTGCGTCGTTTTGGAATGGACTTTGAGGCAGGTCGGGCAAGCGGGGCAGTCATGGAGGACCGCAACGGCCGAAAGTACATAGACTGCATTGGGGGCTATGGAAATCTGAATATCGGCCATAACCACCCGCGCGTGGTTGAAGCGATGATTCGCGCCTTGGAAGCGAGTCGGCCTTTTGGGTGGCCGTTTATTTCAGAAGCTCACGCCGAGCTTGCCGAAAAGCTTGCTGAGTTGGGACCGGCCGGACTGGACTGCTGCTTGATCGTCAACAGCGGTGCGGAAGCTGTCGATAGTGTTATCAAGTTGGCCCGGCTTAGCACCGGACGGTCGGGCGTTATTTGTTGTCACGGCGCGTGGCATGGCTTTACTCTGGGCGCCCTCAGTATTTCGGAGCCTGAAATGTGCCGACAGTTTGGGCCGCTCTTGCCGGGAGTGCGGCGCGTACCCTACGGCGATGCGCAGGCGGCGGCAGAAGCGATCTCTCCCGAGGTTGGAGCGGTTATTGTGGAGCCGATCCAATCCGAGAGCGGTGGGATTGTACCACCGGCGCGCTATCTGAGAGACCTGGCAGATGCTTGCGATGCATCCGGTGCGTTGTTGGTTCTCGATGAGATCAAGAGCGGTGTGGGCAAGACAGGTAAAATGTTCGCGTGCGAGTTTGAGCAGGTGGAGCCCGATGTGCTGCTGGTGGGGAAATCGCTGGGAGGCGGCGTGATGCCGATCGGGGCGATGTTGGCGAAGCGGAAATGGTGGACGAAGCTTGGCCTGAGCTTTGCCATGACCTCCTCATCCGCTGCGGGTAACGGCTTGGCTTGTGCCGCAGGACTTGCAACGCTTGATGTGATGCAATCCGAAAACCTATGTGCGAATGCCCAGAGACAGGGACGGCGTCTGCAGCAAGCTCTGGATGGCCTTTCTTCCGTGCACCCCGAACTGGTGCGGCGTGTGACCGGACGCGGTCTTTTGTTGGGGCTTCATGCAGCAAGTCAGAAGGTCGCATTCGAGATTGCGGCGCACTGCATACGCAATGGTGTGCTGATAATGCCGGCATTCCTCGATCGCGCGCGAATACTGATTGAACCACCGCTGTGCATTAACGACGCTCAAATTGACGAGGTCTTGTGGCGGCTTCAGCAAGCTTGCGACGCGATCAACACACGACATCCGTGAGGTTATGAAGGACGGAGCGTTAGAGCATCTCCTTTTCTTGATGAGACGAGGGAAGCTTGCAGACTACGCGGCAGCGAACCTCCAATTTATCGATTTACGGGCTATGGTGAACCTAACAGGTTAGTAATCCTGTTTTAGAAGCGGCAATGAGAAACTCCTACTGCAATTCGTTTCCGGATCCTTTTTCGATGGTTTCGCGCATATTGAGCAAGCTTCACAGTCTGTGGCTGGCGTGGACTTATCCGTTTGCTTCTTTAGGCCGCAGCCTCTGGATTCATCACTCTTGTCAGCTGCCCCGGTCTATTGCACCCCATATTAGGATAGGCAATTCCGTGCATATATACCATGATGTCTGGCTGAATATCCTGTCTCTCCGCAACAATAACGAACCGCAGATCTTGCTCGACGACGGCTGCAACATCGCACGACGCTGTATCGTGTCAGCTCAAAATTGCATCCATATTGGCCGAGATGCTATAATTGGCCCAGCCGCACTGATCACGGACCATTACCATGTGTTTGAAGGTACGAACGCGCCCATAGCTCATCAGAAGGCGACGGCAGGAGGAACGATCCGAATTGAGGAAGGGTGCTGGATTGGTTTTGGAGCAGCCATCGTGTGCAGTCAGGGTGAGCTTGTTATAGGAAGAAACTCTGTTGTCGGTGCAAATTCCGTTGTAGGCCGTAGCATACCCCCATACTCTGTCGTTTCGGGTAACCCTGGTAGGGTTGTGAGGCAGTACGATCTGTCAAAGGAAAAGTGGGTGATTGGGTCTAGTGCGCCTACGAGCCGACTTTGAGGGGACGAGGACGTTCAGCATTGCTGAACTACTAGAATGTGGAGGAAGAAGGTTGCCCCGAGCGGACTGAGCGGAATGGCATTACGCTATGTCACGTGTGCTCGCTCACACTCTCCGCAGCTCAAGTACAATTAAGACCGGTGATCTGGACAGACCCCCTCCCCGCCTAGATTGAAAACCACTTTGGTCCCAGGCAACAACCTTCGGTTCTAAGGGTGCGCTCATGTGCGGTATTTCTGGACTGGTAAAACTCGACGGCAGTCAAGCTGATCCGCATCAACTGACCGCCATGATTGGCACGTTGCGGCACCGCGGGCCCGATGCGAGTGGCATCTACGTTGCGGGTGCCGCCGGATTAGCCCATGCCCGGCTGAGCATTATCGATCTGCAGACTGGCGCTCAGCCAATGTCCATTATGGACGGCCATTTGTGGATCACGTTTAATGGCGAGATCTTCAACTACGTCGAACTGAGAGAGGAATTGCTCAACAAAGGCCATCGCTTTGCGACCCGCTCCGATACCGAAGTGATTCTTAATGCTTATAAGCAATACGGCGAGGAATGCGTCAACCACTTCAATGGACAGTGGGCGTTTGCAATTTGGGATACGAAACAACAAAGGATGTTTCTATCTCGCGACCGACTTGGGGTCCGGCCATTGTTCTACACGCAGACACGGGACAGCTTCTTGTTCGCATCGGAAATCAAGGCGCTGCTCGCGTATCCGGAAGTGACTGCGGAAATTGATTTGCATGGTCTGGACCAAATCTTCACTTTCTGGTCGACGCTAGCACCCCGAACGGTGTTCAAGAACATTTTCCAGTTGCCGCCGGGATTTTCGATGGTTGTAGAGAGCGGCAATGTTCGCGTTCACAAATACTGGTCGGTCAAGTACGCCCCGGCCGAGGAGGATGGGCATCTGGACGAGAAGCGACTCGCCGAGGAACTGCTCTGCCTTCTGAGCGACGCTACCCGCATTCGTCTTCGTTCCGACGTGCCGGTTGGAGCGTACCTTAGCGGTGGAATCGACTCCACGGTGACCACGGCCCTGGTGAAGAAGCTGGCCGGAGACCGACTGCGCAGTTTCTCAGTCAGTTTTGCAGATGCTGAGTTCGATGAAAGTTCCTATCAACGGGAGGCAAGCTCTTTCATTGGTACACAACACACGGACGTGTGCTGTTCATATGAAGACATTGCCCGAGTGTTTCCGGAGGTAATCTGGCACACCGAGCAACCGGTCTTGCGGACAGCGCCAGCCCCCATGTTTCTCCTGTCGAACCTGGTGCACGAGAGCGGGTTCAAGGTCGTTTTGACTGGCGAGGGCGCCGACGAGATGCTCGGCGGGTACGACATTTTTAAAGAAGCAAAAATCCGGCGCTTTTGGGGTCGAGACCTCGAATCCAATTGGCGGCCGCTGCTGCTTAAGCGACTTTACCCTTACATGGAGAACATACAGCGACAGTCGCCTGCTTACTTGAAGCGTTTTTTTCGTGTAACTCCAGAAGATCTTGTAAGTCCCTTCTTTTCGCACCTTTTGCGATGGGATCTCACGGCGAAGTTGAAAGTGTTTTTCTCGGACGCGGTGCGGTCAGAGATCCAGCCGGGCGAAGCTCTTGCTGAGATCGAGAGTGTTTTGCCTGAGGAGTATTCGACATGGTCTTCGTTCAACCAAGCCGAGTATCTGGAATGCGTTTATCTCCTTCCTGGATATATTCTTTCGTCCCAAGGCGACAGGATGGCGATGGCCCATTCGGTGGAAGGGCGCTATCCGTTTTTGGATTATCGAGTGGTCGAGTTCGCGGCCAAGCTCTCGCCAAACCTCAAGATGAAGGTGCTTGATCAGAAGCACTTGCTGAAGCTTGCATCTGACGGCCTGATCCCCGCTTCCATTCGCGGGCGTCCTAAGCAGCCATACCGTGCGCCTGACGGCAAAAGCTTCTTCACCTCGGTCATGCAAGAGTACGCAAGCGAGCTCCTTTCAGCACGTGCCCTGCGGCAGAACGGAATCTTTGATGCTAGCGCGGTGAGTGCATTGGTGAGCAAATTTAAGGCTGGGCGCGCCAACGGCGTCAAGGACAACATGGCATTGATCGGTATCCTCTCAACGCAGATCGTAGTAGATCGCTTCATTAACCAAAGCACAGGAGACACAAAGAAATATGCAAACACCTTCGAAAACAATGGCTGTCAATGATGAAATTCGACAATTTGTGATAGAAAACTTTCTATTCGGCAAGGGCGAAAACCTGTTGGATGGAGAGTCGCTCCTGGACAAGGGTTTGATCGACTCAACCGGCGTCCTTGAACTCATCCAGTTCGTGGAAGATCGCTATGGGATCAAGGTTGCAGATGAAGAAGCGATTCCACAAAACCTCGACGGTGTAACCTGCCTCGCCGACTATGTTTGCAAGAAGCTGACCACGATTCCCTAGCCCGCATTATTCATGAAGGTCATTGCTAACGGCGGCCGGTGGCGGAAAGTGGGTTGTGATCCGGCAGGTTGGGGT
>Ga0074046_10001729_pt1 | contig 19377 bp, 16 predicted proteins | sample BogForMeECP23OM3_FD_94441 | JGI IMG/M metagenome (GOLD analysis project Ga0074046, IMG submission 94441) | Bog forest soil microbial communities from Calvert Island, British Columbia, Canada - Bog Forest MetaG ECP23OM3 | ecosystem: Environmental > Terrestrial > Soil > Wetlands ... | reverse complement strand
GTGCTTGGACTGATGCAGCAGCGTCCGCTCTTGATCTCGGGTCTCGTCGACTACGCCGCCACATGGCACGGCGAACGCGAGATCGTCTCGCGCGATCCCGAAGGCGCGATCCATCGCTCGAACTACGCCGAGGTCGCCGAGCGCGCGAAAAAGGTCGCCCGTGCGCTCGACGCGCTGGGCCTTGAAGCGGGCGACCGCGTTGCGACCCTCGCCTGGAACGGACACCGCCATCTCGAGCTCTACTACGGGGTCACGTCTTCGGGTCGGGTGCTGCACACGGTCAATCCGCGCCTCTTCCCCGACCAGCTCCACTACATCATCCATCACGCCGGGGACGCCTACGTCTTCTTCGATCCGGTCTTTGCGCCGCTCGTCAACGAGCTGGCGCCGCGCCGGCCGCTGGTGCGCGGCTGGGTGTCGCTCAGCGACCGCGCCCATGCGCCCGCGGTCGAGGTTAGCGAGCTACTCGTCTACGAGGAGCTCCTCGCCGGCGCGTCGTCCGATTACCAATGGCCGCTGCTCGACGAGAACGCCGCCTCGACGCTCTGCTACACCTCAGGGACGACCGGCAATCCGAAGGGCGTGCTCTACAGCCACCGCTCGACCCTGCTGCACGCCTTCGCCGCGTGCGCCGTCGACGGCCTCGGCCTGTCGGGGCGAGATTCGTTCCTGGTCGTGGTGCCGCTGTTCCACGCCAACGCCTGGAGCGTGCCGTTCTCTGGGGCGATGTGCGGCATGAAGCTGGTGCTGCCGGGGCCGAAACTCGATCCCGAGAGCCTGTTCGCGCTCATGGCGGAGGAGGGCTGCACCAAGTCCGGCGGCGTGCCGACGGTGTGGCTCAACTTTTTGGCCTGGATCGAGGCTCATCGCGACCGGCTCGACCTCGAGAAGATCAAGCTGAAGACGGTCCTATGCGGCGGCTCCGCGCCGCCGCGCGCGATCATCGAAAAGTTCCATGACCTCCTCGGCGTCTACGTGCTGCACGCCTGGGGCATGACCGAGACGAGCCCGATCGTGACGACCGGCGCGCCGCTCTATAAGCACGCGGACCTCAGCGGCGCCGCGCTCGTCGACATGCAGGTCCGACAGGGCCGGCAGGTGTTCGGGGTCGAACTCAAGCTCATCGGCAGCGACGGCCGGGAGCTGCCGCACGACGGCGTCTCGGTCGGCGAATTGAAGGTGCGCGGCAACTGGATCGTGTCCGGCTATTTCAAAGGGGAGGGCGGTCAGGTGATCGACAAGGACGGCTGGTTCGGCACCGGCGACGTCGCAACGATCGACCCCGACGGCTATGTCCAGCTCACCGACCGCCTCAAGGACGTGATCAAGTCGGGCGGCGAGTGGATTTCCTCGATCGAGATCGAGAACCTCGCCATGTCGCACCCCGACGTGTTCGAGGCCGCTGTGATCGCCGTCGCCCATCCTGTGTGGCAGGAGCGGCCGCTGCTGATCGTGCATCCGCGCGACGGCCGCACGCCGACCAAGGAGGCGATCCTCGCGTTCCTGGCGGAAAAGCTGCCAAAATGGCAAATGCCCGACGACGTGGTGTTCGTCGAAGGCCTGCCGCACACCGCGACCGGCAAGCTCCTGAAGACGGAGCTGCGCCAACGCTTCCACGGGCATCTCGCGGTCACGGGCTAAGCAGGATTGCGGGACTCGCGCTTTCCTGGAGGGAGCAACGATCGCGTCTGCGAAGCGCGGTTCGAGGAAACAGCAATCGGCTTTAAGCCTGCACCTCGCTCTCCCAGTTGGCGTGGACCACGCCGGGCAGCTTCTCCAGCGCGCCGATGACGGCGTTCAACTCGTTCGGCACGACCGAAGTGGCGACGAGCCTGGCGACGATCTCCACCGTTTCATCGCCGTGCTCATCCGTCTCGACGTCGGCGACCGGGTAATGCGCCGCCTCCAGCGCGTCGATCAGCGCCTCGCGGATTTCGCCCTCCTTCTGCGGGCTCACCGTCAGGCGGACCTCGTAGGTCGCCTCGCCACTTTCCTCGTCGAGCGGAATGCGGTTGATCCGGTTGACGATCGGCCTCAGCAGCGTGTTGCCGGCGATGACGAACCCGGTCAGCAGTGCGGATTCGACGACGAGGCCCGCGCCCGCCGCGGCGCCGACCGCGGCCGAGCACCACAGCGTCGCCGCAGTGTTAAGCCCCCGCACGTTGATCCCCTCCTTCATGATCGCGCCGGCGCCGAGAAAGCCGATGCCCGAGACCACGTAAGCCATCACCTGGGTCGAGGCCGGGCCGCCGACCCGAAGACCGAAGTCGACGAAAGCCGCCGCGCCCACCGCCACCAGCGCGTTGGTCCGCAATCCCGCGGACCGCTGCCGATATTGGCGCTCGGCGCCGATCAGCGTGCCGAATGCGAAGGCGGCGGCGAAGCACACCGCGCTGTTGATCAGCGCGTAGAGGTCGAAAGTAGAGAGGAAGCGCATGCGTCGGGGCCCGGTGGGCGGATTGACTGCCGCCGTCGTCGCATGGAGCGCCGCCAGTGTCGAGCCGCGCCAGAACCGAGCTCGATCGGATCGGTGGGACGAGAAATTGGGAAGGACGCCTACACCCATCGCCCGGGCCGAAGTTCGTTCAACGGGGATTGCGGCCCCGAAGGGGGTATTCGACAATACAGACGGTTTGATTATTTTATTGCAGTTTATCAGAATTTATGCTAGGGTTACCAAATGGGCCGGGACATCGCGAGGGGCTCGAGCGCCGCCAAAGGCTCCGAAGCCTTTCGCAGAAGGCTCAGGCCGCCACAAGACAAGGGACTCAGCGCGCCTCCGGTCAGCGCTGTGGCCGCGGTCCGGCCGGGGTGATCGGCGCCGGTCCGCGTGGAGCGGGGCTTGCCCCCACTCGGCGGAGAAAGAAGGGATTTCGTGACAGAAATCGGCGCCTAATGCTTTGAGAAGGCTCGATCGGCGCCAGAACTGCAGGCTGTCGGCTGGCCTCAGGCTCTCCGACCACCAGCGCCCGCCGGCTGCAGCGCTTCGAGCGCCGCCAAAGGCTCCGGAGCCTTTCGCGCGAGGCTCAGGGCGCCACAAGACAAGGGAGTCAGCGCCCTCCGGTCAGCGCTTTGGCCGCGGTGTTTGCAGGTGCGGCCCGGGGTGATCGGCGCCGGTCCGCGCGGAGCGGGCAGACGTGCCCCCACTCGGCGGAGAAAAAAGGGATTTCGTGACGGAAATCGGCGCCTAATGCTCTGAGAAGGCTCGATCGCCGCCAGAACTGCAGGCTTCTTGACCGGCCTCAAGCTCTCCGACCGGCGCCCGCCGGCTGCAGCGCCTCGAGCGCCGCAATCCCCTCGCGGGGCAGGTTTGAGGCCCGAGCCCCGGCGAGGACCCCGGCGATGTAGTCCGGGTTGGCGACGCCGGGCCCGCAATTGGCGCCGACATAGACGAGCGCCCGCTTCGGCCCGCCAGGGCCGATGACCGGCTGGACGATCTTGACGTAGAGGCCCTTGGGCAGGCCCTCGTAGCGGTCGAGGGCAGGGATGTCGCCAAGCGCGAGATCCCACAGGACCCCGTGGACGGCCGAGCGTGGGGCGCGGACGACGGTGAGCCAGCCCTCGCGCATGATCGCCAGTTTGTGGCGCTCGAGCCGGGCTTTTCCGATCGGCTTCGAGCGCGGGCAGCGGCGCGCCATCGCCGCCGCCTCCATGTTCGAGCCATAGGCGAAATAGAGGGGCATCGACCTAACCGCTCAGTCTTTCGACCTTGTGGACGACGCTCTTGCCGCGGAGCTCGGCGAGGATCGCGTTCAGTTGCTGGATGTCGCGCACCTGCAGGTCGATGCGCAGGTCGCGGAAGTCCACTCCGCTCGCCGCCGACGAGACGGCATCGATGTTGGCCCCGTATTCTCCGATGATCGTGGCGATGACGCCGAGGGCGCCCGGCTCGTTGAGCATGGTGATGACGATCTGGGTCGAATAGACGGCCTTGTCCGCGGCCTCGAGGTCCCAGCGTACATCGAGCCAGCGGTCCGGCTCGTCGTTGAACGCGGCGAGCGCCGGCGAGTGGATCGGATAGACGGTGATTCCCTCCGGCCCGCGGATCCCGACGATGCGTTCGCCCGGCACCGCCCCGCCCTTCGGGGCGAACCGGACGGTCGTGTCCGGGTCGAGTCCGCGCACCGGCGCAGGAGTTGCGCCTCGCGCCGCCGCGGGCTCGGATTTCCCCGGCGCCCCCGGCACGCGGAAAACGAGGTTGGCCGCCTTCGGCAACTCGAACCAGCCGGCCTCGTTCTGCGGCACGGCCGGGCCGGCCTTGCGGTCCTCCTTGAAATCCGGGTGGACGGCGCGCACGACGTCGCTGGAATAGATCTCGCCGCGCCCGACCCCGACCATGATGTCGTCGATCGAGGCCCGGGCGAGCCGGGGCAGGGCGGCCTTTAGCTTCGATTCGGAGAACTTCTTGCCGGCCCGCTCGAAGGCGCGCTCGATGATCTGCCGCCCGAGCCCGCCGAACTGCTGCTTGGCCGCCTCGCGGGTGGCGCGCCGGATGGCGGCTCGCGCTCGTCCCGTGACGACGACGCTGTCCCACGCGGCCGGCGGCGTGCTCCGCTCCGAGCGCGAGATCTGGACCTCGTCCCCGTTCTGCAGCACCGAGATCAGCGGCGCGATGCGCCCGTTGATTTTGCAGCCGACGGCGGAATTGCCGATGTCGGTGTGAACGGCGTAGGCGAAATCGATCGCGGTCGCTCCGCGCGGCAGCGCAATCAGGCGGCCCTTGGGGGTGAAGCAGAATACCTGATCGTGGAACAGTTCGAGCTTGGTGTGCTCGAGGAACTTTTCCGAGTCGTCGCTCGCCAGCGCCTCAATCGTTTGCCTCAGGCCGCGGTAGGCGCGGCTTTCGCTCACCCCCGGCGTGTCCGGCCGGCCGTCCTTGTAGATCGTGTGCGCGGCGATGCCGTATTCGGCGACCTCATGCATCTCGTGGGTGCGGATCTGCAGCTCGACGCGCTGGGTTCCCGGACCGATCACCGTGGTGTGGATCGACCGGTAGTCGTTCTGCTTCGGCGTCGAAATATAGTCCTTGAAGCGCCCCGGTACGGCCGGCCAGGTCGTATGGGCGACGCCGACCGAGGCGTAACAGTCGGCGACCGTGGCGACGAGAATACGGAAGCCGTAGATGTCCGACAGTTGCTCGAACGCGATCGAGCGCCGCTCCATCTTCTTCCAGATGGAATAAGGCGTCTTCTGCCGGCCCTGGACCTCGACCTTGATGCCGCGGCGGACGAACTGGTCGGTGAGCTCCGCGGCGATGCGAGCGATGAGCGCGCCGTTCTTTGCCTTCATCGCTTCTAGGCGCGAGACGATGAGCTTGTAGGCGTCCGGCATCAGGCAGCGGAACGAGAGGTCCTCGAGTTCGCTGCGCATGCTCTGCATGCCCATGCGGCCGGCGAGCGGCGCATAGATGTCGAGCGTATCCTGGGCGATGCGGGCGCGCTTGGCCTCCGGCATGTACTGGAGGGTTCGCATGTTGTGCAGCCGGTCGGCGAGCTTGACCAGCAGCACGCGCGCATCGTCGGCGATCGCCAGCAGGAGCTTGCGGAAGTTCTCGGCCTGCTGGGCGTGCTTGGTGACGAAGTCGAGCTTGCCGAGCTTGGTGAGGCCGTCAACCAGGCCACCGATCTCCTCGCCGAACGCCTTATCGATGTCGACGCGGGTGATCTCGGTGTCTTCGATGGTGTCGTGCAGCATCGCCGCGACGATCGTCGCGTCGTCGAGCTTGAGGTCGGTCAGGATGGCCGCGACTTCGAGTGGATGCGAGAAATAAGGGTCGCCGGAGGCGCGCTTCTGCGTGCCGTGCGCCTTCATGGCGAAGACGTAGGCGCGGTTGAGCAAGTCCTCGTCGGCGTTCGGATTGTAGCGGCGGACCCGTTCCACCAATTCGTATTGCCGCATCATCGCCGCTGAGTCTCAACCGTCTCCCAAGCCGAACAGTCGTAGGGCTCGCGCGCGCGGAGCGACCAAGACGATTCGACTGGAGTTCTGGGGCGCGCAAATGGCGAACTGCCCGGACCGACCGCGTCTTGCCGCACGCTTCAGCGCAGGCCTCATCCGATCATCGGCCGTGGAAGGCGCGTTCGCAAGCGCAAAATGGCCGGACGCGGCGCCGCGGGAAGCGATCCGACTCAGCGCTGGCGGACCTGCTGGCCCTCTGCACAGGCATGACATAACATCGCGCGTGAGGCGCGACGGCGCGGTTGAGCGAGGGGGGTGGCCCGAGAATGAAGAGATTGGTGTTCCTGTTCTGCCTTGCCGTGGTCGCTGTGGACGGCGGCCCGCCGCCGGCGGCTGCCAGGGAGGCGATGACCTGCGACCGTCTATGGTACAACCGGACAGCGATCTACGCCAGACGAGGGATGTGCTTCAAGGACGAGCGCGCGCTCAGAGTCTTCGGCCAGAGGTGCTTTCGCCCCTATGGGAAGCTGCCTTTGAGGGATCAGAGGCGAGTGGACAACATCAGACGGCAGGAGCGCCGGATGGACTGCGATGCGCAGTAGGCGATGGCCGAACCTCCGTCAAAGACGCAGATCCTCCTGGCGCGTGTCGCGGTTGCGCTGATCGTCGGCCTCGCCGCCGCGGGCGTCGTCTGGTACGGCGTGTCGACTGAGGAACTGAATCGCCTGTGGCGGAACATCGTTGCGCGGCCTGGCGGTCCGATGACATTCCGCTTCCTGCTGCAGCCGGCCATGGCCGCGCTCGCCGCGCTGCGCGACGGCGTCGCCGACGCGCAACTCGACCGCACGCCCTATCTGTCCGCAATCCTCTACCGCGTTGGAAGACGAAGCGGCCGCCTTTGGGAGGGAATCGTGTCGACCGCGCGGATCCTGATCCTTGGCGTCGTCATGGACATCGTCTATCAGCTTGTCTTTCTCGGCGAGTTCTATCCGGCCGAGGCGGCAATCATCGCTGTGCTGCTCGCGTTCGTTCCTTATGCCCTGTTGCGGGGTCCGATCGGCCGGATCGCGCGCCATTGGGGAGCGCGGCCGACCTCGGGTTGATCCCGGCGCGCCCGGTCACGGCGGCGCCGGCCGCCATCTTGCAGGGCTTCGCGTCATATGCTCTGCTGCGCCGGCTGGGAAGCGGTGGTCGATTTGGTGTCCGTGGCCGCGCCGGTTGATCGAAATCGGTTCGAGAGGCGTCAATTGGCCAGTCCCGATCTCAAGCTTGACGTCAACACGGAGCTTGCAGCGCGCCGGACGGGCATGGCGTTTCAGCGCACTCGCCTGGCCGAAGACCGCACCCTGATGGCGGTGATCCGCACCGCCCTGTCGCTGATCGGCTTTGGGTTTACGATTTTCCAATTCTTCCAGCGGCTCAGGGAGCAGGATGTCATCGCTCGGGCCCATGCGCCGCGGAATTTCGGTCTCGCGCTGGTCTTCCTGGGCGTTGTGATGCTGGTCTTCGGTATTGTCTACCATGTTCAGTTCATGCTCGGTCTTCGTCGGCTGCGGCAGTCGATGCGACAAGACGGCCTCGTTCACGGCGAGACCGTCTTTCCGGTGTCGCTCACCTTGATTACAGCGATCCTGCTGCTCGCCGTCGGGGTGGCGGCGATCGCCGGCATGGAGTTCGACATCGCGCCCTTCGGCTGAAGAGCGTTTGGCGGAAAGGCGGCAGTCTCGCGGAGCTGGTGAGCCGCGTATTTGGATTTGACGTCGATAACGGGAGAGGGAAATGCCTGAAGCCAAGAAACCGAACATCCTCATTCTTTGGGGCGACGACATCGGCTGGTGGAACATCAGCTACAACAGCCGAGGCCAGATGGGCTACCGCACGCCAAATATCGACCGAATCGCCAACGAGGGCGTCGCGTTCACCGATTACTACGGCCAGCAGAGCTGCACCGCGGGGCGCGCCGCGTTCATCACCGGCCAGAATCCGATCCGCACCGGCCTTACCAAGGTCGGCATGCCGGGGGCCGACGTCGGATTGAGCACAGAGGATCCCACCATCGCCGAACTCCTCAAGCCGCTGGGCTACAAGACAGGTCAGTTCGGCAAGAACCACCTTGGCGACAAGGACAAGTTCCTGCCGACAGTGCACGGCTTCGACGAATTCTTCGGCAACCTCTACCACCTCAATGCGGAAGAGGAGCCGGAGGACCCCGACTACCCGAAGGACCCGGAGTTTTTGAAACATTTCGGGCCGCGCGGCGTGCTGCACTGCAAGTCCGACGGCAAGGGCGGACAGACGGTCGTGGACACCGGGCCGCTGAACAAGAAGCGGATGGAGACCATCGACGATGAGGTGACCGAGCGTGCGCTCAAGTTCATCGACGAGGCGCACGCGGCGGACCAGCCGTTCTTCCTCTGGTACAATACGACGGGCATGCATTTCCGCACGCACCCGGCCGCCAAGCACAAGGGCAAGAGCAACGGCCAGGGCGACTACAACGACGTGATGGTCGCGCACGACGAGCACATCGGCCAGATGCTCGCGAAACTCGATGAGCTCGGCATCGCCGACGACACCATCGTCATGTACTCGACCGACAACGGCCCCCACTACAACTCGTGGCCGGACGCCGGCATCACGCCTTTTCGCTCCGAGAAGAACACCAATTGGGAAGGCGGCTGGCGCGTGCCGGCTTTCGTCCGCTGGCCCAAGAAATTCAAGGCGGGGACGGTGCTCAACGGCATCGTAAGCCATCAGGACTGGCTGCCGACGCTGCTGGCCGCCGCGGGAGAGCCGGACATCAAGGCGAAGCTGCACGCCGGCGCGACGGTCGGGGACAAGACCTTCAAGGTTCACATCGACGGCATCGACATGCTGCCGTACCTGAGCGGCGAGACGAAGGAGAGCCCCAGGCAGTTCTTCTTCTACATCAGCGACGACGGCGACATCCTCGCCATCCGAATGAAGGACTGGAAGGTCGTGCTGATGGAGCAGCGCGCCAAGCAATTGATGTGCTGGTTCGAGCCGTTCGTGCATCTCAGGGCGCCGAAGATGTTCAACCTGAGGCGCGATCCGTTCGAGCGGGCGGACGAGAACTCCAACACCTACTGGGATTGGCTGCTCTCACACACCTACATCCTCTATGCGATGCAGGCGCTTGTGGCGAGCCAGATCGCCGAGTTCCAGGCGTTCCCGCCGCGCCAGAAGCCGGCGTCGTTCAACCTCGACGCCGTGCTGAGACAGATACAGGAGGCGCACAGCAGCGCCGGGCACTGAGCCGGCATTCGCTGCGCTCCTTCTCCCGCACGGGACCGTTGCGGGAGAAGGGGCCGGCGCGCGGAATTCCAGGCGCTTGGGGGGCATCGTGAGAGACTGGATTTCGCTTTTCGCCGACAGCGCCGTCGTGGCGATCGACGCGATGGCTGTGCTCATCGTCGCGGTCGGCACGATCGAGATGTTCGTCACCTGCGTCCGCTCGGTCTTCAATCCCTCCCGGACCGGCCGCGATCTTCGCGACGGCTATCTGCGCTACGCGCGATGGCTGATGGCTGGCCTCACGTTTCAGCTTGCCAACGACATCATCATCTCGGCCCGCGCCCCGAGCTGGGACGACATTGGGCGCCTGGCCGCGATCGCCTTCATCCGGACCTTCCTCAATTTCTTCCTCGAGCGCGACATCGTCGAGGCGGGCAAGTTTCCGATCGACGAGGAACCGCCGCGCGTCGACGGGGGCGCGCCGTCAGCGTCGTGACGGAACGGTCGTATCGTTACACGACCGAGGTCACCCTCAGTTCGGCGACCCCCACTCCTTTTGAACCTTGTTGTGACAGGCGCGCTCCTGATGGCGTCGGACATAAATGACGCGCCAGCGGTCATGAACTCGCGTCACCCATCCGCCGAGCTGCAGCGCGCAGGCGCACTGGGCCCTCTCGCGCGCATCCGGAAAGACGTCACACTTGGAATCGGCGGCCCAGGCCGGTCCGGCGAACAGAAGGGCGGCGAGCGGCCCCGCGAGAGAGATACGGTTTCTCACAGCGTCAAGTTCCTCCCCATGTCAGCACAGCCGCCGATCGCCCCGCTGATACGGCATGCGGCGGCAAGAAAAAACCCCGGAGCTTTCGCTCCGGGGCTCTTCGTCTCAACCGATCGGGTTGCGATCAGAAGTACCGGGTGATGCGGAGACGGCCGGCGAAGCCGCTCGAGGTGCCTTCCCAGGCGCCTGGCACGAAGACCGCACCGCCGGCGTTGCCGAGGTTGTAGACGGTGCCGAGGAAGCCCGACGGCTTCTCCTGGTCCACCTTCTGATACATCAACTCGAGGTCGAAGTTCAGGTTGGTGACCGGGTTCCAGCCGAGGTCGACGCCGCCCAGCCAGGTCGTCGCGGACTTCGACAGCGGGCCCTGGATGGCCTGGCCGATGCCGCAGCCGAAGCCGAGGATGTAGCAGCCGCCGCCCATGTTGCTCCACTTGAGGCCGCCGACCGACCCTTCGAGGTCGATGTAGAACTGCGGCGTGAAGTGGTGCTCGAGCAGGGCGCTGACCGACCACGCGGTTGGCTTCGACCACGAGTTGGTGAGCGGGTTGAAGAAGGCGTCGGCGAGATACATCGGCTGACCGTTGCCGTTGACCTGGCCGTTCTCGCCCCACATCCCGTCCGGCAGACCCGAGTACCACACCGCGCTCTCGGTGTAGCTGCCGGTGACTAGGACGGTGTCGCCCGCGCCTAACTGTGGTATGTTGTACTTCACGCCGGCGTCGACGCCCCAGCCGACCTGGTTGTGTTGGTTTTCGCAGTTGACCAGCGGGAGGCCCGCGACGCCGACGCCGCAACCCAGTTCGCCGAACGCGCCGTTATATCCGTTAGCGCTAACGTTCACGTTATGGATAACGCCCGACACCTGGGCCTCGCCCCAACCCTGGGTGACGTGCAGCGCGCCGACGATGTCGGGCCAACGCTGGCCGCCGAAGGTGATGCTGCCCGGGTTGGCGCCGGTCAGCGCTCCGAAGTTGGCGCCGCCCGAACCCGTCAACTGCGTGCCTCCGCCCGAGTAGCCGTTCGTGCCCGGGCTTTGCGCCGCGATGGTGGCGGAGAAGCCGCCGCCGAACGAGGCGGTGTAGGCCATCAGGATCGGCTCGTTGAAGCCCTTCTGGTCAGGCGAGAAGAAGTTCGCCCAGTTGTCGCCGCCGCCGGTGAACGAATAGAAGGACTGCGCCTTACCGGCGGTGATCCCGGCCCAGGTCAGGTAGGCTGTGTTGACGTAGACGGCCGAGTCGGTGCTGGAGCTGCCGTTGAGCGGGTCGAGGCCGTTGCCGAGGTCGGCCTGGAAGTCGAAGTGGCCGATCAACGGGCCGTAGGCGGTGTTCGAGGCGATGTCGAAGCCAAAGCTGGAGCGCATCGACCAGCCGGTGGCGTTACGATAGAAGGTGCTGTTTCCCTGCCCCGCGCTGCCCGCGATCAACACGCGCTGCGTAGAGCGGTTGTCGATGGAGGATAGGGCCGCGAGCGCGTTCGCGGCGTTCGGCGTGAGGGGTATCGCTGAAGTCGCGAGTATAGCATCGCCAGTCGATCCCCAGTTGTACTGGGTGTTCAGGTTGCCGCCCACGAACTGGGCCGTGATGTAGCCGGAGAGCTTCACGCAGGTGTCGGAACCCGGCAGGGTCCAGCCGGTGATGCCGCCGACGTTGCAGATCTTGACATATTGCACGACGGGCTCGGCCTTCTTTGTGGGAAGATCGGCAGCCTGCGCGCCGGCGACGGCGACGATGCCGGCGGCCGAACCGAGCAGAATGCTCTTGATGAGCGTCATTTCTTGACCTCCAGTTGATACCTTGGGCGTTGGTTCTTCTCACTTCCGATCCGGCGGCCCGCTACACGAACCTGAAACCGAAGGTGGTCAGCCCCCTCTTCCCGATGTTGTCGGACTTGTGCGTTCCCCTGCTGGGCCGACGCTCGATCCGTCCGCGACCGGGAATCTCCCGTTCACGACGGCAAAGATACGCGCCGGCCGCCGACGATCAACATAGTTCTCGCCATGATCCGCCATTCAGACACAGTTTGAGGGGTGACGTTGCATAATTGTCACGCAATGCCGCCCCACAATCGCCCCATTGCCAAATAAACGGCTACGACCTGTGCGATATGGCCTGACCGGCCCCGCTTCAACCGTGATCACGAACAGACCGGCCGAGACGCTGTCCTGCCCCGCTCGGCGCGACCCGGCGCCGTCGTCGCTCGGATCGACGCCGAATCACGCTTAGCACGATCGCGACCGGGGAGTCCTCCCCGTCCACGCGCGCGGGGGTTTCGATCTCCGGGCAGTCTCGAAGTCTTTTTGCGCGCGCCTGTGAGCCAGTTCAGGGCCCAAGCCTCGGGCGGCTCGCTTCAACGGACGGACGGGCCGCGGCGAACCCTGTCACTTCGAATCCGGCCTCGGTCAGGAGCCCAGCGCCGAAATGACCGACCTTGCCGGGCCCCAAGACCGCGATTGCTGGGAACACCATCGTCCTGCTCATCAGTTGGCCATGGAAGGCTGCGATTCGCCCTTCGGGGCGTAGGCTTCCGTCTCTCGGGCCCGGCCTTCCTGGGGGAGGGGGCGTGCCGAAAATCGGGCGCGAACTGAGAGGGGGGTTTACGGATGGCCTTCATTGATGTCACAGCCATCGAAGCGATGGCAAACACATTTTGTCCGGCTTCCTTAGTCGCGCGCGTCCGCGCCCTTGAGCAACACTGCGCCCTTTTGCGGAGAGACCCGTGAACCTTCTAATCGACATTGCACCGGCGATTGCTATTGCAGTAGTCGCGTTAGGGATCGTCGGATACTTGGTGGTTCTGGCGTTGTCCGCCTTTGGATCTGAAGAACCGAATTCGACCGCAGCGCGGTTGCGGTCTTGGATCGTATCGGCGCCGGCGCAAAACATCGGTCTTCCCGCTGCTGCGATGGCGGCTTTTGCCGTGGTGGCGATCCTGTTGCGCGCCTTTCCTCCCTCTGCAGACGTTAGCGGCGCGTTCGCATTCAAGGCCTTCGGTTTGGAATTTACCGGACCCTCTGGCCCAATCACGCTTTGGCTCGTTTGCTTCCTCGCATTCGTCTTTGCCCTCAAGCTCTTGCGTGTCTGACTCCAAGACGAAAGGCGAGCGATCCCAGTTCAAATGGCCATTAAGGAAAGCTCGCCTTCCCTCGTGAGGCCGATTCCTTGAACGGCGCGGCGCGCAAAACGTCGAACCGATAGCGATCCAGGAGCGAGAATTGTCTCGAGGCGACACACATAAACGGCGGGATCGGACGATCGACCCATCGGCGAGCGCTGCTGAGTTTCGTCAGGGCCTTGCGCGCCATCAGCAGGGCAGGCTTGTCGAAGCGGAACGACATTACGATGCGGCGTTGAAGAGCCAGCCCGACAACTTTGAGGCGCTGCACATGCTCGGTGTCATCGCGCTCCAGACAGGGCGCTTCGAACGCGGAGTCAAAATCATCAAGAAGGCGGTCGCGTTGAATGACAATTCAGCGATTGTTTTCAACAACTTGGCGAACGGTCTTAAGGACCTCGGCCGGTTCGACGAGGCGATTGTCTATTTTGAACGCGCGATTGCGCTTGCCCCAGGCTTTGCCGACGCAGAGTTCAGTTACGGGACCGCGCTCCATCTCATGAATCGATTTGAGGACGCGCTTGTTCACTTCGAAAAAGCAATCGCCCTCAATCCCAAATTCATTGCGGCGCTCAACAACCGCGGGTTGGCCCTGGCGAAATTGCAGCGGTTCACAGAGGCTCTCGCCAGTTACGACAAAGCCCTCGCGATCCAGCCGAATTTCGGGGACGCGCACAACAATCGCGGCAATGTGCTGAACGCCCTCATGCGCTTTGACGACGCGCTTGCCAGTTTCGACAGAGCGATTGCCGCCCGACCGGATTCTGCCGAGGCGCACTGCAATCGCGGCAATGTCCTCGTTCAGTTGGAGCGTTTCGACGATGCGGTGGCCAGTTTCGACCGAGCGATCGCGGTCCGACCGCATTTCGCCGAGGCGCACCGCGGTCGCGGCGACGCCCTCGCAAACCTCAATCGGTTTGGCGACGCGCTGGCAAGCTTCGACCGGGCGATAGCGATCAAACCGCGCTACGTCGACGCATGGATTTCCCGCGTCGAGGCTCTGTTCACCTGCAACCGCAATGACGAGGCTGTCAAAAGCGCGCAAGCGGCGATCGACATCGATCCCGAAAATGCCTTATGCCGGTTCCTAAGTTGTTGTTGTGAGTTGAGAATTTTGTATGACAACGAGGACGAAGTCGAAGCCCGTCGCCAGGCTTACGAAAGGAAGCTTCGGGCCATCTGCAGCGACTATGAGGCCGGACGCCTGAGAACAAACATGATGGAGGCGGTCGCGCGCTGCAAGCCATTTTATCTCGCCTATCAAGGCCGCAACGACCGGGATTTGCAGGGCTTGTACGGGACACTTGCCTGCCGCGCCATTGGCGCTCGGTTTCGTCAAGGCGCTCTGCCTGCGCCCCCCGAAGCCGCCGAACCGGTCCGAGTGGGCTTCGTGAGCAGCCATTTCTACTCGCACTCGAACTGGAAAATTCCGCTCAAAGGCTGGATCAGCCAGTTGGATCGCAACCGTTTCAAAATATTCGGCTACCACGTGGGTCGACGGCGAGACCAGGAAACCGAGGTCGCCGCGAAACTCTGCTTTCGATTTGTGCACCGCACTTTGCCTCTAGAAGCCTGGCGCGATGAAATCCTCGCGGACGCGCCGCATATCCTGATCTATCCGGGGCTTCTGATGGATGAGTTGTGCTTGCAACTCGCCGCGCAACGGCTTGCGCCCGTGCAGTGCAATTCCTGGGGGCACCCGGAAACCAGCGGTCTTCCCACACTCGATTACTTTCTGAGCAGCGAGACGATGGAGCCCCCTGACGCGGAAAAACATTATACCGAGCGCTTGGTGCGCCTGCCGAACCTCTCGATCTATTATGCGCCCCTCGAAACATCGCCGGTGCGGATAGCCCGGGGCGAGCTTGGCATGAGGCCCGAGGCAATTGTGTTCTGGTCCGGCCAGTCGCTTTACAAATATCTTCCGCAGCATGATTTTGTCTTCGCCAAAATTGCAAAGTTTGTCGGAAACTGCCAGTTTGTGTTTATAAAGCACCCTAAAGAAACGGCGATTGCGGATCTATTTCGCCGGCGTCTGGATTCTGTGTTTTCGCAATGGGGTCTGGCAGCTACGGATCATTGCCTGTTTATCGAAAGTATGAGCACCGATCGCTTCATTGCCGCCATTGGCAATTGCGACATCTTTCTCGACAGCATCGGGTGGTCCGGTTGCAATTCGACCTTGGAAAGCCTCGTCCATAATCTGCCTGTTGTGACGTTGAGGGGGGCGCTTATGCGAGGTCGTCATAGCAGCGCGATCTTGGACAGGATCGGAGTGGGACAAACAGTCGCGGACTCGATCGACGAATACGTTTCGATAGCGACTCGATTGGCCACAAATTCAGTGGAGCGCAGGCGAATTAGCCTTGAGATCGATCGGAATAAGCATGTAATATACCGCGATCGCGACTGCATTGCGCAGCTCGAGGATTTTCTTGAGAACGCGGCGCGGGAGCATACAGTGGAAAAGAGACTAGAATAGGGTTTGGCCGAAATCCGGTAACGGTCACGATTTCTCCAGCCTCTACATTGCCGGCGACATTCGAAAAAAAACTTATCAGCGGTTACCAACTTATCATGTTGTGGGACAAGTCATCGCGAGGTCGTCAAACACCCATTCAGCAGTTCGACTGTCAACCGACTTCCTTGCGCCTCGAAGGGGAAAGACCTCGTCGCACTCTCGCGGGGCGTCCCTTGCCTCAGCCGCAACGAGGCCGCCCTCCTCTTCCCGCGATAGCGATGGCGCGGTTTTCGTTGCGGAAAAGCAGAAATCGCGCTATGATCCCTTCATGCGAGTATTGGACGAAACGCAAGCAGTTTGGGCGTACTGGACGGGAGCGGGCGTTTGCGGGGGCGAGCCGCATGGCGAAGAAAAATCGCGATTTGGACAGTTTTCGGCGCCCAAGCGATTGAAAAGATGGAGTCGGCGCCAAAACCGCTGGATCGTCGCGCCGTTCTCGCAAGCCGCAAGAGGGGCGACCGAGAGGCGCCCGCGGGCTACAGCGGCCGAGAGGATCTCGTCCCGCTACGCCGCCGCCGGGCGCGCCTCGATGACCACGAACGCCTGGGCGAGCGGCGGCTCGTCGGTGATCGTGAGATGGATGAAGGCTTCCGTTCCTGGCGGGAGGATCGCCTTCAGGCGCTCGGCCGCACCGCCGGTCAACCGCATGGTCGGCTGCCCCGACGGCAGGTTGACGACCCCCATGTCGCGCCAGAAGACGCCACGCTTGAGGCCCGTGCCGAGCGCCTTGGCGCAGGCCTCCTTGGCGGCGAATCGCTTGGCGTAAGAGGCGGCGCGTCCGGCGCGGGCGTCGGAGCGGCGCCGCTCGATTTCGGTGAAGCAGCGCTCGACGAACCGCTCCCCGTAACGCTCGAGCGTCTGCTCGATGCGGCGAATGTCGCAAAGGTCGCTGCCGATTCCGACGATCACCGGAGCGCCGCGGCGGTCGTCCGCCCTTCGTCCATCGCCGCGCGCATCCGCTTCACGGTCTCGGCGAGACCGACGAAGATCGCCTCGCCGACGAGAAAGTGGCCGATGTTGAGCTCGACGATCTCCGGCAGGCTCGCGATGACGCGGGCGGAATCGTAGTCGAGTCCGTGGCCGGCATGGCATTCGAGCCCGAGACCGGGCGTCTGCGCGGCAGCCACCCGCAGGCGGCCGAATTCATAGTCGGCGCGGCCCTTGTCGCGGTGGGCGAGCGCGTCGCACCAGGCTCCGGTGTGCAGTTCGACCGCCGGCGCGCCGAGATCGGCGCTGGCCTTTACCGCTTCGCTCGACGGCTCGATGAACATCGAGACCCGGATCCCTGCCTTGCCGAGTTCGGCGACGAACGGCTTGAGCGCGTGGAAGCCGCCGATCACGTCGAGCCCGCCTTCGGTCGTGCGCTCGGTCCGCTTTTCCGGCACGAGACAGCAGGCGTGCGGACGGATGCGCAAGGCGATATCGAGCATCGCCTCGGTCGCGGCCATCTCGAAATTCAGCGGCTTCTTGATCGAGGCCTTTAGGCGCTTCATGTCGTCATCGTGGATGTGGCGGCGGTCCTCGCGTAGATGCGCAGTGATCCCGTCGGCTCCGGCCTCGACGGCGAGAAGCGCCGCGCGGACCGGGTCCGGCGCGGCGCCGCCGCGTGCGTTGCGGACGGTGGCGACGTGATCGACGTTGACCCCGAGGCGAAGCGCGATCATCGGATGTCTCTCCCCGTTTCAGTCAGACCGCGCCGGCGAGCGCGCGGCTGCCTGGCTTAACCGCTGGCAGCGCCGCGAGTTCCGGCGGCAGCGCATCGGCCGGATAGGCCGGGATGTCGAGGGTCGCGAGCGCCACGCGCGGAACGCCGATGTCGGCCTTGCCGCCCGAACGGTCGATCAGGCAGGCCGCGCCGACGATCGTTCCCGGGTGCTCGGCCAGCGCCGTGAGGCATTCGCGCGACGAGAGGCCGGTCGTGATGACGTCCTCGACCATGAGCACGCGCGCGCCGGGGAGGATGGCGAAACCGCGCCTCAGCTTGAAGACGCCGTTCTCCCGCTCGACGAAGACCGCCCTGGCGCCGAGCCAGCGCGCCGTCTCGTAGCCCGGCACGATGCCGCCGACCGCGGGCGAAGCTACGACGTCGATCGGTCCGAACGCCTTCAGCGCCTTCTCGGCGAGCGCCCGGCAGAGCCGCTCGGTTCGGGCCGGATCCTGGAACACGAACATCTTCTGCAGGAAGACCGGCGAATGCAGGCCGGACGACAGGATGAAGTGACCCTCCAGCAGCGCGCCGGCGGCGCGGAACTCGTCAAGCGCCTGATCGGCGGTTAAGGTCGTGCTCATGGCTCCTCATAGCAGGCGGGCGCGCGCCGCGCCAAGCCGTGAGGCAGCGGCCCGAACCGACCAAGGCCCATGTCCCCGCCCTTCGCGACCAAAACCCTTGGCGCCGCCCCCGACGCGACAGCCCCCGACGGAACGGCGGTCCGGTTGCTGCTGGCGCTCGGCGGCGGAAGCCTGGCGCATTTCGAGCTCCCCGCCGGCGCCGTCTCGCACGCCGTGAGGCACCGGACGGTCGACGAGCTCTGGTATGTGGTCGGAGGCCGCGGCGCCTTGTGGCGGCGGGCCGGGGCGGCGGACAGCGTCGAGGCGCTCGCGCCCGGCGTCGCGGTGTCGATCCCGCTGGGGACGGCGTTTCAGTTCCGCGCAGACGCCGATGGTCCGCTCGCGTTCGTCGCCGTCACCATGCCGCCGTGGCCCGGCATGGATGAGGCCGTCGCGGTCGAGGGACCATGGACGCCGACGGTTCCCGCCGGCCGCTGAAGCGGTCTTGCGCCCGCGCAGGGGCGCTGCTAGCGAAGGGCCCGTGACGAGCCGGATTAGCACAGCGGTAGTGCAGCGGTTTTGTAAACCGAAGGTCGGGGGTTCGATCCCCTCATCCGGCACCAAATTTCCCTCCGACGTTGTCTACTACCGTCCAGAACCCATCAACTTTTCAATGGTTTCCTATGACGAGGCGTTCCAGAACGTCCGACGTTATCCGTTGCGATCCAGCGAATTTGTTGGTATTTATGTTGGTATCGAGCGCGTACCAACAAGAGAGATACCAACATGCCGCTCACCGAGCTCCAAGTGCGATCAGCCAAGCCGCAGGCAAAGGTCAACAAGCTTTCCGATGGCGGCGGACTTCAACTCTGGGTAATGCCGGACGGCGCAAAGCGCTGGCGGCTCGCCTATCGCTTCGGGGGCGGTCAGAAACTGCTCGCGATCGGCGTCTATCCCGCCGTCGGTCTCAAAGACGCCCGGGCGGCCCGTGAGCAGGCCAAGAGGCTGTTGGCCAGCGGCGTCGATCCCTCCGAAGCCAAGAGGCAGGCGAAGATCGAGAAAGCGAATGCGGCCGAAAACACCTTCGCGGCTCTAACCTCGGAATTGATCGAAAAGAAGCGGCGCGAAGGCAAGGCGCAGGTGACCCTCGGCAAGAACGAGTGGTTGCTGAGCCTTGCCCTACCCGATCTTGGCGACCGGCCCATCAAGGACATCACGGCTCCAGAAATCCTCGCGGCTCTCCGAAAGGTCGAGTCGCGCCGAAAGCTGGAGACCGCGAAGCGCCTTCGGGCTACGATTGGTCAGGTCTTCCGATACGCGGTCGCGACCGGTCGGGCTGATGCGGATCCGACAGGCGCATTGAGCGGAGCCATAGCTTCGCCCGTCGCCAAAAATAGATCGGCGATTGTCGAGCCCAGAGCGTTCGGCGCGCTTCTTCGAGCGATCGCAACTTACCAAGGCGCGCCCGAGACCGTCGCGGCCTTTGAAATGCTGGCCCTGACGTTTGTTCGCCCGGGCGAACTTCGATCCGCGGAATGGTCCG
>Ga0074046_10001728_pt1 | contig 19382 bp, 20 predicted proteins | sample BogForMeECP23OM3_FD_94441 | JGI IMG/M metagenome (GOLD analysis project Ga0074046, IMG submission 94441) | Bog forest soil microbial communities from Calvert Island, British Columbia, Canada - Bog Forest MetaG ECP23OM3 | ecosystem: Environmental > Terrestrial > Soil > Wetlands ... | reverse complement strand
TCTCTTAAGGTAGCCAAATGCCTTGTCGGGTGAGTTCCGACGTGCATGAATGGACCAACGAGGGCCCCGCTGTCCCTATCTACAACCCGGCGAACCTACGTAAGGTGGACGAACAGTCCATCAACTTCCATCGGGGAGAGAAGTCCCTGTGGAGCTTTACTGCAGCTTGTTGCTGCGATGCGGTTGTGGTTGCAGAGTGTAGCTGGGAGCCTTCGAAGCGCTGCCCTCGGGTGGCGTGGAGGCAACAATGTAACACCAGCCTTTCACGGCTGCGTCGCTAACTCCTACGGGAGGACACCGGCAGGTGGGCAGTTCGGCTGGGGCGGCACCCTCTTGAAAAGATATCGAGAGGGCCCTAAGGTCGGCTCATCTGGGTCAGAACTCCAGAGTTGACGGCAAGGCGAAAAGCCGGCCTGACAGGAAGTTTAAACGCAGAACTTTCTGCAACGAAAGTTTGGCCTAGCGATCCTCCAAGTCCTCACTGTTGGGGGCTGGAGGTGACAGAAAAGTTACCCCAGGGGTAACAGGCTCGTCGCGGGCGAGAGCTCCAATCGACCCCGCGGTTTGGTACCTCGGCCCATTTGTGGGCCTTGGGGCAAGATCGTGGTAACGCGATTGAAGTATCCGTAAGAAAAACGAGTATCGGCTTATATCGGCGAAACCCGACCTCCTTTGTCCAGGACGTCTGAAAGGACGCTTTGGGAAGAGCGGGAGAGGGCAACGCCGAGGGAAGTCCAACGGGACGAAGCACTCCGAATCGTGGAAGAAGTAGACGTCAGCGGCATACGGCGGAAGCAGCGCACGGACTCGGCTCGAAAGAGTCGACGTTCCTGTTGCTGCAAACATCCCGGATGCCACTGAATAACGAATCAGCGAGAGGAAACGACCTAACCGTTGTGACCCCGTAACGACTGAGCGCGCAGAAGAAAATATGCGTAATGAGATGGCCCGGAGGGCAAGCTCGAGTATCCCGCGAGGGACGCGTCACGTTCCGACGTGTCGCGACATACGCTCGGGTGCGCCACTCAAAACTCCGGTCATCATACGCCGACCCCCCGTTGTGCGCGGGGGTGAAGACATAGTCTAACTCCGGGCGTAAGCCCGGGCAAAGTTGCGATGTCGGCTCTTCCCATCCTGGTCCTGCAGCAGGGGCCAAGGGTGGGGCTGCTCGCCCATCAAAGGGGAACGTGAGCTGGGTTTAGACCGTCGTGAGACAGGTCGGCCTCTACCTGATGGAAGGGGTGGCTCATTGAGGGGAAGCCCTGCCCAGTACGAGAGGAACAGCGGGGCGTTGCCTCTGGCGTACCGGTCGTCCGAGAGGGCGTCGCCGGGCAGCTAAGCAATCGTGGATAACCGCTGAAAGCATCTAAGCGGGAAGCCACTCCCGACAAGAGTGAGCCGTTCGTCTGAACTTCCCCCGCAAGGGGGAGGGGAGGATGGAGGAGAGATCCAGTAGAAGACTGGTTTGAAGTGGTCCCAGTGTACGCAAGAAGCTCGCAAGAGCGACTTGTTCAGCTGGCGGACTAACTACCTCTCAACGCAGGATGAGTGATTCCCGGCGGCGGCGCAATGAACCCTATGTGCGGCTGAAGGCTCTCCGAACAGGTTACTTTGCCATCCTGGGGTAGTGCTGGACGGCGAGCAGTGTCTCTGGGGTAAACTTCCCAGGCTCCTTGGCAATCAGCTTCTTGAATTCCTTCAGTGGCGCGAACCTCCCTTCCTGCACCTCATCGCTCAGCGTGATCTGCGGGTGCGACACCGTCGCCTCGAAGACCATTATGAACTCCCAGGCGGTCTTCTTGCCAATCTTCCATTTCGGGGACGCAAGCTTGGTTATCACGTCCAGGTCGCAGTCCAGGCCGAGCTCCTCCTTCATCTCCCTCCTGGCCGCTTGGAGGTAGGTCTCACCAGAAGACACCTGTCCCGTGCAGCGCGCGCGCCCCAAACGAGCTCATCACTCTGGAATCGCGAACTCATAGTGTTAGGCTTCCTATACCAGCAGGAGGTCAGGTCAGGTAAGGTTAGGTAAGGTAAGGTAAGGTAAGGTAAGGCTGGGGTCTACCCGGCGCATTTTTTCCCGTAAGTATAGTACTGTAGGCCCCTGGGCGTACAGAGAAGGGCGCGGCCTTGGAGGTAAGGAGCTGACCTGACCTTGCTCCTGACCTCGCTGCTCCTGACACCTACAGGTCAAAGAGAAGAATCCGTCTCTCCATCATCTCGAGGCGCAATGAAACTCAGCCCAGCGTAGCCTTTCCCAGATAGAGGATCGTGTCATAATGCAGCACCACGACTCCGCTGCTACCGCATTTGTCAAAGATTCTCCGGACTTCTTTCTCAACTTCAATTCATTCTCTGGCGTCTGGGGGCGGCACGTACGAAGCCGATGCCAACCTGCCCAGCATACCTTGGAAGTCCAGGGACTGAGAATTCGGCATCACGAACCTCTTGAATTCTCCGTTCTTCAGGAATCTCGCCACATACGCGTCATCGGCTTCGGGTGTGGCTGCCCTGTTCTTTGCGAACCTGTCTATCACCCTTCCATACGCTTCCTCGGCTCCGCCCTCTCTCTTTCTGTGGTTGTAGACGATGGAGACATAGCCCTCCCTCCTGAGGATTCTCGCGAACTCCGCTCTCGCTTTTTCGACATCGAACCAGTGCAGCGCCTGACCCACCGCGACCAGGTCGACACTGCCGCCCTTCAGGTTCGTTGCTTCCGCAGTGCCGTCGACGCTGATATACCGAGGCGCGTACCTCCTCAGTTTCTCCTCTGCCGCCCTTCTCATGTCCCCGTTCGGTTCAACGCAGTACACTCTGTTCCCGTTTTCAAGAAACAGTTCAGAAAGGATTCCTGTCCCAGAACCGATGTCCGCGACGACCCTTTCCCGGTCGAACCCGATCTCCCTTCTAAGGGCAAGTAGGACTCCAATCGGATAGCCAGGTCTATACTTCGAATAGACGTCTGCCCGGCCTTGGAACCTCTTGGCGAACCCCTTGACGTCGGCCTCGTTGCCTGCCATTAGGATCGCGTTCAGAAACGAGACACAGCGGCGCACGAGACGCCCATGCCCACGAAGCCGAGGACTAGGAATGGCTTGCACCTCCCGGCGGAGTCTATCAGTCTCCCCCACAGCATCTGCGAGGGTACCAGGGCCAGGGCCGACACTCCGGCAACCAACCCGATGTCGAGGAGCCCCCCATGCAGGTCTGAGATCAGAAAGAACAGAACGAGTATGCTCGCAAGTCCGTTTGCAATAGCCTGGGGAATCAGGCCAAGTTTCCAGAGGTTGCCAGCTGGGGACTGCATGTCCTCCACGGCGACATCACCCCTGAAGAGAAATTGAACCTAGAACAATTGCCCGGAAGGTGAAGATGTCGGTACCATGTCTGGTCTGAATTATTCCATGGAGGGGAACCCTCGTCGGAGGACTCTGCTCAGAATGGTACCCCGCTCGACTGCGTGCGGACGCGCGCTGCGGAGGAGGGCCTGAGACTAATCCATGTCGAGGGCTATCTCACTTCGACTGTCCTATGGGTCGGATTAGCGACATTGGTGGTAGGGGTCATCTCGTTGATCTTGCCGATACGGTTGATATTCAAGTAGACCCCTTCGCGGGTCCATCCAAAAGACGCAACAGAATCATAGCGCACTAGGCGTAAATATCGAGACCACGAGTGACCGATCAATGTATGGAGACACCGACGAAGACTTCGGGGACGGGACCGGCGCTGCGGTTTCCTTGCTTATCATCGGCCTTCTCGTGCCCGTGTTCTTCAACGCGCTGACACAAGGGCAGGATGCAGACGTCTTTCTCCTCGTTCTTGCCGGATTCGCGGTGTGCATTCTTTACGGCGAGATCAATCTCACCTTGCCCAGCGGTGTCGCGTTTGGTATCGGAATGCTGCCGACCTCCTTCGCAGCCCAAGATTGGTGGCTGGTCGGGTTGGGGGTAGCTGCCGTCACAATCAACTTGGCGAAATATGCCTTCTCTGATTCTGATGCTATTGTATTAGAAGACTTGGAGAGTTCAATTCATCCAGGGAATCCCAACTAGCATCAAACACTGTTGCTAGTAGAACGATAAGCCGGCAGCCGAGTTGCAAGCGATTCCAATCAGATTCCGATTCTCGGCGACCACACAGCGACCATTGCCCACGGCCGGGAGGGATTCGCTCCGTAAACGGTGTGCAGATTAGCCCAGATCAACTATTAGCTCGAGTCCTCTCGCAGTTGGCAACAAGAGTGCGACAGAACATAATGTGATTACATTCCGTGAGCCAACTATATTACCAGAGGCGCCCCAACCCGAGTCTATGGAAGAGAAAGTGATCCGTGAAGGAGAGACGGTGAAGCTGGGCAGAGTGGAGGGAGACATGAAGGCCGAGAACCACGCGCTCATCCAGGCATCTGAAGGATCTCTAGTTATCGTTACAGGAACAACGTTCTTCGAAGGAAGCGTTGAGGTGGACTGCGACCTCGAGTGCGGCTCGCTACAATCCAGGGATGGGCTCGTCCGAGTCAACGGGAGCCTGACAGTCCACGAAGACGTAGATGTCGAAGAAGCCCTCTACGTCAGGGGCAATGTCAAGGCGAAGAGAGTAGACGTCGGCGGGAGGCTGTCTGTCGGAATATCGTTGGAGGCCCAGAAGGTGGATGTGGGCGGTTCACTCGAGGTTCAGGGCAACGTTATCGCGGAGTTTGTGGACGTAGGGGGCTCCTTCGAGGCGCTTGGTGAGCTGAAACTGAAGGATCTCGACGTGGGTGGCAGCGTCGAAGTCGGCGGAGGCGAGGTCACCGGAACGATTGACGTTGGAGGACGATTCACTTCACGGAAGGAACTGAGGTTCGACAGACTCGAAACAGGTGGCAGCGTCGAACTGGCCGGCGGGAAGGGCAAGAAGATCGAGGTGGGCGCGAGGCTGCAGTCGAAGGGAGACCTAGACTGTGAGGAGATGGAGGTCGGCGGACTTGCGGTCATAGAGGGGAACCTCTCAGGCAGAACGGCCGAAATCGGCGGAAAGATCAGAGTCTCAGGAGACCTTGCGCTCACCGCTAGGCTTGAAGTGGGCGGGTTCGCAGAGATAGGAGGAGTCCTTTCCGGGACCGATGTGGAAGTTGGCGGGATCCTTAGGGCCGCGAAGGGCCTTCTTTCAGGCACCGTCGAAATCGGCGGTTCGGTGGAGACCGCCCAAGGGCTCAAGGCAAACAGGATAGAGATAGGCAGGGGCGCCAGTTGCATCGGCAACCTCGTCGGAGGCGTGGTGCACATAGACAAGCGGGCCCAAGTCCAGGACGTGTACTGCTCGCGGCTCGAAGTAGAGGGAGGGTCCAAATTGGGCAAGGTCTTCGCTGAGAGCGCCGACATCGGGGACACATGTGTTGTCGAAGGGCTCGTCTACACCAAGGAGCTCCGGGAAGGGGAAAGAGTGATACATCTCAGTCCACCACAGAAGTCTGGAAGCCTTCCGCCCTTCCCGCTGTAGGGAGGATGACCAGACGAATCCGGTGGGAGGATGAAAGATTGAGTGCTCGGACGTCGAAGCGATCGAAGGCCGACATCTACGCGACAATCCTCGAGGTAGTGCGCCGGAATCCAGGAGGTGGGAGAATCACGAGGGTGTCCTATGGAGTCGGAGTTCCTCTGGACCGACTTCGAGTGATGATCGATGACTTGATTGCCTTCGGGCTGCTCAGGAAGACGACGAGCGAGGACGAAACCACCTACGCGGCCACGGCTCGGGGATTGGAGTATCTCGATACCTACTGGAAGATGAATGGCTACCTGGAGGCCTTCGACCAGACTCCGACAAGAGATCTTGCCGCCATAATGTTCGCCGACCTCGCCGGTTACACTGCATTGACACAGAGGAACGAACAGCATGCCCTCGAACTCCTCGAAGAGTATCGGGCAGTCACCAGGGAGGTGCTCCCTAAGTTCCACGGAAGGGAGGTCAAGACAGTAGGCGACGCGTTCCTGGTAGAGTTCTCGAGCGCCCTGGGGGCATCTCAGTGCGCAATAGAGATGCAACGGAGAATGCATGAGAGGAATCGGAACGTGCTCGAGGCGGACAAATTGCTTGTGCGCATTGGAATCCACATTGGAGACATCGAAAGGAAGGGCGGCGACATTCTCGGCGACACTGTGAACATCGGAAGCAGGGTCTACGCAATAGCGGAGCCTGGAGGAGTCTGCATCACTCGTCAAGTGTTCGATCAGGTCTGGAACAAGTTGGGGAATCACCTGAGCGAAGTTGGAAAGAAAGAGGTGAAGAACGTGGACTTCCCAATTGAAGTGTTCTCAATCGACCTCCCATGGAATAAGAATTCGACGAATAGACCCCGCACCTAGTAAGACGGAAGAATTCGAACCCTAAAGGGAAATTCCAATACCAGAAGGGCGAAGGGTTTGGGCCTGGTGGGATTTGCACAGTCTGGTGTGCAGATCCGGACCCAAACTACTTCCCCAGCGTGGCGCTTTGGCCGGGACTTGTCAGTTCAGTTAGGCGCCCTAACGGGCGAAGACCTCGGGTTCGAATCCCGGCGACCGCACACCAAGTCGTATTCTCTCTGGTAGATGCTCTTTCTCTGTCTGTGTTTGAATCTGTGTCTTCGCTGATTTAGGAACTTATCTTGAACAGTTCTACCCAGATTCCGTTCGGGTCCTCCACATAGGCCCAGCGGCTCTTCTCGGTCTTGACCTCCTTCAGAATCTTGTAACCGAGCTTCCTTGCCTGTTCTAGCGACGCGTCGAGGTCCTCCACCCCGAACGCGAGGTGATCGAGCCCCTCTCCGACGACATACTTCGCGTTGAAGGGACTCTTGGCATCGTAGTGGTTCAGCTCTATCCCGACCTTCCCGTCCTCCGATTCCAGGAAGGCCACGTCTCCCTTCGTAACTTCGATTCTAGAATGGCCCTTGTCTTTCATTCCAAGAAACTTCGTGTAGAAATCAATCGATTTCTTCATGTTCTTGACCCTGATTCCGACGTAAGTGAATTTGGCTTCCAAGACGCGGACTCTTGGACCTCTCACTCTAATAAGGAAACACGAGACTTTGCCATCCGTTGGCGGGCCCGGAGAGGTCCCGCTATGCACTCGCCCTTTCTTGGGCTCGAACTACCACCGATGTTCTGCGAAGTCCCAGGCGCGTCTGGAACCATAGATGACCCACATCAAACCAATCAGCATGCCGGTGATGACCAACGAAACGATGGTCACTATGACATTCTGGAACGTGCTGAACCCATTCGACCAGTAGAGCGCGAAGAGAAGGATGAAGACGAGCCAAACAACGATGGCGAGAATCGAAACTACAATAGGCACGGTCGGCATGAATTTCCTCACTTCCGAGGAGGGCTGGCTCCGCCGGAGGCCTGCACGTCTCATGCGAGGTCGGAGACGAGAGCGGTATTAAACCCTGACGCGTTTGCCAGGGGTTCTGGTAGCTTAGCGTCTGTAGGTTCTGGGTGTTAACTCCCGTCTGCTGTGATTCTGTAAAGCCTTTTGCGCGGTCGGTTGGTTTCGGTAACTCAGCAGGTCATTCTGAAGGTGTTAACTGTTGACATCCCGATTGGAAGTGTCAGTAATGGCGTCTCCTAGCTTTACCTGATTGAAAGCGTCTCGCAAGATTATCCGCTCCATAGGCAATATCTGCATGGAGTTCAATTCTGCTTCGGAAAAGTATCTAACGTCGAGCGACTCCTCGTAGTCAGGAGTCATCTCGCCTGAGACAACTTTGCACTCAAAGACGGTCGCGACGTAGGATACAATGTCGCCGTTTGGATAGACCACACGATACTGCGGCCCACCATAGACTCCAATGATTCGAACAGGCTCGACGAGTAGTCCGGTCTCTTCTCGCATCTCTCGGACAGCCGCGTCCTTTGGCGATTCGTTAGGTTCGATGCCGCCGCCTGGGAGAGTCCATGAATTGGCATCTGCGTTTCTAGTTAGCAGGATTCTTCCTCTGTCATCCTGCACTACTATCGTTACCGAAGGCATGAGTAGAAGGTCGTGGCCAACTTTGGAACGAATGTTCCGTAGGTAGTCCGACATGGGCAAACTAATGTCGCCCCATCTAACCGAAGTCCAGATTTAGTCTTTCTTCGAGGCGTTCTGGATGATTGTGAATCACTTGTTCTCCCCTTCGACCGTGATTCCAGCCTTACTTGCGGGAGTCGCGCCCTTCAGCCCTACGTGCGGACTCACGAAGTTGTGATACAACTGATACCCCTTCAGGATGGGCGTATCCATCCGCTTCAGCGCGCGCTTGTTATTCTTTCGGAGAACGACACGACGTGTCTTCTTGGCAGTTTGACGCCCACTTCCCGTTGCAAAAGACCAAATACGCAGGATGCCTTCCTGCCCGCTGATGGAGCGGAGCGAAAGGCGCCCTCGTCCGAGAATCGAGGCGCTCGCCGACCTAGTCTTCGGGCTCTCACTCTCCATTGGGTCGATTGCCTTGATTTCGTCCCCTCCCACATCCATGGGCCAGATAGGGAGCCACATAGCCGCCTTCGCGTTCACCTTCTTCATACTGATTTCCGCCTGGATTATTTACACGACTGACATGTCGGTCCTGCCGATTGAGACAACATCGATAACGTTCCTGAATGTGTGGCTGCTGCTACTCGTCGCTTTGGTCCCCTATCTGCTCAACAGCGTCGAGGTGGTCAGCCCCAATCTGACGCCGGTCCAGGCTTCGGCGCTGAGGGACTTCTCGTCCACCCTCTTTGCGATTGACCTCGCGGGGGTACTCTTCATACTGGCGGCCTTCGCGCACGTTATCAGCATGGAAGAGAAGAAGCTGGTCGAGCCTGCTCTGGCGGCAATCTTCAGGAACGGAAGAAACAGGTTGGCCGTGATAGCCGTCGTGATGGCTGTCTCGATCGCGCCTCCGTTCTGGCAATTGGCTTTGTACGGCATCCCCGTGAGAATCTACCTTTGGTATCTTCCCCTTTTCAGTTATTGGTTGGGGAGACTGCTAAGGCCGGAGAACAAGGCCCACACACCTTAAGGGGATGGCGCGGTCCCGGAGGGAGTCGCTTGATCTTCTAAGCGAATCCAGACACTAGGAACCCCCTGTCCTCATGAAGGCAAGAAAGCTGGTCCCAACTCCTTGAGCAGGTCTGGATTACTGCCAAAGTAACTCCTTACCCTTGAGAACTTCTTAATCAGATACTGCGACACAACGGCCTTCAAGTCCTTTGGATGAATCTCTTTCCTCAAGAAACTACGTTCAAGCTGCTCATACGAATCAAACCGCATTTCCCCTCCAAACCGCGTCTCTCTTTCGACGACAAGCGAATCTTGGTCCGCGAAGATCATGAACCTCGTTAGCTGCAGAATGAAGTTATCCTCGACTACCCCTTCCGGGCAGTACGCTTGGTTGATTTTCTTTATGATAGTCTCTGGAGTTTCGTACACCTTCATGTGACTTTCTGGCGTTGAGGATGACATCTTGGCTCCTGGACCGCGCATTGAAGTCACAATGGGCATCATCAATTCCGCTCTTTTCTCGTAGCCCAGTAGCGGCAGGTATTCTCTAGCAAAAACAAGTATGTGTCTTTGATCGAGGCCACCGACTTGCATGTCAACGTTGAGATACTGTTCGTCCAAGGCCTGAAACACCGGATAGATGAGTTCGCTGACCTTTGGGTTCTTCATTCTAGTTACCTCTGACGCAGCGCGCTTGGCACGTTCTATCGTAGCCAGAGAAGCCATTTTGAAGACGTCTAGAACGTATTCTCTGCTTAACTGATAATCGGAACCCCTGACATACTCAGGAGAAGTGTTCCAGTCGAAAGAGAGTTCGATACACTTCCTAGTATATTCCACCCTCTTATCCAATTCATTCCACTTGGCTTTTTGGTCATCCAACGCAGCATGTATGTCAGCAAGCAGTATCTTCGTCGTTATTCCTGCCTTCTGCAGGTCTAGCAGCTTGCTTATGGAAATGACGTGCCCAATATGAAGTGGACCAGTAGTGGCCCTCCCAACATAAGCGGACACATTCTTCTTTCTTTCTAGTTTCTCTGCAAGCTCGGCCTCTCCAATTAGTTCTACGGCGTTTCGCCTCACGAGACCGAGTCTTGCTTTCGTATCGACGCTCGTTTCAGCCGCAGATTTCTCCGTCATCCCATCATCAGTCGCGTAGGCGAAGACGGACGCTTAAGGATGATACCCAACCTCAACGGTGGGGCCTGCCCCTGAACAGGTTCTGGAAACGGATTCTAGGAGTCGAAGAGACGGTAGGGAAGAGACAATAGGCCGCAAGATACAACGAACCAAACGAAGCCCTATAAGCTTCCGTGCAGCACATCATACCGCGCACCGTCTGGGAAAGGAGGGATTTGATTGAGACTTGACGCCGGAACTGACGGCAAACGGGAATCCCGACTGGATCGAGTCCTCCGACCTAGGGTCGGCAATCGAGCTCTGCGAGAAGTTCAATCGCGGAAAGCTGTACGAAATATTCGGAGAGTACGCCGAGCTTTCATCTAAGGCTCTCGAGGAAAGGGGAGCAAGATGCTGGCTCTGCTATGAGGGCGACAAGCTTTCAGGCTTTGCGCTGCTCAGACACGTAGAACTCGGAATGGCAGGCTTCAATGTATTGGAAGAGATGTGGGCGCCTTTCGACGGCCTGTTCGGAGACACTTTGCAGATGACCGCCATGGACAGACGCAGAATCCAGGCCTTCAAATCGAAAGTGATGAGACGCGCAGGTGAGCCGCTCCTGATGAGGGGCTCGATAGAGAATCATTTCGCGCATGGAGTGGCGAGAGGCCTAAGCCTCGCTTGGTTCAATGGTCTTGTCTTGGGGGAAAGGAAGCTTCAGGAGAAGCAAGGAAAATTGAAGGTCCCGTCGGGGTACGACATCAGGGGGTTCATACCCGGTGATGAATTGTTCTTTTCGAAACTCCATCTGGAGGTGTACTCCGAAGAGTTTTCTTCTAAAGTGTTCCGGAGTTGGGCGACAGCCGACCACTGTCGGTGCACCGTCGCCACACACTCTGGGAATCCTGTCGGTTTCATAATCGCCGAGAAACGCCCCTACAAATCCATCGGAGACTTCTACCTAGCGGTCTCGCCTTCTCACCATAGAAGAGGCGTCGGCGGGGCCCTACTAGACGCAGCCATCTACGCATCGTACGAAATGGGCATACGAAGGATGATCGCCGACTACAGGACCATGAATGGCGCAACACACGCCTTGTACGAGGGAAGAGACTTCAAGCCAGTACGAGTTTACAACTACTTCCGTATCAGATAGGTGGTCCTAATCGGCCCCAACGACATCAATTCGACGTTAACAATCAAGCTTGCGATTCAAGCTATTGCAACTGGATAGGCCCAGAGCAAGTGTCCCCAAATGCCATTTGCACAACTGAACACCAAATACGCTCGAGTCGACTGTCGATTAGGCTGGCCCAGCGGGGCCAGTCCCCAAACAGGTTCTGAAAGTGGATTCCAGGGCTGGGCGAGGTACGAAGTTAGACTTTGACTCCGCGAAAGGCGTGCACCGCCACAAGGAGCATACTCACACTCTCCGCCAAGAGAACAACTATCTCGTATGAGAGGTAGCTGGTAGTTATTCCAAGCAGTCCGGCTCTGATCATGTCGACGGAGTATGTCAAGGGGTTGCATAGAGCAATGATTCTCAGGACTGGAGGCGCGACGTCAAGCGGGTAGAATACTGAGCTAAGGAACATCAGAGGTGTAAACACGGTATTGAACATCATATTGAGGCTCTGGTCACTCTCTATGCGCGTGGAAATGGCCAATATGAGGGAGCCAAAGAATAGGGACCCAAGTATCAGTGAACCTAGTACTAGAGGTAGACCCGATGCCGAGAGCGAAGCACCCGCGAGCACTGGAAGGGCGATAAGGAAGACCAGAAGCGCGTTTGCTACGCCTTGCATCATAACCGATAGGAGCTTGCTCGTCACGTATTGTGCTCTGCTGAAAGGCCCGGCAAGTATCTGCTCCAGCATCCCCAATCTCTTGTCGAACCACACCATCGACCCCGCATAGCTGGCGCCCAGCATGAATTGGCTAACGACTATTCCTGGAGCCAGAAACAAGACATAGCTCACAGTCACGCCACCGATTTCTATTCCCTTCACTATGCCGCTGTACATGAAACCCGCTATGAAGATGTAGACCAACGGGGAGACGAGCTGGGAAAGTACAAGGTATGGAGACATGCCAATACTGCCCCTGATGTCGCGTACGAGAAGCCTGAGTAGGGCATTCAAGTTAATCGCTCACTCCGCAACCATTCTGAGGAAAGCTTCTTCCAAGCTTGCCTCTTTTACGTTGACTCCGGTCACACTGCAACCTCTTTTGGCCAAAGCTTCCAGTAGAGATGAGAGCATGGTAGACGGCGTGTCGACCGATACCCTCAGAGGCTCGTCTGTCTGATTGGCGCGCGCGCTACAGGGAGTGGTGGGACACGCTGACGTCGAACTGGGTGATCAGGGAGAATGCGAGCAAAACACTGGCTGAGCTAAGGTCGATGAAGCTTCAATTGGCGATCATTTCAAATCACCACAATCACGATGCACTGGTCCGGCACCTCCGCCGTCTCGGGATTTCCTCGAACTTTTCGCACATCTTCAGTTCGACGCAGATGGGAGTGCGAAAACCAGATCGACGAATCTTTGCGAGATGTCTGTCACTGATGAAGATTCCTCGGCAAGAGGCAATCTTTGTGGGAGATTCACTGGAGTACGATGTAGAGGGGGCGAGACGGGCCGGTATACGTACAATCTTGATTGTAGATGAGACGCCAAACAATCAGGGACATCAGGGTGTAGGGACTGGAGCTGATTTCACTATACACGACCTAAGAGAGATTCCGCGAATTATCTCATCTCTCTAAGTTCAATCTGCGTACTCTGTTTTGCCTAGCGCGCGCTCAGCCAACAGCATGTCAATGCCCAAGGCTCAGCAATACATCGTGAAAGTCATTTATCTCTTGGAAAGCGATTCCTTCTCTCTTGCACAACATGGATAGCCTGGACCCTCTGATTGCGAATCGGACATCTGCTCTCCTGATCGCAGCGAAGTCGGGAACTCCATCGCCGATGTAAACGGTCTTACTCCCATGATTCGTGTAAGTCCTGACGAGGTCGTCCTTGAAGTTCAGAGAGCCTGCCTGAGACGATTTTGGGAACCGGAATATTATTCCACGTTTGGTGACATTGGCCTTTGGCGCTACGATTTCAACTCTATCGAGTAGATTCTTAGCGCGCAACGCGTGTTTGATGATGAAATCCAGTCCTCCACTGACAACAACAAATGGAAATCCATTTGTCTCGCAGTAATCTACCAAGTCTTCAAGGCCAGGCCTAAACGAAACCACACCCTCGACTCGCCTAAGCAACCTTCCTTCGGTCTCCTTCACCATAGCAAACTGCTTGGTCAGACACTCCTCCAACGTGATCTCGCCTCTTACCAACTGATCGTCATAAGCCCGCCAATCACCGTGCGCAAATTGCGAGAGTACGTATTCCCCAGTGTCAATGTTAGCTATCGTGCCGTCGAAGTCTGAGAGTACTGCCATGTTCATTAGATGTTTAATCTCTTGGACAGGTTTGTTCGGCATGATGTGCGGTTATTTATTCGGAAGAGATGCAGTTATTTATTCAACTGGGTCTAATGACTCTGGCCTTGGGAACGTACAAGATTCCTCTTGTCAACGAATCCGGAAGGACAACCGGTTATGGTGACAGATGGTGGACCCATAGAGTACGGAACGACTCCGAGGGTCCCACTCTCGGACGAAAGCACATCGGGATAACCATCGCATGTCTGGACGAGGACGGAAGAATCCTTGTTCAGCACAGAAGGCACAGGATATTCGACAGGGTCTGGAGCCTCTCAGGTGACACTCATCCCAGGAAGTACTACAATCGGAAGGTGGAAAGTCTCTCTGAAGCAGCGAGAAGGTGTGCTGAGGAGGACCTCGGCATCATGATCAGGAACTGGGTCCAGACCCTCAGCGTATCATATTCGGCCAGAGACCCGCGTGACCCGAGGTACTGTGAGAATGAGCTCCTGCACGTTCTGGTCGCGAGGCGCGGCGGCCCTGTGCACATGAACGAGAAGAACGCCTATGAGCTTCGGTGGGTCAAGCTCGCGGAGGTCTCTGAAGACTCACAAGTAGACCTGAAGAAAGAATCAATCGATCGCAAGTATGCGCCTTGGGTCCATGCCGTGTTCTCTCTCCCATCTAGAGAGATTGAAGGGGCCTTCAGCCCTCATGAGCTTAGACCACTAAGGGAACAGGCGACGGATCTCTAGCCACGTTCGACGTTCAACATACGTACGGGAGTCCCGGCGACCGAACTGCAAGTCGAGTTGCTGCTGCTTCAGATTCTTCCTGAAGCGGGCGGTCTCATGTGAGATCTGAGCTAGGTCCAGAGTGCGGCCAGCGGCCTGGTTTCTTGAACACTTATTTCGTCCGATTCAGCTGCGAGCAGTATGACCTGGGGCGAATCGCTCTTCATCAAGAACGCAAAGCTGTACGCCATGACTCTAGAGAGCCAATGGAAGAACGGCGAGGAAAGTGCAAAGCTCATCGCGGACATCCTGAGGGAGAGAGGGATAAAGAAAGCCCGAGTACTCGACATTCCCTGCGGAATCGGGCGAATCTCTGTTCCCCTAGCGAGGCTCGGCCACCTTGTCACCGGCGTCGACATGTCCCCCTATTTCATCGAAGTCGCCAAGAGGAAGGCCAGGCAGTTCAAGGTGAGCCGCAGGACCTCGTTTGTAGTTGGCAGGATGAAGGAGGTGGACGCCCTCCTTCGGAGAGACTCCTTCGACGCAGCGATAAACGTCTTCACGAGCATAGGGTTCGGTACAGAGCGAGACGACCGGAAATTCTTCGAGGGGACAAGGCGGGTGGTAAGAAGGGGTGGCCTCTTCATCATAGCAGCCCTGGCGAACAGGGACTACATAGTTTCGCACTTCATGCAGAATCTGTACACCGAGACGGACAGGTTGGTGATCCTTGAAAGAAACGAATTCGACCAGGCCCATTCGAGGCTCAGAAGCTCGTGGAGGTTCTATGTCAAGGCTGGAAAGTCGCTCAAGTTCGCCGCCGAATCCCCACTTGACCTGAGGCTCTACTCTCCGCACGAGCTTGTGACGATGCTGGAGGGCTCAGGCTGGAGACTCTCGGGGATGTACGACTCGATCACCCACAGGAAGCCTGTCTCCTCTGACAGCCACAGTTTCGCGATCATAGCCAAAGCAACGTAGTAATTCGAGGGGCCAGTCGGGAAGACCAAAAGAGGTCATTGCCCCACTCGCATTCCACAGCCTCCCCGCTGCAGGTCGTCGAAGTTGACGTGGCAAGCGTAGTCAGTAGATCATCGAATCGCTTACGCGGAGTTTGCCCTTCGCACCGGCGAAATAGGGGCGGGAAAGGCCCTCGGATTTCGCCCTCTGAAGGACAGCGAACTGCGAAAGGAAGATGAAATAGAGGACCTGTTCGAAGGGGTTCGAGCCGAAGGGGGGAATCGCGCTTGCGTCGAACCCATTGTTGCGCAGATTGGTTGCGAGCTTCTGCCCGATGCGAAGGGGGTCTAATGCGCAGAAGATGTTGACGGCGTCATGCTTACAAAGGGAGAAGAGCGGGGCGTGGTTGAACTCCTCCAGCATCTCCGCGTGAGCCCTGGCGCCAAGAAACTCGCACATCTTTAACGCCGAGTACTGGCCGACCGGAAATGCGGCGCTGTTGCCAAGGAAGTAAGTGGTGCCCTCATCGGAAAATAGGAGTCTCTTTGCGTCGCGTTTTGCTCGCGAATTGACACTGGCGAGGTTGCACTTGAATTGTCCGCAGGCCAGCTTCAAGAGAGCAAGAAGTGAGAGTGAGAAAGAAAGCGTCCCGGGGAGCCTCGGGATGTACTCACATGGGATGAAGATTACCTCGTCTACGACGCCAATTATCTTTCCTTTCGCGTTCGCCGTTATCGCCACATTCTTTTTCGCGACCCCCTCGGCAGCTCTTGCGGCCGTCACGTTCGAAGACGTGTCGCCCGACACTGTCACGAAGTAGGTCGTCCTCCCCTTCACGGTGCCTATTGAAGAGATCAACTCGTAAGGGTCGAGTGCCTGACACTTCATCGAGGAGAGGTAGCTCGCGATGCTCGAAGCGACGTAGGAATCCCCAGCCCCGACGAACAGCGAGCCCGGAGGGGCTTCAGGCAAAGGCTCACTGAGGAATGAACCCAGGATTGCTGGTTGTCGCGCGAGTTGGTCTCCGACGGTGGAAAGCGTGGCGACATGGGAGTTCACAGGAGACGACTTTGATATGTCGACTTTAAGTCTGCAATGCCACTTCTGGGTTCTGTCCCATCTTTAGTTGGTCGCTCCCTCTGTCCCAGATTGGTTGGTGATTAGATTAGCCCATTCTCACTCAAGAGCGTTTATAGAGTAAATGAAATCGTACTGACCGCAAATGTCCGTAGAGGACCAAGAACTGGATGAAGACTTCGACGAGGGCTCCGACGAGAACGGAGGGGAAGAGGACTCGGAGGTTGACGGATTCTGAAAAGAGTGCCAGAATGGTTGGCGATCACCGAGACTGGTTGGTGATGCTCGCCTTTAGCAGAGCTAACCACTCGTTGCCTTCCTGAACGCCGATTCCCGCGACCTCTGCGGGAGTCTGACCCTCTAATGCTTCGTGGGGCTTCACGAAGTTGTAGTGGATGCGCTGGCCTTCCGCGAGAGGAGTCTTCATGGACTTCCAACCCCTCGAACCTTCACGCGCTCTCTAACTGAACAAGGCTGAAACAGAAAGTCTTGTGTGCAATCTGGGCTTGAAGTTCAGCTTGCGGCGACCGCAGCGCGCGCTCTCTGAGTGATTCCCACCAACGCGGTCGAACCAGTCGTGACAAGGACGAGCCAGCGCAAGGCGACGTCGAAGACGGCATCCCACGACTGCCCAGGAACAATGCTTAACTCCACAGGTCCTTGAAGTTGCTGACCATGCCCCGACCCAGTTGGGATGAGTACTTCATGAACCTCGCGCGGGCAGTTGCTTCGCGGTCGACCTGCGACCGCGGACGAAGCGGATGCGTGATTGTGAAAGACAAACGCATACTATGTACGGGGTACGTCGGGTCGCCACCTGGGATGCCGCACTGCGATGATGTTGGTCATCTCCTCAGAGAAGTGATTGAAGAGGATGGAACGGCAAGGCAGCACTGCATGCGTACGATTCATGCCGAGCAGAACGCGATAAACCAGGCAGCACGTTTTGGGATTGCTTTGAACGGCGGGTTCCTCTATTGTAAGATGGAGCCTTGCAGAACATGCGCCATGAGCATCGTTGTTGCTGGGATTGTTCGAGTTGTGTGCGAAAAGAGATACCATGCGGCGGCCGACACACGGGAAATCTTCTCGAAATGCTCAATAGAACTTGTGGTTCTCAGAGATGAAACAGAGGAATATCAGGACTGACTCAGAACCTGTAGATCGATGTTCCGTTCGTTAACACTCTAAGGTGGCAGAGCGCGCGCGCTGAAACCGCCATCCATTTCATCAGACTTTTCGCAGAACGACAATGTACTGAGGCCCTCCTGAATCGAAGCACCGGCTGACCTTCCAACCAGTTCCCTCCACGACACCCGTCAGCTCATCCCTCGAAAGGAGCAGCCAGTCGAACCAAGGAGTGCAATACTGCCTGTAGCGCACTCTCATCCTGACTTGGCCCGCGAGGCGCCCCTTCTTTCGGTTCATCCTGTGGTACGCCAGGTGCGCAGGCTCCTCGGTCTTGAGCGGGTCAAGGGTCTCCGCCAGTATCAGCCCTCGCGCGCGAGCGCGCGCTGCTAATGGTTCAGCATGATTAATGAAGATTAATCATTCATTCTCAAACTTCCGCGTGCCGTTTCTCCGCGCGCGCGCTGAACTCAGGAAACTGTTTGAGGGGCTGGGAAACGTAAGGGTACTCGAAATGGCCGGGGCAGAGGGGATCGGTTCCAACCATCCGAATGCGATAAACGCCCTTGCGAGGAACAGGACTCTATGGAAGCATTGGATGGAGACGCACTACAAGACGTGCACCGAGCCTTCTGTCATAGGGCTCTCCGAACACATCCTGCTGATTGCTGAGAAGGAAGGTCCTAACGGCGTCTGATGATGATGACCGCCGCCACAACTAGCGCGATCAGGACGACCATCGCAATCACCACCGAATAGCTGAGTGAAACGTGCACTGCGATGCTACTCTGGACCGAGGCGTCTCCCGATATTGAAGACGAGAGTCCGAGGCTGGTCACCGTCCCATGGTACGTCCCTAGGGGAATCATTCGGAGGAAAATCGACCCGTTGCCCGCCGTGGCCCTGTGAACCGTGGTCCCGTTGGCGAGCGTGATTGCCGCGTCCGCCCCTCCCACAGCGGATCCGAACGGGTCTCTCACTAGGATGGCGGCATCGTACACCCTAGCGTTTACCACCACCGTCGACTGAGACGTCACGGTGTACTGCGCCGGGGCGACAGGAGCGACGTCTGCTCCATGCCAGGCAATTCCCGTTACGCTCAGGGTGGACCCGCTGTCGACCCACAGCTCGTCTCCGGTCAATGTCTGGCTCGTCCCGCTGACGTTCAGCTGGATGCTGTCGGGGGTGAGCGTGTCGGTCCCGGTGCTGTCTTTCACATCTATCAGGACCTGGTACTGGGTAGCGGAGACGAAGTCTACCGTATGAGGAGAGTACATAATTATCGCCGAGGTCGTGACGACTCTGACGACCCCAATTGGCACGCTCGCTCCCCCGTCGACGCTCCATGAAGCGATCCTCTGGCGTGTGCCGTCAGCGCTGTTGTAGGTCCCGTTCGTCGTGACCGTAAGGGTCGTGCCCGAGTCATACCATCCGGTGTCACCTTTGATGGGGGGATTCGTGCTGTACCTGGCCCCGCCCCCGCCGTTGACCGCGAGAAGGTACTGAACGGTCCTGGTCGAGACGATCGACTCGGACGACGAGATCGCGTTCGTGTCGAGAAGCGTGACGCTCCCTGAAGACGCCACAGTCGCAGGCTGCGCCCCGTTTACCGAAAAAGACGCGAGCCTGTACCCGGCTGTCGAGTTCCTCCCCCAGGTTCCGTCCCCAATCACAAGGACAGCCGAGCCGGAGTCGTACCAGTAGTTGTCTCCGCTCAGAGTGGAAGGCGTGACTGAGGCCAATGCCTGGAGCGTGACTGGGTCCATAGCAAGCTCGTACTGCGCAACGGCAACTACAGCGATGGTCTGGGGGGAGGTGACCTTCAGGGCGCTCAGGACCACTATTACGCCAGCGGTCTCGGTGCTGATGCTGGGCCCGCCGTTCACGGAATAGGATACCATCCTCTCGCCCGTCCCCGACATCCTGCCGAACAC
>Ga0074046_10001727_pt1 | contig 19388 bp, 15 predicted proteins | sample BogForMeECP23OM3_FD_94441 | JGI IMG/M metagenome (GOLD analysis project Ga0074046, IMG submission 94441) | Bog forest soil microbial communities from Calvert Island, British Columbia, Canada - Bog Forest MetaG ECP23OM3 | ecosystem: Environmental > Terrestrial > Soil > Wetlands ... | reverse complement strand
GGCTCTCTTGCTGGCCGAAACGCGCGCTTGGCGGGTTACTATTCTGCAAAATCCTACGAACTTGCCAAACGAATCCACGCAGTCCCCGGGCCATCTCATTTCTACGCCCGAACTCTACGACGGGTAGCCGCTCGGTGGCACAAACTTCGCGATCATCAGGCTGACCGGCGCGATGACCAGAATTTACTAGGTGAGCAATATTGACCAGACTTGGGTTCGTTGAACCCATTATGCTCTTTCGATAAAGCGCGAGCCGGTGGCAGTCCGCGTCTCAGAGCAGAGTTGTTCTCCCTACTTCCACATCCACTTCCATCGGTTCCGCACGCTTTGGGGTCCCACAGCGAGGCTGGCGATGAATGCACCGTACGGTATGGAACTTGTCGAAGACTGCCTCTCCTGCAATCTTTGCTCCGAGGGGTTTTTCTGCCATCTGCCGAAACCGGTAATGGAAGCCTTCCAGTCCCTGAAGTTCACCCTTGCATACCCGGCGGGCGCAACTCTGTTTGTGGAAGGGCAACCATGTCGCGGCATTTACATTCTCTGTAAAGGCCGTGTGAAATTATCCACCAGTTCAAGCGAAGGCCAAACCTTAATCTTGAAGATTGCTCGGCCTGGTGAGGTGCTGGGTGTGAACGCAACCATCTCCGGAATCCCGCACGAGACAACTGCGGAAACTGGCCAATCGTGCCAACTCAACTTCGTCAAACAGGCCGACTTTGTCAGGTTTCTGACAGAACACACCGATGCTTGCATGCATGCTGCCATACATTTGAGCCGCGAGTGCCAACAGGCGTACGTTCAGCTTCGCTCGTTCGTAATGGCCTCGGCACCGCAGCGAATTGCCCGCTTGATGCTGGATTGGTCGAACGAGGTTTCCGCGACGGCTACGGCCCACGGAATCAAGGTGGCGCTGACCCATGAAGAGATCGGGCAAATCATCGGCATGTCGCGCGAGACCGTTACCCGCACTCTTGCCGACTTTCGCAAGCAGCGGATTGCGCAACTTCATGGTTCCAATTTGTTGATTCAGAATATGCTCGCCATCCAAGAGCTGGCTGGCGCACCGGCCGATAATGCCGGCCGCAGGATGGGTCATGTTTTCGCATCCAGATAAGGAACTGCCATGAACCCGGCGTCATCCTCCACCGCCGCAGCGACCCCACTTATCTTGTGCATTGATGACGGTCAAGTCGCACTACGTGTGAGGAAGTTGCTGCTCGCCGACGCTGGATACAATGTGCTGACCGCCGATTCCGGTGAAGATGGCTTGGAGCTTTTCAAGCGGTACCGTGTTGAATTGGTAGTCGCCGACCATTTTCTCAGTGGCATGACCGGAACAGAACTAGCCAAAGAAATGAAGCAGCTAAAACCGGAGGTCCCAATTCTGATCATCTCCGGTGCCGTCGACCGACCCGTCGGTTTGGAGTTCACTGATGGCTTCCTGACGAAATGCCAGCCGCCGGAGGTGCTGCTCGAGACCATCGCACGTCTGTTGGTCAAGTCAGCGCCCCCTGAGAATCAGCCGGGCCAGCCTTTCCACACATGACACGATCGTGAACCGATCGCCGGCCAACCGGACACAACATAGAATCACTCTTCGAAACCGCACGTCGACTCGGCCGCCCCGGCCTCTCGTATAATCCGATTACTCCCAGAAGATCGCGCCTGAACCTCATGCTGACGCCGGATTACAAGAGTTTTCTTCAGCTTAGCCGCGACGCCACCCTCGTCCCCGTGGCCAAGACCCTGAGCGCCGATCTACTGACGCCGGTAGGCGCTTTTCTTAGCGTCGCCGCCAACGAGAAATACGGCTTTCTGCTCGAATCCGTCGAAGGTGGGGAGACGATCGGCCGTTATACCTTCGTCGGCGCGCAACCGCGCATGGTGCTCACTGCCCGGGGCCGCGACCTGAGCATTCGCCGGGGATCCGACGAAGAGCGCCGCACCGGCAACGTTATCGACGTACTACGCGAGAACCTGCGGCAATATCAGCCCGCAAATGTCACCGGATTGCCGCCCTTCACCTCCGGTGGCGTCGGGTACTTTGCCTACGACATGGTGCGGCAGTTCGAGCGCCTGCCCGAGAAGGCCAAGGCCGATGTCGATCTTCCGGACTGCATTTTCACCTTCTACGACCGCCTGCTGGCCTTCGATCACCTTAAACACCAGCTCTATATCATTGCTGCCGCCGACGTGCGCGCCGAGTCGCCGCGCAAAGCCTACGACTGCGCTCTCGCCGACATTGACGCACTGGAACGCAAGTTGGTGCGGGGCATTCACAAGCAGGAGCTGGGATGGTCGGCGCCAGCCAAACGGAAGGCCATCAAGATCAACACCAGCACTTCGCGCGACGAATTTCTGGCCAGTGTCCGTCGCGCCAAGGAATACATTGCCGCGGGCGACGTCTTCCAGGTCGTGCTTTCGCTGCGGCTCGACCTCAAGCCACCGGCTGAACCGTTTCAGATCTATCGCGCACTCCGCACCGTTAACCCTTCGCCGTACATGTTTTTCCTGCAACTCGACGACATGCACGTCGTGGGCGCGTCGCCGGAGATGCTGGTCCGCATCACCGGGCGCCAGCTCGAGTACCGTCCCATCGCAGGCACGCGTCGCCGGGGCGATGAGGAGAGCGATGATGCGCGTCTGATCGAAGAGCTTCGCACCGATGAGAAGGAACGCGCCGAGCACGTCATGCTGGTCGATCTCGGGCGCAACGATCTGGGACGCGTCAGCGACTACGGCACGGTAAAGGTCCGCGACCTGATGTATGTCGAGCGCTACTCCCACGTCATGCACCTGGTCTCATCGCTTGAAGGCCAGCTTCGCGGCGAGCTCGACGCGCTCGACGCCGTTGCGGCCTGCTTCCCCGCCGGCACCCTGAGCGGCGCTCCGAAAGTTCGCGCGATGGAGATCATCGAGGAGCTGGAGCCGGTTCGCCGCGGCGTTTACGGCGGCGCAATTCTGTATGCCGACTACGCCGGCAATCTTGACTCGTGTATCGCCATCCGCACCATGGTCGTGCGCCACGGCCGCGCCTATGTGCAGGCCGGCGCGGGAATCGTGGCCGACTCCGATCCCGAGAGCGAGTACCAGGAGTGCATGAACAAGGCCAGCGCGCTGCTGCGGGCGGCCGAAAGAGCCAGTGGCTAGTGGCTGGTGCAAAGTGAATAGTGCATAGTGGATAGTTGATAGTTAGGAGGATGCAATGGGATCGACTCATGCAAGAATCAGCAGTTACAGAGACCTGGTTGCTTGGCAAAAGGCGGTTGAGCTCGTGACCGAAATCTACTCTGCCACTTCCCAGTTTCCGCGGGAAGAAATGTTCGGACTTACTTCGCAGTTGCGAAGATGCGCCGTCTCCGTGCCCAGCAACATTGCAGAAGGCCAAGGAAGGGCAACAAAGGGAGAATTCATTCAATTCTTGTCCCACGCACGCGGATCCTTATTCGAACTGGAAACACAGCTGCTAATCGCGGGAAACCTGGGGTATCTTGCACGCGAAATCCGGAAACGTCTTGCATTTCAGGCTGAGGAAGTGGCGAGAATCTTGAACGGCTTGTTGACTTCGCTGGGCGCAAATCGCCGCAAACTAACCACTATCCACTAACCACTATCCGCTCTTATGATTTTCGTCCTCGACAACTACGATTCGTTTACCTACAACTTGGTGCAATATATCGGTGAGATGGGATACGAAGTCGTAGTACGCCGCAATGATCAGACCACTCTCGAGGAAATTGCGCGGCTGGCTCCTGAGCGCATCGTCATTTCACCCGGTCCCTGCACTCCACAGGAAGCCGGCATCAGCATCGATGTCATCCGGCACTTCGCAGGGCGCGTCCCAATCCTGGGTGTCTGCCTCGGACACCAGGCGATCGGCGCTGCTTTTGGCGGCAACGTCATCCGCGCAACCAATCTTATGCATGGCAAGACGAGTTCCGTGGAACATGACGGCAAAACCATCTTCCATGGAATCCCTTCGCCCATGACCGCCACCCGCTATCACTCACTGATCGTCGAGGAAAAAAGCCTGCCCAGCGAGTTGGAGATCTCAGCCACTTGCCACGAACGTGACGGCAGCCGCGTCATCATGGGGCTACGCCACCGCATTTACGCAGTTGAAGGTGTGCAGTTCCACCCCGAAAGTGTGCTTACCGCGCACGGCAAGCAAATGATAAGCAACTTCCTGCAACTGTGCGATCGATAATCCACTTAATGGCTATAGTCAAAACCCGCGCTCAAGTGTCAACTGTAATGAGAGACGCGGCGGCTTGGAATTCCGCTGCCGCCACATGGCACCATGGGAGATTGGTCCTCATTATTCTTGCGGTTTGTTCCGCAACTCCGTTCGAGGCAGAGCGTCGCGTGGCGCTATGGAGGGGCGGTTCTCGTTTCGCTTGCCTTCATAGCGCTGCGCTGGTTGATAGGGCGTTTCGTCGATGACGGGGCTCCATTCGCCGTACTCTTTATCCCCATTGCCCTCTCCGCTTTTTATGGTGGTCTTGGGCCGGGACTCGTCTCCGTCTTGACGACGATATCCTTCGCCGACTACTTCCTGATTCCTCCGCTTTACACCCTTGGTCTGCCCGACACCAAGGCCGTGATTTACACTCTGCTCTTTGCCATATCGGGTCTCGTCGTCTCCGCTCTCGGTGAGATCGGTCGTAACGCCGTACTGCAGGCATCCAATGAAGCCGAAATCCGGAAGGTTGCGCAACAGCAGTTGCTCGCCAATGAGGAGCGCCTGCGCATCACTGAACAGGTCGTCTCCGGCGGCGTCTGGGACTGGGATATCGCCCACGGTAGCGTTTATTGGTCGGATGGCTTTCAACGGCTGTTTGACTTTCCGCTGGACCAGAAACAGTCATACGAACTGTGGGTCGAAACCCTGCATCCCGACGACCGCAGCCGGACCGTGGCGCAACTTGACGAACTGTTTCACCAGAAGCTTCACAACTGGTCCATGGAGTACCGCATTCGCACCGCCACCGGCCGCACTCGCTGGATCGAGAGCCGCGGACAGGTCTTCTACGACTCCGCCGGCAAGCCCCGCCGCATGGTCGGCTTCAATATCGACATCACCGCCCGCCGGTTCGCGGGAGACGCCACCCGCGAACTGGAAGCGCGCTTACGCACCGGCTCTTAACACTGCGCCGAACCCCATCATGATCTTTCGTGAGCTTGCCCGCCGGTTGTGAATCGGTACAATCATCAGGCACGCTCCGCCAGGAATTATTCAGTTTGCGTGGCCCCTGGGTCACTGCAAGTGAGCTGCAACGGCCTATGCCCGACACGGTAGAACTCCGCGCAATTCATAAAACCTACGACCACTTTGTTGCCGTCGATCATCTTTCGCTGAACCTTCGCGAAGGCAGCGTCTATGGTCTGCTTGGGCCCAATGGCGCCGGCAAAACCACAACTATCCGCATGATGATCGGCATCAACATGCCTGACGAAGGAGAAGTGTGGCTGTTCGGCGAAAAGTTTCATCGCCAGCAACTGCAACGCATCGGCTACCTTCCGGAAGAACGCGGCCTCTACAAGCGAATGAAGGTACTGGATCACCTCGTCTTTCTGGGACGTCTGCACGGCCTGTCTAACGCCGAGGCGCGCAAGCGCTCACTCGACTGGTGTGAGCGCCTGCAGATTTCCGATTGGGTGCAGAAGAAGGTCGAGGAACTTTCCAAGGGCATGCAGCAGAAGATCCAGTTCGTGGCGGCGCTGCTGCACGATCCCGACCTGTTGATCCTCGACGAGCCCTTCTCCGGGCTTGATCCTGCCAACGCCGTCATGCTGAAGGACGTGATGGTTGAACTGAAGAAGTCTGGCAAGACAATCCTCTTCTCCACCCATCGCATGGACCAGGTCGAGCGCCTGTGCGACTCGATCTGTCTCATCGATCACGGCCGCAGTGTGCTCGAGGGCGACCTCAAGAAAATCAAGGCCAGCTATGGCAAGAACACCGTGCAGATGCAGTACGAGGGCAATCCGCCCTTTGACCACAACGAACTGATCCAGTCCGTCAACAACTACGGAAACTATGTAGAGCTGCGCCTGAAACCGGGGGCCGATGCCCAGCAACTGCTGCGTACGGCCTGCGAACACGCCCGCATCAGCCGCTTCGAACTGGTCGAGCCTTCGCTGGAGGCGATCTTCATCGACGTGGTGGGACAAAATGCATAACGCTTGGCTGGTGGTTCAGCGCGAATACGTCGAGCGCATCCGCTCCAAGGCCTTCATCATCATGACGCTGCTGATGCCGGTCTTCATGGCCTCGACCATCCTCATTCCCGCCTTCCTGTCGGACATGAAGTCGGGCGTCACCCGTCGAATCGTGCTGGTCGCCAACAATCCCGACATAGCCGATGCGATTCAGCAGGAACTGATGGCGTCGTCGAAGATCGACAATTCAGCGCAGTCAAAGAATGCGGCCGGCCCCGCCTCGCCGAATTCCCAAGCGCCGCGCTACTCCATCGAAATCGACACCAACACGACGGACGCCGAGCGCGACAAGCTTCGTCGTGATGTTTCCGACGGCAAAATCGACGGCTTCCTCTGGTTGTCCGACAGCGACCTCGCCAACCGCAAGGTGGTTTACAGCGCCAAGGACGTCACTGATTTTGGCGAAAGCATCGAATTGCGCAACGCCGTTCACTCTGCGCTGGTCAAACGCCAACTCGGCCAGAAAGGCATGAGCGACGCGGAGATCGAAACCGTGCTGAAACCGATCGACTTCGACTCCGTGCGCATCGACAAGGGCAAGGAGGGCGCCAGCGGCATCGCTGTCTTCCTGGTCTCGTTCACCATGGTCATGCTGCTGTACGTGAACGTGTTGGTCTATGGCTTCGCGGTAATGCGCTCCATCATTGAAGAAAAGAACTCGCGCATCCTGGAAGTGCTGCTCTCTTCGGTGACCGCGAAGCAACTGCTCGCGGGAAAGATCATCGGCGTCGGCGCCGTCGGCCTGACCCAGATCTTTATCTGGCTGGCCATCGCCGGAGCTTTCTCGCTTCCCGGACTCATGTCCTCCCGCTCCATGCTGTCCAACGTCCACATTCCCATGGTGGGCGTCCTAGCGTTTGGCATCTTCTTTATCCTTGGCTATTTCCTGTACTCCACCATGTATGCCGCGCTCGGCTCCATGGTGAACTCCGACCAGGAGGCCCAGCAGGTGCAGTGGCCGGCCATGTTGCCCATCATCTTTGCGATTGTGCTCAGCACTCCGGTGTTGCAACACCCCAACTCGCAACTGGCCTTCTGGACATCGATGGTTCCCTTCTTCGCACCCATCCTGATGTTTGTCCGAATCATGGCGGAAACACCACCGATGTGGCAGATCATCCTCTGCATCGCGCTCATGCTGCTGACGACATGGGGACTGCTCGGACTTTCCTCGCGCATCTACCGCGTTGGCATCCTGATGTACGGCAAGCGTCCAACGCTGCCGGAGCTGCGGAAGTGGTTGCGCTACGCGGGGTGAAGCTAGCACGCTGCTCAGAAACTCGGTGATGCGCTGTTTTTTGTCAGGGCACGACTTCAGTCGTGCCGATAAGGCCTTTAATTTTGACCCGCCGCGCGGACTTTAGTCCGCGCGGCATACTGTGTCGCACATCTTTCACCAACCTCATAGCGAATACTCAATAGCGTTCGGTTCGATAGGGCCTCTCGACCGGGCCTCAGCGCAAAACTCGAAACTTGCTTTTCTATCCACTAACCACTATCCACTAACCACTCATTTACACTTTCCCCGTGCCCCTCGAATCCACCGCCAGCGCAGACGAGGCCGACGAGCACCAGTTCACGCTCTGGCAGCGCGTGCAATTCGCACTCGTTGCGTGGTTCGCTTCCGCTTTCATAGCTGTCGTCGGACGCACGCTGCGCGTCGAATTTTCGTGGGAAGAGGGCTCCATCGGCAGCCTCGACAACATTCATCCCGGCATCTTCCCCTTCTGGCATCGCTGTGTGCTCGGCGCGACCTGGATCTTCCGCCATCGCGATCTCGCCGTGCTCACCAGCCGGAGCCGCGACGGTGAGTTCATCGCCCGCGTCATCCAGCGCTTCGGTTATGTGCCAATTCGCGGCTCCAGCTCCCGCGGAGCACAGCGCGGCCTTCTGGAGATGCACTCGTTCGTCGTCAACGGCGGCGGTGCGGCCTTCACCATCGATGGTCCTCGCGGTCCCCGATTCGTCGCCAAAAAGGGACCGGTGCTGCTCGCCCGCACCACCGGAGTTCCCATCACCGCGTTCTATGTGGCGATGGAGAAAGCCTGGGTGCTCAAAACCTGGGACGCGATGGTGATCCCCAAGCCGTTTTCCCGCGCCTACATTCGCGTCGCGCGCAAGATCTTCGTGCCTCCCGACGCCAGCGATGAGCAGTTGGAGGCGGCGTACGCCGAAATGCAGGCGGCCCTCGAACGCGTGACCACTTACGCTGACTCGCAGTTTTCTGTAGTAAGCGATTGACACGGTCCCCTGCCGCCGATAGAGTCAGAACTTCTCCCGGGGCAAAATCCTGCACTCGGTTGTTCTTTCCAGATCTTCCACTTAGGTTCGCGCGTTCCGCTGCTGGAGCGGAACTGGGAAGCGGGTGCAAATCCCGCGCTGCCGCGCAACTGTAAGCGAGTTTTTTTGGCGAAGGGCCACTGTGCAAACGGGAAGGCCTCAGCCGTTGTGGCGATCGACGCATCGCAACTCGCGAGCCAGGAGACCGGCGCGAACCTTCTCCAACCCCTTTCGCGTGAGGAGGAGAGTTGAAGCGCTTTGGCATTTTCATTTTCTTTCTTTTTAGCAACAGTGTCCTCTTTGCTGCCGACCTGAACCTCATAGTGCAAAGCCCTTCGGGCGAGCGCGTCGCCGGCGTGCAGGTTTCGCTCTTTCGGGAAAGCGACAACTCTGGAGTCGGAATTCTCACCACTACCGGCGATGGTGTCGTTACCTTCTCGAACATCGCGGATGGCACGTATAAAGCCGAGGTTCTGGCACCAGGTTTCGCGGCACAGTCTCTGCCGGTCACTGTTCCTCAAGGAGAGCCGCTTGTCGTCGCACTGAAACTCACTACCACTCCGCAGACTGTGGTCGTCTCTGCCACGGCAACCCCCGATGTAGCAAGCCAGGCTGGGGCTTCGATCGACTTCCTCAACAGCGACCAGCTCACTCTGCTCAATCCGCCTGCCGCCGCCGATGTCCTCAGCTATATCCCGGGAGCCATCGTCAACACCACCGGGCGTCGCGGCGGCCAGGCCAGCCTCTTCGTTCGCGGAGGCGAATCCAGTTACAACAAGGTGATCATCGACGGAGTTCCCGTCAACGATCCCGGTGGATTTTATGACTTCGGCGTCACGCCCATGAACAACATCGAGCGATTGGAAGTCGTGCGCGGTCCCGAGAGCACCATTTACGGCACCGACGCCATGACCAGCGTGGTGCAGCTCTGGACGACCACCGGAACAACCCTGAAGCCGCAGTTCGAATTCGGCGCAGACGGCGGAACGTTTTCTACGGCGAACGGATACGCCTCGGTCGCCGGAGCCGACAAGATCTACGACTACAACTTCTTTATCAACCAGTTCAACACCCAGGGACAAGGCATCAACGACACGTACTCGAATGCCCTTCAGGGCGGCAACTTGGGCATTCGATTCTCGCCGCGCGTGGCGTTCCGCCTGCGGCTGCGTCACTCCAACAACTGGACGGGCGTCCAATCCAACTGGTGGTTCAACGGCAATCCGGTTCTTCCCCCGAATTCAAACCAGATCGCGCACCAGAACAACTTCCTCGCTAGCGGTGAGCTCTCCGTGAGCGGTCCCGGAGCCTGGCAACACACCTTTAGCGGCTACGTGTATAACCACCAGCAGGCGAATTCTCAGGCCTACGTCGATCCCGGACGCGAGTTCATCGACAACCCCTTCTCTAACCTTAGCAAGTACAATCGCGCCGGATTCGAATATCAGGGCCAATGGACGCCGCGCCCCTGGGCGCAAACCAGCGTCGGTTATACCTTCGAGGACGAGAACGGACACATCACATCCAATTTCGCTCCGGGCACGGACTTCGCGTCGTTCAGCAACACGAACGGCGTGCGCTTCAACAACTATCTTTTCGCTCAGGAGCTCCTCACCTGGAGACGCCTGGCCGCACTCGTGGGAGTCGGTTTCGTGAACAACACCAGCTTTGGCAGCAAGTTCGTTCCGCGCGTGTCGGCCTCATATCTATTGTTTCGCGGCGACGAATCATTCAGCGGAACCCGCCTGCGCGCCGGATACTCTGAAGGCATCAAGGAGCCGAGCTTTCTGCAGTCCTTCGGCATCTCCGGAACATATCCGGTCCTGCCTAACCCCAATCTGCAACCCGAGCAGAACCGTTCCTGGGAGGCCGGCTTCGAGCAGGGATTCCTGGGCAACAAGCTGTCGCTAAGCGCGCTGTATTACAGCAACCAGTTCCACAACCAGATCGAATTCCAAACCAACCCGGTCGATTTCACCAGCCAGTACGTCAACCTCAACAAATCGATGTCGCACGGTGCGGAGGTCATACTGCGCGGCCAATTCGGCAGCCACTTCTCGTTCACAGGCGCCTACACCTACACCTCGACCCGCATTCAGGAGGCGCCGCCTTGCGATCCTCCTTTTTGCGATCCGCTCATCTATGGTGTCGGAGCGCCGTTGCTTCGCCGTCCCAAGCAAGCCGGAACCCTGTTGCTCACCTACGTCCGCTCGCGCTTCGGAGCGACGATTGGCACAGTCGCAGTCGGACGCCGGCCGGATTCCGATTTCCTCTTCGGATATATTCCGCCCATCTATTACGCAGCCGGCTATGTTCGGACGGACCTGGGCGGCTGGTACAACGTGACCCGCCATGTGACCGTCTACGCCAACCTGAACAACGCTTTCAATAACCACTACAACGAAGTATTGGGATATCCCGCGTTGAAAGCGAACTTCCGCGCCGGTATGCGCTTTCGTTTTGGTGGGGAGTGAGGAACGGTATCGCCTCGAGTGTCATCCTGAGCGGAGGCGGCGTTGCTTTTGCGCCGCCGCAGTCGAAGGACCACTTTCGGCCGACAGGGTTCGTCGTAGTCTCGTCAACCGCGGCGACGAGATCGCAGATGCGTGCGGGCCGTTGCGGCGACTCTTACTCTAAACCGGAAACTCGAAACTTTCTTCGCTAGCCACTAGCCACTGACCACTAGCCACTGACTAGTCCGTGCCGCGCCCAGCGCCCACATGATTTTGCGCGTGGTACTTCATCCGGATCTCCCGCAGCTTGCTCACGTGCGTGTCACTCAAGGGCTGCTGCTTGCCCAGCATGTGGGTGACCAGCGCAATCTTGGCGTAATGCTCCACCGTCTCCATGTTCATGTAGGCGGTAAGCAGGTCCTCGCCGTAAGTCACCACGCCATGATTTGCCATGAGGATGGCATCATGTTCGCCAACCAGCGGAGCCAGCGCCTCGGCCAGCTCCGGTGTGCCCGGTGTCTCATAACTGGCCAGCGGGACCGTACCCAGCGTGATCACGATCTCCGAGCAGAGCGCGCTGTCGAGCGGCATGCCGGCAGCCGCAAACCCGGTGGCTGTGGGAGGATGCGCATGCACCACCGCTCCCACGTCGGGCCGGTTGTGGTAGATAAACAGGTGCATGGCGATTTCGCTCGAAACGTTGCGCTCGCCCGCTACCTTGTGGCCGCCGGCGTCCACAATGACGAGGTCTTCTGGCGTCATCATCCCTTTGCTCATCAGCGTCGGCGTGCAAAGAAATCTTCCGTCGCCCAGGCGTACGGACAGGTTCCCATCCGTCGCGGCCACCAGGCCGGTCTGGTGAAGCATTTTCCCGTAGCGGACGATTTCGTCCCTCTGTTCTTGAATAGTCTTCATGGAACCGGAATGCTGGTGACAATCGCCCCAGTGCTTCTATCGTAACCCAGTTTTGGAGTTCCGCGAAGACACCTCGCTATCTTTTCTGCTAGTTCGCTGGAGCATAATCGGTTGGTGCTGGTTTCTGAGTTCAACTACCACCTCCCGGACGAGCTGATCGCCAAACAGCCCCTCGCCGACCGGGCATCGGCGCGCATGCTGCACCTCGATCGCGCCAGCAACCACTTGCATGACGCCACCTTTCGGGAATTTCCCGGCCTCCTTCGCCCTGACGATTTACTTGTCCTCAACAACACCCGCGTGCTGCTGGCACGCCTCTACGGACATCGCAGTGGTTCACGGGCGCAGCATGTTTCACACTTCAATCCTGCCGCTCGCCAGTTTCTGCGCGGCCAAGTCGAAGTACTACTCACCCGCCAGATTTCCGTCGAGCCCAATGTGTGGGAGTCGCTCGTTCATCCCGGACGCAAGCTGGGTGTTGGCGAGCGCCTTTATTTCGGTCGCGACGCCACACAGCAATCTCACGAACTCGCTGCCGAGATCGTCGCCCGCGGCGAGTTCGGAGAGCGCCATCTGCGCTTCGATCCCGTCGCCGATTTCTTTGCGGTACTCAATCTCATCGGCCACGTCCCGCTTCCGCCGTACATCGACCGCCCCGACACGCCGCAAGACCGCGAGCTATACCAGACCGTGTATGCGAAACCTTTGGGCTCAGTCGCGGCTCCCACCGCCGGACTGCACTTCACGCCCGAAATTCTCGACTCCATCCGCACACGCTCCATTGAAATCGCAGAGGTCACCCTGCACGTGGGACTCGGAACCTTCCAGCCCATCCGCGTCGAAGTGGTCGAAGAGCACAAGATCCATCGCGAGTGGTACTCCATCTCTCGCGAAGCTGCAGAGAAAATTCAATGCGCGCGTGGTGCTGGTCGACGAATTGTGGCAGTCGGCACGACCACTGTTCGCACGTTGGAGTTCGCGGCGCGCCAAGCTCCCGACGGCAGCATCACGGCGCAACCCGGTGAGGCTGACATCTTTATTTATCCCGGATTCGAGTTTCGCGTGGTCGGCGCCCTGCTGACCAACTTCCATCTGCCCAAGTCCACGCTGATCATGCTGGTCTCCGCCTTCGCCGGCCGCGAGCGCACCCTCGCCGCCTACGCGCACGCCGTCCGCGAGCGGTATCGTTTCTACTCGTATGGAGATTGCATGTTCATTGAATAAGACCTGATTTGATCCGCGTGATCCGCGTAAATCCGCGGTTGCTTTTGTTTTTCTCTCGAAACTTGAAGCTCGTGTCTTGGTAAAATTCCCCCTTGCCTCCGAAGAAAAAATCCGCGCCATCCTCCGCCGCTCCCAAACCTGAGACCACCGCAGCTTTGCCGGCAGAACCCAAAGGTTCCAAGGGCCGCATTTTCCTCATCGACGCGATGTCGTTCATCTTCCGCGCCTATCACGCCATGGCAGGACAGCGGCCGATGTCCACCAAGACGGGCATCCCCACCAGCGCGACGTTCATCTTCGTCAACATGCTGCGCAAGCTGCGCGCCGACTTCAACCCGAACTATCTGGCCGCCGTCTTTGACGTAGCCGCACCCACCTTTCGCGACGAGCAGGCTGCGGCCATGCCCAGCCACCGCAAGTTCGACGCCAAGACCCAGACCTACATCGATGTCGAATACCAGGGCTACAAGGCCAACCGCGCCGAGATGCCCCCCGACCTCGCGCAGCAGATTCCGTACATCCGTCGCGCGCTCGAGGCCTATCGCATCCCAATTCTCGAGGCCCCCGGCTACGAGGCCGACGACGTCATCGGCACGCTCGCCCGCAAGGCCGCCGACGAAGGCTACTCCGTCTTCGTTGTCTCCAATGACAAGGACATGATGCAGTTGGTCAGCGACCGAGTCTGGGTGCTCAACCCGCCAAAGGACAACCTCATCTGCGATCCTTCCAAGGTGCAGGAAATCCTCGGCGTACCGCCCGAGCGCGTGATCGATGTGATGGCCCTGCGCGGCGATTCGATCGACAACGTGCCCGGCGCCCCCGGCATCGGCGACAAGGGCTCGGTCGATCTCATCCAGCGCTTCGGCACTGTCGAGAACGCGCTCGACGGCGCCGCCGAGATTGAGCGCAAGACGTATCGCGAATCGCTGCAGAACAATCGCGACATGGTGCTGCTCAGCAAGGAGCTGGTGACCATTCACACCGATGTTCCCGTAGGCTTCGAGCCGGAGAAGATGCAGGCACAGCCGCCCGATCCAGAGGCGGCGCGCGCGCTCTTCACCGAGCTGGAGTTCACCACGCTGACCAAGGAGTTCCTCACCGAAAGCGTCGAGCTCGGCGAGACTGACTACCGCGAAGCCGCCTCCGCCAAAGATGTCGAAGCGCTGCTGGCCGAGGTTCGCAATAGTCCCAACGGTTTTCTCGCGATTGCCCTCGAAAGTGCAGGTGAACCCACCGCAGAATCCGATGACACCGAAAGCGAAGAAGAGCCGGACCGGCAGATGTCGCTGACCGCGGCCCCCCAATCAACCGCCGTTCCGTCGCAACTCCGCCTCGCCATCTCTGCCAGCCAAGGTGCAGCCCTTTCGCTCGCCCTCGATGACTCACCGGCGGCTCAAGCCCTCAAAAACGCGCTCGCCGATCCCTCGCTCCCTAAGGCCATTCACGACTCCAAAGCTGCGACCCACGCCCTCAGCCAGGGCGGCATCACCCTCGAAGGCGTGCAGCACGATCCGTTGCTCTACGCCTACCTGCTCGATCCGACCTACACGAAATACAGCCTGGCCGACGTCGCCTTCCGCACCTTCAACCTGAAGATGAGCAACAACGTCGGCGAAGCCGCCGACCTCACTCTTCGCCTCGCCACCAAACTTCGCGACGAAGTCTCCGCCGCGGACCTAAGAAAGGTGTACGACGACATCGACCTCCCCATGTCGCCGGTGCTGGCGCGCATGGAAGCCGCCGGCATCAGAATCGACACCGAGGTCCTCGCCGAAATGTCCCAGCGCCTCGAACGCGACGCCAGCCAGAAGGCTCGCGACATCTGGGAGAAATGCGGCGTCGAGTTCAACATCAACTCGCCAAAGCAGCTCGGCGACGTGCTCTTCAACAAGCTCAAGCTGCCAAAGCCCTTGAAGTACGGCAAGGGCAAGACGATCTCGACTGACGCCAAGACCCTGGAGGAACTAGCTCTCTCGCACGAGGTGCCGAACCTGGTGCTGGACTACCGCCAACTCTCCAAGCTGAAATCGACTTACGTCGACGCCCTGCCTGCGCTGCTGAACCCGCGCACGCGCCGCCTGCACACCACCTTCAACATGGCGGGGTCGGCCACCGGACGCCTCTCCTCCATCAATCCCAACCTGCAGAACATCCCCATCCGCACCGAGCTGGGCCGCGAGATTCGCGCCGCCTTTGTCGCCGAGCCCGGCAACCTCCTCCTCGCCGCCGACTACTCGCAAATCGAGCTCCGCCTGCTCGCCCACTTCTCCGCCGACCCGCTGCTGGTCGAGGCCTACCGCCGCGGGGACGACATCCACACCCTCACCGCCTCGCAGGTCTTCGGCGTGCCGGCCGGCGAAGTGAATGCCGAGCACCGCCGCCGCGCCAAGGCCGTCAACTTCGGCATCGTCTATGGCCTCTCGGCCTTCGGGCTCTCGCAGCAAATCGGCATCGACCAGAAAGAGGCCAAGCGCTTCATCGACGCCTACTTCGAAAAGTACGCAGGCGTGCGCCAGTTCATCGACCGCACCCTCGAGCAGGCGCGCGGCGAGTTTAAGGTCGCCACGCTCTTCGGACGCGTCCGTCCGCTCCCCGACATGCTCAGCAAGAACTGGAACCTGCGCGGCTTCGCCGAGCGCACCGCCGTTAACACTCCGCTGCAGGGCACCGCAGCCGACCTCATCAAGCTGGCCATGATCCGCATCGACGCCGACCTGCGCCAGCGCAACCTGCAATCGCGCATGCTGCTCCAGGTCCACGACGAACTGGTCTTCGAAGTCCCCGAATCCGAACTCGACGCCATGAAACAACTCGTCACTCACCAGATGGAAACCGCCTTCGAACTCAAAGTGCCGTTGAAGGTTGATCTCGGCGTGGGAGCGAACTGGCGGGATTTGGAGTAGGTCGCCGTGACGGACGACCGTTACCAATGTTTTGGGCCACTCCCACATTTGTCAACTGCAAGCAAATGCGAGCGCCCCGCGCCCGCGTTGGGATCATACCTGTTCGTAAGTGACCAGCAACTCGGTCGTTTCGCGCCGGTGCCCAGCGTCGGCCGCAAGTATGCTGGATCTGACAATCCTGTGGTGCTTGCCAAAGTTTTTATATAGCTCTCGCACACTCTGATGATCAGCATTAGACAGCATGATTGAGGCACCCCGACTCGCGGCGGACTTTAGGGCAGAAGCGAGTCTCAACTGATCGGACCAAGAAAACAAGTTGGCGTTGTATTTCAAAAAGTTATTGTTATTATGCATGACTGTGTAGGGCGGGTCCGCAAAGACGAAATCGCCAGGGCCGGCGTCGCTAATCGTCTTCTCGAAGTCCGCGACACGAATCGAGGCACCTCGAAGATATTTCGCAATCTCGGCAAGATACCCCGCCGCATACTCGACCTGGTTCTTAGTACCGATCGGCACGTTGAAATCGCCCTTGAGATTGACGCGGTAGATTCCGTTAAAGCACGTTCTATTGAGGTAAAGGAATCGAACGGCTCTCTCGACTGGGTCAGAAGGGCGCTGTGTGCGGACTTTGTAGTAAAGCGTGTCGGTGTGCTCTCGCTGAAGGGCCGCCAATCGTGCCTCAATCGTTTTGCTGTCTTGTTTTAAACGCTGAAATGCGTTAATCAACTCCTCATTCGTGTCAGAAAGAACCGCCCGCTCGGCCTTGAGATGGAAAAACACAGCACCTCCACCGAGGAACGGCTCCAGGTAGCGCTGGTATTGCGCCGGGAACAGTGCGCTATATCGATTGACAAGCCATCTCTTTCCGCCAGGCCATTTTAGAAAGGACTCAGGCATCTTCTTCCACCAAAGTAGGATTCTCCTCAAGCACCGGGTTGGCCTGTGCTTCCTTTAACCGTTTCATCAGCTCATCGTAGATGAAATCGATGTACTGGAAGTCCTCCACTTTGTAGTGCCTTTCCCGCGCGGGGTGGGCCGGAATCCTCCTCAATTCGTTGACTCGCTCCATCCACTTAACATTCTTCGCAAGCCCTTTCTCGCCTGGTTCCGGTATGTTAAACGCAGCCTTGAAAAGCGGCCAATTGCGCTTATTCTCAACGATTTTCTTCATCTCCACGACTTCGAGATAAGTTTCAGGGGGCAGACGTTCATCGACCTCGTAATCCAACGACCGTTTGTAGGCTTCTGCCTTGAGCGCGTTGTCTGTAACCCCCTTATCCCAGTAGTACTTCTCCCCGTATATGGTGCGGAATACGTCAAAGATGTGATTTCGCAGCTCTGTGACTATTTCTTTCAGCTTGACGTCAGCCTCCTTTATTCGTTCCTCGGACTGCTCCTCTTCCCATTGATCCATGCCCTCCGGCTGGAAGTCGGGATATTTCGACTTAATGTTCTTGCACAAGCGGTAGTAATATTCGGGCGGCCCCCCCGATCCAAACGGAACCTGGAATGCGGCCCTAATTTGCGCGGCGTTGCTCGACTCCAAAAACTCCAACACGGGCTTGAGATACTCTTCGACGTCGATCATCATGTCTTCGACAGACATTTCTGTCGGATCAGATGCGGTGTTTGCTTCCCAATATTTGACAAGGGCACCTAGAAGCATGATGTAAGCTTGAATGGACACGTTGGTACAAAGGTGGCCGTCCCGCCCGCTCTCCCACTCATTTAGGTTAGCGGTTCGAATAAACCCAAAATACTGGTTCAACGCGGATCTTGCTCGATCCAGCGTTTCTGAGTCATCGCGACCGCAAAGTGCACCAAGGTCGTAATTAGTGTTATTGAGCTGCGCTCGGCCAAGTAGACCCGAGCGGCGCAAGGCTTCCTTCAGTGCGGGTATTGTGAGGCACGTCCTATTTGTCGAGGGCATGCCTTGCTGGGTGATTCGGTTATAAAACGGCTCGCCCAGGTCGACATTCAGATAATTGATGACGCGCGCACTGATTGCCCCGATCCGTTCGCTGGGGATCGTCGAACCCCACTTCAACTCACCCTCCAGATCATCCAAAAGATGCTTAGGCACCGATTTCTGTTCGTGATTGATTGTCACGAATAGATCCGCCTCGTCTGATTTTGGCAGCTTCTCGAAGGCGACAACGATCACGTTTTGGTCGAGATACTTGTTGTCAACCGGGGAGAAGCCGTATAGCCGGTGTTGGCCGTCTATGATCCAAGCTGACCTGTAACGATCGGGCAGATACAGCGTTCCAAATGTGACGCCGGATTCCTCGTCATGTGCAACCTTATCGAACCGCACCGGTCGATGGAAATTGATGATGAGATTGTTGGGAAAGTAGCCCCCACCTTTAATGAATTCACCAATGTCCCGCAAGCGAGAGCGACTTACCAGCCTTTGATAAGTAGGCGCTCCCTCAGGGTCATTCAACGATCGGTGATTTACGAAAGATATCTTCAGCAGGTGCCGAGGGGTCGTCACAAAGCAGTAGAAGGGCTTGCCGCCGAGTCTCCCCTTTATGGCGGGAACCTTCTTATTACTGAGCTCTGGAATCGGCTGTTCCTTCAGGAATTCCGCGAGGAACTGATACCGAGCTGCCTTCCCTAGATGATCTGCGATTTGTATGTAGTAGCGAAGCTCCCTCTCCGTGACGACCCTTATGTTTTCGCCTTGTGCGCGCTGTTTGTCCGGGCCAGACCAAACGATGTTCTCTGTTACGAACAGCCAAATGATCTTCAGCTTAACGTCGGGGCCATAGTGCTTTCGAATCGAACTGGAAATCGGCCCTTTGAGATTCGCGAACTCCTCGATGTCCTTTTGCAGCGTTCGTCGTACCAATTTTTCGGACGCCTTGCATTCTGCGACGACTACGGTCTCGTCATCCTTGCCAAACACGTCGATCTGCTTACGCAAGGGCTCGGCATTTCCCCTCTCGATAAGTGCGCTGAAGTTCCGCCCGTCGCTAACTTCGGGGTAGCCAAGTTTGACAAGCAACAACCAGAACCTGTTTTCGAGCCTTTCGTCGATATCCTTCTCACGTCTCAGCTTGGTGAGGCGTGCCAGTTTTCGGTCTGTCTCCCAGCCTTTGGACTCGTGGTCGGCCACGAACTCTGGAGCGACTGTCTTCTCATCAAAAGGCTTCCTCCGGCGTACAGCTGCTCTCCGAATGCGATACGGGTCGGTAAGTAGGGGGGCTAGGTATTCTTCGGGGTCAGTTGGAACGTCCATGGCGCCTCGTAACAACAAGATTCTACTTGATTTCATAACAATGTCGGCTCCCTCGACTTGAGTAGACTTGATAGCTGTCATACAACCAAGGCTCGGGAGGAAGGAGCCGAACATGCTGATTATAGGTTGTGATTATCACCCGAGCGT
>Ga0074046_10001726_pt1 | contig 19398 bp, 18 predicted proteins | sample BogForMeECP23OM3_FD_94441 | JGI IMG/M metagenome (GOLD analysis project Ga0074046, IMG submission 94441) | Bog forest soil microbial communities from Calvert Island, British Columbia, Canada - Bog Forest MetaG ECP23OM3 | ecosystem: Environmental > Terrestrial > Soil > Wetlands ... | reverse complement strand
GTGCCGTGTTCGCAGCCTGCACAGTAATGCGTCGGTGTTTCGGTTAACGACTTCAGTTTTCCAACTTTAACTCTAAGCGCGAGTTGACTCATACTGCGACCACCTCCAACCTCCTTAGCTTGCCCTCTATTTCTGCTTCAGTCGGTACGAGGCCCCCCCATTTACCGAGGAAATCGACTGTAACACCACTGCCAACTGCGAGCTTCACATCGTCGATCATTTGGCCTGTGTTTAACTCGACGACTAGGAACCGTTTGCCTCCTGAGGCAAGTTTCTTGAGTTGTGCTTTTGGAAACGGCCACAGAGTTATCGGCCGGAAGAGCCCGACCCTTATCCCTTTGGAGCGTAGCTTGTTAACAACGCCTTTCGCTATTCGGGAGACGATCCCGAAGGCAACTATGATTGTCTCGGCGTCTTCGGTTCGGTATTCTTCGAACCTGACTTCATTTGCTTCGGCGTTCCCGTATTTCTCGAAGATTCTTCCAATGTGTTTGAAGTGCTTCTGCTGGTCGAGTTCAAGCGAATTGATAATGTGGGGCGCTCTATCCTTTGCGCCCGTGGTTGCCCATGATGACACATCGTACTGCTCAGGAGTGAATTCCGGGAATTCTACGTCTTCCTTAAGCTGTCCCGTAAATGCATCGCTGAGGATTAGGACTGGGTTTCTGTACTTGAACGCTAGATCGAACCCAATTCGCGGCAAGAGGGCCATCTCTTGGACGGTGGCGGGTGCAAGAACAAGCAGATGGTAGGTCCCGTGGCCACCACCCTTTGTTGCCTGAAAATAGTCACTCTGTTCCGGGCCAAGGTTCCCTAACCCCGGTCCCGATCTGCATATGTCAGCTATTAAGAAGGGAAGTTCCATTCCAGCTGCATAAGAGAGACCTTCCTGTTTCAAACTGAAGCCTGGACTCGATGTCGCGGTCATCGCTCGGGCACCGCCTGAAGCGGCACCGATTACCATGTTGATTGCTTCTAGTTCGCTTGCGGCCTGGAGGAAGATTTTGTATTCCGGATACTTGTTGCCACCAAATTCCTTCGCCAATGTTTCCGGGATTTCGCTTGAGGGTGTGATTGGGTACGCGAAGTAGGCGTTGAGCCCTGCTTCCAATGCGCCGTATGCGAGAGCTTCGTTTCCCTTCAGGTAAACTCGCTTCTTGGCCATCTAAGCTTTCACCTGGATTTCACTGATGGCGAAATCGGGGCAGACCCAGTAGCAGATTGCGCAACCGGTGCACTCTCCCTTTGTTCCCCGATAAGAGAACTCGGCTGGGTGGAAGCCAGCGTGGTTCAGTTTAGTTGAAAGTTTCAAGTTACCTTGTGGACACGTGACGATACAGAGCTCGCATGCTTTGCATCGCTCTTCAAGAATCTTAACGTCGGCTCTAGGTTGAAGAATAGTTGTTACCTGACTCAAACTTCCAAAACCTCCTTCTTCGCAACAAAACTTTCTAAAAGGTAACGTAGCATGGCGTAATGCTGTTCCTCATCTAACGCCAACATTGTCAACAGTGTCTTCAAGTGCGGATCCCGGACCTGAGATGAAGCGGACGTGAACAACCGCAGAGCCTTCTCCTCCATATCCATAAGCCCAAGAATATCCTTCTGAGTTTCACCGATCGGGGCTAGCGCCTCCCATTTGTCGCTGGCCAAGTAGCTGAGGGCGCATCGGATGACATCCGCGTGCTGCATCGAGTCCCGCATCAATTTGGCGTAGAGAAGCTTTGCTACGCTGTGTTTGGTTTCTCTCACCTTTCGGGGGTAGACTTCGGTCTCGTGTTCCTCATGATCGAGTTGGCCCTTCAGCATGTCCGCGAGTTTTTGGTTCAGCATAATCCTGTCGCGAGTGAAGGGCTAGTAATTACCCTTAGAAGTTCTGTTGGTACTCTATATATTATATTGACACGTCCGTTGAACTAGTTCATTACGGATCATGGGGTTCCGGGAGGAGGTACGCGAACCGAAACACATCTCCATTTCTGAACCACGGTATTCGCTAGAGTGTCACGAAAAATCCAAACCGCCTTTTACATAGCCAAGATATCCAACTGACCACTCATGGATACTAGAAGCTCGATATCGATGAGCGAGAACATACTTCGTCATTAGGTCGGCCTAGATGAATGTGCGACGTTTGAGATCAGCGGAATGTCCATGGGGCTTGTCTGCGTTTGTAGTTCGGAAGGGATACTGAACTATTGTGAAGTCGGTGCTCGGGGGTCTTTTATCAGTAGAGCCACGAGTAATGTTAGTGCGGCAGGTATCATAGCGTTCAACGCAACAGCTCTTCCGATCCCCATGACGAAAAGTGATGCGGTGATTATGGGTGAAATGACGGTGGCTACTGACTGGGACGTCGTCGTGAGACCGAGGGCGGTCCCGGTTCTGCCCTTGCATGTATCTACCATTAGCGCTTGCATAACTGGGAAGATCGCGCTGCTGAAGAAGCCCATGATGATGGCAAGTAACAGATCAAGGGTCAGGTTTGAGGTTGCGAAAAAGAGCGCATATGACAATATCACAACCAGGGAAATTGAAGCCAACAATCTGTTCCTCCTCCAAAGGTCCGACGCTCCACCTAAGACAAGTTTACCGATCCCCCCTGAAATGAAAACTACTGCAGCGAATAGGGCTGAGGACAATATCCCAAAATGCATCACTTCAAAGAAATAGTAGGGCAAAAACACGACTTGCCAAACGGAAGCCCAGGTTGCCAAAAGCGCAAAGGCCATTATGAGAATTACACTCCTTTGTCTGAGAAGCTTCAAAGCGTCTCTGCCCAGTCTTATCCGTGCTGCATCATTGCCCGACGAGGCGAATTTGTTTTTCAGCCCGGCTACGCCAGCTATTACGAAGAGACCTAGCGACGGTGCAGCGAAGAAGGCAGTTCGCCAGTTTTCTGAGAGGGCGTAGGCGAGGCCTCCTAATGAGAGACCTGCTACGCTTCCCGCATCGAAACCAACATAGAATATGCCTAACGCCAGTCCCTTGCGTTCCTTGAAATATGATGCCACCGCAGCCATAGCGACGGGCCAGAAGATTCCTTCACCGAAGCCGCTGATGAGGCGAAAGACAAATGCTTCGAAGAAACTCGATGCCAGCCCTATCAGCCATGTGAATAGCGTGAATACCACCAGACCGACGATTAAGACGGACTTTCTTCCATACCTGTCCGACAGGTGACCTGCAAGGAAAACGAAACACAGAACGCCAATATATTGGGCCGAACCGAGGAGACCAATTCCGTAGTTCGTCAACTTAAGATCCGAAGCCATCAGCGCTAGCACAGACGCGAGGACAGTTCGGTCAGCCGCGTAAACAGCGTAACCGACAGTCATGACCAGTAGGAATAGAATTGAGGACCAGCCGTAGTTGAGCCACTTGGCTCGCAAGCCGAAGATTCGAGACAAAATCTTACTCAATGCCTAGTGTGGAACGGGTACCGCATTTGCCATAGCCATATCGGATAGAGTGTACTTTCTGAGGTTTGCAACCTGGGTTGGCGTTAGAATCGTACAAGCAAAACCCCAATGAAATGAGACCCAGTCTTCCTTCTTCGCCCCAACAACGAAGCTCTTCCCTTCAACCTGCGCGAGAACTTTAGTTGACGTTGGCTTTCCCAAATTCAATCTGCCCCCCACACGTTGCACTGGCTCGTACTCAACGACCAGATGCCCGCTCTCATCTACCTCAAGAACTCTCCCCCAAGAGATACGGCACTTGTCCATCAAGCTCCCTACCGTTTCGTCTGAACCTGCACCGCTGGCGAGGGCTTCGGGCGCAGTTCCCATGGTGGAGAACGAGTTGAACACGTGGAGGGCATGGTGGGGGAATGGTGCGAAGGTTTTGGTTTCAAAGAATTTCTTGATGTGTTCTTTGGGAAATTTCGACTTGAATCTAGCAGTGAGATGGTCATAGAAGTCTCCGGGCGAAATCTTCTGAAGGGAATCGTTGCCAATCCAATATGCTTCCGCCGCTCGGTAATCTAGGGGATCCTGTGCTCCGAGTGATTCGGCTATGAATCGGATGTATGGATATGCAGCTTTGAAGCCCCTGAGGGCTTCGACCAGTTGCTCGTTGCGCGTGTTGCTCAGGCAAGAATCGAATAAGATGTCATTTTCGTCTGGGCCGCAGTAACCTAAACGGTTAGGCATGAAGCTGTGGCGCGCTGCAAGAATTGCGCCATCCATCGCCTTGGATCTCGCCTGCAAACCCGCTATGATTCCTCCGAGTCAATTTCCCGAATCATCTTCCACAACTCCAAGGCTTCCAATGCCTCTTTCTTGGAGAGCAATTTGACGGCGAAACCACTTTGCACGAGGACGTAGCTGCCTAGGTTCGGCTTTACAAGAGAGATGTTGACATTGTCCCTGATTCCGTCTTGGCCATAGTCCACTGATGCAAGTTCCCCAGTTATTGCTACAACCTTTCCAGGGAAAGTGAGGCACAAGGCCAACCGCTAGTGGAAAAATCTTGTAGGCGACCTATATGTCTGTAATGCCAATTCCCAAAGGTGAATCCAGCACACTTTGCCACAAGGCTTCTGATTTTGAGAATTCAACAAGCACTTTCTTAACCCGAAGCTCTCAGAGGATTGGGAGTTGGAATTGGCTTGCCGACACAAGTCGAAGTCGTGACTTCCGCAGAAGGTGAGGTTTTCGACGTAGAACTCGAGGTCAACATACTCAGAGAAAATGAACGATTAGCGAAAGAGAACAGGAGCAGATTGGAAGGGAAGGGGGTTCATGCGATAGATGTTATGGGTTCCGTTGGCTCAGGTAAGACTTCGCTGATTAAGTCGATGATTTCGCAACTCAAGAAAGACCTCCGAATTGCCGTCATCGAGGGAGACGTCACAACCACGATTGACTCGGAAATTATCTCCTCAGAGGGTGTACCTACAGTGCAGGTTAACACGGGCAAAGAATGCCACCTCGATGCGAACCTCATTCGAAAGGCGTTGGATAGAATCCCCCTCGATAGGCTTGACTTGATTTTCATTGAGAATGTTGGAAACCTGATTTGTCCGGCTGAGTTTCCATTGGGATCGGACAGGCGGCTAGTGGTCATTAGCGTAACTGAGGGACCCTACATGGTCCTTAAACACCCGATGATGTTCCGGGACGCGGCCGTGGTTGCGATCAACAAAATCGATGTTGCGGCAGCCATGGGGGTCGACCCAGACAAACTCAGCGCCGACGTCGCCCGCATCAACCCTAGGGCAGCTACAGTTCACACAAGCTGCAGGAACGGGACCGGCATTGCTGAGGTAATTGAGAAACTTGGGCTGAAGAAGAGATAGCAGGTCCTTCACGTGCATGAGCTTGCGGTCGCAACTTCGCTGACTGAGGCGCTCCTCGAACTGGTCAAAGAACACTCTTCAAGTAAGGTATTGGAGGTTCACCTGAAGATCGGGAAGCTCAGAGTTCTATCGATCGACCAATTGAAGTTCTCCTACGAGATACTGTCCAAGGGCACGGCATTAGAAGGATCGATTCTGCAGGTTGAAGAGACGCCGGGATATGCGAGATGCACAAACTGTAACTACACTGAAAAACTCGAAATTGACGACCTTTCGTTCCATTTTAGCCTCCCACAAATAACCTGCCCCCGATGTGGGGTGAATCTTATCCTCGAAGGGGGGGATGAATGCCTCATAACGAGAGTTCGCATGATAGCTCCATCAGCCACGCCTGTCGTCTCGATGAATGGGCATGACTAGTCGACAAAGTACTCGACTATTCTGATAGTTCTCTATATAGAATCACGGCGAAATATATAACAACGCAGGAGGACGACCCATCACGCGATTGACGCGCCAGAAATAGCTACAATGAAGAAAGTTTGAGTGAAGGATTTTGGAAATCAGGAAGGTTCAACGAGTCGGCCACTCCACCCTAACAGTTTCACTGCCCCGTGATTGGGTAAGACAAGTTGGGCTTAGACGAGGCGGCGTAGTTACACTTCGACTCTCCGAATTCGGAGAACTAGTCGTCACTCCAGGCAGCGAGATGGAGTCCGACGAAATGACCGTTTGCAAGATCAATGCCGACGCTTGCAAAGACAGCGAACTTCTCGCCAGAATGATTACAGGCAACTACATCCTGGGACGTGATACGACAATCGTTTTCTCAACCACAGATCTAACTCTTGAGCAACTCAACGCAATCCGCAACTCAACAAGGCGACTAAGCGGATTAGGCATCGTCGAACAGACTCCTAAGGAGACAGTGATCCAATGCTTCCTCGATCCATCAAAGTTTCCTATCACCGGCCTCCTCTCACGACTTCACAAGGTTGCAGTTTCAATGTTGGACACAGCACTCCAAGCGTTAATGGAACGCAAGTTCTCCCTCGCGTTAGAAGTCTTAGAACTTGAAAACGAGGCCGACCGACTGTACTGGTTGATACTACGCCAGATCTTTCGTGCAATCTCTAGGATACCATTGTCAAGACATGTTGGCATCGAGTCTGCCACCCATGCCGTCGGTTACAGAGCTGTGTCGAAATATTTGGAGGAGACTGCCGATTGCAGCGAGTCAATTGCCAACCACATAATAACTATGGCTGAAGAGAGATACGCCGAATATTCGTCAATCATTGACGAAGTGTGTAAGTTCGGAGTCGAAACACTCGCGACTTCCAATGATGCAATGAATTCCTTCAGCCTGTTGGATGTAGAGCTCGCAAATCGCACCATCGAACGCTCCGAGAAAATTGAAGAGGCACAGAAGAAACTTACTGACCTCGTTATCTCATCCGTACAGGACCGGAAACTCTGCCTAGTGCTCAGAGGAATAGTTTGGGACCTCACTCAAATCTCCCGCCTATCACAGATGGTTTCCGAAGTAGCTTTGAACCGATATCTTGAAAGCAACACTGAAGTCTCTCAATTCTGGAAGGAGCGCAAGAGCGGGGGAGACATTCAATATCTGAAGAAGATAGCAACCTAAACTCGTTTTTTGACCCAAAATCATTAGCTATCATCGGCGCCTCAGCAACCCCGAGCAGAATAGGGTATGCAATTTCCGAGAACATGGTCACTAACCGAAGCAGGGGGATTTTCAAGGGTCATGTCCATCTAGTCAATCCAAAGCATCAAGAGATCCTAGGCGAGAAATGCTACGCCTCGATTTCTGCGATCCCAGAGCAGGTTGAAACCGTAGTAGTTGCCATTCCCGCTCCAGGTATACCCGCAGTAATTGAGGAAGCAGGACAATGCGGCGCTAAAGCAGCCATCGTAATATCCTCCGGATTCGCCGAAGTTGGATACAGAAACCTAGAAGAGGAACTAGTGAAGGCGGCACGGAAATATGACTTGCGAGTGATAGGTCCGAACTGCCTCGGAATATATGACGCATATACTGGAATGGATACGCTATTCCTCCCTGAACACAAGTTCCTCTCCGACGGCCGCGAGGTCGTTGCCACCCCGCGCCCAAGACGAGGTTCGGTCTCTTTTCTTACCCAAAGCGGAGCCTTCGGAGCGGCTGCTCTAGATTACATGGCAGGACATGGAATGGGCATTAGAGGGTTTGTGAGTTACGGAAACAGATGTGACGTAACCGAAGACGAACTTCTCGGTTACTTCGAGAATGACGCTCAAACGAAAGCAATTCTAATGTATGTTGAAGGGCTCGCGAGGCCAAGAGATTTTCTCTTCCGAGCTGAGGAGACCTCGAAGAGAAAACCGATCGTGGCCCTGAAAGCAGGAAGAACCGAGGCGGGCACGAGAGCTACGGCGTCTCACACCGCAGCACTCGCCGGAATGGACCAGATTTACGACGGCGCATTCAAGCAAGCCGGAATTATCCGAGTACGAAATGTTGAGGAACTTTTCGACTTCGGCCGCGCATTAGCTCTACAACCACCAACCTACACGAAAAATGTGGCAGTCATAACGAACGCAGGTGGACCCGGGATAATCGCGACCGATGCCCTAGAAGAGTCGGGACTTCTCGTACAAAAGTTCCCCGACCGCATTATAGCAAAATTCTCCGAGTACAAGGCCAAGAAGCTACTCCTCCCAGTTCAATCAGGTTTCAACCCAATAGATCTCTCAGCAGAAGCCACGAGCGATATGTTCGCCTTAGTAGTATCAACCATTCTGGAAGACCCGGAAATTGGAGGACTAGTGGTAATAAGCCTACACCACGCACCAACTATACTCGACGACGTGCCCGAGAAGATCGCGAAGATCGTCCCGAAATATGGAAAACCTGTAATGGTGTGCGATATGGGGGCGACGGAGATGGCGCAAACGATGAGAATGTCTTTTGAGAAGCACGGCCTTCCGGCATACTCGGTACCGGAAAGAGCTGCACGCGCACTTTGGGCTCTGAGCTACTATGGAACTTATTTGTTAGAGCATGGTGTCGTAGGGAAACGAGAAGAAATCACCGCTTAGGAAGATTCACGCTTGTCCGTTGCCGCGTTACCGAAATATGTCGACGAGTTAAAAATACGATCAATCGACAATCTCGTTACGCCTCTCGTTGAGTCTCCCCCAGATGTCACACTCTCCAAAATCTTAGGTTTGTTGCAGGATCGAGGAGCCTACGAAGTCTTCTTCCCCGAAGGGACCAGATGCGGAATGATTTCAGAGAGAGAAGTCTTGAAGGCATCAAGTATCGAGGCGATGAAGCCTTCGGCGCTAGTTACGTACGTACCTGTTCTCAAGAAAGAGGCGCTGGTTGGGGAAGCTGCTAGATTGATGGCGGACTATAGAGTTAGAGCGACCCCGATCTCGGATGGTCGGAAGATCATTGGTCAGGTAAACTGCACGACCCTTCTGCGTGAACTAAGAGGAAGAATTGGCGGGGACCTCAAGATTACCTCGTTAGCAACGGAAAACCCCATCACGATCGAAGAGGCGGATTCAGTCACGAAGGCGAGGGATCTTCTGGTTAGAAAACGCATCGATCACTTACCCGTGATCAAGGAGAGACGGGTCGTAGGATTGCTTACCTCATCCCACATCGTTTCCCGATTGAAACCGCCTGAACGTGTGGGTAGTAAGTCCATTAGACCCGACACAAAGAGCAGTTTAGATTTTCGTTCTGGAGATGCCATGGATCCTACTCCACTAACCTGCCCACCTGATACTCCCGCGGAGCAAGCCCTCGAATCCATCTTGAAGACCGGCAAGACGTGCACTTTGGTTACTCAATGGGAAGAACTTCAAGCAATATCTACTCAACGCGACTTCATGACCCTCCTGGCCGAAGTCGAAGCCGCCCCCGAGTTCCCGGTATTCATCGTCGGCCTGCCCGAAGACCCATTCGAGGCCGAAGCTACTAAAGCGAAGTTCAAACGGGTCGTCAATCAACTATACCGGGTCTTTCCCGATATTCTCGAAGCAAGGTCTGTCATAAAATCGAAATTCAAAGCCGGAAGAGATAGAGGCCGTTATGAGGTTACGGTTCAAATCCGAACCCCAGTAGATTCTTTCAGTTACTCTGATGAAGGCTGGGAACTCGCCGCGCTATACGACCTTATAACGGACAGGCTTAAACGGCTGATGACCCACAAGCAGAAACCGCGGCGAACGCGTCAGAGGGAAAGCACAGAAACCTGATCAGGAATCCCAAAGACCCTGGAGACACAATTACTTGCTATTACCCACTAGGATGAGACGCGTCGAGATAATTGTACCGAAGAGAAATTTCGAAGACGCGATGCTCTACCTCCGAGAGCAGAACACAATTGAGCTGCTTGACGTCAAGGAGATGATCAAAGGGTATGGCGGAGGCGTTACGCCAACTCCTCTTTCTGATCGGTTATACCGCCTGACGACTCTGGAATCGAAGATTAATTCCGTGATCACAGCCCTCGGAATCGGTGGAGCTCGCGCAAAACCAGTCTCGGTCGAACGGAGTGTCTCCGATGAGCACTTTGCCGAGGTTGAAAAGAAAGTATCGGATTTAGAACAGCAGGTCACAACTCTCACGAATGAAGCGCAATCCCTCGAAGCACTCCTCACGTACGCGGAACGTCAAGTCAAGCTTAGCGTTGAAGAGATAGCGAAGATTGACGACGTAAACTCTCCCGAAGGCCGACATAAGCTGGAAGAGATCGTGGCCAGCATCTTCCAGACGCTGAAACCGACAGAACTCAAAGTGACTGACGTTGCCGAAGCCAAAGCGATGGAAGACGCGGTTGTCAAAGATGTTTCAGACAACATCGCCAAGATTATGGAATCGAAACGGGACACCGCCGCCATCGCCCAGACGATCACCAGCACATTAGGCCTGAAGCTCAAATCAATTTCACGGAAAAAACGCCTCGAATACGATGCGACAAGTAGAATCGAAGCTGCACGAACACGACTGAAGGAACTGAAAGCGAAGCTTGCTCAGATCAGCCAAGAGGATGGAGAATACCTGCTCGTACAGAGGGAAGTGATTGGCGCGGAAAGAGCGCTCGAACAGGCGAAAGGCTACTGTGGAAAGACGGAATCGACATCCATGATTGAAGGATGGATACCATCCTCAAAGGTAAACAGGATTAGGAATGATCTCAAGTCGATATGTGCGGACGAAGTAATCGTCAAGGACTGGGCCGCCAAGAATGCACCCACACAACTCCAAAACCCGAAGGGGCCCATCCTAGCCACATTTGAGAAACTAACAGTCGGCTTCGGAGTACCAAAAAGCGAAGAGATCGACCCTACCGTTCTATGGCTCATAACCTACCCACTCTTCTTCGGTCTCATGTTCGGTGATGTTGGCAATGGAATCGTCGTAATAATCGCGTCAAGCATCATTTACTTCTACAAGAGAAGAGGACTAAAAATTCCTGACAACGCGTACGGGGGGCTCGGAGGCGTTTTCAGCATGGTAATCCAAGGTTCGCCCTTGTTGATTTTGAGCGGCTGCGCGTCCTTACTTGTTGGATTTATGTATGGAACAATATTCGGAAATGTAGAATGGTTTAGGATGGTTACCGGTCTCCCAGGCCCTCTGTGGTTCGAACCATTTAGCAACATACGACTAATGCTGAGATTATCCATAACGATCGGCGTAATCCACATAATGTCCGGTATGATACTGAAAATAGTCGACGACCTATACGTCCGTGGATACCGCGAACTTGTTTCCGGCCCCTTAGTTTGGCTGTGGTTCTACGGAGCGTTCGGTATCACTTTGTTACAATACGGGTTGCGGTTCCCCAACTACCTCTTCAACCCGAACAATGGCATGGACATATTCTTGCGAATGGGAGTCCCACTCATAGCGATGCTGGCGGTAAAGGTCTGGGCTGAAGGGCCAATGGGTTTGATGGAGGCTTTTGAAGCGTTACTCGCATCCCTTTCTCACACAATCTCCTATGTTCGAATACTCGCAATGAAACTTATCGAGGACGTATTCTTCCACCTATTCCTTGGAGTACTAGTCTTCTTCATGGCTTGGGGAAGCCTAGTCGGCGACGCTCTCGGATGGGTACTGTTCGCGGCTCTAACAACAATCCTAATCATGATACTAGAGACCGCCTTCGTGTTCATGCAGACTCTTCGACTTCACTGGGTAGAGTGGTTCCTCAAATTCTACGAAGGAAGCGGCATCGCATTCAAACCCTACGGAATCATCAGAACATACACCCGAGTACAGACCGACCTCCCTTCGTAACCCGCTGAACTACCAGCAGGCTAGGGCGATGCTTGCTAGGAAATCTGCACAGGTTATGCAGCCCCCTTGAAACCACCCGATTGGCGCCTCCGGACGTTTGCAGGATGACGAAGACATAGGCCTGGGGCCGGCATCCGTTTACTTCGGACAAAACCAGGTGTCATACACGTGTCTGACACTCGTTTTGGGGCGTAGAGAAAACGAGGGTGTCAGACACAGTGACAGACAGCCTAATTTGCACTTGAACCTCGAACCGATGCGGCTCCTGTTTATATGGCCGTGTCGCTGGCGTACCAGACACAGCAATAAGGTGAACCTTCCACGAGTGCATCAAGCGCAGTTCAAGTCCAAGCGATAAGCGACATTGTCGCGGAGCTACAGGAATATGGACTGACCCGAAATGAGGCCCGAGTACTCGTTTTCTTGGCGAAAACCGGCCCATCAAAGGCCAGCGAGGTCGCACGCGCTGTCCTGATCAATCGAACGGAGACCTATCGAACCATCAGGAATCTTCAGAGGCGTGGGCTTGTGGAGGCAACGCTTGAGAGGCCTATACGATTGCAATCTGTTCCCTTTGAGAGATGTTTGAGCATTCTCATTGAGGAACGAAAGGCACGCCTGAGAATTCTCGAACAACGAGGGGAAGCTCTACGTCGCCAATTTGACGTTGTTCGCGTGGAACCTGTAACGCACGAAGTGGAGCGGTTTCAGGTGGTTGAGGGTAGGCTCAGGATTGAACAGAGACTGCAGGGTATGTGTTCGCAGGCTCAGAAATCAGTCATGACCGTTCTCTCTCCCTCAGAGATTATGAGAGCCGATACTGCCGGCCTGTTTGACATGCTAAGCCACGCCGTGTCAGGTGGTTTACGCGTTAGAGTGATTACTTCAATCGTGCAACCGAACCTGGAAATAGTCGAGAAACTAGGACATCACGTTGAGATCCGACACCTGGACTTGAAAGCCAAGCCGATTCCGAGAGTTTCAATTATTGATGACAGCGAGGCTCTGTTTGAGATAAGCACTGCTGATGACTCACCCAGAATGGAAGAGGAGGTCGCGCTGTGGATCAACAGCCGGGCGTTCGTGCGGAACCTTCAAGCTTACTTTGACGAGATGTGGACTTCTGCGACGCCCTCTGAAGCTCGCGTTGAAGCATTGCGAAAGGGCATTCCTCCAGATGAACTCAAAATCTTCAAAGGACGAAATGAGGTTAGCGGTAAGCTCAATCAAATGATCGACTCGGCTGATAAGAGCGTTGAAATCTGGACGACAATGAGAGGAATACAGGCTCTCGCAGACTTCCATTTTGGGCAGTTGAAGGAGGCAAAGGGGCGCGGGGCAAAGATTCGCATCATAGCGCCGATCACAAGCGAGAACACCGAAGGGGCTAGAAAACTCGTCCCAGTCTCCGAGTTACGTTATTCAGAGGCACTTGGGCCGACAGGAATGGCTATCGTAAACCAACGAGAGTTAATGCTCTACGAAAGGCTACCAGACGACAACAGCCCAGACGTGGGAGCCGATGTTGGGTTTTGGACTAACAGCAACCGGTTCACAGAAACTATGAGTCGAGCGTACGACGGTATGTGGAAAGGTGTGTTTACAATCTACACGCCAAAGCGGCGTGGAACTCAGAATAGATAGACCAGGAATAGTCGTCTACCAGTTTCTATGGGGCTTTGTTTGCCGCGCCCAAGGTTCGGCCTCCAACTTCCACAGGACATCCCCAATCTGGACCGTCTCATCGAGGTGGCCAGAGAATGCGAAGACCTTGGGTATGATAGCGTTTGGGCGTATGATCACCTTTCGCCTTACTGGCTCCGCTCAGGCAGAGCGATGGAATGCTGGACCCTGCTTTCCGCACTCGCGGCACGAACATCGAGGATTAGAGTCGGAAGCCTCGTAACGAATGTAAACTTACGCAACCCAGCATTACTCGCTAAGATGACGAGCACAGTCGACTGCATTAGTGGGGGGAGGCTGATTGTTGGATTAGGTACCGGTGATAGAAAGAGTGCGCATGAAATGCAAACACACGGTTACCACTTTCCCTCCCTTGAACAGAGAATAAGTCGATTGAGGGATACGATTCTTATCTTGAGAAGCATGTGGACTGGTGGAAATGTCTCGGTAGCTGGCAAAACATCCCAGGTATTGAATGCGTTGAGCTTGCCAAAGCCGAAACAAAAACCTGGACCACCGATTTGGATTGGCGGCAGACACAATATGATTTTAGACCTAGTCGCCGAACTGGCTGATGGATGGAACTATTGGGGCATGGATAGGCGGCAGTTGGGCGAACGCGAGAAGTATCTGTTTGAAAAATGTGCTGAGTTTGGTCGCCCTCACACGGGTTTGATCAAGTCGTGGGCGGGAAAGGTCGACCGAACAGGACAGTCTTCCAGCAACCTCACGATGGTTGAAGATATGAGGAGAGAGTTGTTGTCAAAGACAAGCGAACACACTGACTATTTGATTGCTTCGTTTGGGCGCGAAGCCGACCGCAAGGCTTACGAAGCATTCGCGGAGGCTGTAACGTCACTCCCCTAGTGGGTAGCCCATTATGAAGGCCTCGAGACAGCGGACGACAAGAACCAGACAGATCACGCTGGCAGCTGTCTTCGCAATCGTTTACTTCATTCTGAGAAGCGTGCCCACGTTTTCGATGATTGGAGTGTCTGGGCAGTTTACGGCGGGAGACTTTCTGTTGACAACAATTGCGTTAACGGCTGGGCTTTGGAGCGGCACGGTCGCGGTTCTGGTCGGGACCACGATCGCTTACGCTGTGAGACCTACGATTTTCTTAGGGTTAGACTTCCTTCCTGGAGTGGCGAACGTCTGCGTAGCCGCACTTATAATATCTGGGAGGCGCAGGCTTGCTCAGACTAGCTACATTCTGCTCTTAGTCGCGTTTCTAGTAAGCCCGTACAGCTTGCTCTATGGATATGATCACATACCCTACGTATGGCTTCATTTGGTAGCTCTTGCGGTCCTATTATCTCCAGTAACCTCTCGGATCCCTAACTGGTTGAACAAGGGCGGATATTTCGGAGTTGCAGCCATAGCAACCTTAGCTTTTGTCGGCACCATGGCGCAACACCTCGTCGGGGGAATATTGTTTGAATTCGTGTTGGGATTCGTAGGTGGAGTTCCCCTCACAAAGTTCGCGAATATCTGGCAGGTACTATTCTTCCTTTATCCGGAAGAAAGGTTGATCATACTGACTATCTCGACGATTCTAGCCGTAGCCATATTCAACGCCTATCAACGATTAGTACCCCACTCCCAGGTTAGGACGTGAAAGTAGCAGGTTATTCGAACTTAGGCTTGATCGAGGTAAGATTTGAACGACCCCCACCTGTTCCGCCGGCCCGTTCCTCTAACAATATTAAAGTGCGAAAACCTATCCTTTTGCTCGATGTAAGATAGACCAGAAGGAACGGACCATAGCAAAACGCCCGATGAAACTCTTCGAACGATTGCTAGATACTGATGTGAAGGCAGACCTTCTCACGCTCTTCCATAACAATGCCAACCTGTCTGAGACGCCGGAAGGATTGGCGAAGAAGGTTGGGCGGAACCCAGTTGAGGTTCAACGTGAACTCGAAGACTTAGTAGAACTTGGAATTCTGAAGAAAGTTGAGGTTTACTCGTTTGGAATGGACCGAGATAAGGAAATACAAGATGCAATTTCAAAGCAACTAGCTCTAGGAGAAATCATTGGACCCGGGGGAGCAATTGACCGCACCGGCACTAATGCAAGACAGGTTCCTAAGATCAATTCAGGGATCGAGATCGTAGACAAGATGCTTCCCGATGGATTACCTTCTACCTGTACCATCGTCTTACTCAGCGATCCGGGGTCTGGAGTAGAGAACCTCTTGGCGCACATGGTCGGTCGCCAAATCGAATCCGGCAAAACAGTGCTATACATTACCCTGGATAACTTTCCACCTAATATTCGCCAGGGCGTTCACGCGCACGTTACTCAGGGAACTACTGACTGGTCGTCTCTTGTGTTTGTCGATTGCTACTCGAAGACGGTCGGCGTCGAGAGTGAAGAGCCGCACGCGGTGGATCCGGAAAACCTGTCAGCGATTAGCATCGCAGTATCGGACGTGATGGGTCGCAGTGGGGTGTCACTGATCGTAGTTGATTCATTCAACACGTTGATACGCAAAAGAGGAGGCCATTCAGCGATTGAATTCTTGCGCGTCCTGGTAGCCAGAACACGGCAGGCGAAATGTCTTTGCATAGTTACCATGAATAGGAAGGCCTTTCATCCGGCCATCGTCGCTTCGGCACAGGACATTGTGGATGGTGTTATCGAGCTTAAACTGGATGAGGAAGATCAAGGGATCGCACTTTCGCTTCGGATTCTTAAGATGGTTGGGGCGAAACATTCCACCGCTTGGGAACGGTATACGATTTCCGATGACGGTGAATTGGTTTCAGCGAACACCGATCGACCTTAGATGAGCCTTAGCTCATCTCTTTCAATTTCGCCGGTAGGTACTTGTCGACTATGTAGGCTAGGCCGTAACGGCTGAAAGCCTCCTGCTCTGCTTTACGTTTGTTCTTCAGGAACGACGCGATCTCCTTCTTCCACAGCTTCCCATCGTATCGCGGGTCCTTGTCAAGCTCGTAGAGGCGTTTTATGTCAAGATCGGTTAATGGGTCGCTTGGGAGTTTGTAATCGACGATATCCGAGGCCCAAACCCCACACCATTTCGCGTCCGGTGTGTTTAGGTCTCGAAGGTGGGCTGCGTTCGCGGAGCCCGAGATTATAACGTTAGCGATGTGCATTCCCCAGGGATCTGCGTCGCAGAATATGTAGCATGGAAGCTTCAGTTCTCTGCTCATTCGTCTTATGAGAGATCGAGTAGCACGCGGAGCTTGGCCCGCCGTGTGAATTAATATTGCCTTGTACTTCTCGTGGACCCGCTCTTCTATGAAACGAGTGAACAGACCGCCTTTCTCGATGGCAATTATCTTGTCGGCATTACAATCAGCAAATTCTGCATTTGTAAGCGCCGGACCGATCATCATTCCGTCGGGATGAGATGCAAGGTTGAGTTGCTTTCCCTCGTAACCTCGCACGGTATACTGAATTGTTAGGTCGCCGAATATTGCGCTCCGTTCTTCGGGAAAGACGTTGAAATCCTCCCTAGAGTGACCGATCACTGTTTCCAGATCAGTGATAATGTCATCGCTTTCAGCCTGATCTGCGAAGCTCATTTCATATGCCTGTGCCGAATAGAAGACGTCTCGAAGGGTTGAGGTCTTTCCTTCGCTGGTGAGTTGGTCAACAAACGACCCAGTCCATACAAGTTGGGTTAATGGCCGGACGTGCCTGATGTTGCGCGCACTTCGCCTAACGTAGTGATCGCCAAGAATGTACTGCCGAGTCTGCAGATCATAGTGAATATTGTTGATAGATCGGCTAGGCATGCGAACTGAAGGCCATTGTTTCTGAGACAGCTGCGCGTAGACTTGTTCACCCAAGTCCTTTAGCGTATTCAGGACGACGCGCTTCTTCTCTTCGATTCGGCTAGGCGTCTTCGATATCTTCTTCGCTTTCTTCGCTTTCATATCTTAGCACACTCTTCAGCAAGGGGGATACGTCGGGCTGCTTACTTTTTCCAGCAAGCTTCGTGGAGAATAAAGCAATCTTTGGAAGGTACTTTTGGAATACGTCAAGCCTATGCTTGTCGTGAGCGATATGGATCTTCTTCGATAGGAATAATGACAGCCGGCGTGCGACCTCCCTTAACGCGTTTAGTATTTCGCGTTCGACATCAGGCCTGTCCGCGATGAATTCCTTCCCGACGGTCTTGTACGGGACTTTGGTGGAACAGATGTGAACGAAAACTGCGATCGGCATATCCGACGTGACCTTGTAATGCCTCCAATCGACTTGTGTATTGACTACCTTCCAGGACACGTCGCTCGCTTCATCAAAGAGCAAGGGAATCTTGTTGGCGAACCTGAACAGTTTGATGCCGCCGCCGGCCTCAATCTGTCCACCATACGCTATCCCAACTTCAACTATGAATGGGAAGCCCGCGTAAGCTGAGGGTTTTCGTTGGTAGACGGCGATGAATTCCGGGGAAAGTTCCTTCTTTATCCCAGCTTCCAACAATTCCTCGCCCAGCGGAGAGAGGCAGCTGGCGTCAGGAGCCAAGAACTTGTAGTTCTTCATCCCGTTCACGAGGGTGACGATTTCCTCGGGGGTCAGTTTCTTAGGATTTTTCCTCGTTGGGAGGTTCACCTGTTGGAGGAACGATGTGGCGATTGTTCTCCCGACGCGGTGGAAGTGGGTCCGCATGAAACCCACGAGCGTTCGTTCATTCGTTAGCTCGATTAGGCGCTTCAGGGTTTCGACGTCGACTCCGTGGGGGTGGGGTAATGTTTCTTCAGGTGGTTTCGGCATCTGGGTGGTAACACGATCAAATCTGTACAGCCTACCTCGTGGATCAACGTAAGTCAAGGTGGCGTATGGGGCGACGATCGCGGTCTCCATTAGGTAATCTAGAATTTTCGACATAGCACGAGTGTAATCTGCCTCGGTGGAGAATTCAATTATGGCTCCGTGCCACCGGTTTTCATTCGGATGTGTCTTATGTTTCAAAACCGTGGGCTTGTTCTTTTGTATGTCAATTATCAGATCGTATTGATGGATCTTCGTCGGGCCGGTGCTCGACATTATGGTGGCCGTGCCGTGGGTGGTGATTTGGCCGTAGAGGATCGCCATCTTTCCACCCAAGCCGAAGGTGCCTCGGGTTTGCCGAAGTTTGTATTTTGATCCGAAAAGCACTTGGCCGAAGGCGGACGGAATTATGTCATGAGGTATGCCAATCCCATTATCTTCGATACGTACGCGGTAAACGCCAGGCCCATCAGTAGCGCCTGATTCGTGTGAAATGCGCAGATATATTTCGGGCGGAATTTGCTTTGTTTCGCACGCGTCAAGAGAGTTTTCAACTAGTTCACGGATGGTTGAGTAGATGGCACGAGTTGGATTTGTGAACCCCGCGATGTCTCGGTTTCTGTAGAAGAAGTCTGCGGCAGAGATTTCCTGGAATACTTCTTGAAGCGCCATTAGGGTTCGACTACCTTTGCGTACGTGTGGAATAAAGCTGATGATGGTTTCTGCATGTCAAGTGGGTGGCTTTTGCCACAGCTCAAGGGTTTCTCTCTTTTTGCTTTCGCTCTTTATCTTTCTAAGCAATTTGTACACGGTGGAATGCTGTTTGCCTTTGAGTAAGAGTTCTATTGCTTCTCTTGCAGCAGTGACCGTCTCATAATCACCGAGCATTGAGATCGTATGTCCGTATACGGATACTTTCGCGTCAGTCATTTCCTCTAGTAATCTACGGATCTTTCCTTCGCGGCCGATGACGCGCCCTTTCAGTCGAGAGATGTCTCGGTCATTCTTTCCGAAGGTTTCCCTCAAGTCGATAATGTCCAGAACTATGTCGTCGTCAACCAGCGTGAGCGCGCGTTCTGGTGAAAAACCTCGAGCAATCGCGAGAACTACGTCGCGGGCCCGTAAAATTGTAGTTGGATCATCTGAATCTTCGCGCGGGACGATCTCGACCACGCCGCTTTCACTTTGAACGAGAAGCCTCACCTTGAATGCATTCTCAACTTCTGCTTTCGTCGCCCCGTCCCTTCCAATTAAGACGCCCATTCGTTCATTCGGAATAGTCGTGCTAATTCTTGTCGACATCTTCCCCTGTCACCCATTTCGTTAACCTTTCGATCGGGG
>Ga0074046_10001724_pt1 | contig 19408 bp, 24 predicted proteins | sample BogForMeECP23OM3_FD_94441 | JGI IMG/M metagenome (GOLD analysis project Ga0074046, IMG submission 94441) | Bog forest soil microbial communities from Calvert Island, British Columbia, Canada - Bog Forest MetaG ECP23OM3 | ecosystem: Environmental > Terrestrial > Soil > Wetlands ... | reverse complement strand
TCAAGGACCGCATCATGGCCGCCATGGATGACTTCAATCGCCATCCCGTCGTTCACACTTGGTCCTACAAAGCTCGACCAGGCCGCATGATCTGATTCGAATTTGGAAATCGATGAACTAGTCATGAGCCCGGAGACTCGCTCGAGGGCTCCGGCTGGCCAGAGTTCTTCGATGACGGTGTGCTTCTGACGCTCCGCGGCAAGACCGGCTGGCGTGAGGTCGAGATCGGCCGCGGCTCGGTCGCCGCGCTCGAGGCCTGGCTGAAATTCGCGCGCATCGCGCGCGGACCGCTGTTCCGCGAGGTCGTCGGCCGCGAGGTCGGATCGGAGAAACTCAACGACCGTCATGTCGCGCGCCTGGTCAAGCGGCTTGCGCTCGCCGCGGGCGTGCGCGGAGACCTCTCCGAGCGCGAGCGCTTGAGGGGCACTCTCTGCGCGCCGGCCTCGCCTCGTCGGCCGAGATCGACGAACGTTACGTCCAGAAGCATCTCGGCCACGCCTTGGCGGAAATGACCCGCCGCTATCAGCGCAGGCGCGACCGGTTCCGGGTCAATCTCACCCGCGCTGCAGGATTGTGAACCCGGCACTTCTGATCCCCGCCGCGCCGCCGTCCCGTCGGGGATCGCCGCAACCTCGAGCCTCGATCATAACGCCATCGGTCTGCCGGGTACCGTCGCGCAACCTCCGCGTTGTTCGCCGAGGTCGGGGCTACGCGGGTGGGCCCTGCCGAGACAGGCCGCGGCCGGAAGAACGGCTTGCCTGGCGGCGCGCGGGCCAGCAATATTGACAGAGCCGCATCGCTTGCCGCCCTGACAAGCGCGAAGCATCAATTCGCCATGACACTCACCGTCAAGATCGGCGAGGCCAAGGCGCGAGCTTCGAAGCCGGCGCGGAGGTGATCATCTCCGGCGGTGATGGCCCAGTCGCTCGCCTTGCGCCACCCGACGTGGAGAGGGCGCGCCCGGATAAGGCCAGCGATTGATGACATCCGGGCCCTCCGCGCAGCCGGCGATCGTCTTGTCGCCGACGAGCGGACGGCAGGTCAGCGATTTGGCGTTCAAGGCAGCAGGAGCCGCGAGCAGACCCCTGGCCTACCCTCGCGGGATTTGTGCTTCGGCCTGTTGCGTCAGCGACGCGATGAGCCGTTCCGAGGGCATCGGGGGCCGCTGGGCATACTCTTTTGCGAGGGCGTTTGCATGGTCGGCGAGCCTTTGGCGTAAGTCGTTGGCGAGAGCCTTTCTGCGTTCGGGCGATACGGTGACTTTGCTTGCAAGAACGGCACGGGTGCGTTCGCGTTCAAGCAGCCGCTGCTGCTCGGCGCGCAGCGGCTGCATTGCACGCTCGCAAGCCGCCTTGACCTGGGCAACGCTGGGCAGCCAGTCGATGGCGCCGGAAAGGCCTGTTCGCGGGTCGCTGACGAACCGAGCAACACTCTCGGGGTAGCACGCGAGGATTGCGGCGATAGCGCCAACGTAGATCTCTTTATCCTCGGCTTCGCCGCGACGGTAACTTCCGATGAGAATCCGGGCGCGGTCAATCGCTACCGGTTCGGAGCAGCCGGATTGGGCTGGGAGGAGGTTCGCCGAAGGAGACTTGCCCGGAATGGACACGGTCCTGGAGGCGACGTGCAGCGTCATGAACTGATTTGTTTTTTCCATTGGATTTTTCCCTCTCGTACCATTCGATTTGAAAACCGCGCCATCCGCGGGAAACCATCATGTCCGCAGCATCTGCGGGATTTCCCGTGGCCTTGAATTGGGCAAGCAGATGCCGTGCGGTATGCACGGAGAGCGCCATTCGGATCGTCTCGCGATGGGCGATGAGAGCATCCACAGTACCCGAGGGCAGGCATTCGAGCAGAAGCTCCCGGACGGCAATACGCTCCTGTCGGGCCTGTGTTTTTGACGCCAATGATCCCGTTTTTGGTCGCTGCTGCGAAGCTGGACCCCCAGAATCTTTTTGATCCAGCAATGTAGGAGTAAAAACATTCTCCTCTACGCGCGCGCGAGAGGCGTCTGAATCGGCGTCTGAGTTAAGACGGGAAGCGTCTGAAGGCGTCTCAATCGTCTTGGAGGGCTGACTTTTAGACGCTTTAAGACGGTCTTTATTGTGTTGGTAATACCGCGCGTTACGCAGTTGCCTGGCTGTTCTGGGCGTCGAGGGAGCTTCGGAGGCAGAGGGCGCCTGCATGGCGAGTTTGGCTTCAAGAACCTCGGCAGCAATCAGAGCTTGGTCGAGGGGGAGGCCGCGGCTGAGGAGTTCGCGGATGGCGGTGACGACGGTCATTGCCGGGAGCCCTGTTTTGAGGATTGCAGGGCATGCGCCAGCAGTCGTTCGATGCCGGGCAAGGTCGGGGTGAATGGGTGCATGTCTTTGCCTCAGCCAGGCAAAGAAAATCTGCTCGCCGAATCGACGCGACTCTTGACTGTAGTTCGCGGAAGTGCGATTCTCTGTTTTGCGAGAACAAGAGAGGGGCTTCCGGGGCGGCGACGTTCCGGGGGCCTTTTTTCTTTTGCCGGTACTACTCCGTTGTGTTTCAAGCTAGAGAAAGTGGTTAATGAGATTCGACTCGACGTTCAAGTGGAGTCGAGCACGGCGTTTCGTCGAATTGCTGCTTTAGACGGTGAGTCTAGCGGGAGACTTGGCAGACAAACTACGTGCTGCCGGGGCTGATGTGCATCGAGACACATTGGACCGACAATCGTAAACACGTGAGGAATTTGCAAAATAGAACGGGGTTCGCGCTCCGATTCGTATTCGTGCTCCATCCGATTCCGTTTTGATTCCCGGAAAAAGGGGTTTTGCAAGAGGCTCACGTTTGTTGATTTAGGAATGTCCATTTTCTGCCCCTAAGTCAGCACCTGATTCGGTTGACGAGCGAGCCTTGAAACGTGCGTAGACCCCGGGAAGTTCGCCTGCAAGGAACATGGCGAACCCCTCGTGAGATTTGTTATTGACGATAAAGACGGTCTTGTCTTGGCCAGAGCGAATGCGGACTATTCGGGAGCCGTCTTCGGCCGTCACGAAGGTTCGGGTGGTTTCCGTTCTTGGCTTCGACAGGGCTGCCTGGAGGGCCAGTGCGAAACGGTCATCAGACGGCCTCCGGGAGAAGTCCGGCCTGGAGACGATGTCCCGCACTCTTTCGAGGGCGACAGGGCTCTGCTCGATCGCGGACAGAAGTTCGTTCCAGCGGTCGCGGCCTGTCTTTGAAGCGGCGCCGATTGCCTCGAGGACATCTCGAGGAATGCGCGTCGCAAGCGTAATGAGTTTAGAAAGTGCGGCTTTGTCCGCTGATAGGGCGGACATGATGGTCGGTCGAGAAAAACCTCTTTCCTCAAGTTTTGCGGCAAAAACGGCGCGCTCCAAGTAGGACAGGTCCTTTCGTTCGATGTTTTCCTGGCCCTGAGCGATGACAAGCTCATCATCAGTGAGCGCTTTGACGATTGCCCTTACGTGTTGGCCGAGGGCGCGCGCCGCGGCCAAACGCCGGCGGCCATAAGCAATCTGATAGCGGCCGGCATTTTCGGGATGAGGCCGAACGAGAATGGGGATAAGTTGGCCCCGCTCCCGAATGGATTCGATTAGCGACGCCAGTTCTTCGGGAGGAAGCTCAAGGCGGTCCTGAACGAGCGACGCTTCGATGAGATCCGGGGCGATTTCGAGGACAGCGTTTTCTTTGGCTTGCTCGACGGAGCGGCTAATCGAGCTGAAGGCGACTGTCCTGGCGGGGAATTGGCGGACAGCTTCAGCGAGCATTCCAGTGGGATTAGGCGCCGCACCGGTGGGCGGTGGGGTTTCTGTGCTGACATTGGCGTCAGTGATACCTAGGAGGAGGTTCTTCCGTGACATCACATGCCTCGTTGGAATATGAGGGAGATCATGCCCTGCCCCATGAGGCCTTGATCAGTCTTTCGATTTCGCCATTGACGTTGTCGAGGGCTTCGATAGCGCGGTCGTACGTGGCACGCGTAAACTGATCGCGAGGAACTTCGTAAAGGGTTTGTTTGGTGATGCCGGCATCGGAGATCGCCGTGCTCTTCAGCATCGGGTAGTTGAGTACATGCTCCCCAAACAATGACCGCATGAACGAAACCATTTGGTTCTGCGGTCCGTCGCCGGGCTCGTATCGGGTGACGAGGTAGCGAAGCCAGTTGCACCTCGTTTCAACCCCGGTCTTGGTCATTTCGGTGAGGAGTGCGGAAGCCATGATCTGGAACTGGCACATTGACATCACATCGAGCATCTGTGGATGCACGGTGAGAAGGATGGCTGTCGAGGTGCACAGAGCGGCCAGGGTCAGAAAGCCGAGTTGGGGCGGGCAATCGATAATGACGACGTCGTAGTCATCTTCGACGGTCGTCAAGACCTGCCCAATTCGGGTGAAGAAGAGTGGGCCCGTAGCACCTTTTTGCAAGGCCACGGGGGTCTCGTGCTCGTATTCCATGAGTTCGATGTTTCCCGGTACGAGATCGAGATTTGGGAAATAAGTCTTGCGGATTACGTCCTTCAGAGGCCGGGGATGCCCGGTGAAACGGATTGCGCCGTAGAGTGTGCTGTTTTCCGGGACGTCGAACTCGGGTTGAACGCCGTGGAGGGCGGAGAGACTCGCCTGGGGGTCGAGGTCAATCGCGAGGACACGATAGCCGTGCAGCGCGAGATATTGCGCGAGGTGCGCTGCATGGGTCGTCTTACCCGAGCCGCCTTTGAAGTTGGCGATTCCGAGCACCACGAGGCCTTCGCCTTGCCCGGATTTGCGGCACGGAATGTATTCGCGGTCGGCCTTGCCGCCCGCGTGGAGGTATTCCCTGAGTTGCTGGATGTCGCTGAGCGAGTATAGCCTACGGCCTGAGGGGCTGGTGTCGACTGCTGGCCCCCTGCCCTCCAGCGAAAGACGACGAAGGTAGCCGTCATTGACACCGAGGAGTTTTCCGGCTTCGCTCGAAGAGAACTTGCGAAGCTCCTTGCGCGCATTCGGGGGAAACAATTGGAGTCGGTGGGTTTGAAGCTTGGCGGAAAGTTGCTGCGCTTGCCGCTCAAGCAGGGCTTCGACCGGAGGCGGCAGGTTGGCGTGCGCCATTGCGAAGGCTGCGGGCATCGAGAACCTCTTGGCACGAATCGAAGGCTAGGTTACGAATTCATTCGTGCCTTCATGAGGTGATTCTGTCGAGGGTTGCAAGCGAAATTCGGTAAACAAAGGGTTAAGGTTCCCAGGACTGCGTAACGGAATGCATAAGATCTGCCGTCGCAGTTAAGAGAAGGTTGTGCGATCTACACTTACTGTATTAACTGACCGGCTGTACTGTAAATATAACAGTTGAGTTATTTCACCACGGCGAATTCGTATTCAGCTACAATCGCCGCATTCATCATCTGCACCCCTTGTTCGAAACGTTCCCCGCAGTAGCCGCTCGCCGTGGCCCAGAGACCACGAGACCTACCACGCCATCGGCAACTGCGATGCCAGCTCACCGACCCGCGGTTCGGAACGATCTACTACTCATCGATCATACTGAGTTAGTGGGATAAGCCTTTTTCGGTGATCGACCGTTGCTTATGATATGGCCAGGATAAACTACAACATTGTTGTGAAATTGACGTCGGCTGGGATGATTGGAGCCCGGGTGATGAGCATCCTCGGCGGTCATCTTTCGAAAATTTTGTCGGGCCGACAACTCTTGACTGATTTGGGGGCCCGGCGCGTTTGAATGGAGATGCGTATTGTGAGCAGACCGCGCCCGTGAAGAGCGGGCGCAGTCGATGAGCATGGCGGAACAGTCAAGCCTGGAGGAGAAAGGTTGCGCTCAAAAGTTCTCGGTCCGACAATTTTTTGAACCACTTAAGCGATCGTGAGGCTGTGAGCGTATTTCGCCTCGCCCTCCAAGGTAATCCCGAGCATGCAAAAGTTCTCGGACCAACAACCTTTGATTGAAAGTAGGCGCTTAACTGCCGGACTGGGCTGCGCGGGCGCGCTGGCTGGTGGCGGACTCTGGGAGGATTTTGCGCACATCGGGATAAGGGGGGAGCCTCGCGGCCCCTCCCCTCCCACGCCACCGTGCATACGGGTCCGTACACGGCGGTTCGGCTGATTATGCGGTCTTGGCGGTCGCGAGGGAAGCGAGGCCGAGGGTCTTGCGGAAGTGGTCGTTGGGCAGCGCGGTGGCGAGCGCGGGGCTGTTGCTGATCGTAATGAAGAAGTGGCGGAAAGTGCGGCCACATGCCAACCAGCCATCCCGCTGAAAAGAAATTGAGGTAGGGGCGGGCCGCGCCGGGCTGATTGCGCGCAAGTTGTCGGCTCGACAACTTGTGCGCGTCTGTGATTGAGATGCTCGCGCGTTGTGGAATCGAAGCTGCAGGGTCGGCACAGCCAGGACGGGCCGAGCCTAACCGAGCGAAATGGGGTTTCCTGTATTGGCGCTGCGCTCGGACTCGCCGGCCGCGTGTCGGATCGTCCGGACGCTTGGAAGGAACGAGGCGGCCGCGGGAGGCCTTTCTGATGGTTGCCTTCATGCGGACGCCTTCCTCAATTTCAAGGCGGCATCGTCTCGCCGACGCCTGAAAGGAGGGGCCCGGTGACGAGTTGTCGGTCCGACAACTTTCGATCGGGAAGTTGACTTGGGGGCGTCGCGGGGGCCGGTCGACGAAGCCGGCGGCGCGTTGAATCGGGCGTGCCGAGTGCAATCGTGGAGTCATGCGGAATGTGGCGCTTTCCTATACAATGTAAAAGTTGTCGGACCGACAACTCCGATGAGACCGATGCCGACTCTTGAAGTTTGCGCCGCGGCGGTTCTTTCTTGAACGGGCGGCGGGCGGGCGGGCTTGCATGCAAAAGTTGTCGGTCCGACATTTTATTCTCGTTCAGATCCGAGGTCGGCCGGGAGCGCTCGAACCGGACCGGGTCTGGGCCGGCGCTTAAGGGGATTTTTTGGCACACACGAGATGGAGAAGGGTGAGAATGAGGAACTCTGGGACGTTGGGCAATAGGTGTCGGTCCAGAATTTGTTAAGAACCAAATGTATTGTGTAGTTGGTCTAAGTGAGTCGCGAAGAGAAGAGTGGTCCGTCAGTTACGGCGTCGGAGCTGTGTGCAGAAGAACTACGTTAACCTCCGAATGAAACAGTTCAAGCTGCGCGGAGGTGGTCGCAAAAAAAGCCAGCTGTGCCAGTTTTCGCAAAAGTGTCGGACCGACAACGTTTGTTCAGACGGGAGGCGAGCTCCGCGCATTGGAAGCTGCGGCTGGACATCGTCCCGAGCGCGGGTAGAGACGTGGCTATTGCATAAGCGCTTGCGGGAATATGCGCCTTGAGAGCGGCCTAAAGCACGTATATATTGTGTATCATTAGCGATTGTCGAGAACATCTCCTGTTTGACCTGGAAGCAGACGAACCACTTCCCGTTCGTGCGGGAGAGACGGCGCTATTGATTTTCGCTCGTTCAGGCCGCGGGCGATGCCACGTGAGCTTGATCTCGCCAGGGATGTCGGCGTTGCCGATGCGCTCGGGTTTAGGTCAAGCATGTGGCCGTCTGCGACGCCGAACTCGGCGCTTGTCGAAGAATCTTCACCTAAAAGCGAGGAGAACGCGGCCCCGCTGTCAGAAAAGGCTTTTGGCAACGCAGCGAAGCCCCCACCATTGCTGTTCATCAGCACGACGAATGAATCGGTTCCAACGCTTGAGACCTGACGGGCGACTACGTCAGGGGCGGTATCGCCAACTGGCGCGATTTTGTCGCGATGGCGGCGCTCGTCCGCTCAAGTTTGGGCGTGAGCCGGAGCGTCTGGGAGGAGGCGGTCTGCGCCATGGGCTAGCGCCAGGCGGCGACAGTGGTCATGGCGATCCTGTAGCGGAGCGAGGCGATCATGAGCGCCGGCGGCTACCGCGCAAACTCAAGTCTGCCAGTTCACCCTGGGGCCGATGCTGATGGCGTTGATCGGCCGCCGCAGGCGCGAGAGGAAGTGCCTTGACGGCGCGGACGACGGCTCCGCGCGCCTCAGGGCTCCAACGCTCCGACGGTCCTGCGCGAGCGCTGATGGAGCGCGTTAGGCACCGAGGCCATGGCGTGCCGAGCGGAAGGGCAGGGGACGCAAGATGGTGCTCAGCGGCGTTCAGCCTGTCAGGGAGCGCGGACGCGGCGGGCCTCGAGGTCATTCTCTCGATCCGCCGCCATGGGAACGATCGCTGCGAGCGCGCCTGAGACTAGACGAGCCGCGCCGCGCGATCGCGCTCAATCTCGACCTCGTTGTAATAGGCCGCGGCCTGCTGCACCGAGCGGTGGCGCGACTGGCGCATGGCTTCCGGCAGCGGCACGCCGCGCCGGGCGGCCTCGGTCAGGTAGCCCGAGCGCAGGCCGTGGGCGGAGTAGTCCGCCGGATCGAGCCCGCCGAGGGCGCAGCGCTTTTTTGACGATGGCGTTGACGCTCTGCCCGTCGAGGGCGGAGTTGCCGATCGCTCCCCAACGGTCGATCGCGCGGAACACCGGCCCCTCCGAAATCCCCGCCGCCTCGAGCCAGGCGTTCAAAGCTACGACCGGCCGCGCGATGGCGAGCACGCGTTCGTCCTCTTCCCGGGTCGCCGTCTTGGTGCGCCCGAGACGCAGGGCGAGGACGGGCAGTTTGGGGTCGGAGGCATCATCCGGATTCGCGGGGATCGGCGGGCGCTCAACGAGGTCCTCGAATCTCAGGCGGGCGATCTCGGAGCGGCGGCGACCGCCCGAGGCGAAGGCGAGGAGCAGGAGGCCGCGTCACGCCGGTCGGCGAGCCCGGCGCCGTCGCACACTGCGATGAGCCGCTCGAGCACCTCGCGGGTCAAGGGTTTCGCGCTCTTGCGTTCGCTCAGCCGCCGGGCGGCGCGGACGGCGAGGCGGAGCGCTCCGCGCAGGTTCGGCGACGAAAACGGGCCCTCGAGGCCGAACCAGCGATGGAAGGTCGCGCACAGGGCCAGGCGCCTGCGCACCGTCGAAGGCGCGTGCGGACCGCCGACCCGTAGTCGCCCGCCTCGACGCAGCGCCGCCTCGACCGCATCGGGCATGCCGTGCGAGGGATTTTCCGCGCGGCGGACGGGGTCGTAGAGATGCTGGCCGACGAAACGCAGGACGAGCGCTTGCGGGCGGGCCAGGGCAGGGGGGCGCCGCCCGCGGCGAGCGACCACTCCTCGAGATAGGCGAGGTCGGAGGCTATGGCGCGCAGCGTGTTCGCCCCCACCCCTCGCGGGCGAGATCGCGCAGCGTCTCGACCTCGCCGTCGCTGAGGGGCTCGGCCATCCGGTCGCGACTGCCGAGCTGCAGCACGGCGGAGAGCGCGTCGAGCTCGATGGCGCGCCGCGATTCCGCATCGGGTGGCTGAGACCGAGCGGGGTCGGCGGCGGCATGACCGGCGGAGGAGGGGAGGGGGTCACGGCGCAAGCGGCCCAAGGATCGGGACCTTCTCCGCCCGCGCCGCCGCGGCGAGCTGCTTGTCGAGGGTGGCGAGCGGCAGGCCTTGGTCGAGGGTGAGGGAAAGATAGGTGGCGTCGTAGGTGGTCAAACCGTGCTTGAACGCGAGATGCGCGATTTCGCGTCCGTCGCCCGCCCCGGCGTTTCGGCGGTAGAGCCTCTCGACCACGTCCAGCTGTCTCAAAATGGCGTCTCTCGACGCCCGCTCGCGCCGCGCAGCGATGATGAGGAGGCTGCGCATTTCATGCAGGAAAAGGGAGGGGACCACCGGCGGGTCGCGCGCCGCCGTGGCGGGGTCGGCCTCGTCGGGGAGGAACCAGGTCGAGGCCAGCGACGCGTCGACGACGAAGGCCACGAGTTACCGGCGGCCTTCGCCGCGCCGGGCAAGGCGCTCCTCCGGGCACGTCTTGGCCCGCCCTGTCCGCGCTGCGCTGACCTCGGCGATCACGGCCGAGACCGCGTCGGGGCGGGCAGGGGAACGAGCTGCGCCACCGGCTCGCGGCCGCGGGCGATGACGATCTCTTCTCCCGCTTCGACCTTGGCGACGAGCTCGCAGGGGCGGGCCTTGGCCTCGCCGATCTCAGTGGTGAGCGTCATGGCTTGCCGTCCCGCGACGGCGCGGAAGACGCGCCGGACGTCGTCAATATTTGTGGCCCTCGTGGCGCCAGGCGAGGATTTCCTCCAGGGTGGCAGGCTTGATCGCGCCGGAATCGCGCAGGGCGAAGGCCTGGCGCATGAGCGCGAGGCGCTCGGCTTGCTCGTCGAGCGGCGCGAGCTTAAGGCCGGGACATGCCCGCGCGCGATCACCACCTCCTCGCCGGCCTCGACCCGGGCGATCAGCTCGGAGAGGCGGGCCTTGGCCTCGCCGATGTTGACGGTGAGAGTAATCGCGACCCCGGTTACTAGCCTCTGGCGCCGCGTCCGAAAAGCCGGCCGCGGCGTCGATTTTGGCCACCCTGGCGCGGGAATCCGGCCGAGTTAAGCGCTTGGTCCGCTCGTCAGCGATAAACCCTACCTATCGATGGCCAGCGACATGCGCTGTCGCTTTTGCTTACTGATTTCAACTTGAAGCGCTTAGCTAAAAGTTTGGCGTTCCATTTTGCCTAAGCGTTTCACATCCAATAGGGCAGGGGACCCGGCAATGGCGGCCGATTTCCTCAATCACAGCCCCGCCGCCTTGGTCAGATTGACACGGAAGCGGTCGCGGCGCCGCTGGTAACGGCGGGTCATTTCCGCTGACGCGTGACCGAGGTGTTTCTGGACGTAGCGTTCGTCGATCTCGGCCGACGAGGCGAGCCCGGCGCGCAGCGAATGCCCGGAAAACTTCTGCTCCCGGTCACGTTCAGACAGATCGCCTCGAACGCCCGCGGCGACCGCCAGGCGCTTGACCAGGCGCGCGACGTGGCGGTCGTTGAGACTTTCGGATCCAACCTCGCGCCCGACCACCGCCCTGAACAGCGGCCCGCGCGCGATGCGCGCGAATTTCAGCCAGGTGTCGAGCGCGGCGACCGGACAGGTCGCGTCCTTCGAGCCGCGGCCGATCTCGACCTCGCGCCAGCCGGTCTTGCCCCGCAGGGTCAAAACTACGCCGTCGTCGAAGAATTCCGGCCAGCCCGATCCCTCGAGCGAGTCCTCGGGGCTCATCACGAGGCCGGCGATCTCCGAGCGGCGCAGGCCGCCGGCGAAGCCAAGGAGGAGGATCGCCCGGTCGCGCAGGTTGCGTAAGCTAGACGGGGGGAGGAGGTCGAGCATGGCCAGGACATGCTCCGGCAGGAGCGCCTCCTTCTGGACGGGCGGCTGGCCATGGGTGCGCCGCACGCCGGCGAGCACGGTCGCGATATGGCGGTTCTTTCGGTCGAAGGGGAGGGCCCTCTGGGCGAAATTCCAGCCGAGCGCCGAGAGCCGGCGCTCGATCGTGGCGACGGTCCGGGCCTTGCCGCCTGCGCCCTTGGCGCCGGAAGCGAGCGCCGCCAGATAGAGGCCGACGCATTCGGGGTCGGCGAGGGCCTTAAGGTCGAGGCCCTGGCGGGCGCGCCAGCGCAGATAGTCGCGCCAGTCGGCGGCGTAGGCGCGGTTGGTGTTTTTCGACGTCGCCGCGCGGGCGTAGGCCCGGGCGGTCTCGACCAGCGGTTCGAGTCTTGCGGGGAGGGGGGGTCCGCCGGGTTGTTCGCCCTCCGGCAGGGCAGGGGGTTGGTTTCCGGTCATCGGCGTGGGTCCGCCGGGGGCTCGAACCGATCTGCCCTCAAGCGGCTCGACCGCCGGCCGCGGGAGCGGAGACGTTTCCCGGAGGCCGCTTTCGCCTCATTCTCAAGATCGGACGGGTGCGGCCGTCGGGGCGCGGCGAGCCCGCGCTCGGGGGCGGACCGACGCCGCCCCGCCTCGGATACGGGCGCGCCTGCGTCGCCGGGCGGCGGGCCGCAGGGCCCTCCACGGCGCGGTTCGAGGCTCAAATCGGGGCTCCGGGTCATGAGAATCGGCTGTTCTTTATATAATGTCAGGCATGTCCGATAATGCAAGATTATCGGACATGCTTTCCTGTCGACAGGCGCGGCGGTTTCGGCCCTCAGGCATGGCCATAAGCGCCGCCGTCGGCTACGCTTCCGCCGATGATTCGCCCCGAGCCCGCCCCCTTGGAACCGCCCCGCGCTCCGGCCTGGGCGCGCCTTAGCGGGTCTGTTCGCGACATTTCCGAGGCCGAGGCGCTCTATTTCGCCGGCGCGGCGCTGGCCGCGCTCGATTCCGTCGTCCGAGCGGATCCTCCTTGGGCCGGCGCCTGGCGCCGCCGCCTCGCCCTGAAATCCGCCGCCGCGGCGGCGCCGAACCTGCTCAACCGGCGCGAGGACGAATCGGCGCTGCGCGACGCGGTCGCGTTTCACCGGCCCGGGCAGGACCTGGGGCCGGCGGGACGAGTCTACGCCGTGTTCCGGACGCTTTGCGGCCCCGGCGACCCGTTCCGTCCCGAGCGGCTCGCCGCGGTCGCGGCCGACCTGCAGGCGCCGCTCGATTCCGAAAGGGCAGGGGACCTCGCCGCCGCGCTCAGGGATTTGGGGGCGCGCGGGCGGCCGGCGCCCGTCCTTGCGGCCGCGGCCGCCGAGGCGGTGACAAGAGTGCGCGTCGACGCCGAGCCGCTCGCGCTTTGGGGCGCCGACGCCGCACTGGCCAGGAGCCTCGGCTGGCCGGTCCCCATGCCTCTGCTCGCCGGCGAGGTCTTGCGCCGAGGCGCGGGCGACGGGCGGCGACCGCGCCCGAGCGAGGCCGGCTGGGGCAAGCTGGTGGCGTTCTCCTACGCCCGGGCGGCGCTCGCCGCCCTCGATCTCGCCCAGGACCTGTCGCGCCGCGCGGCCCGGCTCGCCGCCGCCGCGCCGAAGTTGCGCGCCAAGGGCAAGGCCACGGCGCTCGAGGCGCTGCTCGCCGACGACGCCGTCTCGGCCGCAAGGCCGATCCCGGGCTTGAGCGATCGCGCCCGGCGGCGGCTGTTCGAGCGCCTGGTCGCGCTTGGCGCCATTCGCGAGCTCACCGGCCGGGCGACCTTCCGTTTGTACGGGCTCTGAGGCGATGGCGCGCAAGGCGAGCCCCGAGCCCGACTTCGACCGCGAGCTGTTCGACCTGCCGCCGGAGCTGCGCTGGCGGGAATGGAAGGCGCGGGTCGAAGCGGTGCTGTTCGCCGCGGCGAAGCCGGTCACGCGAGAGATCCTCGCCCGCGTGGTCGGGCGCGACTGCGCGCTCGAGCTCCTCCTGGATGATTTGAAGCAAGACCTGCGCGGGCGGCCGATCGAGCTGGTCAGGGCAGGGGAGGGGTTCGCCCTTCATACGAGGCAAACGTTCGGGCCGGCGGTGCGGGTCGCGTTCGAGATCCCGGCGGACGCGAAGCAGCTCACCAAGCTCGAGGCGGGGGTGTTGATGGCGGTCGCCATGTTCCAGCCGGTGACCAGAGGGGAGATCTCCGAAATGTTCGGGCGGGAGATCTCGCGCGACCTGATCGCGAGCTTACGCGAGGAGGGGCTGATCGCCGCCGGACCGCGCAGCCCGAGGCTCGGCGCGCCCTACGCCTATGTGACGACCGAGAAGTTCCTCATCGAGTTCGGGTTCGAGTCGCTGCGCGACCTGCCGGATCTCGAGGCGCTGAGGGACGCGGGGTTGATGCGAGCCGACAGTCAGCCTGGCGTCGAAGACGAGGAAGCGGAGGCGGCGGCCACCCCCAACTGCGTTCCACTCTCCTCCTGATGTCCGGCTTAGGCGACAGGTCCGGTCGGTGTTCGGCTCCCCCTCTCACGGAGTCGGAGGCTTCGTGCGATGGTCGAGGCGAAGGACGGCAGTCTGAAACGGCTGCCGAGGGCGGAATACAACATGGCCGACACACGTTGGCGCGACCGGCGGTGCTGGCCCGCGCGAAAGCCGCCGCGAACGCCGTCAAGCCGCGGCCGGAGCCGTGGGTCCTCGTCACAGAATCGGCGGGCCGGTCATGGTCCGGGCCGCCGCCACGGGACGATTGAACCCGGCGCTACCCGTTCTTATCCGCAGCGGCTTGAAAATAAGAGGCATTAACAATTGAGCGACGATCGTCTTCCCGCACTTCGGACATCGATAGTGGAAGGACCCTTGGCGTTCCAGATGCGCCGCTTCACGGCCGCGGAGATCAACGACTGCGGCCTTCACATCCTGAATATGCCTCAAGTAGCCGCAAGGCTCGCCGGCGGCTTCACGATTGCCGCTTCGGTGGAGCAGCTAGAGCCGGCGATCCAAGAGGCGCTCGACGAAGGCGGCTTCGTCGAACTCGAGCGCGTGAGGCATCTACCGGGTATGACGCGGGCGGTGCTTCGGACCCTGAGAAAAATCTGGGCCGCTGACTTCGATCTCGCCGCGGCAGGCTGCGACCGACACCGCCGCATATTGGAGATGTCGCTGATCGAGGCACGCCTGAAATCCCGTTTGCCTCAAGCTGTGATGATGCCGCGGAACCTGCGCGATGCCGCGCTGAAACGCATTCGACATGCGCCGCGGATCCTCGGCGAGATCCGCATCGAGGGTATCTCCTTCATCGCCCCCGTCTGGCGACCCTTGATCGAGGCTCTTCGCGAGGTCGTTCCGGTCGAGTGGATCGCGCCAACCGAAGCAGACACCGGCTGGTTTCGCGGCAAGATCGCGCGGCTCGATCCGGCGGCCATGACGCCTGTCGTTTCTTGCGCCGATATCCGCCACGAGGTGGTCGAGAGCCTGAGATGGGCGCGGCAGCTCATTGCGTCCGGCGTCGCCAAGCCCAACGAGATCGCGATCACGTCGGCGAACACGACCGCATGGGACGATCACTTTCTCGCGTGCGCCGAAGGCACCGGCTTCCGGCTCCACTTTTCCCACGGAATCTCCCCACTCGCCACGCGCGACGGACAGCGCTGCGCGGCGTTGGCCGACGTCCTGATGCACGGCTTGAGTCAACGGCGCGCTCGCCGACTGTTCGCCGTGAGCCGAGGACAAGGCGTCCCTCCGGACGAACTCCCGGACCGTTGGCTGGATGCGGTACCGCGAGGCGCGGCGCTGTCGAACGCGAATGGATTGGAAGCGAGCGCTCGAAACGGCGGACCGCCAGGCGCCGGGAAGGATTTCCGTCGAGGCGACGTCACGCCTGCTGGAGGTTCTCGCCAAGGGACCGGCCGCTGCGGACGAAGCGGCCGCAGCCTTTCTTCGCGGACGTTCGCTCCAGATCTGGCAGGCGGCGACCCATTCCGCGCCGACCGATGCCATCGAATTGTCGTTGCGGAGCGTGCGTCTCGCTTCGGAGACCGATGCGGCGGATGCCGTCGTATGGTGTCCGGCCGGCGACCTCGCCGCCGCACGCCGCCCCCACGTACCGCTGCTCGGACTAACGAACCGAGGTTGGCCGCGGGGGACAGGGGAGGATCCGATTTTGCCGAACCACGTCCTGTCGGCCGACGACTTCGACGCCGATCCGGTGGCGCAGGCCGACCGCAGGCATTTCGCCGTCATCCTCAGTGCCGCGACGGGAAGCGCCGTGCTTTCGCGAAGCCGCCGTGGCGGACAAGGCAGTCGTGTCGGACGCAGCCCGCTGTTGCAGAACCGTATGGAGATCGTCCTTTCGCGCGAACGCATCCCGGAGCATGCCTTCAATCAGTCCGACAGGCTTCTGGCCCGCCCCGAAGCGGCCTCCGGCATAGATCAGATCGGTTCGGCGGGACGGTGCTGGCGCGACTGGCACGTCGAGCGCCTCACGGGCCATGACCGATGCTTCGAACCTGGTCATCCGGCCATCACGCGTTCGATCGAGCGGATCCAGTCGGCGACCTCGTTACAACGACTCCTGCGAGATCCTCTGGGATACGTCTGGAAGTACGCTCTGGGTTTCGACGTCCCGCGGGAGCGCGAGCACCCGCTGACCATCGCGCCGGACGAACTCGGCAAGCTGGTGCACGAGTTGCTTCGGCGCGCCGTCGATGCCCTCGAGCCGGAACCGGGATACGCGAAGGCGTCTGACGTCCAGAGCGAAAACGCGCTGGAGGACGCGACCAGGATCGTTCACGCCGCTTGGCCGCTCGAACGTCCGGTCCCGCCAAAGCTGTTGTGGGGCCATACCGTCGACTACGCGAAGGCGATGGCACTGGCGGGTCTTCCACGAAAAGAGATCAACGAAGACGGAACGCGCAGTTGGACCGAGGTCCCGTTCGGTCAACCGCCGGCTTCGAAGCCGGTCGCGAGCTGCCGTGGGATCCGACGATACCGGTCGAAACACCTGGCACGCCCGTGCGGTTGCGCGGCACCATCGATCGCCTCGACATGCGAAGCGATCCGTTCGCCGTCAGGGTCACCGACTACAAGACGGGAACGCCGCCCAAGAACGCGGCCCGCATGGTGATCGGCGGTGGCGCCGAGTTGCAGCGCGCCTTATATACCCTTGCATGCCGCCAATTGCTCGGGGAAGAACCGAGGGTCTTGGCGAGGCTGCTCTATCTGGCCGGAGAGCCGCTCGAGGTCAGATTGCAGGATGTCGACGGGGCTCTCGTCCGGATCGGCGACTTCGTGGGCGAGGTCGTCGCCTTGCTCCACAAGGGAAACGCGGTCCCCGGACGGCTTGCCTACGACAGATCCAACGACCTCAGATTGGCCTTTCCCGCCTCCCCCGGATACGAGCGGCGCAAACGCATAGCATTCGACCGCGTCGCAGGAGGCCTCAACAAATTCTGGGAGCGCGGCATGACCTCGCGAGAAGACGACGGCGACCGACTCCGTGCATTGACCCAGCTCGATTCGACGCTGCTCGTCGAAGCCGCCGCGGGCACGGGAAAGACGTCGCTGCTCGCCGGACGGGTGGCGATGCTGCTCGCCGGCGGCGCGGCGCCGAGATCCATCGCGGCGATCACCTTCACCGAGCTCGCGGCCGGCGAGCTCCGCCAACGCATCGCCCACTACCTCGACACTCTGCTCTCCGGGACCGTTCCGGACGAACTGCGGCTATGCATTCCGTCGCGCAGCGGAGATCGTTGGTGAAGGCGAGCGAGCTCCTAGATGAACTGACCTGCTCGACGATTCACGGGTTCCCTGCTGCGGACCTATTCCGTCGAAGCGACGATCGATCCGGGCGCAGTGGTGGCGCGATCGGCTCGACGAATCTAGTCCCGCACATGATCCAATCACAGTGGTGGCGCGAAAGGATCCGACCGGAGCCGAAAGACTCTTGCGCGATTTCGCGAAGTCGAGACGACGCCACCGCAATGCCGCCCTCTGCCTCCCGATGTCGATGCCGACGCGCACCTCGAATTCGTCGAAAGCATTCGCGAGTTCCGCAGTTGGTACGACCGCGTCGGCGGCCCGCGCGACGCCGAGAGTGACATCGTCGATTTCGAAACGTTGGCCAGACACTTCGAGCGCAGCTTCGAAGCGGGTCTCGACTTCGCGCGGTTGTGGGACGCCGCGCACCCCGCGACGCTACCTCTCATGCGATCCAAATCGTTCGATCTGCGCGAATACCGGCGACGTTCGATGTGGAAACGCGCGAAGGGAGACGACGAGGGCGGGCGTCTCGCGGACCAAGCGGAAGAGTATTACGCGCGATGCCGCGAGTCGTACGGCGCCTTGATGGGTCGGATCGCGACCGCGATCGTCAGCGTGTTCTCGTCCGAGCTCGACGGCCTGCTTGCCGAATACGACACGTTCAAGCGGCGAGCGGCGGTCATGGATTTCGACGACCTCCTGTTCAGCTGCCGAGAAGTTCTCCGCCGATATCCCGAGGTCCGAGCGGCCGGCGGCGAGCGCTTCTCGCGCATACTCGTGGACGAATTCCAGGATACCGACCCCGTTCAGGCGGAGATCCTGTTTCTGTTGGCCGGAACAGACGGGGCCGCCGATGGCTGGCAGGAGCGTCGCCTGAGGCCCGGTCAACTCTTCCTGGTCGGCGATCCCAAGCAAGCCATCTACCGCTTCCGGGCAGCCGATCTCGCGACCTACCTCAAGGTGCGGAGCGCGATCAATGCGCAGTTTCCCGAGAACATACTTCGAGTCACGGCGAATTTTCGCTCGAGACCCCGCATCCTCGAACACATCAACGACTGCTTCGCGGCACCGCTCGCGGCGCAACAGGCGGGCTACGTCGCATTGCAGGGACTAGAGACGACGCGGACCACGGCTTTCCATGCGTCGCGAACGTATCCGTCGATCTGTTGCCGAATACGCGGATCGAAAGCAGCCGGAACGAAGAGGCGCGCGTGGTCGCTGAGATTTGCAGCCGCCTGATCGGCAACGTCGAACTGAAGCTCAATAATGGAGACCGCAGGCGTCTGACGCCGGGGGACATCGCCCTGTTGGCCCCGGTCTCGACCGAGCTATGGCGCTACGAGTGGGCCCTCGAGGAGGCCGGGCTCCCCTTCGCGTCGCAAGCCCGCAAGAATCTCTTCAAGCGGCAGGAGGCTCAGGATCTCGTCGCGCTGGTTCGGTGCATCGCCGACGCGCGCGACACCCTGGCCCTGGGCGCCCTTCTGCGAGGGCCCCTGGTGGGCCTTTCCGAGCAAGATCTGCTGACGTGTCCATGTTCCGTGGATAATATTTGACAAGCAACCGCCACCGGAACGTCCGACATCGGAATAAACACCAGCGAGTTCTCGATCGACTTTTTTCTGCAGCTTGTCGGAGTTTGGACCGGTGGACTTTTCGGCGAGCTCGTGCGGCGCGCTGCTCCTCCCGGGACGCGGCGGCATCCAGACGCCGGTCGCTTGCCGTCAGGCGCGGAGCTGGTATCCGCGGCACCTCTTGCGATCGAGCCATTTCTTGAGTTCGATCTGCGCGACCCGCCGGGACGGGTGCAGGTCGATCCGCCTACGCTCCGCGTTCCCGATACGACCCCACTGGCGCACCACCGCGAAATCCTCGAAGAGCGTCGGTTCGATCGAGAGGACATAAAATCGGGCCATGTTCTTGGCGCGGTCAACCCGCTCGAGAACGAGAACTTGAAGAAAGGTCGGATCGTCCGAAGTCTGGGGCCATGGACCAAAGCCTAAGCCGAATTTTTCGCTCGCGTCCAACAAATGATTTGAATCGATCGCAGCGCTCCGATTCAGAATTCGAATCGATTGCAAGCAGACTCCGAACGCAGATTGGCGTTGCGCCCCGTCCGCCCGTTCCTTTGGCTCATCGCAAAGCCGAGGCAAGAATGACGATGACCGATCAAGAGGCGCTTGCGCTCGTGTCGCCTGCGCTGCGGCGCGACGTTGCTTGTCCAACCCTCTTCCGGCAGGCGAAGGGCGTCAACAAGCATCGCGTGTCCCAAAGGGGCTCATCAGTGAAGGCCTCCTACGCTGGGGCAACGCCAGTCGAACATTCGTCGTCCTCACGGAACGGGGACGAGCCCTGAGCGGGGATTAGAGCAGAATCCGATCATCCTGTATCGTCCTGATAACCGCAGGATTTGAGTTTGCATTGCTCGGGAGTATTTTGTCCCCGCGCAACGCACCTATCGTATATGTCGAGTGCCTCCGCATCCG
>Ga0074046_10001723_pt1 | contig 19422 bp, 10 predicted proteins | sample BogForMeECP23OM3_FD_94441 | JGI IMG/M metagenome (GOLD analysis project Ga0074046, IMG submission 94441) | Bog forest soil microbial communities from Calvert Island, British Columbia, Canada - Bog Forest MetaG ECP23OM3 | ecosystem: Environmental > Terrestrial > Soil > Wetlands ... | reverse complement strand
GGCGAAGTTGTTGAGGCCATCTTCGAAGGTGGCAGCCGCCGCTGGACGGTGCAGATTCCGAGCGGCGAGCGGCTGGTCGTCCGCGGGGCCATGGCGGCGAATGCCCTTCCCCTCGAGCGAACTTCCCCAGGGGCCAAGGTTTACCTCTCCTGGGAGCCGGATCGAAGCCTGGTGTATCCTGTCAACGGCGCGAGCTCGCCAGCACCGGCGCCAATCGAAAACGCCTGAGAAGACGGCGCCTTTCCAACGCCTATACCCCTTGCCTGCCGATGGCAGACTTCCTGTAACCAAATACACTTTGAATCCATCTCTTGTAGTGTCAGGCGAAGGGCAAACAAAGGCACAAATAAGGGGTGGAGCTTGCACTCTGAAGCAGAACGCACTCGACATGGTCTGAGAGACAAAAACTTGAGCCGCAGGGGATTCCTCACTGCCGCTTTTGCGATGGGTAGCGCATTGGCTCTGAGACGGATCGCTGCCGCAGCCCCTCCCGGCGCAGGGGCTTCTCGGAGCAAAGACAAACCCCGCTTGGTAACCTTGGTGGAATTCACTGATTCCGGCAAGAGGAAAGGAACTGTTATGGTCGAAAAAGTGGTGAAGACAGACGAGGAATGGAAGCAGGCGCTTAGTCCCGAGCAATTCGAGGTCGCTCGAAAGAAGGGAACAGAGCGCGCTTTTACAGGCAAGTATTGGAACAATCATGAAAAGGGAATGTACCGGTGCGTTTGCTGTGACAACGCGGTTTTCAGTTCAGATACGAAGTTTGAATCGGGAACCGGATGGCCCAGTTTCTGGGCCCCGATTGCCCCGGAAAACATCCGCACGGAAACGGATTTGTCGCTCGGTATGCCACGGACAGAGGTCCAGTGCAAGAAGTGCGACGCTCACCTGGGGCACGTGTTTGACGACGGCCCACCTCCAACCCACCTCCGTTATTGCCTCAACTCTGCGGCCTTGAAATTCGTCAAGGCATAAGCTGCTAGTGTAATTGCCCGATCTGATAGCTGAGAACCGCGGACTGAATCTGGAAATCGTACTTGGCGCTGGTGTCGGCGATTTGGGCCTGGGTCAGATTCAGTTGCGCTTGGGAGAGTTCGACGATCGAGCTGAGTCCAAGTTTGTAACGGCCCTGCGCGAGGTCGAGCGCCAGGGTAGCCTCCTTCAGCAACTGGGCAGTGACGGCGAGGCGCTGATACGCGGTACCGGCGTCGAGCCAGGCGGTTCGCACATCGCGCCCGATGCGGTCGGCAAGGTCGCGCATGGCTTGGTCCGCTGCTTTGGCGCGGAGGTTGGCTTCCTGGTGGCGGGCGGAGAAGAGGAAGCCGTTGAAAATCGGAATATTCACATTGATGCCCGCCGCGGCGTAGCGGTCGCTGAGCGGAACCTGGTAAGCCGGGGTGAGACCCGCCTCGCCCGTCGCGCTGATGGTGGGCATCCACAAATCGCGCTCGGCGCGGGCATAACGCAACGCAGCCTCGTGGCTGAAGCGCGCGCTGGAGAGGTCCGGCCGATTCTGGAGGGCCTGTACGATCAAGTCGGTTGGGTCAGCGATTGGCGCGGGGGGCATCGGCTCCTCGGCGAGATCGAAAGGTTGAGGATTGGCGAGTCCGAGGGCGTCAGCCAGTTCCGCGTAAGACGCCTTCTCGTTGTTTTGCGCTTGCACGAGCAGCAACTGCGCCTGCGCCAAGTCCACCTCGGCGAAGCTTACGTCCACGAGAGACCTCAGCTTGTTCTTTTCGAGTGTGGTGATCTGATCGGCGAGAATCTGGCGCGCTTTCACCGTTTCCAGCGCAACCTTGAGTACAGCCTCGGCGCGCAGGACGCCGAAGTAGGCGCGATTGACGGCGAGCAGCACGTCCTGTGCGGTCTGCTGCGCGCTCTCGGAAACGGCCTTTGCTCCCAGCCGCGCCGCGCCCACCAGGTTGGAAGTGCGTCCGAAGTCAGTAATGAGCTGCTGAACTTCCAGTCCGTTCGAATAGCGGTTGTAGATGATCGGGTTGTTGAGATAGCCTGCGTCAATGCGGCTGTTGGGCAATGCCCCTACCACCGTGAGACTTCCTATGGCGGTGGGGTAGTAGGCCGATTTCTGTTCCCGGGCGACCTGGTTGGCTGCTTCCGCCTCGAAGGTGGCGGCCTGCAACATGGGATGGTTGCGCAACGCCATCGCTTCGGCGTCTTTCAAGGTGAGCTTGGGCGTTTGCGGGGGCGCCGCCTGAGCCCGAACCATCGCCACCATCCCGAGTGCCAGGACCAGCACCCGGAGTACGGCACCGCACGGATATGGGCGGTGTATCGGCGCCCTACGTTGGGGTGTCTCCGTGGCCTCTGTGCCCGGCAAAGACTTAACACGGAGACCACAGAGACGCTCCGTGTCCTCTGTGCGCAGCAACGACTTAACACGGAGACCACAGAGACGCTCCGTGCCCTCTGTGTTGAGGCTTGTAAAGGCGCTGAGTTCACGGAGACCGTCTTCTCGGTTGTGGACAGCAGGCCGCGTCGCGTTCGTACTTTTTGAAGGTACCGCCCTGTCACGCCGCGAAGAGGCAAACCGTGCGAGAAAAAGCTTCATTCACCAACCTCCTTGGGTCCGCCATCCGTTTCTCTTGCTGCCTACTGCCTACTGCCTACTGCCTACTGCCTACTGCCTACTGCCTACTGCCTACTGCCTTACTGCCTACTGCTCTTCCGCTGGCCGTACACCAGCAGATACGCAGCGGGAACAATGAAGATCGTCAAGAGCACTGACGAGGTTAGGCCGCCGATAATCGCGCGCCCCAGCGAGGCATAGGCCTCGCTTCCAGTTTCGAGCTTTAAGGCCATGGGAATCAGCCCAAAGATTGTGGCAAGGGAAGTCATCAGAATCGGGCGCAAGCGGATGCGGCAGGAGGTGACCACCGCGTCGCGCACGGACATCTCCGCCTCGAGGTGGTGAGCGAACTCAACGATCAAGATGCTGTTCGAGGACACCATGCCCACCATCATCACCACGCCCATCAATGACATCACGTTCATAGTGGTGCCGGTGATCCACAGAAACAGCAAGACGCCCGTGAGCCCCGTGGGGACAGCGAGCAAAATCAGGAAGGGATCGATAAAAGAGCGAAATTGGGCTACCAGAACCAAGTAAAGGAGGGCCATGGCCAGGAACAGTCCAAAACCAAAGCTGCGGAAGGACTGCCGCATGCCTTCCACCATGCCGCGCATTACCAAGCCGACGCCTTCGGGGAGGCGGGTTCGGGCCATGACCCTGCCTACAGAATTGGCCACACGACCCAGGTCTTCACTGGCCGGGGCCACGTAGACGTCGATCACTCTCTGGATCTGATAGTGGTCCACTTCCGTGGGGGCTTTGAAGTTCGTCACCTTGACCACCTGGTCGAGATACGCCGGCTCTTTCGAGGAAGGCGAACGGATGGGAATACCTTTCAGGGAGAACATACTGTTGATATCGCTTTCCGGATACTGGACGGTGAGGAAGTAGTCGTTGCCAGTACGCGGGTCGATCCAGTAGCTCGGTGCGATCATCTGGTTGGAGGTCAGCGCGGTGATGACGTTGTTCACGACTTCTTGCTGGTTGAGGCCCAGTTCCCCTGCACGTACCCGGTCGACCTGGAGTTGAAGGGCCGGGTAATCGATGTCCTGTGGAATGTAGACATCGCTCACGCCGCTTAAGTTGCGAATCCTGCGTGCCAGGTCGGCCGCGACTCCATAGGTCGACTGCATGTCCTGTCCGCTCACTTGTAAGTCTATGGGAGCGGGAAGACCCTGGTTCAGGACGGCGTCCTGAAGGCCTCCGGATTGGAAGAAGGTGTTAATCTCCGGCATTTCGGTTGCCAGCCGTTGGCGAACCCGGTCCATATATTCGTAGCTGCCGATCTTGTGATCGTCATTAAGAGCCACTTGAATGGTGGCTGTGTGAGGCCCGGAGTTTCTGGTGTAGATGGATGTAAAGTCGGGAACTACTCCAAGGTTCGATACGATCAGTTTCAAGTCCCGGGACTGCACCACCTGATGGACTATGTCTTCAACCCTCGCCACCAGTTTTTCTGTCAGCTCAACGCGGGTACCCGTGGGGGCCTTCATGCTGATGACGAATTGGCCGGCGTCGCTGCGGGGGAAAAAAGCCACACCGAGGCGGGTGAAGATAGGCAGACTCAGGAGGAAAACTCCCATGATCACGCCGACCACCAGCCAGGGTCGAAGCAGATATTGGTCTACCTTAGCCTCATACCAGTCGAGCATCTGGTGGAATTTCTGATTGAATGCCTCGTTGAAACGGGCTCCCCGAGACAGGCGCGGCGGGGTGGCTGGGGCCAGCGAATCCTCGCCGCTGCCCTTGTGCTCGGCCCCGTGCTGGGGTCCCTTAATGAGCTTGGCGCAGAACAGGGGGACCACCGTCATGGCGATAAAATAAGACGCGAACAGGGCCAGAACGACGGCCAGAGCAAGGGCTGAGAAAAGGAACCTGCTCACCCCGTAGAGGAACGTGACCGGGAAGAAGACCACGGCGCTGGCGATGGTGGCCGCCAGTACGGCTAAGCTCACCTCCTGGCCGCCCCTTTCCGCCGCCACCTGGGGAGGCTCGCCCAGCTCCATATGGCGGAAGATGTTCTCCAGCACGATCACCGAGTTATCAATCAGGCGGGAAAAGACGATGGCCAGGCCCGCCAGCACCATGCTGTTGATCGTGCTGCCTCCGAAATACAGAGCGATGATGGCAGCGAGCGCGGAAAGCGGAATGGAAAGAAACACGGCGGCCGTCCCTCGCAGGCTGCCCAGGAACAGCAGCACCATCAGTCCCGTGAGCAGCAGCCCGGTGGCGCCTTCGTGGATCAGCGTGCTGATGGCTTTCTTCACGAACTCCGATTGGTCGAACACCACGTTGGGGACGAGCTGTTTGGGCACATCGACCAGGCGGAGCAAGGTGGACTTAACGGCATTGACCACGGCAATGGTATTGGTATCGCCTCCCTGCTTCATGATGGGCAGGTAGACCGACCGCTGTCCGTCTACGCGAACGATACCGAGCTGAATAGTGGAAGCATCTTTGGCGGAACCCACATCAGCTACCGTGACGTACTTGTTCCCCACGGTCTTGAGAGGAATCTCGTTCAGGTCCGGAACGTGCTCGATCTCGCTATTAGTGTAGATGTCGTAGTCGTATGGCCCTATCTTGGCATCACCCGCCGGCAGGATCAGATTGTTCTTATTGACCCCTTCCACCACGTCCATCACGCTCAGGCCGTGAGCTTGGAGTTTCAAGGGATCCACGTAGACCATAATCTGGCGGTACTTGCCGCCGAAAGGCGGGGGAACCGAGGCTCCTCGCGCCGTTGCCAACTGGTCGCGGACCGCGTATTGGCCCGTGTCGCGAAGTTGTGCCTCCGAAAGGCCCTGACCTTTCAACGTGACCAGACACACCGGAAGGCTCGAGGCGTCAAACTTCATCACCACGGGTGGCAGCACACCCTTGGGCAAGCGTCCCAGGTCGGCCATTGCCAGATTGGAGATTTCGGTGGCATCGGAATCGGCGTTGGTTCCCGGCTGAAAGTAGACCTTGATGATGCTGACGCCTTCCAGCGACCGGGACTCCATGTGGTCGATGCCCGCGCCCAGCGTGAAGAAGCGCTCGAAACGTCCGGTGATGTCGCCCTCCATTTCCTCCGGGGGCATACCGCTGTAAAACGTTGCTACCACCACTTCCGGAATATTGATGACAGGAAACAAATCTACCGGCATGCGGACCAGGCTGGTAAGACCTATCACCACCACGAAGAGACAGAGAACGATGATGAAATAGGGATTGCGAATGGCGAAACGGGACATTAGCTGCCTCCCTCGACCTCTGACAACTCCACGATTCTTGGAGCCACGATTTGACCCTGCCGCAATTGGCTGGTGTTGCCGACCACCACCCGCTCGCCCTCCGACAGCCCCGAGAGCACCTCAATCTGGCTGCGGGTTTCGATGCCGACGGTAACGGGCCGCACCTCAACCCGGTTGTCGTTGCTGATGCAATACGCGATGGCCTTGTTCCCTTGGCGCGAAATCGCCTGGATGGGGACCGCCAGCGCGTTCTTCTTCTCCATCACTGGGAAAGACACATAAGCGTACATACCCGGCACGATCTCCAACTTGGGATTGGGCACATCGACTTCCGTTATCATGGTGCGGGTGGCGTCATCCACCTTGTCGGCAAACCTTGCGACCGTGCCTTCGAAAGTCTTATTCAGAGCCTGCACTTCCACGCTGAGTTTCTTGCCGAGGCGCACGGCTGGAACATTGGTCTCGGGAACCGGAATATCCAGGCGGAGTAACCCGTTTTGTGAGAGCTTGACCACCGGAAGCGCTTGTCGCTCCGACGATGTGCCTGCTGCCACCATCGCTCCGGTATCGGCATATCGCCAGGTGATAACTCCATCGAAAGGAGCCGTCATCTTGGTATAGTCGAAGAGGGCCTGCACTCTCTCGCGATTGGCCGTGGCCTCCTGAAAGTGTTCTTGGGTGGCGGCCAGGCCGGCTTTCGCGGCTTCCACCCGGGCTTCCGTCGCCTGGTCTTTCCCTTCTGCGTCGTCCACGTCTTGCTGGGCGATGAGTTCCGGACGGGTTTTCATCACTCCTTCGAGCCGCGTGTAGCTCAAATGGGCGACAGTGTAATCTGCCTGGGCGCGCCTGAGCTCGTGCTGGGCCTGATCCACCTCCTGCTGACTTTGCCGCAACGCGGCCGCCGCTTGGTTCAGTTCATCCTGGAGCTCCGGCACCTCGAGGATGGCCAGCGTTTGACCCTTCTTCACCCGGTCTCCCACGTCCACATAAATGTGCTTCATGTACCCGGCCACCTTGGCATGGACGTCGATTTCCTGAAAAGGGCGGAATTCCGCGGCGATCCGCAGACCCTGGGAGAGGTCGGCGCGCACCACCTTGCTCACGGCCACGTTCAGAATTTTGTCGCCCCCAGCGGCCTCGGCGCTACCAGGCTCTTCGTGTGAGCAGCCCGCTGTCATCAGCAGGACGCCGATGAGCAGCGGCGCCAGTGTCGCTTCCCAACCGGACTTGCGCAACCGCACGAATTCACAAAGGGCTGGGCTGAGCGTGTCGTTGATCATCTTAGGGCTCCATTCGGCATAAGACTTAGGTTCATGCGTATCGAAGGTGGTGCGTATATTGTTGGACAACAGCCGCGAAACTTGCCCTCCTGCACGGATTGCTACATTGAATTAGACGCCGTTGATTTTCGGCTGTTCACCGTCTCCACTGATTTGCTCCGTCGCGAGTGTGATCCATATTGTAGTCGAGTAACTCTCTCAGCGCTTCGCTGAGTTCCTGAACCGTAGCTCCGGGCTTCTTCGACAAGTCGATTACTAGCTGCTTCTTCTCCATAACCCTGCTGGCCACCGCCGGAAGTTTGGTTGCCAAGTCGTGGGGGACGTTGATAATGCCGTGGCGGTCGCCGTGAATTAAGTCGCCGGGTTGAATCTTCAGGCCCCCCACTTCCACCGGACGGCCAAACTCCACGATGTGGATATAGGCACGTGAGATGGCAAGCCGCCCGGCAAAGACCTGAAAGCCACTCGCCTCGATTTCAGGCAGCTCGCGCGCCGCGCCATTCGTTACCGCCCCCACGCAGCCCAACGCCTTCAGGATGCTGACGTGGACGGTGCCTAGGAAGGCTCCTGTCCCCGGGTGCTCATCAATGTCCTGTATCACGACCACGCGCGGAGACGGAATGCTCGTGATGTGCTTCCACAGATCCGTTCGTTCCACGTACCGGCTTCCCACTATGGGTGGATCAGCCGATCGAACTTTGCAAGTTGCCGCATACCCGACCAAGGGAGGAAAACTCTTGAAGAGGCAGCGGAAGCCCGCCGTGGAAAACCCTTCATTTCGCAATCTGACACCGAAAGACTCAATGGCGTCGGATATCACGCACGTGCCGAAGGACTGGAGCTGGTTGATCTGGTCGGACGTTAATGGAGTTTGCAAAATCTATCCCTCCTGGCGGAGATTTTGAGCTTGCGAGATGCGGAGAAGACCCCAAACGGATTTGAAATTCTCCGCCCTCGTGAGGCAGTCGAGAGTCGAAAAGGGCATTCCTCACCACACCATATACGATGGGTTGAAATCGGTAATTTGTTCATCGCTGTCTTTCCCCTTGAGCTCTAGTGGGCTAAAAGAGCGATGACTGCGACGTTATAAGAAACTTAGCAATATCTGATTGGTGTCTAACATAATGAGTTAACCGAAGCAGGTGACGAATGCGCGAGATTTACTCGAGGACAGGCGGCGACCGGAAGTGATGTTTCTGGAGGGTTATGGGAAGAGGAACGGGGAGCGCTTCTTCGTGGGGAACATAACGCGGGGGTGAGGCTTTGGTCTTCGCCACAACAACCTCAGCGGATTCAGCCGCGTTGGCGACGGAGCTTTCGTGCTGCTCCGATTCGCTCATGTGGCTGGCTTTGTAAGTGTGCCATGGCCCGCTGCAGGCTTGAAGGCAAGGCCTCCTGGTGGCGGTCGAAAGAGCGACCAAGCCAACCAACAGGAACATGATGCTAGCCACTAAAACGGCACGATAGCGAGCGATGATTCCCCTCATACCTTCGTGGAAGAGTCCTAGACCAGCCCTTAAAATATCCAACGTAACTATAATGCCATCGGACTTGCGCCAATGCAAGACGTTTCGTCGGGAGGTACCGGCGCCATTTGGAATGGGGACCCACTCGAGCCGCCGGTCATTCCCGCGAAAAGCCTGCCCTGAGCTTGCCGAAGGGGGGGGAATCCAGTCCGACGACAGGACGCTTCCAAGAGTTTGCGGAGTGGATTCCCGCTTTCGCGGGAATGACTGCGCTCCAAATAACACCAGTACCCGTCGTGAAACCCACCTGGAAGATAGGCTCTCTTCCTCTAACGATCCTGAGAGCCTGCACTTGCTTTCGAAGCAAACCAAGCCGAAGAGGTTGCCTGGGGAGAGGCTACAGGGGTGCGGGTTCTTGGCCCGCGGCACCGCTCCCCAAATGCAGTAGGCAGCTGGCAGAAGGCAGAAAGCAGAAAGCAGAAAGCAGAAGGCAGAAGGCAGAAAGCAGAAGGCGGCAAGCAAATGCTTCATTCTGGCTCCTGACTCCCGCCACAAAGCAGAAGGCAGAAGGCAGACAGCGGAAGGCAGCGGGCGGGAAGCGGATGCGCTTCATTCCGGCTCCTGACTCCTGACTCCTGACTCCTGATTTCTGACTCCTGACTTCGACACCTGGCACCTGGCGCCTGACACCTGATATCTGACACCTGGCACCTGACACCTGGCGCCTGACACCCGGCACCTGACACCTGCTCTTCAAGAAATCCTTTCTTTTCAACGACATTCCCGCTTTCAACGCTTAACTACCTTTATTTTCTGTAACATTCCTGGTTCACGCCTACTTGCTGAGAGCCGATCCTTTGTTTTCATAGACATTCCCGCATCGGTCGTTCACTTTTTAACGTTACTGTTGTTTCCTTCCCCGTTGGGAGTGACATCTTGTCTGGCGCTGGCATAGCTGTGAAGAACCCTACCCCGGCTCCCTTAAGTCCGGTACGCAACCGACAGAAGGCAGAAGGCAGAAAGCAGAAGGCGGAAAGAAGATGCTCTTCATTCTGACTCCTGACTCCTGACTTCGACACCTGACACCTGCTTTTCACGTTAGTAGGCTATCACAGGAGCGAGGCATTGTCAAGAGACAATATGTACACGCCTAGCCCAGAACTTCTTCAAAACCTCTCACCACCAAGACACCAAGGCACCAAGAAATCATAGCGCAATTCGCTGAATCCCTTGTTTTAGGAGTGCACTGTTAAAGTTCAGCTCTCCAGGAGGCCCGGGCCGGGCGCCCTATATTACTACCCCCAAATTTCTCGTCGGCGAGCGAAGATCTCTTCTCGAACCAATAATGCCGCCGTGTCCTCCGTGGCCAGGAAAAACTTAACACAGAGGTCACTGAGATCCTCCGGGGTCTCTGTGTTGAGGCTTTAGATCCCATTTCCGCACACCTTTTGCCGAAAACGGACAATCACCCTGGTGCAATTCTTAAGCAGGTGTTGCAACTTCAACTAGATGGGGGCGACATTGCATGGTACGCTAGGTGCTCTCTCAAAGTGCAAGAGGACCAGGAATCATGCTCTCTGACCTACGGTACGCCATACGCACGCTGCGGAAGAATCCCGGGTTCGCTTTGATCGCCATTTTGTCGCTGGCTTTGGGGATCGGGGCCAACGCCGCCATTTTCAGCTTGGCGGAATTCTTGCTTCTGCGGCCCCTGCCCGTCCCCCGAGCCTCCGAGATCGTGGTTGTCCAGGCACAGTTGCGCGGGGAAAGCACCGGCTTTCTCCAGCAAGCCGGCTTATCCTACCCGGATTTCATTGACTTGCAAAGGAAGAGCAGATCCTTCTCAGGGCTGGCGGCATCGCAATATTTCCCCTTCGGCATCGCCCCCGACAGGACCACGCTGCCCAAGATGAAATACGGCGCGCTGGTGAGCGGAAATTTCTTTGACGTGCTGGGCGTGCGTCCGGGACTGGGGCGTGGCTTGCGTGCTGACGAGGACCGTGTGCCAGGACGTGATGCGGTCGTCGTGCTCGGCCATGATTTTTGGGAAACCGAATTTGCGTCGAGGCCGGACGTTGTCGGGAAGAGCATTTTCCTCAACGGCCTCCCCTTTACGGTGGTGGGAGTGGCGCCGGAACCCTTCCGGGGGCCGATCGTTTGGATGCGCGCCGACCTGTATGTTCCGCTGGCGATGGCACCCGCGCTGGCGGGCGGGTCGCAGCAGAACGAACTCGAAATGCGCGGGCTTCGAGGGTTGAGGGTTCAGGGACGGCTGAAGCCGGGGGTAAGTGTCAGGCAAGCCGCGGCCGAGGCCAGGGTTATCAGCCAGCAACTTGCCCAGGCTTACCCGGAGACGAATCGCACTTGCTCGTTGGCGGTGGGGACGTACTGGCAAACCCAGATCGAGCAGTATTCAACGGCTGCCGTGGGGTTCCTTTTCATGATGATACTGGCCGGGGTGGTACTGCTGATCGCTTGCGCCAACATCATGAACCTGATGCTGAGCCGCGCCTCCGCCCGATCGCGCGAGATCGCCCTGCGGCTGGCCGTGGGAGCGGGACGGGGCCGGCTGATCCGCCTCCTGTTGACGGAGAGCCTGGTGATCGCGATTTTGGGCGGGGGGCTGGGGCTCCTAATCGCCCAAGCGACCGCGGCTCTCTTGTCGCGATTCCGCATCCCCAGCGATATTCCCGTCGTGCTCGATTTCGGAATCGACTCCCAGGTGCTGCTGTTCGCGCTGTTGGTTTCGGTGGCAAGCGCCATCCTGTTTGGCCTGGCGCCGGCGCTCCAGAGCACCAAGCCTGATTTGGTTGCGGCTTTGAAATCCACAGCGGCCGCGGCGGGCAAGCCACGGCGATTCCTGGGAAGGAATGCACTGGTGATCGCGCAGGTGGCGGGTTCGCTCCTGCTGCTGGTCTTTGCCGCGCAGGTTTTTCGTGGGGCGTCGATTCTTCTCTCCTCCCCGATAGGTTTCCGCACGGACCACGTCCTCACCGCCGGCTTTAACCCCACGCTGGCCCGCGAGTCGATGGAGCAGAGCAAGGAATTCTACCGGCAGTTGCTCGATCAGGCTCGGACCCTCACCGGCGTGAAGTCCGCAGCTCTCTCGCAGTCGGTCCCGTTGATGGGATCCCCGGCTGGGGAAATTAGTTCGACGCGGGTCATCCCCGAGGGGGTCCAGTTGCCCACCGGGACGGAGGCGGTCAGTTTGTTTTCGAACACCGTCAGCGAAGGCTACTTCCGCACCATCGGCGTGCCTATTGTCGAGGGCCGCGAGTTCCTGCTGACCGACCGGGCGGACACCCCGCGGGTGGTGATTGTCAATGAGCAGTTCGCCCGCAAATACTATCCCAATCAAGAGGTGATCGGGAGACGCCCGCGATTGAATGGCGCGGACGGTCCCTTCGCCGAGATCGTCGGGGTGGCGAAGCAGAGCAAGTACCTGAACCCTCTCGAACCGCCTCTCGAGTACCTTTACCTGCCCATGACCCAGAATCCTACCGCCGCGATGTCCTTGATGCTTGAAACCGAAGGACCTCCTGCCGATGAGGCCGGCCCGTTGCGCGACCTGGTCCGCCGGCTGGATGCCAACCAGCCGATTTTCGCCGTCCGGTCCATGCAGGAGGTCTGTGAGCTGACCGTGAAACAACGGATGGATATCATTCGCCAGATCATCGGGGGGCTGGGTTTCCTGGGGTTGGCGCTGGCGTTGGTCGGACTCTACGGGTTGATGACGTATTCGGTGAGCCTGCGACATCGCGAGATCGGCATCCGCATGGCGATTGGGGCGGCCCCCGCCAACGTGGTCAGGATGGTGCTGAAGCAGGGGATGATTCTGGCCGGTAGTGGAGTCGTTATCGGCTTGGCCCTGACTCTTGCCGTGTCCAGGCCGCTCGCCAACATGGTGCAAAGCCCCGGCTTCAATATGCCTCTCGTCGCGCTGGTCACGCTCGCCCTTCTGGCCATGGCGGCCCTGGGAGCGTTTATCCCCGCCCGCCGGGCATCGCAAGTCGATCCCAACACTGTCCTGCGGCAGGAGTAAGCTTAAGTATAGATATCGCCGTTTTCATACCATCAATATAACCAGCGGCGATCTAGCGTGGTTGCACTTCGACGGGCTCTGGTAAGCTTACAGAACCTTGCATTTGTGGACCGATCATCAGTTTTTGTCCACGCGGCGTATAGCGGGCGAGCACCGTCGGCACCGACCAATCCACGCTCCAGCCATCTTCAATCGCAATCATCGTATAGGACCCGGGAACCACGTCACGCAGGATGAAGCTTCCATCAAAATCGCTCTGATCTCTTCGGAATAGCTCGACATTTGATTCGGCATCAGCAGGAACCAGGACAACCATCACTCCCGCGGCGGCTTTCCCCGAGCGCTTCACAAATCCTTCCACTCTCGTCGAGCCGCCAAGGAGCAGAGCTGACATAGAGAGAGAGGAACCCGGCGTAAGGTCGAAACTGTGCCCCGAAGTTTCCGAGCCTAGAGCGGAAGTTTGAGATATAAAATATTGCTTGCCGGGGGAAAATGCAACGATGGCGTACTTGCCTGCAGGGAGGCCCTCAAAATGCACTCCGCCATTTCGGTCCACCGTGTGAGATGCTACGGTTCGCAGGAGGGCGTCGCGCAGGGCAACGAGGAGTTGCTGAGGAAGTACTTCTTCGCCGCGGATTTTCACCGACAGTGTCAGACTGCCAAGCGGCTCTCCCGGAGTAGAATCCAAATCCTCACCATTCTTGGTGAGGTTCATTTCAGTGGTCTGGTCCGCTTCGCCAGGTGTGGAACTATGCAGTCGCACAGTGTATCTGCCTGCAGGCACTCCCGTCATCTCGTAGGTATCGGCTGAAATTGACTGTACCCCACCATTTCTGGCTTCCTCGACGGAATCGAATACTCTCTTTTGAAGTGTCGGGATTGAAAATCCATTTTGTCCATTCTCTGGGATATGGAAGAGCAGGTGCAGGGATGGAGCGGGCTCCAGGTGAAAATCGATCTGCACGTGATCTCCGCCCTTAATGGCAACGGGCGTGGCGGCGTCAGCCTCTGTTGTATCCGCGTAAAAAGTGGTTGGGTAAGAGACGTCCAGGGATGCATCCACAGCCCGAAAGGAACTTCCCGTGCCTTCCACGTGTGACGATGGGGGATGCACGGCGTACCAGGGACGGGCCGTAACGGAAACATAGTAAATGCCAGGGATCAAGGGCCAAAAATCGTAGAATCCTCGATCATCCGAAGAATCCGAAGAGGCACTTGGAGTGATTCGACTGACGCCAAAGTTGCGATTTTCGCGGTAGAGACGCACCGTAGCATTGTGGATCGGCTCCCCCGCTTCATCGAGAATGTAACCGCTGATCATGGCGGTGGGCACCAGTCGCAGGATGAGGTTTTCGGTCTCGAGTGTGGCGCCGGTCACGATAGCGGTGGAGAATTGTTCGTGCTGTTCGTACGCGGTCGGGATAAATCCGCTTCGGGCTCCCTGTAATGAATACTTGCCGGCGCTGAGGCGGTTGAATTCAAAGCGTCCGTCTTCGGCGGTGATCATCGACTGCGCATTGCGAGGGTTCTTAGTATCAACGATGGTAACCCGCGTGCGCGCCAGCGGCGCCCCACTTGCCTCGCTGACAACAACGCCCGCAATCTTAAATGCCCCCCTGACACCGGTTGGTTTGGGTTCCTTGAGACGGTTTTGAGCGGACAGGATCGCACACGAGCAGACGAAGGCGAATCCAAGCACGGGAATCGTCAATTGAGTCTGTCGCGGCAAGGTTCGCATTACTAGTCGCTCCCCGTGATCATCCACAGCCGCAATTGCGCGCTCTGGCCGGGACCTAGTCGAACCTCTTGCCCCCAAGAGTGATGTTTTTGCATCGCTTCCTCGTTTCTATACTCCAGCTCCGGTTGCGCGCCATCCAGAGCGAATACTTGGTACTCGCCGGGCGGGATCTGCTCGAGGGAAAAACTTCCGTCCGGCGAGGCCAATACCTCCCTGGACTGGCCCGTGCTGTTATGCCACGGGATAAGATAGATATGAGAAGGCGCTTGAAAAGCTGGAGTGAGTGATGATCCGGAGATTCTCGGGACATCCTCGACGACGCCGGCGATCCGTGCGCCATCATCTCGCAACGTCAACTTGATCGGAGCAGTCGATCCTCCTGCCGGGACGACGAGCGGCTGATGCAGCAAGTCCGTCTCTCCGCATTTGAGCGAAGCCACGAAGCCCCGAGCTGAATCGACACGTACCCAGTAGCGCCCGGGTTCTACATTCTCAATTTCCAGAGATTCGTCCTCGGGCCCGCTAGGTTGACGTAATGAAGCGCCACGGACCTGCCCGAATTCGTTGGCTGACTCGAGCCATACCCCGAAGTAACGTTCACGCCACGTTCGGAACGCGGCGAAAGACCCGGACTGCACACCACCGCCACTGCCCTCAGTCGATGTGAATTCTTCTGTGAGGTTCACGCGAATGGAGGTGCCGGGGACTAATGTCACTGCGTAACCTGCAACCGGGGCACCTTTCACGCTGATGTCCGCAGTCCCCGTCTCGCTCGCCGGGCCGGCAGTCGACACTTTAACGGTGTACGCACCGTCCGGCAGAAAGCCCTGAATCTTTTGTGTTTGCGGGTTATAGCCGAGTGCATATCCTGGTCCTCCTTCATGCCCCGCATCGACTACGACGCGGACCGGCGCCCCCTCAGGCGCGTTCGTGAGGCCGACTTCCACGGGAAAATACTCGGTCCTCTTGAGCGAGAGGTCCCTTTCGAAAGTGATGCCTGCTGATAATTGAATTGTGGTTCCCGCAGCGAAGTTGTCCGCTCCCGAAAAATAGACGGGTGGGTAGCCGTATAGCTGACCCCGAGGGTTGAAGGTCAGGGTGTCACGATCAATCAGCTCGTGCGTGAATAGTTTGTAGGTTCCGGGAGATAGCTCGGAAAAACGAAACACCCCGTCGGACCATGTTCCAAACGTGCCCGCGGACGTCCAACGCGCGCGGCCGTCGTCGATTTGGCGGCGGTAGATTTCCACCTGGACCCTTTCCGAAGTGCCGGAACCCGCCACGATAACGTGGCCCACGATGAGAGCTCCCGGGACGAGGTAGATCGTAACGTCCTTTTGGCCCGGGCTTATTTGCGTATCCATCGGGTTTTCATTGGTAAGGAAGCCGGGCTTGCGCGCCATCAGGAAAGTGGGACCGTTAGTTTCTTCGGCTGGGGATGTCGCCCCGGGACCTGGAATAGAACCTTCGCTTCTCCGGCCCGCCTCGCCTAATGGAATTCTGAACTCAAAATGTCCGGCAGAATCCGTCAGCGTTGCAAAGCGACCATCCAGTGAGTAGACGAGCGCACGGCCAACGGGTCCATGTGTCACACTATTCAAGACCGTGCCGCGGATGGTTTCACTCTCCTTTTCAGGTATCGTATTAGCCTGAGCGCTCAAGGGGCCAGCGTCCCCGCAGCAACAGAGAAGGGCGACCCAAAGCGAAAGCACGCTAAGTGATCGAAGGCGAGGCATACACTTTGAACCAGGTTAGACCATGTTAACATGCCTGAATGTTTGATGGAACGACAATACACCGGAAGGTAGCGCAGGGCAGGAGAGCGCGGACCACCGCCCTGCGGCCCATGGCCTTCGGGCGACGGGGCGCTTTTGTGATCCGCGTCTTTTCGGCCCCGTGATGGAACGAGCCAACAGAGCAAAATCAGGCTCGGTGAATTTCTCTCGCCGCCTGAGCAGGCGCAGGACGATAAAGAAATATCGATCGGAAAGAAAAGGGCGCCGCACTTTCGATCCGTCGGCTGACGGACGATAGGATACGGCGCGGTGGCGATAATAGCCACGGAAAAGACGCGGACCATCACAAGATCGGCGGTCCACGCTACTTGCTTGCTCTACGAGTGATGGACCTTACCTGCTGGGTGCAGGCCCCGTCAAGCCAAATTCCCGGAACCCTCGCCAGCATGCTGACGTATCAAGCGTTAGGGCGTCTAAATGCTACACACGCCCATAAGGGCGGTTTACCTGGGAGCAGGTCCATCGCGGTTGGGAGGTGAGTTTATGGGTTCCTTGACGACTCAGCTCAGGCAGGTTCTAAGGAGGCTTGGGCGTACGCCCTTTTTCACGGCCGTCACGCTGCTGACGCTTGCCGTGGGCATTGGTGGGAACACGGCGATTTTTAGCGTGCTCGAAGGCGTATTGCTGAAGCCCCTGCCGTACTCCCACCCGGAGGAGTTGGTCGCCGTCTGGCTCACGGGGCCGGGCGTCAACATCAAGGATCTGAATCCTTCACCATCAACCTACTTCATCTTTCGCGAGCAGAGCCGCACTTTCCAGGACATCGGTATCTATACGGGCTACTCGGTGAACATCACCGGCTTCGGGGAGCCGGAGCAGGCGTCGGGCCTCCAGGTGACCGATGGCGTACTTCCAATTCTGGGGGTATCACCTGTGCTCGGCCGTGCGTTCACGCGGGCGGATGATTCCCCGGGCAGCGCGGGCACAGTGATGCTGACTTACGGCTACTGGCGTCGCAAGTTCGGAGGCGACCGTGCAGTAATCGGAAAGACGATCACCGTGGATGGAGAATTGCGGCAAATCATCGGAGTGCTGCCGCAAGAATTCCGCTTCCACGATCAGCGCGACCTTGCCCTGCTCCTGCCCTTGCAGCTTGACCGCGCCAAAACCTTTTTAGGGCGATTCAGCTTTGACGGCATCGCCAGGCTCAAACCAGGAGTCAGTTTGACAGAGGCCAACGCTGACGTGGCGCGGATGCTCCCCATCGTCGAACGGAGTTTTCCGCCTCCTCCCGGCTTCAGCCTCAAGATGTTCGACGACGCGCGAATCGGGCCGAACCTTCGGCCGCTGAAGCAAGACGTGGTGGGCGACGTGGGCAAAGTCCTGTGGGTTCTGATGGGCGGCCTCGGCTTGGTGTTGCTCATCGCCTGCGCTAATGTGGCCAACTTGCTTCTGGTCCGCGCGGAAGGACGCGAGCAGGAACTCTCGATCCGCGCCGCGCTAGGCGCAAGCCGGGTCCGCATTGCCGCGGAATTGTTTCTCGAGAGTCTCATTCTGGCGCTGCTGGGAAGCGTCCTTGGACTGGCGCTGGCCTATGGAGCCCTGCGGAGCCTGGTGGCACTCGCGCCGGCGGGTCTGCCTCGCCTCGATGAAATCGGCGTCGACGGCGCTGTCGTGCTGTTCACGCTGGCACTATCGCTCGTCTCGAGCCTGCTTTTCGGTTCCATCCCGGTCTGGAAATACGCGGGCGCGCGCCTGGGGACCGGATTGCGCGAGGGCGGACGTTCCATGAGCGAAAGCCGGCAGCGGCATCGCTCGCGCAGCGTGCTGGTAGTCGTGCAAGTGGCGCTGGCGCTGGTTCTGCTGATCAGTTCCGGACTCATGATTCGCACTTTCCGTGCTTTGACCGGAGTGGACCCCGGATTCGTCGCGCCTGCGGAACTCCAGACATTCCGCGTCGACATTCCCGACACGCAGGTGAAAGACCCCGAGCGCGTGACCCGCATCCAAGAGGAGATTTTGCATAAGATCGAGGCCGTTCCGGGTGTCTCCTCCGTCGGCCTCTCCATGAGTATCCCCATGGATGGTAACGAATGGGGCGATCCAGTCTTCGCGAGGGACCACTCTTACGCTCCAGGTGAAGTTCCGCTCCGCCGGTACAAGTTCGTCGCACCGGGCTTTTTCAAAACTCTGGGGACGCCGCTCGTCGCCGGCCGCGATCTCACCTGGAGTGACATCTACGAAAAGATTCCGGTGGCCATCGTTTCCCAAAAACTGGCGCGCGAATATTGGCACGACCCCGCGCGCGCCCTCGGCCAACAGATCCGCTCAACCACGAAGGACGACTGGCGAGAGGTCGTCGGCGTTGTCGGCGACACTCACGACGACGGCATGGATAAAGTAGCGCCCAGTTCGGTGTACTGGCCCATCCTGGCAGCGCATTTCGAGAGCAACGATATTGATGTGCGCCGCTACGTGGCCTTCTCCATTCGCACTCCGCGCGCCGGCTCAGAAAGCTTGATGAACGAGGTGCGGCAGGCCGTGTGGTCAGTGGACCCCAATCTTCCGCTGTCGGATGTCCACACGCTGGACTATCTCTACAAGAAATCCATGGCACGGACTTCGTTCACCCTGGTGATGCTGGCGCTCGCTGGGGCAATGGCGCTGCTGCTCGGTGTCGTGGGCCTCTACGGCGTGATCGCGTATTCGGTGTCGCAGCGCCGGCGGGAGATCGGCATTCGCATGGCGCTCGGCGCCCAGAACCAGAAACTGACGCGAATGTTTGTCCGCCATGCATTGGGGCTGACGGGCGTCGGTGTTGCCTGCGGACTGGCTGCCGCGCCGGCGCTGACACGCCTGATGTCGTCCCTGCTATTCGGGGTGAAGTCCGTCGACCCGGCAACGTACACGGCGGTGTCGCTCGGGCTCATCGCGACGGCCGCGCTCGCCAGCTACATTCCTGCTCGCCGCGCCGCGGATGTGAACCCCATGGAGTCGCTGCGGGCGGAGTAATGGGCCGGTAGTGACATTTTGACGTGCCCCTCGCTCAATTCAATGAATGAATGGGACAACTGGGGTTTCGGCGATTCCGCACAGGTTTCTCCCGCGCTCCATTAATATGTATCCATTCAGGCCCCAACTTGCCCCCCACGAGTTTTTCACTATCCAAACCGGTCTCCCTGAAGTTTCACCGTACCCGACGATCAGGACGGGCTGATTTAGCGTCTCCCCGCAGGGGCCGGAGAACACGCCGCTCTTGTAATTTTGGAAAGCGCTGCTGCTGGCATCCACCTCCACCGAAACAGGCTGCTCCGCGACATGCGCCTTGAGGGTC
>Ga0074046_10001722_pt1 | contig 19428 bp, 16 predicted proteins | sample BogForMeECP23OM3_FD_94441 | JGI IMG/M metagenome (GOLD analysis project Ga0074046, IMG submission 94441) | Bog forest soil microbial communities from Calvert Island, British Columbia, Canada - Bog Forest MetaG ECP23OM3 | ecosystem: Environmental > Terrestrial > Soil > Wetlands ... | reverse complement strand
TTCCAGTCCCTTCGAGGGGACAACAATCATCCGTACCCGGCGGTAGATCCACGGCTCAATCAGTGAGTGGAACCAGTGGTCCATCCATCGGAACCATCCCCGCAGACCGCTTGGGCGGGATTCCCGCCAGTGGTACTTCAGGTAGGCCCTATGGCAGAAACCCGAGCACGACACGTCTCCGAAGCTCAGGTTGCTCTCCGCCATCTGGAGGAGGTCGAAGCGCACCCGGTATCGGACGCGATACGCCCAGTAGCAAATGGGCGCAAGCAGGTGAAAGGCCACGAAAAGTAGCGCGAGCGGCCGGGTGGGAGCGGGGACCCGCACCCAACGGATTCGCTCGGGAGAGGGATTTTCGAACTCGACAGAGAAGACCGTGAAATCGTGTGCTTGGCAAAGACCCTTCAGCATCCTCAGGTACCAGCCCCCCCTGGGATTGTTGGGGATGACGCGGTAATCAAAGATTGCGATTCTCAAATTGCGGGAAACTTTCACAAGGGGTTACTTGCGGATGGCCGTCAGCCGCTGGACATTCAGGTAAGCATTGGGGCTCACCTGGTGCTTGCGGCAGAACTGAAGCCACCCAAAATTGGCGTCGTCAGAAATCAGGACTCCTCCCGGCGAAAGGTGCGGCCACACCAGCTCATATTCCCATAGCATGTGGTTGGGGGTGTGCAGGTCGTCGTGGAAGAACATCTCCACCGAGGGGAGGTCAGCGACTAATCGAGGCAGTTCACTTCGAACGTCGCCCAGTATAAGGACGTGCCGGGATCCGAGCCCTTGCCGGATCTCGTCGGGAATAGCCCACCCGACGCCCTTCTTAGGCCAAGCAAAAACGGCCCCATCAAGATGATGCGTCGAGGCGCTCTCCGCGGGCGGCAGCTCGATTGAGAATAAAGTCCCTTGCTGGTTTTCGACCAGGGCAGCACCAATGAAGGACGTCGAGACGCCGGCAGCCACTCCGGTCTCAATAACACGTTTCGGCCGCAAAGCTCGAGTAGTACCATAAAGGATAATTCCATCCTCCAGGCTGACTCCACCCTGGCAGCCCGCTTCCTTCCAAACCGAAGAAACAACCCCTTCGAGTTTCGGTTTCCAGCGCTCGAACCCGGCAAGCGCACCCGTCAAATCCAGGCCGAGGCTTTTTGCCAGGAAATCCCTCGGGTCGGTCAGCCGGTGCCGGGAAAAGACCAACTTTGCGTATCCGAGGCGAAGCACTTCGAGAGGGTGAACCCTGTAGCAAGGCGAGAACAAGACCTCCCGGAGCGTCTGGTTGAGCACTTGGTTATCCTCGCTGATCAGCCCGGTGAGTCTTGATGGCGCGCTCGTATATCTCCACCAGCATTTGGTAGTTGCGCTCCGCGGTGTACTTGGCTTCGTACTCGGCGCGGGCGGCGCGGCCCATGGCGGCCATCTCCTCGGGGTGAGTCCAAGCCCACTCCACTTTGGCCGCCAAGTGGTCGGGATCGCCGGGGGTGAAATGTAGTCCGGTGCGCCCGTCCTCGACGATTTCCTGCATCGCTCCAAGGCGCGAAGCGATCACCGGGACGCCACAGGCAAAGGCCTCGACAGCGACACGACCGAAGGTCTCATACCATTCGCTTGGAACGACCAAGAAGCGACTGCCCTTCATCGCTGCGAGTGTCTGCTCCGGGTTCAGTCGTCCGTGGAAGAACACATCCGAGAGGCCATGCTGACGCGCATAGCCTTCCAGCTCGGCCTGGAGCGGGCCGTCGCCGACCACGCGCAGCGGGATACTGTTGCCGAGCCGCTGCCAGGCGGCCAGGAGGGTCGCCACGCCCTTCTCAGGCGACAGCCGCCCCACGAACAAGGCGGAGCCTTGTGGGGATTTGTGATTTGCGATTGATGATTGGTGATTAACAGCCATCGGGTCCGGGTAGACAAAAGCCGGCTTGACGACAATCTTCTCTGCCGGCAGCCCGCCCTCGATGAATTTGGCACGCGCGAACTCCGTCTCCGCGGTGTAGCAGTCCACCATCTTGCTCCAGGTCCCGAGCCAGCGATGCACGCTGAGCATCAGGGTAACGGCCGCCGTCGCCGCGCGCGAGTCCCGGTAGCAGCCGTGCAGTACCCCGCGCCATGGGTTGCGCCCCAAGCAATCCTCGCAGAGACGCCCTTCCCTCTGAAAAGTTGCGCCGGGGCAAAGCAGCCGGTAGTTGTGGAGCGTCTGGACAACGGGCACTCCTGCCTCCCGACAAGCGTAGTAGGGCGCAGGCGAAATCAGCGGAAAGGTATTTTGGAAGTGGGCGAGGTCGGGCCGCTCGCGCGCCAGGAGCGCCTTGATTTCCCGGTAGCTGTCCCGCGCCCAGACCGTCCGCAATGGGAGCGTTGCTTTCGACCCCAGTCCGTAGTCTTTGATTTCATCGTTGTGCCGGATGTACTCCACCAGCCGGTGTCCCGCAGCCCTGAGCACCCCTTCTTCAGCCAGCATCGATATGTACTCACCGCCTGGCTGCTGGTAGCGGTTGTGGACGAGAAGGATCTTCATCTCAGCGCTGGAAGATTGAGTGTCGGGGGTTGCAGGCGTCTTTTCCGGCAGGAAAGTCAATACCTCGGCCTTGGCCTTCTGTTGGTTTCAAAAAGTGTTCTCATATACGGCAGCATGCTACGGGAACCCTCGACGGCCCGCCTGCTGCGCGACTATGGCAGCCGTTGGCATCAGGTGTTCTCGCAAAGGCTCTTCGGCCCCGCCGCTACTGGCTTTCGTCTACAGAAAAGCCCAGGTCTCGTTTCGGAGTGCGGACCGCCGGGTGAGCCTTGATGGCGCGCTCGTATATCTCCACCAGCATTTGGTAGTTGCGCTCCGCGGTGTACTTGGCTTCGTACTCGGCGCGGGCGGCGCAGCCCATGGCGGCCATCTCCTCGGAGTGAGCCCACGCCCATTCGACCTTCGCGGCAAGGTCGTCGGCATTGCCGGGGGTAAAGTGCAATCCGGTGCGCCCGTCCTCGACGATTTCCTGCATCGCCCCCAGCCGCGAGCAAATCACCGGCACGCCACAAGCTAAGGCTTCCGCCATGGTCAGCGGAAAGCCCTCGTACCATTCGCTCGGGAAAACCAGGAAGCAAGCCTGCTTGATGGCTGCGAGCGTTCGGTCCCGCGACATCCAGCCGCAGAAATGGATGCTCCGCATCGTGCGGCGCTGAGCTTCATTCTGAAGTGTGCGGCGCAACGGGCCATCGCCCACGATCTCGAGGGAAATGCGGTTATTCAGACGCACCCACGCGGTGAGGAGCGTTCGCAGGCCCTTCTCCTCCGAGACTCTCCCCACGAACAGGGCGTACTCACCCGGTCCCTCGCGTGCGCCCGGGTCCGGGTGGACGAAGTTAGGCTTCACCGCGATCTTCTCCGCCGGTAGGCCGCCCTCGATGAACTTCCGCCGACCAAACTCCGTGAGCGCGATGTAGCAATCCACCAGGCGCGTCCAGGTGCCCAGCCGGCGATGCACGGTCAGCATCAAGGCCACGGCGGAGGTCTCGGCCCGGGAGTTGCGATAGCAGCCATCCGCCACGCCTCGCCAAAGGCTATGCTCGACGCAGGCCTCACAGAGGCGCCCATGGTTTAAGAAGGTAGCCGCCGGACACAACAGCCGGTAGTTCTGCAGGGTCTGCACCACCGGGACGCCCGCATCCCGGCACGCGTAATATGCCGCAGGCGAAATCAGCGGAAAGGTATTGTGGAAGTGGGCGAGGTCGGGCCGCTCGCGCGCCAGCAGCGCCTTGATCTCCCGGTAGCTGTCCCGCGCCCAGACCGTCCGCAATGGGAGCGTTGCTTTCGACGCGAGTCGGTAGTCTTTGATTTCATCGTTGTGGCGGACGTACTCGACCACCCGGTGTCCAGCAGCCCTGAGCACCCCTTCTTCAGCCAGCATCGATGCGTCCTCTCCGCCTGGCTGCTGGTAGCGGTTGTGGACGAGAAGGATCTTCATCTCAGCGGTGTAAGATTAAGTGCCGGGGGGGGTGGCAGGCGTCTTTTCGGGCAGCGAACTCAGCGCCTCGCCGTTGGTGAGACAGAGGACACCTTCCAGCCCGCGCCGATTGCCCGGCGGTAGATCCCCGTGAGCATCTCGCAGTCGCGCTTGGCGGTGTACCCGGCTTCGTACTCGGCCCAAGCTGCCCGCCCCGTCTCCCACATCTCCCGCAGCTGGATCCACGCCCCCTCGACCTTGGCAGCGAGGTTCTCAGGATCAGCGGGCGCAAAGTGCAAACCCGTGCGCCGCTTCCAGTCAGCTAGTGGGCGTCTTGGCCTTTCGGCGGTGAGCGATGGCGAGCTCGTAGGCTTTGATGTGGGTCTCGGCGCAACTCCTGACATCATACCTCTCCACAGCGCGACGTCTGGCGACCTCGCCCATTGCCCCACGGAGATCGGGTGCGCGGGCCAGCCGTAGGATGGCACGAGCGATTGCCTCCGGATCAAGTGGTGGCACGATATAACCGGTGATCCCGTCCTCAACGAGCTCCCTAACCGCCCCGACATCCGTAACTACGACAGGGAGGCCGCAGGACATCGCTTCCAGCACCGCTGTTGGCACGCCCTCCAGTCGTGACGTAAGAACAAAAAGATCGAAAGCGGGAAGAAGCTCCGCCACTTGATCCCCCGGCTCGACGATGCGCAAGCGATTTCCTTCCAGCAGCCCCAACTGGCGGGCTTCTTGCACCACACTTCGTTGGTAGTAAGCAGCATTTGAAGGAGTTTGTGCGCCGAGAATGCGAAAGACAATGTCCGGGCGTTCCCGGCACACAACGGCCGCCGCTCTTACCAAGAACTCATGCCCTTTCATCCAATTCAGATTGCCGACGGTTCCCACCAAGATGTTGTCGCCCGATACACCAAGTGCTTCGCGGGCCCTGCGCCGCAGGTCCTCGTCGGGGCGGAATTGATTCGTGTCCACAGGCGGGAAGACAAGCACGAGGCGCTCGCCAAGTTCCGTAGCGCCTCGGTGTGAGCGCGCAACCTCAAAGCCCCAACTCATGACGACGTCTGCAAATCTCATAACAAAAGGCATCATTATACGTCGTATTAATTTAGGCGTGAATGTGCTCGCCAACTGCCACACCACCGCAACCCCCTCCAAGCGCGCAGCGAGAGCTCCGTGCGGATTCATGGGACTGGACACTTGAACCACGTCGATGCGATGGTCACGGATTACACGACTAAGACGATGAATCTCGGGTCCAAGGCACAGTCCTAAGGCAACGTGCAGGAGGGGATTAAAGGACTTCCTGGGCCTGTGCAAAGGCATTTGGATGACTCTTATGCCGGCGGCACGTAACCTCCCGGCGGCATCGCTCCCGTCTTCGGGAAGGACGGCAATAACCTCCCATCCACGCTGCGCCAGCGGGGCATGAAGACGAAGCACCTGGTTGTGCAGTCCCCCAAAGATTGGAAAGTGGATGACAGACAGAACCTTTCTCATACGGCGCTTAGCACCAAGCTACTTGTTCAGAGAGGCGAAAATTTGGCTCACTGCGGTGGGGAATTCTCTGTAATCATCCGAACAGACGAGAACGGCCGGATATTCCGAACCTAGTTTCTGAAGCATCTCCAGCTCGCGCCCTCTCAGGGCCGTCAGATCAAAGCTCTCGTTTACGCTTGCGAAGGCCAAGAGCGCGGGATTCGCGTCATAGGTGAACTCGACTCGGTTGCATAGCTGCAAGGAATGGAATGCCCGCTGGCCCGAGACGCTCTCTGTGCACAGCGAAGTCCCGGTGCGACGAAGAAATATAAGGCCTCCGATGCGTGACGAGCCCTGGACTAGTCCCCCAGTAAGCGACCAAAGGCTGTGAATTGGCGGGCGAACCAGTCGCGCCAGGAGAGGAAAGAGATCAACGGCACTCGCGTACGCACGAGTCGTAAGACCGCGCCAGCCGTGCCGGTTGGAATCAGAGATGAGATGGTAAAAAGTGCCAGTGAATGGGCAGCTCCACACGGTCTTCCCGTCGGTAATCGCCATGTCCTCCGACAGTATCGAAAAGCCTTGATTACGGAGGGCGAGTGCAGTGAAGGTCTTGCCAGTATCGGGCGGAGCGAATATAAGCAGGGACCGGCCTTCTCGTGAAACTGCAGCACAATGGAGGGGTAGGAAACCTGCACGAAGCAACGCGACCATGGCGAGGTCAAGCAGGTGGCGACCTGGCGGCAAGAGCACGCCCAGTTGAGAAGGAATCAAGCGGTAATACAGTTCGTTCGCCCGAAGAGTCGGTCCTGTGTGAAGTTGACTCATCAAAAGCCGAACGGTAGCCCCAAAGCCCATGTTTCGCTCACAGTAGACCGAGTCGTTTCCAACTCCGACATAGTAGTAGTGGTGCTTGATTTCCAGCTCTTTGGGGCGCCCTGAAATGCGGGCAACCTCAAAGCCGAGCTGCACCTTTGCGGGCTTCGAAGGTGGGGCTACTACGCTCAGATGTTCTCCGAGCGAGAACCTAGGAATGTGCGGTATAGAGGTCCGCACGCTCAGGATTTCAGGCGCGACCCAGTAAGTCGGCATCTACGAGTAGCCTTCGACAAGTCGAGCGCCTCAACGAGCGAGCACGAGCATCTGAGTAAAGAACCGTACCCACGCGTCAATGCAGACTGTCGTGTATGGATGTTTCGATCGCGCCCAAGCACGCGAAGCAACAGTCCCGGCTTGAGATTAGCGGTCATGCGAGTTTACACACAGCGACCATCGTGTTTCGGAAGCGCCTAGGCAGCAGAGGACGAACGCCCACCCATCCGCGTGCAAAAGCACGATAGAAGAGGGACGAGACAAGAGCCGGCGCAAACCCGTCAACGAAATCCAGCTTGGTTATGCAAAAGCCGGACCTCCTCAGTAATTCTCGAAGGGTTTGGGGACAAAACCAAACGACGTGTTCAGGGTTGAAAGCTCGATCATAGCTTTTCAGATACATCAGATTCAGCATCACGCAAAACACGTTGGGTGTTGAGAGAACAAGTCTTCCGCCGGGTTTCAGTGCGCGTGCAGCGCCTTCCAGGAACTGTCCGGGGTTTTGCAGATGCTCCATCAACTCGCCGGCTAGAATCGTATCAAAGGAAGGGTCGAATTTGAGGTTCTGAGCATCGCCTACCTCAACACGAAAGCCAACTCGCCTCATGCGCTCGATTCCAGCAGCGTCGATGTCGAGGCCCAAAACATTGGCGTCTGCGAATGATCGGCAGAGCTGGTAATGCAGAGAATGCGCCTGTTCGGCTGCCGACTCCGCCACTTTGTGCCCTACGCAGCCCACATGAAGAACGTCAGGCCCGCGAACTTCCCGGAGCAAGGCTCGAACGCGTTCGTTTGGCGACCTCTCATCCGTAAAGGCATCATACTTTCTCGATCTGCAAACTTCACTGCGTGGAATCGTTGGCGCAGCCATTTATCCTCCCAGATTTCGCTTGGGGGGTCCCCTCTCGTGGCGATTTCTTGCCTCGTGAGGAACAGGCAAAATCTATCGCCGCGAGGATACATTTCGCGCCGTATTCAGGAGTGAGCGGTCGAATGCGCTCGCGGCCCGCGCGCCGCATCTCGTCGAGTTTCTCAGAAGGAACGGTTAAGGCGCGATCAATCGCCGCGTACATCTCTTCCGGACGATCTGGATGGAATGTCCATCCATCTATGCCATCTCTAACCATCTCCTCGACGGCTTGACTGTACAGACTGCCCATCACAGGAATGCCCGAAGCCAGCGCTTCGTTCACAACCACTCCCCATTCGTCGGCGAGGGTCGGAAACGCCAGGACGCCTCCCTGAGCGTAGAGTCGCGGCAGTTCTTCGTACTCGACATTTCCCAAGAATTTAAGCTTGAGCGAAGAAGGGGCAGGAAACGCGGCAAGGTCTTTCCGCAGGGGGCCATCCCCCACGAGCCAAAACTCACACGAGGATTCGGGATGATCTCGAAGCCATGTCGACAAGACCTCCAGGAAGGGCTGAAGCCCCTTCCGTTGCACGAGCCGGCCAAAATAGATGAGCCGACGTGCCACGTTTGGTTCACGCTGTAATGGAAGCCCGAGAAAGTGCGAAATGTCTACCCCGTAAGGAACACGGAAGATCTTTTCGCGGATCACGCCAAGGCCGAGCAGATACCTGGTCGCGCTCGATCCATTTGCGGTCACCGCATCGGCGAAATGCAACAACATTCTTCGGAAAGAGGTCCTCAGACGGCCAAGCCCTTTCTCAGTTACCTCCGAGAGTCCCGTCCAGATGATCAGTTTGGTGCGCGGGAAGAGGCACCGGTAGATGGCAGCCTGGAGCGTGCGCGCTCCGAGCTCCCCGGAGATAACCACAGACGCATGCTCCCGCAACAAGAGCGCAAGGGTGTCGTAAGGAACATGGACGAAGGCTGCCTCCGAAAAACCATGCACATGCTTCCGATGCACGGGCAGCGTCCATGTCTTTTGCACTGCAACAGGCAGCCCACCCCATTCCGGCTTCCAATTCCGATTGGGCTCCATTGCCGTGCTCACGAAGATTCGAAAAACGCCGAGATGCCTTCCGAGCTCTGTTAACGCAGAGATCGAGTACGGTGCAATCATATTGGTAAGCAGCGCGACCCTCAGCGGGACCCCCTGACTCGGCGCAGAACGAATGGAGAAATCTACCGTAGCCGCTCCAATCAGAAGTCTCCACGAGGAGGAGCTATTTTATGGCCTCCACGAACAAGGACTCATCCGCTCGATTGTCTAGCGATTCCAAATCAGGGCACCTGCCCTGGCGATACGCACACTGATATGCCTCATGGAACCCCGCGTCCCTCAGCAGCCTTAGAAGAGAGTTTGCATTGTAGTGCCAATGATGGGCGTTCCTTGATCGCACGTCACACTCAAAGATTCTTTTCAAAAATAACTCCGGCTGATCCGGATTGTAGTCGGCGACTATCTTGTCCAGATCGGGAACCACAACGCGACAGATTCCTCCCGGTTTCAAAACTCTAAAGATCTCCGCGATACAGGCTTGCGCCTTGTGGACAAAGAGGTGTTCTAGCATATGGCAGGAAAACACAAAATCGAATGTCTCGTCGCTGTACGGAAATCGTTTAGTCACATCCAGGTAGGTCAGATCCTTGAAAACGCCCCGCTTATGCTGCTCCAGCCTAGCCCGAGTTATCTTGCCCATTCGGAAGAGGAGACGTGGTAGCCCAGGCACCAGAGCTACCCAGAGGTGCGGGGTTATGCCGGTATTAATCCAACCCTTTGTAGCTCGATCGAAACATCCAAGGTGAAGTTTTAGTACTTCGGGAGCCATCGAGTTACTAAGGTGCGAACCTGTTCGCCCCCAGAGGGAGTTTCAACTGCTCGTGCTACAAAAGGCATGAGTTCCTTATGCGGCGCCTTTCGGCAAGTAAGCTGATACAGGTTGCAGATGTAAAGGATTTTCGTTCGCGGGCCCTGGGCCCCTCCGGTCCTACGACTCAGCCGTCCCGGCGCGAGGCGGAATGGGCAAGGCCTCTGCTACCGCCGGGGCGACCCTGGCGCAGAGCAACCCGGGGGCGAGGGCCACTCCGACCAGCAGGTAGAACGGAATCGCCCCGAAAGGAGCCTCGAAGAAGTTTCCGAACATGGAACCAGCCAGCAACGCCGCCCAGCACATCAGTCCGAAGGGCTGGCCGGTAACCTTGTAGCTGCGCCAAAGCAACCGCAGGAGTTCGATCTGCAGAAGACCAAAGAGCATCACACCGATCCACCCGGAAAACCCAAGCGCATAGAAGAAATCGTTGTGCGGCGTCTGAATAAACATCCCCGGCTCGATGAAGGGGTTCAGATCCCCGATGGGATAGCCGTAACCAAAGCCGAACAGCGCGCGAGAGGCATCCGCATGAACCGCTTTCCAAATCGAAGCCCACCACACCAGCCGCCACTCAGCCGTCCCAGCAAATGCGAGAACATCTTCAGGCGGCGCCAGATCGGAAGCCAAGCTCGGGCTGAACGGTGCTACCGCCCTGGCGACGAGAGAGCGGGCCGAGATTCGACCGCCGCGCCCCTCCGGCGACGGCAAGTCGATGTTGGCCAGGTACATGACTCCGATCAACGCAACCAAGAGAGCGCCCGCGATCGCCAGGTGCTTGACCCGTTTCCTGCACCAAGCGAGCACTAACAGACCCACGAGGAATCCGACCCACTCCGCTCGGACTTGCACGCCAAGCATGACGAGCGTGTTGAGCGCGATCAGGTGCCAGATCCGCCTCAGCCGCGGTTCAAAGGCGATCAGGCCGAGCAGCGCCACCGCTGACCCGTACGGCTGGCCGAACAGGGGCACAGCGTACGAAGCACCGGATGTTCCAGGCATGGTCCACGATAGACGGTTTAGAAAAAAAACATAGGCCAAGCCGTAGCATCCGTTCCACCAGGCGAGAGCGCGGACCACTCGCCTCAGGAAGCCTCGATCTCGTAGGCCAGCCCAGATCCCAAGAAAGAGGAAGAGAGGATAGTAATTGAAGGCGGTGTCGCGAGCGGCCGTGAAGGCCCGATAGCCCGACAAAATTCCGCGCAGCGCTTCGAAAGCTCCGTAGCAAAGCAGCAGCAAGAGCAACCGTTCGAGACGCCACAGCCGCCGGGCGAGCCGGGCGACCCACAGCCAGGGGCCTTGCTTCGTTCTCGGGCCAAAGAGCAGGAACGCAGCCAGGGTCATCTCGCCGACGTAGAGGCTGATCCACGGTAGCCCGAGGTAGGCGAAGGCCCTGGTCGCGCACAGATAGCCGACGATCAGAAAGGCGGCAACCTTCCCCCAGTTGTCCGAGGCGATCCGGCCATCGGCCGAGAGTCTCAGAATCCCGATTTGGGATGCAGCGGTCGCCATTTGATCTACGGCCTCCTTCCACCTGGCAACAAGCAATTGTCCGTGTCGCCTACGCGGCTCACCAAGATCGTGGGCCAATAAAGGCAGGTGGACAGTGAGCCTGGTTCATGCTTGCGTAAAGACGTTTAGGAACGACACGACCGCCAGTGGTTGTGGCCGAGAACAATCCGGATCACCTTGTCGGAAACATTCGGCTCAAGATACTCAGGAGGTGGTGTCCAAGTGCCTCGCTCGCTTGTGACTATCCCAACGCAGCGCAAAATCGTGTCCGGGTCAACACCGGAAAGTATATTGCTCCCGCACTCGATAGTCTCAGGACGTTCGGTAACGTCGCGAAGGGTCACGTTAGGCACCCCGAAGATGCAGGTCTCTTCCTGAACGGTACCGCTATCGCTCAGTACGCAATAGGCTGCTTTCTCCAGGGACACAAAATCAAAGAACCCCAGGGGAACGACAAACCTTACCCGGTCGTCCTTCAAGCCGATTCCGTGCTCTCCCATCTTGCTCCGAGTGCGAGGATGCAGGCTGCAGATCACTGGATAACCATGCTCCTCTGGCAGTCGCTCCAGGGCTCGAATCAATTGCTCCAATCGCTCCTTGACATCCACATTCTCTGCCCGGTGCATGGTCACCAGGAAGTACCTGCCAGGCTCCAATCCCAGCCGCGCTTGCACGGAGGAGGCCTGAATGGGGGTCTGATAGTGCTGGAGCACTTCGAAGATCGGGTTGCCGATCACGAAGATGCGGTGATTCTCAATCCCTTCCCGGCCCAGGTTCTCCTTGCTGCGATGGGTATACGGCAATAGAATATCGCTGCTATGGTCGATGATACGGCGGTTCACTTCTTCCGGCACACGGTCGTCGTAGCAGCGATTCCCGGCCTCCATGTGATAAACGGGAACCCCCATCCGCTTGGCCAGGATGCTGCACAGGCCGCTGTTTGTGTCACCGAGAATCAAAAGCGCGTCGGGTCGTTCCTGGGACAGCACCTTGTCAAAGGCCGACAGGATCTGGCCAATCTCCTGGCCGAATGTCTCCCCCACGGCGCCGAGGTAATAATCCGGCGCACGGACACCCAAGTCCTGGAAAAAAACGTCACTCAGGTTGGGGTCGAAGTTCTGGCCCGTGTGCACCAGTTTGTGGTCACAAAGGCTATCGAGCTTCCCGATGATCAGACTGAGGCGAATGATCTCTGGACGGGTCCCCAACACCGTGAGGACTTTCATCGCAACACCTCGTCGGCCGCTACCGGGACATCCTCCACCATTAGGCAGTGTTGCTGCAGGAGGGCCTCCAGGGATGGGCGGTCCATCACGTTATGGGACGAACTGTACTCATCCTCAAGCGGCTGCACAGGCTCTTCGCTCTCTCGCAGCTCGGGCAGCATAGGCAGAATCACGTAATACTTATCCCGCTCCACGGTCCGATGACGTTCTTCCTCCGAGACCAGGATCTCGTGCACCTTCTCACCAGGCCGTATGCCCGTCACTACAACTTGAATTGGCCGGTCGCCGATGAGTACCGCGGCAATATCCACGACTCGAGCGGAGGGGGCCCGCGGGATGTAGGTCTCGCCCCGCCGCCCGTGCCGCACAGCGGCAAATATGGTATCGACGGCCACATCCAGACTGAGTAGAAAGCGTGTCATGTCGGGCGTCGTCAGGGTGACGGGGCCACCGCTCCTGATCTGCTGCTGGAACAGCGGGATAACGGAACCGCGCGATGCCAGCACATTGCCGTAGCGGACGCAAATCCAACGCGTGTTGGGACATCGCATGTTCGCCTGGATGAGAACCCGCTCCTGAATGGCCTTCGTCATCCCCATCACGTTGACCGGCTTGCAGGCCTTGTCGGTGGAGACCCCAACCACTGTTTCCACAGGCAGATGATGCTCTTGGATCACGCGTACGATGTTCTCGGGCCCGGCGATGTTGGTCATCACCGCCTCATAGGGAAAGTATTCGCAGGTTGGCACTTGCTTGAGGGCGGCGGCGTTGAATACCAGGTCGACATCGCGCAAAGCCGCAGCAAGGCTATGAAAGTCGCGCACGTCGCCGATACGGAACTGTAATAGGTCCATAAAGTTGCGATAGATGATCTCGTCCGTGACGGCCCGCTTGCGTTTGTACTCCACACGCATGGCGTGTTGCTTGGCCTCGTCGCGCGAGAAGACCGTTATTCTCTTGGGCTGCCCCAGCTCGGCGGTCAGCAAGCGACGGACGAGGACTTGACCGAGCGATCCGGTACCGCCAGTGACCAGAACGCGTTTGCCCTCAAGGGGTTCCATACTGTTTTCTCCAATCATCGTAAGGTGTAGGATCTGCCGCCAACTCCGCGATCATGCCGTCCCAGCCCGGGATACGGTAGCCGGTGGCTGCCACAAACCGTGAGGCGCTCAAGCTGCGGTCGCAAGGGGGATCGTCATACGGCTCCACTTCGATATCCAGCTTCATCGCATCTCGAATCCTCACCAGCAATTCGTACTTGCTGATCGGCTGGCTCGCTATCTGATAAAGACCGGAGAGTCTGGGGTGATCAAGGATGATGTCCCCCATAATCCGTGCCAGCGCCTGGGTCGGGAAACCGGTGTAGATAGCATGCTTGTAGCCCCTCACGCAGCGGCCCCGGTTACTCAGGAACCACTCCAATAGCGCGCTCTGCTTGAGGAAATCGCGTCCGAAGACGGAGGTGCGGATCGTCAAGCAACCGGCGCGGTTTACCTCACCCAACAATTTGGTGCGGCCATAGAGATCTTCGGGGTCCGGGGTATCATCTTCCGTATATTGCCCCTTGCGCCCGCTGAAGACGCAATCGGTGCTCATGTGGAACATTCGCGCGCCGGTTGCCGCACAGAGGCCCGCCAAGCGGTGCGGGAGCAGCGAATTGAGCTGTAAGCTGAAAATCGCGTCATTGGCTTCCTCGAGCTGCTTGACGATGCCGATGCAATTGATCACCACATCCGGCTTCACTTGCCCGAGGACCTGAATAACGCTGTCAAAATTCATGACATCCACACCGCCAAAGCACTGGCTTTGCGGCGCATTGGCATACATTGGATATCTCGTCCACAAGCCGCGCGCGTCCTTGAACGTCGCGTACATGTCGAAGCGGCGGGTCAGCACCTGGTAGACCTTATGGCCCAGCATCCCTTCGCCGCCGAAAATCAGTACTTTCATTGACCCTGTTCCAACTGTTGAAGGGTCAAGGGATCCCGGCAAATCCAAGACATGTATTCGCGGAGGCCCTCTTCCATGCCCACCTTGGTCACGGCCTCGACCCCCGTCTTCGTCGCGCCTTGCTAAGCTGCCTTGTGGATTGCAATGGCCCGCTCATAGATCTCCATCAGCATCGGGTAGTTCCGCTCGGCGGTGTACTTGGCTTCGTACTCGGCGCGGGCCGCGCGGCCCATCGCGGCCATCTCCTCGGGGTGAGTCCAGGCCCACTCGACCTTTTGCGCCAGATCGCCGGCATCGCCCGGGGTGTAGTGAAGCCCTGTGCGCCCGCGCTCAACAATTTCCTCCCTCGCCCCCAGCCGCGAGCAAATTACCGGCACGCCACAGGCAAATGCTTCAATTATCGCCATCCCGAAAGTCTCATAATATTCACTGGTGAAGAGCAGGAAGCGAGCCCCTTTCAGCGCGGCAATCACTTCGTCGTGTGGCTGCCCTCCAAGGAAGCGAACGTCAGAAAGTTCCATTTGCTTTCCGTGCGCCTCGAGAAACTCACGCTCGGGCCCGCTCCCGGCGATGCGGAGCGGAACATGCACCCGGAGCTGTTGCCACGCCGTCAGCAGCGTGACCAAGCCCTTTCCAGGGGAGAGTCTGCCTATAAACAGCGCATATTCGCCGCTTCGGGCTCGACATCCCGGGTCCGCGGATACAAAGTTGGGTTTCACCACGATTTTCTCCGCGGCCATACCCCCTTCGATAAACTTCTGGCGAGAAAACTCGCTGAGCGCAATGAAGCAGTTCACGCCCCAGGTCCAGGTACGCCGCCAACGATGCGCGGCCAGCATCAAGGCGACTGCGAAGGTCTCAGCCCGAGAGTTGCGATAGCAGCCATGCAACACCCCGCGCCACAAGCTATGCTCAAGGCATTCTTCACAGACGCTGCCACGCCGAAAGAAAGTCGCAGCCGGGCAAAGAAGTCGATAATTGTGCAGCGTCTGCACCACCGGCACGCCTCCTTCCTGGCACGCGTAATATGCCGCAGGCGAAATCAGCGGAAAGGTGTTGTGGAAATGGGCGAGGTCGGGCCGCTCGCGCGCGAGCAGCGCCCTGATTTCCCGGTAGCTGTCCCACGCCCAGACCGTCCGCAAAGGGAGCATCGCTTTCGACCCCAGTCCGTAGTCTTTGATTTCATCGTTGTGCCGGATGTACTCCACCACCCGGTGCCCCGCAGCCCTGAGCACCCCTTCTTCAGCCAGCATCGATATGTACTCACCGCCTGGCTGCTGGCCTGGCTGCTGGTACTGGTTGTGGACGAAAAGGACCTTCATCTTAGCGCTATAGGATTGAGTATTGGGGGGGGGCAGGCGTCTTTTCGGGAAGGACGATTACCAACTCCACTTGGCAAGAGTGGCCGGAGGACGGAACTGCTCAAAGTAGTAGCCCCGAACAAATTTCTCAGCATATCTGCGGCCGGCGGCCATCAGACGGAGCGCTCTGAACGCCAACTTCTTGGCCAGGCCGCTCCGGAGTTTCTTCAGCACAGGTGAATACGACTGAGCAATTCGGTCGTGTTCGGCACGTTGCTCTGCAGTATGGGTGACCGACGTGCTTAGCGGGTGCCAGCGATAGTCCGCGAGCAGGTAGGATATGTGTTTGAAGCGATAACCCCCGCGTGCCAGACGCATGAAGAACTCATAGTCCAAAGCATAGTTAAACTGCAGATCGATGAAATTCCCTTCATCAAAGACTCTTCGCCGGAAAAAGGCCGCCGCACTCGACACGTAAAGGACACGGTGATATGAAAGTACAAACCTGCTGAACCTAATCTCCCGGCGAATTTGCTTCATACGACCGTTCTCGTCAATCCACGTGTAATCGCCGTAGATGATGTCTGCCTTCGGATACGCCTGGAATGCGTCTGCGACGGTCTGAAAGCAAGCGGGGCGATATCGATCGTCGGAATTCAGCCACCCCACGATGTCGCCTGTGGCCATCGTGAGGCCCTTATTCAGAGCAGCGCCCTGTCCGTAATGCGGCTCCGGGCTCCGTCGCAGGTGTTCCCACCCCGGGGTACTCGCCCACCGGTTCAGAATCTCTCGGGAATTGTCCGTTGACCCGTCGTCAACGACGACGTGTTCCACCTTCGGATAGTTCTGCTCTTTTACACTGAGTAGGCACTCTTCTAGATATCTCGCATGATTGTATGAGGGGGTAACGATGGAAATCTTAGGTTGTGCGCCCATCTGTCCGTCTACCCCGGAGTGCTCGTCCTCATTTTTCGCGCGATCCATTTACCGAGTTCCCCGCCTTCGCCTAGTCGTTCCCGCTTCCGCGATAGTGTCGCAACCTGTCGTCTCTAGCTCCCTTCGGCGCGCAGGATCGCCGGAATGGTCTTCAAGAGAATCTTCATGTCTAGCCAGAGGTTCCAGTTCTCGATGTAATCGAGATCAAGCGCCATGTTCGTTTCGAAGGACGGATTGCGCCGGGCAGTAACTTGCCACAGACCCGTGAGACCGGGTCTGACGTCCAGTCGGCGAAGGTTTTCAAGCGTGTAGCGGTCATAATCGTCTACCGGGTGTGGCCTGGGGCCCACCAAACTCATGTCTCCAAGCCACACGTTTATTAATTGGGGTAATTCATCAATGCTGAATTTACGCAGCCATCGTCCACAGCGTGTGATTCGTGGGTCCTTTTCCATCTTGAAAAAAGGTCCTTTGCGTTCGTTTGCGCCGCGCAGGATTTCTTTATGCGCGTCGGCGTTCGCCACCATAGTCCGCAGCTTGTAGCAGCGAAATTTGCGTCCCTTTTTCCCCACCCGTGGCGCAGCATATAGGGCAGTTCCGGGCGAATCGAGGCGAATCCACAGCGCCGCAATTGCGATTATCGGAGCCGTGAGAATTAAACCGAGCGACGCGACCGAGATGTCCATGGCCCGCTTGAGCGCAAGGCCTAAGGTTGGAATCGGCCGCCAGTGCAGGTCCATCACCGGGAACCCCCCGATCGTATGCAGCGGGGCTCGCCACGCGAGACCATCGTACAGATCAGGCACGACTTTCAGCCCAAGCCGCAATCGGCGCGCGTCGAGGACCATCTCTTTGACAAGTTCCCTGTCCAAAGGCAGCGCTATGAAAAGTTCATCCACAAAATGTGCGAGGGCAACGGCACGCAGATCGCGTAATGATCCAAGCGCGCGGGCGTCCCCCTTGGGGTCGGCAACGAGAAAGCCGCACACCTCATATCCAAGATGCCGATTCTCTTCCAGCCAGCGGGCCAGTGCGTGTCCTTGCCGCTCCGCACCAACGATCAACACCCGCGAAACGCTATCACCCGCTGCCGTCCGCCTCAGCAGAAACTGCCGTTTGGCGGCGCGCCATCCCGAAAGCGTCAAAACACTGATGACAGCCGACCCGGTGATAGCAATTCGCGACACATCTTTGTTTCCAGAAGCAAAAATGGAGAACAGAAGGAGTGCTGTTGCCACGCCCACGGCTTTGAGCACCATTACGGTCTCAGTCATGAACCCCCGGTCACGCGGCGTACTGTAAAGTCTTTGGCTCATGCAGCAGAGAACTACCAACGCCGAATAGAGTAGAAAGAAGTTCACATGCGTGCGGCCGAACGGGCTAGCAAATAATTCGTATCGCGCGCCGAACCGACGCCCTACCCCAAACCGCAGCCAGAAGATGGATACACCGCTAACTAATACGAAAAATGCGTCTATAGTGGCGTAGGTGATTTGCACTGGAAGCCCGTGCACCAAACTTCGGCCCTTGGCTTGGCCTCGAAAAACTGACTGTGGCGGGAGCATCCCTTCAGTGACGAGATCGTGTGGGGGCACCTGCCCGGTCATCGGTGCGACGGCGGAAGGGCGTCCGGCTGTGCCTTTCATGGCAGTTTCTTCTCTCATGTATTTACAGCTTCGCCCCGTCACTTACAGGGCTATTTGTGACCTAACCGATTATATTACAGAGAGATACGGGAGATTCTTGTGCTACTTGCCTGCTTCCTTCTCCATGCCCGGCGGGTCGACATGACCCCCAGTTCTTCGACTCTCTGCACGAAGCTAAGAGCCACTTCGTGAAGCCCAAGGCATCGCCGCCTTCACGCTATCGAAGACCTCTTGCGCCAACACTTTTCCAGGATTGGACGGGTCCGTTTGCTCCCACCGTGTGCGGCCAAACACCCAGGCCAGTCCGCACGAAAGCGCCAGTACTGTCCCCAGTAGCATGTACGAGAGGCGTGGAGGAAATGACTTCTTTTCCGGAAGGTTCGGAGGGTCGAGCACCTTCACGGTTGCAATTCCTTTCGCTTCTTCCACCCTGGCTAGCTCATACTCTTGACCCAGCGTCTCGAACACCGTTTCGTCAATCTTGGTCTTGCGGTACAGATCGGCGTAAGTGACACCGAGTAGGGGTAGCTTGCCGATCGAGGGATAGAGCGAATCGCTCTGTGTCGCTTTTTCCAAGGACTTGCCCTGTTCCTTGATACCAATCGCCGTGTTCTTGCTCGAAAACTGGCTAAACTCTTTCTCGGCAACCTCCAAATCCTGGTTGACGGCTTGCAAACATCCTTCCAGGAAAATCCGCTCGCGGCGCGCTGAGGTCGTGCTCACCTCGGCCACCGTTCGGTTCAGTTCTTCAAGGTAGGCTTGGGCCATCGCCGCCGCCCTCTGAGGGCTATTATCGGTTACACTAATCGTGATGATCTGGTTGCTGCGATCTACCGAAATTTTGGTCCGGGCCGCCAACCCCTTGCGCGCGTCCTCCGTCCGCTGGGCTCCATAGACCTTTCTTAAGTCGAACTTCTGGATGAGCGTGTCTGCCACGGTGCGGCTGCTTAGGATGCCGGCCAGGAGGTCGCTGCTGTTGTTCTGACCCAAAAGCTCGCTGGCGATCCCCCCTAGCCCAGCCGCACCTCCTGCAAGAGCCACCGCGGCCTGGGCGAGGGCGGTATTTGAATCGGGCGGCATCAAACGCGCCACGGACTCATAACGGTTGGGGATGAGAAACGCGATGAGCGTAGAAAGCAGCAGGCCAGCACCCGCAACGCACCCCAGGAACCGGCGACTTTCCCAAAGCAAGCGGAGGTTCGCAAGGGTCCGAGCTTGAGTCGCGGGCTCGCGGAAATCCTGCTGCGCCGCCTGCTCGCCCGCCATAACCTCGCCGTTTTCCGTAACCGAGATCGCAGCTTCGAGGTCCGAAAGTCCGGCCGAAGTTTTTGGATCTGGCCCCTTCATGGATATCCTCCCTGTTTCATTTTCTCCAGCCCCAGCGCCGGGGCCAGAAAGTCAGTTGTAACGATATGGATATCCTCCCTGTTTCATTTTCTCCAGCCCCAGCGCCGGGGCCAGAAAGTCAGTTGTAACGATGTCGTCACGTTGTTCTTGGCGCCCGGAGCGAGTACGGGCGCCAGCCATTTTTCGTACTGAACAAAGTCCGACAAGCTAAGCTCGCCGCCCACCTGCCAAT
>Ga0074046_10001721_pt1 | contig 19429 bp, 7 predicted proteins | sample BogForMeECP23OM3_FD_94441 | JGI IMG/M metagenome (GOLD analysis project Ga0074046, IMG submission 94441) | Bog forest soil microbial communities from Calvert Island, British Columbia, Canada - Bog Forest MetaG ECP23OM3 | ecosystem: Environmental > Terrestrial > Soil > Wetlands ... | reverse complement strand
GGCTAGTTCGGCGGCGCGCAGGGTGCGCCACAGCCACCGGGCCCGGTGACCGGGCTCTTGCCGGTGGCCGGGCGGCAGGCTGGTCATGAGCAGGTCGTGGTAGCGCTGCTCGCGGGCGGGGGTGGTCTCGGCGGTCCAGATCGCGTTCAGGATCGCCAGGTGGTCGGCGTCGGCCAGGGCCTGGTTGCGGGTCTGGGTGGCGGACAGCAGCTGGCCGTCGCGGTCCAGCACGCCGGCCAGCACGGCGAGCGCGTCCTCGGGTCCGGTGGCGGGGTCGGGCTGGGTGCCGGGGCTGATGGTGCGGTCGTAGCGGTCTAGTTCGGGGGCCGGGCGGGGGCCGGGGGCGGGGTCGGCGCGCTTGGGGGACACGGTGAAGACGTAGGCGATGTTGATGGTGGTGCCGCGGGTCAGGGCGACGTAGGCGTGCGGGCGGTCCTCGGTGCCGGTGATCACCGCCAGGCCGGTATGCACGGTGCGGCCCTGGGCGGTGTGGTCGGTGACCGCGTAGCCGAGTTCGGAAAATTTGTAGTCGGCGAACAGGAAGTGGCGGTCGGTCCAGCGGCGCTGGCCGGTGCGGGGGTCGGCGTCCAGCGCCCGGCGCACGATCAGGCCGCCGCCGGTGACGGCCTCGATGCGGAGCAGGTCGCCGTTGGCCAGGGTGCGGCCCGGCTCTCCCGCTTCCACGCTGCGGTCGTTGCGGGTGGCGATGATCAGGTCGCCGGGGCTGGCCTGGGTGCCGTCGGCGATGGTGATGGCGGGGCCGGGCGCGACGATGCCCAAGGTGAGGAGGTCTTCGCGGATGCGGCGGGACAGTTCGCGGCGCAGGGCGTGGTCGGCGGCCATCAGCAAGGTGTCGGTGCCGTCCGTGGTGAGGGCGACGTAGGCGGCTGCGGCGGCGTCCATCATCTGCTCCGGCTCCCCGGCGTGGATGCGGGCGTGCTGGTCGTAGCCGGCCAGGACGGTGGTGTCGCCGGCCCGCAGCCGCAGGCTGGCGTCTTGTTCCCAGGCGGCGCGGAACCTTACGGGCTGGGCGAGGCGGGCGTAGCCCAGGGCGCTGGCGAGCAGGGCCATGCCGCCGCCGGCCTCCACCGCCTGCAGCTGCTGGGTATCACCGGCCAGGATCACCTTGACGCCGCTGGCCGCCGCCTGGCTGATGACGTCGGCGAGGTCGGGGTTGGAGATCATGGACGCCTCGTCGGCCAGGAGCAGGTCACCGGGCCGCAGCGGGACGGGACCGCGGGCGCCGCGCTGGCCGGGCAGGTGGCCCAGGAACTGGGCGGTGTTATAGGACACCGGGACCCCGGCGGCCAGGGTGTTGCGGGCCGACTGGGACGGCGTGATCCCGATCACCCGGCCGAGCCCGGCCGCCGTCCACGCCTGGCCCGCCGCGGCCAGCACCCACGTCTTCCCGGACCCGGCGGGCGCGTTGATCACCGAGACGCGCCTGCCGTCGGTCAGCACCGCCAGCGCGGCGGCGGCCTGGTCTTCGCGCAGGCCGGTGCGCGTGCGCGGGCCGGGCGCGCGGCCGGCCAGCGCGGCCTCGAGCTGCGCCAGGTCCGCGCCGAGCGCCCGCGCGGCCTCCGCGCGGGTCATCCGCGGGGCGCCGCCGGCGCGCGCTTGGGCGACCATGCGTTCTTCCAGGGACAGCTGCGCGTGCGTGGCGTACCGCACGCCGCCGTGCCGCTGGTAGATGCTGCGCCCATCAGCGCGCCGCAAGCTGGCCGGGACCTCGGCTGGCGCGGGTGCTTCCAGGCAGGCGACTGGCTCGAATTCCGATCGCAGCGCCCGGTCGGCGAGGTCTTCGAGCAGGGCGGCGGCCGCGGCCGGGTCCAGGCCGGAGCGGGGCAGGACCCGGCCCAGGTACTTGATCACATCCGCGCGGGTCCAGGCGCTTTTTTCCTGCTGGGCCAGCGCGACCGCCTTCTGCGCCGCGCGGGACAGCTCAAGCCCGGTGAGCCCCGGGCCGTCTGCGCCGCGCGGCTGCGCGGCTGCGCGGCCGGTTCCGTTGTGCCACACCGACGGCGCGACGGACGCCAGGCTCACGCCGGCGGTACGGGCGAGCTTGTCCGCCCAGCCCTGGTGCAGCTCCTCCAAGTCGAGGACTTGGTCTTTCGCGGCGCGCGTCTTGAAGTTCGAGGCCTGCGCGAGGTGCGCGAGCTCGCGCTGGGAGGGTTTGCGTCCGTAGCGCTGCTCGAACCGCGCGGCGCGGGTGCGCAGGTCGGCGGTGATGGACTGGCGGCGGGAGGAGAACAGGCGCATCATCTGGCCGCTGATGCCCTTGATCTCGAAGCCGTGCCCGTCGTCGCGGGCGGTCCATTCCAGGCCGAACCGGGCGGTGAGGGCTTCTTCCAGGTGCTGGGAGACGATCGCGGCGACCGCGCCGATGTGCTCGTTGTAGCCGAGGGAGTCCGGGGCGCGCCATTTGCCGTCGGTTACGGTCTTGGCGACGTGGGCGATCTGGGAGTGGACGTGCAGTTGCATGTCGCCGTCGCGGGAGGTGTGCTGCAGCCAGTGCGCGACGGTCAGGTCCGCTTCGTGCCACTGGCCGGTCTCGCGGCCGTGGACCCGGGTGTTGTGGGAGCCGGTGCGGGTGTAGCCGGCTTCCCGCTGGAAGTAGCCGAAGCCGGCCCGGACGGCCTGCCAGATCATGTCGTCGACCTCGGTGACCAGGGCGGTCCAGTACTGGTCGCCTTCTTTGTCTCCTGCCTGGCGGGCCAGGCGGGCGTTCTCGCCGAGGGAGGCGTGGAAGATCGAGATGGACTTGGACAGGGACAGGGTCAGGTCGAAGAACAGGGGACTCTGGCGGGCCTTCCGGACGGCCTCGGTGCGCAGCTCGCGCTTACGCTCGGCAGTGGCGTGCGGCTCGGCGGCCAGCAGCTGGGCGTAGAGGTCGGCGGCTTTACGGCCACCGGACGGGGACCTGCCCAGCTGGGTTCCGTTGGGGGCCTTGCGCTCACCGAACAGCAGGTCATAGGGTTCACGCTCGATTACCCGGCCGGGCTCTAGGCCGAGGGCCTGGGCGCCCGGTCCCCACCAGCGGCCGGGTGGCTCTCCCCCGGTCTCGCTGGCCTGGATGTAATAGCTGGCCGCGTCCTTGGCCGGGCCGCGGTCCACCTGCTTCCAGATGTACTCAAGGTCATAGCCCTTGCTCAGGGTCGCTACTACCGCCACTAAGCCCGGCGCCTCCGCGGGCCGGGGGTGGCGGAACTTCCCATGATCATCAAGATGGTGCATGGGTGTGCAGGCACGAAAGATCATGCATTCAGGGTGGCGGAACAGCCGATCAAGATCAGAAACTAAAAGCGGACAAAACGGATATATTGGACAGGCCGAGATGGTGACGGGCCGGTGTCCTCTTCAGGCGAAGGCTTCAATGTTCGCGTGAACCTTTGGGACCACGCCTTCGTCGTTCAGTGTCCGGTCCGGGTGAAGGTTGCGAAGTCCGGACTTAGGTTGCAGGTGATCTTGCGAGGTCCAGATTCAGGTTGCGTGTCGTCGCCTGGCCCTGGCCGCTTGCTTACGCGGATAGCCTGCTGGCATGGCGGTCTGGGACAAGCTCAAGGTAGTCCTGGCCAGGCTGCGCGATGAACAGCGCGGCGCCTTGATGCTGTACCCCATGCCAAAGGTGGACGAGGGCAGGCAGCCGCCGTTCGTGATCCGGCTGGCGCCCTGGGCCGCCGCCAACGCTGCGGAACTGCACCAGCAGTTCGGGGACGACGTCCAGCTGACCGTCGGCGCTCTTCCCTATCCGCCCGGCCGCCAGCCGCCGCGCCCGCCCGCCGCCGGCCCGGCCCCGGACCTGCTCGACCTGCACGAGATCGCGGCCGAGCTGGACGGCCCCGCCGTGGTCGGCTCCGGGCACAACCTGCTGCATGGCCTGCTGCTGCGCAACCTCACCGACCGCGAGCTGCAGCTCGCCACCAACGGCCAGGTCACCGCCGTCGTCGTCGACCCGCACACCGGCGAGGTCGTGGGCGGATTCGCCGGATTGGAGAATCGCCCGCTGATCATGTTCAAGGTGGCGCCAGCACAGACCGGGCGGATTCCCCTGCTGATCGGCACGGCCAGCTGCACGCCCCGGCTTGGCTACGCCATCCCGCCCGGAGACTGGGGACTCTACGCCACGCTCACCCTCGGCTCGCCCTCCGCGACTCGCTCCGCAGGCGGACCCGGTCCTGCCCCTCACCATCACCGCCTGAACCACCGCCGCGCCCGGGCGGCACCGCGGGGTAATCACCGAAAATTGCAACCTAAAGCTGGACATCATCCTGCCCGGGCGTTCACATTTACCGTGCGAACCCCAGCTCAAAGGACGGTGCCCTCGCACCCATCAACTGGACAGGACATTCAGCTAAAGCCTTCGTCGCGGTGCAGACGGGCCCGGTGCCACGCCTCGGCTGAGGCAGCCATTTCTCCGGGACGCAGCCAGGCCACGGCTGGATTCAGCGTCGGAGTTCCTCGGCGGATTTGGGGAGCCTGAGATACCGGTCGGAGTCGGCCATGGCCCGCATCAGGTTGAATGCGTCGCGCGCGCTGATGTCCCCGTCGGCGACGGCCATATTCATGAGGTCGATGGTCTCGCGTGTGGTGATGCCCTGGAGCTTTGCGTAGCGCACGGCGTCCCCGTCGTCCGAAATCCACCACGACCCGGTGAGCCCGGCCCAGTTCTTGATGATGTAGCAGGTCTGCGCCTCGCCGAGATGTTTCAGCGGCTCGTCGTCGGTGCCGTCGAAGACCGCCCGCCGGATCCGGCTGATCGCTAGTATGTCGGATTCGCTAGTGATCTCGATCGGCTCATCCAGCCAGCCTTCAGCGGGCAGACCCCGCAGGGACGGCAGCTTGCTGGCCGACCTGCTCGCCTCGAACGCCACGGCCTCGGTCCACCTGCCCCGCCCGTTGAGCACCGACCTAAGCAGGTCAAGCCGGTTCACGGCGGCGAAGTTGCACAGGACCGTGTTGTCGGGGAACAGGTACTCGCTCATGAGACGCCGGCCGCTCCGTGTTCGGACTCAAGCGCATGCCTGAGTTCGTCGACGTCGACGCCGAGCAAGTTAGCGTATGGGCGCAAGGTAGTCGCGCCCGTTTCGTAGGCCGCGTAGGCATCTCGCACGAGCAGCCCTGGCGGACGGGGCGTGTTAGCCAGGGCCACCCGCCGGGCTAGTTCCTCACCCCGTCCGGTGATCGTCGCGGCCTTGGCAGCGGACAGGGACTTGTACCGGTCGCACGTTCCCGAATCGATCAGCCGGAGCTCTTTCAGCCGGAAGGCCAGTGCCGACGGCGTCACCTTCAGGTCGCACGCCAGCGCGGCGAACCCTTGCTCGGTCAGCCCGTCCTGCCCGACAGCCTCGCGAAGGACGTCCTGCGGCATCAGGAACGCTGATGCGAAGCTGTTGGCCCGCATCTCGCTGGGGTCTTTGGCCTGCGCCTTGTCATAGACGTCGCGGTCCAGGTGGACGCCCTGGTCATCGCCCGCGAGCAGATGACCCAGCTCGTGCGCGAGGGTGAACCGCTGCCGCGCCGGGACCTGGGACGTGCCCAGCACGATTAGCTTGGCCTCGTCAGAGGACGCCGCCAGCCCGTCGAATCCGGCGTCAAGCGCGACGACAGCGACGTCGGCGCCGAAGGCATCCTCGGTCACACCGGGAAGGTCCGCTTCGTCAACCGACCGGCCCGCCTTCGTCACGAGAGCCAGCGCCGACCGTGCCAGCATCCGACCCTGCTCGGCATAGGTGCCGCTCACGGCATCGAATAGCAAGGGCCGCCACGGCTGTGGCCAGCCGAGCGAGGCGAGATCGCCGCGCATCGTGCTGTACCGCTTGGCTGCCTCCAGCGCGGTGCGCGCCTCGCCACTGGTCGTCCTGGCCGCGACCGCCAAGGGCGGTTCCTCGCCTGTGACCAGCCAGTCGACCGTGACGTGGCACCGCTCGGCGATGCGGGCCAGATCGAGGGAGGAGAAGCGGCGGGTGCCGCTCAGGGACTTCGATAGCTTGGAGTCATCAAGCCCGATCTCCTGGGCGAAGGCGCCGCGGCTCAGGCCTGACGCTTCGATCAGGCTCAGCACGCGGTCGGGTATGCCCTGCATGACTGCCAGATTAGCAGAGGATTTGCGAAAATCGCAAAAGTGTCCCATGATGGGCACTGCTGCAGGGAGGCAGACAACGAGGGGATGGTTCGGTTGATAACCACCACGGCAGATCATTTCCCAGAACGGACCGGCGTACCCGCGACCCCGCGGACGTTTGTGCCTCCTCTGCCCGAACAGGGCCAGATCGTCAATGTCCGCGGTGCCACCTGGGCCGTCGCCGACGTACGCGCCCAGGGCCTGCCGCGCAGCCCGGCCGACGAGGGCGAGCCCGGCCTCACCCACGTGGTGGATTTGCAGTCTCTGGAAGAGGACCGGCTGGGCCAGGAACTCGCGGTGGTGTGGGAGCTGGAGGTCGGCCACACCGTGGCTCCCGACCAGGGCCTGCCGGAGACGATCAGCCCGGACGATTTCGATGAGCCGAATACGCTCGCGGCCTTCGTGGACGCCGTCCGCTGGGGTGCGGTCACCTCGGCGGACGGCAACACCTTCCAGTCGCCGTTCCGTAGCGGAGCGAACGTCGAGGCCTACCAGCTCGAACCGTTGCGGCGCGCGCTGCAGTCTGCCCGGACGAACCTGCTGCTCGCCGACGACGTGGGCCTCGGCAAGACCATCGAGGCGGGTCTGGTTCTCCAGGAGTTGCTGCTGCGGCATCGGGCCCGGTCGGTAATCATCGTCTGCCCGCCGAGCCTGTCGCTGAAGTGGCGGGATGAGATGCGGGAGAAGTTCGGCCTGGAATTCGAGATCGTCAATAGCGAGCTCATGGCCCGGGTGCGACGTAGCCACGGGCTGAACGCCAACCCGTTCCGCCTGTTCCCGCGCGTCATCGTGTCCATGGCGTGGCTGCCGTCGCTGCGCGCCCAGCGGCTGCTGCGGGACGTGTTCGCCGATGTCCGGGACACCGGCACGGCGCGGCGGTACGCCTTTGACATCCTCATCGTGGACGAGGCGCACCACGTCGCGCCCGCGAGCCCGACCGGCGTCTCCGGGTTCCGCGGTTACGCGGTGGACAGCGACCGCACGATCGCGACACGGGCGCTGGCCGAGAGGTGCGAGCACCGGTTGTTCCTGTCCGCGACTCCGCACAACGGCTACTCCGAGTCGTTCACCGCGCTGATGGAGATGATCGACGGGCGCAGGTTTCAGCGTGGCGCCAGCCTGGACGAGCGGGCGCTGCGCGACATCGCGGTCCGCCGTCTCAAGGCGGACCTGCGGAAGGTGAAGGGCTTCCAGCCACGGGAGCTCAAGACGCTGGCCTTCACCCCGGATCCGGATGAGGTGGAGAAGTTCGCGCTGCTCGACCGCATCCTCGCCGACAGCGCCCGGCGCAACGGGCGCGACAGGCCGGGTGGCATCGTGGCCATGCTGCTGAAGAAGCGCTTCCTGTCCAGCCCGTGGTCGTTCGCCCTGACCCTGCGCCAGTACACAGAGGCCGGTCCAGGCCGCGGCCTGGCCGTCGATGACGAGGAGCAGTATTACCAGGAGGTGCTGGGCAGCGGCCAGTCCGACGAGGAAGAAGGCGACGCGGCGCACCCGGAGTTCACTGCGCTGCGGCACAGCAAGCGCTCCGACCCACTCAGCGCCACGACCAGCGAGGACATCGCATCCCTGATCGCCTGGGGCCAGAAGTACGAGAATCAGCCGGACGCGCGGCTGACCGCGCTGCTGCAGTTCCTGGACGCTGTCTGCCGCCCGGCCGGCACCTGGAGCAATGAGCGGGTCGTGGTGTTCACCGAGTACGCGGCCACGCTGGACTGGACCGTCCGTGTCTTGTCCCAGCACGGCTACCGGGAGGGAACCGAACTGGCGGTGATCCAGGGCTCGACACCCGCCGAGGACCGCGAGGACATCCGCGCGGCGTTCACCGCACCGCCGGACAAGCAGCCGGTGCGGGTCCTGGTCGCCACCGACTCCGCCGGTGAGGGCATCGACCTGCAGGATCACTGCCACCGCCTGGTGAACTTCGACATCCCTTTCAACCCGTCCCGGCTGGAGCAACGGATCGGCCGGGTCGACCGTTACGGCCAGAAGTTCACGCCGGAGATCTACCAGCTTTCCCCGGCCGGGAACGGCTCGGCGTACGCCCGTGACCTGAAGTTCCTGCTCGACAAGGTCAGGCAGAAGATCGGCACCGTGGCCGCCGACCTCGGCTCGGCCAACGAGGTTATCGACGTCGAGATCCAGGATCATTTCACCCCGGGCGGCACCGGTCGTAAGGTCTGGCTGTCCGCGCGTGACGACGGCAACGTGATCATCAATCGTACGCTCGCGGGCGGTATGGAGCTGAACCGGGCCCTGACCGAACTGTCCCGCACCTACGGCGAGCGAAAGGCCGAGATGCACCTCACCTCGGCCAACGCGCTGCGCGTCGTGGATACCGCGCTGGAGCTGACTGGGCAGCCGCCGTTGCGCCCGGTCGAGGGCGATGACCCCGCGGAGGTGTTCGAGGTCCCGGCGCTCGGCCCGGCGTGGCAGCCGACGCTGCGCGGGCTGGAGACCAGGCTGAACCCCGGCGTGCTCCGGCCGGTCACGTTCGACGACCAGGTGGCGAGGGGCGGTGATGACGAGGAAGAGGGCCGGGATGATCTTGTCTACATCCACCTCGGGCACGCGCTCTTGCAGCGGTCCGCCCGCATCTTGCGCAGCGCGCTGTTCAATGTGGACTCGCCGGTGCACCGGGTGACCGCGGTGGTGGTCGAGGACCTGCCGCGGTCGTGCGTCGCCGCGGTGTCCCGGCTGGTCCTGGTCGGGCTCGGCGGCGTGCGGCTGCACGAGGAGGTGTTCCTCACCGGCATCCGGATCCGCGGTCAGGCGATGTCCGAGACCAAAGCCGAGGAGGTCCTCGACACGGCGCTCGACGCGCAGGACCTCGTCCTGGCGGACGCGGACGTCCGCCGCGAGCTCGCGGCCCTGTGGAACGGCGATGGCACGTCCCTGCGCACCCGCCTGCTGACCGCGATGGAGCACAAGGCCAGGACACGCCAGGAGAAGGTGATCGACGCGCTGCACAAGCGACGGGACACCGACATCGCCCGGGCACGGGATATCTTCGCTGCGTTCCGCGTCAACCTGCGGGAGTCGCGCGACCGGCTGGACCGGGGGATCCGCGGCGAGGAGGAGAAGCTGTTCCCCGACGACCAGCAGCGGCAGCGGCGCCGCGACCTCGCGTCGATGACCGACCGCCTGGACAGCCTGGACGAGGAGGAGCAGCGTGAGATCGCCGCCATCAGCGCCCGCTACGCCGACATCAGGCCGCACGTGACCGCGGCGGCAGTCGTGTTCGCGCTGACCCAGGACGATGCCAAGGCCGGGAGGGTCCTGTGAGCCGCCGCCGTTCCGCACCATCCGGCGCTGACCTGCACCGGGCCTGGCTCGAGCTGGTTGACACCGATGGCCCGTTCCTGTCCGTGCCGGTCCTCAAGCGGGCGTGGTCTGCCGGCATGCCGCCGCCCGGGAGCGGCGAGCTCGACGCGTTGCGGGACGCCAGGCCGGCGTTCGAGAAGGCCTGGGACCAGTGGGACACCGACCATGATGACGCCGGTACCCTGGAGCGCTACCGCGAGGCGCGGGACGCCTGGGTGGAGGTGGTCCTGCGGAAGGTTCTCGGCTGGAAAGACCTGTTCGTCGCCCCCGCGACCGCTGATATCAAAGTTCACTCACCGGACTATTCGGTCACCGTCACCCCGACCGGTGCATTGGCGCGCGGGGACACGACCGGGGCGCTGGTCCTAGTCACCGATCCGGTCGACGCGCTGCGCGACCCTTCTGCCGACGGCTGGGCGGCGAGCCCGGTCGACCGGATGGAAGAGCTGCTGCGCGCCTCGGGAGCCCCGATCGGTGTGATCACCGATGGACGCTGGTGGGCGATCGTCAGCGCGCGCCCGGAAACCATGGTCGCCTCCGGGATCTTCGACGCCCAGACGTGGATCGAGGATCCCGCCACCCGCAATGCGTTCATCCAGCTGCTGCGCCTCCCCCGCCTCGTCGGCCGCAAGCCCGAGGACCTGCTAACCGAGCTGTTCGGGCAGTCGGTCGCCGCCGCCGAGGAGATCACCGAGGCGCTGGGCACGCAGGTCCGGCGCGCGGTCGAGCTGCTGGTGCAGGCGATGTCCGAGGCCGCCATCGAGACCCGCCACCAGGGCGAGCCTGACCCGCTGCCCGCCGACCGGGACGAGGTCTACCAGGCCGCAGTCACCGTGATGATGCGGGTGGTCTTCCTGCTGTTCGCCGAAGAGCGCGGCCTGCTCCCGCAGGGCCGACTGTTCACCGCGGGATACGGCGTCAGCGACGAGCTCGACACGCTCGACGCCCGGGCCCGCGAGGAAGGCGTCGAGACGCTCGACGCCACGCACCTGACCTGGTACCGGCTGCTCGCCACGTCCCGGGCCCTGTACAGCGGAGCGTCGTTCGAGGACATCCGGCTGCCGTCCTACGGCGGGTCGCTGTTCGACCCGGCCCGCTTCGCCTTCCTCACCGCCCGCGACGATCACGGCACGCTGGCGGTCACGGTCAGCGACTGGGTGATGCTGGAGGTCCTCAGGGCCGTCCAGATGGCCAAGCTCCCGGGCGAGCCCGCTCGGCGCATCTCCTTCCGCGACATCGACGTCGAGCAGATCGGCTACATCTACGAGGGCCTGCTCGGCTACTCCTGCCAGGACGTCAAGGAGATCACTGTCGGCCTCATCGGCAAGGAAGGCGAGGAGCCGGAGATCCCCCTCGCCACGCTCGAAGATCTCAGAGCATCACGGCGCACAGACGACGCGCTGGCCAACGCGATCCTCGCCTGGGTCAAAGAAGCCCAGCCAGCCGCCACCGCTCCGACCAAAGCCGCACTCGCCAAAGCCATCCGCGACAGCGCCCAGGTCGAGGACGCCGACCGGGCCCTGCGCGCGGTGGCGCCCACCGACCCCGGGCTGCGCGACCGGCTCCGGCCGTTCATCGGGATCATCCGCCGCGACCTGCGCCACCGGCCCACAGTCATGGTCCCCGGCGGCGTGCTCGTGGTCGAGACGCCGTCCCGCCAGACCGCGGGCGCGCACTACACACCCAAGTCGCTCGCCACGGACGTCGTCCGGTACGCGCTCGAACCCCTCGTCTACGACCCCGGTCCGCACCAGCAGCCAGACGGCTGGGTGCCGGTCGACTCGGACCGGATCCTCGAGCTCAAGGTCGCCGACATCGCCTGCGGCTCGGGCGCGTTCCTCGTCGCGGCCGCCCGCTACCTCGCCGGCCGGCTCGTCGAGGCGTGGCAGCGCGAGGAAGCCGTGACCGGGACGACGCCGCGCGAACTGGAGACCCACGCGATCCGCACCGTCATCGCCACGTGCCTGTACGGCGCGGACATCAACGCGATGGCCGTGGAGATGTGCAAGCTGTCGCTGTGGCTGGTATCCCTCGACCCAAAGCTCCCGTTCTCCTTCGTCGACGACAAGATCCTGCACGGCAATTCCCTGCTCGGCCTCACCGACGTCCGGCAGCTCAAGCGCCAGCACATCGACCCGGACGCCGCCAGCCCGCAGCAGAGCCTGTACGAGGCAGACGTAGACGGCGTGCTCCGGCAGGCCAAGCAACTCCGCCAGCGGCTCGCCAGCGAGGTCGACGACAGCGACCCGCAGCGCTCGACGAACACCAAACGGCGCCAGTGGCACCGCTACCAGGAGATCACAGCCGAACTCACCGATACCGCCGACGCAGTGATCGCGACCGGCCTCAAGCTGGGCGGCAAGCCCGGCCGCGCACTCAACGTCGCCTACGAAAACCTCGGCATAGCCCTTGGCAACGCCCACCCGACCCACGGCTCCCAGCCCAGCCAGGCCATGCTCGACGACATCCTCAAGGCGGGCCTCACCCCCACGGTCACCACCGACTACGAGCGGTGGAAGCCCCTGCACTGGATTCTGGCCGTCCCCGACGTCATGGACCGCGGCGGCTTCGACGCCATCATCGGCAACCCCCCGTTCCTGGGCGGCCAGAAACTCACCGGCGCCATGGGCACCAACATCCGCGACTGGTTCGTCAACGTTCTGGCGAACGGCAAGAAGGGCAGCGCCGACCTGGTCGCCTACTTCTTCCTCCGCGCGATGTCCTTGCTGAACGCTCAGGGCAACCTCGGTCTCATCGCCACGAATACTGTCGCCCAGGGAAACACCCGACAAGTTGGTCTCAGGCAGATGGTCGCGAACGGGTTCACCATCACCCGCGCCATCCAGAGCAAGTCATGGCCAGTCGCCACCGCCAATCTCGAATACGCCGCGGTATGGGGTACTCGAGCCGATGTCACTGCATCCGTGCCGAGAGTCGCCGACGACATCCCTACGGACCGAATCTCCACCCTCCTTGAGCCCGGAGAAGACATAGATCCCCGCAGTCTCGTTGGAAACCTGGGTATTGCGTTCCAGGGATGCATCGTCCTCGGCAAGGGTTTCATCGTTGAATCAGGTAAAGTGAGAGCCTGGATTTCGACGGATCCAAGAAATGAGAAGGTTCTATTCCCGTACCTTGGCGGAGAAGACCTCACCTCTCTTCCAGACGCTTCAGCGTCCCAGTGGATTATTGACTTCAATGACCGGCCAGAAGAGGAAGCTCGGAAATACGAACTCCCATATCAGCAACTGCTAGAAACCGTTAAACCTGAGCGGTCGAGAAAGGCCAAGGCTGTACGGGAGTCTCCATGGTGGCTCTTCCTACGACCGCGTCCGGCTATGCGAAGAGCGGTCAGGGGATTGGATGAGCTACTTGCTATCACGCTGGTCAGCAAGCCAGTAATGCCGATGCGCGTATCGAACGGCCAGGTATTCAGCCATAAGCTGGCTATCTTCGCCACCGACTCATTCGAGGATCAGGCAGTGCTGTCATCAAGCATGCACCAGATGTGGGCTATCAAATATGGGTCGACACTTGAGACGCGGGTCAATTACTCGCCCTCAGACGTCTTTTTTACCTTCCCCCGCCCGGGGCCAACTGAGCGACTGGCTGAGCTCGGCAGAAGACTCCATAGCGAGCGGCACGAGATAATGCTGCGTCGTCAGCTCGGGCTGACGAAGCTCTACAACCTGGTCAACGACCCCGACATCGCCGATTCCGCAGACGCGGATGTCGCCCGGATGCGAGAGATCCACGTCGAGCTTGATAAAGCAGTCATGAACGCCTACGACTGGGGTGATGTGCCGCTTGATCACGGCTTCCACATATACCGGCAGATGCGGCGGTGGACCGTGAGTCCCACTGCGCGTGTGGAGATCATGGACCGGCTTCTGGCCGAGAACCTGCGCCGGGCCGAGGTCCAGGGGGAGGCGCCGCCGTCGCCTGATGACGAGGAAGAGGGGGACGAGGAATGACGACGCCGCGTACTCCGGTCGAGCCGCCGTCGTACCGGCTGGAGCATGAGCCGGACGGGCGTTCGTGGACCGCCCGGGAGAACCTGGCGGACATCCTGGAACGGGAACTCCTGGGACCGGCGAACGGTTCCGAAGAGGTGATCGATGGCTCGCCTGATTCGGTGTACCTGATCGGGCGGATCGCGCCGGTCAAGCTCACGGCGGGCACGGACGATCCCGTTGACGCCGACACCGGGGAGCCCGATACCGACGTAGGAGACGCTCAGGATGCCGAGTCGAGCCGGGGCGTTCCGCTGACCGAGGTTGATGACAGCGGGGCGGGAGCTGACGAAGACAGTGGCGTGGAGGATGAGCCGCAGCAGCGCGGACTAATGATCCCCGCGTCGATGGGGCTACGGTGCCAGATCCCCGAGGATCTGGAGTCGTTCACGGTGACGGTGTCATGGGGGGTCTACGAGTCGGTTCCCGAGAAGGATCCCGAGCGGCAGCGGATCGTGCGCCGGTACAAGCGCACCCCGGTTGAGATCCCCAAGCCAATCATGGTCGCCGATCTCCCGGAGTCGGGCACCAGGGAGATCCCGCTTCAGGACAAGGTCGTGTTGCGGGTGGACCGGCATGACGACCTAGGGCGCGGCTGCCGGCTGATCGAGATTGCGTTGTGCAATGACCGTGTGACGCCGCGGAAGATCCCGGTCGACGCCTGGCTGTACCAGACCAAGCTGACCGTCGCGGCAGACGGGGCGGAGGTGTTCCTGCCGGTCACCGATCCGCTGCTGGACACCCGCTACGAGCCGGACGACGAGCTGCGGCGGCTGAACCTGCAATACCGGGACCGGCTGGAGTTCGCGGCTGGGCGCACCTGCTCGGTCGGCTGGGCCGTGGCCGACGGGGCACGGCGCGCCAGCAAGATATGGACGACCTGGCTGCCGACGTGCGAGACGCCGCAGGTCGCCGCGGAAGAGATCGACGCCCTGCTCGACATGCGGGAGCTGGCCAAGGCGAGCCCGGAGCAGCTCAGGGACGGGCTGTCGCCGATCGTCGACCGGTACGGTACGTGGCTCGACGGCGAGGAGGCGCAGGCCCAGACATTGCCGGAGCACCTGCGCGGCGAGGGCCTGGACGCGGTCAGCGAGGCGCGGAAGGTGCAGCGCCAGCTCGCGGACGGCCTCGAGCACCTGCTCGCGGACTCCGACGCGCTGCGGTGCTTCCGGTTCATGAACGAGGTGATGGCCGACCAGCGGGTGCAGAGCCAGGTGGCCAGGCGCCGGACGCAGTACCCGGACGAGTCCATCGGCCAGGCCAGGGACGCGGTCCTCGCCGAGGCGGACAAGCCGCACTCGTGGTTCACATTCCAGCTCGCGTTCATCCTCATGCAGCTGCCGCTGCTCACCGGTCCGGCGGCGGACAAGCGGTCCGGTGACCTGGCCAAGGCGCAGCTGCTGTTCTTCCCGACCGGCGGCGGCAAGACCGAGGCGTACCTGGGGCTGGCCGCCTACGCGTTCGCGATCCGGCGGCTGCAGAGCCTAATCCAGACCCCGGATGGCCAGCTAGACGGGCGAGCCGGAGTGACCGTGCTGATGCGGTACACCCTGCGACTGCTGACAGCCCAGCAGTTCCAGCGCGCGACCGCGCTGGTGTGCGCGGCGGAGATGACGCGCCTGCGTGACGAGGCCACGTGGGGCACGGAACCGTTCCGGATCGGGCTGTGGGTCGGGACCGATGTGAGCCCGAAACGGTACGACGAGGCCGAGACCCAGCTCAAGCGCGCTGCGACTGCCGGCAGCGGGTACCGGCTGACCGTTCTGCAAATCCAGCGATGCCCGTGGTGCGGGACCCCGATCGGGGCTGGCAATGTGCGGCCCGATCCCGAGGAGCGGCGGATCTATGTGTACTGCGGTGACGAGCTGGGCGACTGCCCGTTCGCGCGGGACGGGGAGGTAACCGGAGGACTGCCGGTCCTCACCGTGGACGAGGAGATCTACCGGCTTGCGCCCGCGTTCGTGATCGCGACCGTCGACAAGTTCGCGCGGCTCGCGAGGGAGGGCGAGGCCGCGTCACTGTTCGGCTACGTGTCGAGGCGGTGCGACCGGCACGGTTACGTGCACCCGGATTACCAATGGTGCACGATCAAGGACGGCAGCAAGCACCCGAAGTCCACCGCGGCCGTGCACCCGGTCTCCCGCCTCCGGCCGCCCGACCTGATCATCCAGGACGAGCTGCACCTCATCACCGGGGCGCTGGGGACTACGGTCGGTCTGTTCGAGGTCGCCATCGACGCGCTGACCACCTGGCGCACCGCGTCCGGCTCGCCGACCCGGCCGCTGCTCGTCGCCTCGACGGCCACCGCGCGGAACGCGCCCGAGCAGGTCCGGGCGCTGTACGGGCGGGACGTGACGATCTTCCCGCCGCCGGTGCTCGACGCCGGGCGGACGTTCTTCTCCCGGGAAGAGGACGTCTCGCAGCACCACCCCGGGCGGCGGTACATCGGGATCAGCACCACCGGGGTTCGGCTTACCACGGCGGAGATCCGCATCTGCGAGGTGCTCATGGCCGCCGGGCAGCTGCTGCTCGACCGCAGCGGCGAGGCCGCCGACCCGTACCTGACGCTGGTGGGTTACTTCAGCGCGACCCGCGAGCTGGCCGGGATGGCCCGGTACATGGGCGATGACATTCAGACCGCTCTGGCCCGGCGGCGCCCGTGGTCGCTGCTGCCGAGCCGGACCGGCACCGACTACGGCCAGCTTAACGTGGCCGAGCTCACCTCCCGGGTGGCCAGCGCGGACATCACCATGACGTTGGACCAGATGGCGGTCCCGTTCGACCCGCGGTTCGACTCGGCGGCCGGGAAACGGGAGCTGCGCGCCCTGCGCGCGGCCGGGCAGCCCGTGCCCGAGCGCGGGGCGCGGCCGTTCGACGTGGTACTGGCCACCTCGATGCTCCAGGTGGGCGTGGACGTGACCCGGCTCGGCCTGATGCTGGTCGTCGGCCAGCCCAAGAACACCGCTGAGTACATCCAGGCGTCCTCCCGCGTCGGCCGGGACCGCGGCAGGCCGGGCCTGGTGGTTGCCCTCGGCAACTGGGCGCGGCCGCGAGACCTGGCACACTTCGAGCAGTTCCGCCGCTACCACGAGAGGTTCTACGCCGAGGTCGAGGCGCTGTCGGTCACCCCGTTCTCCGTCACCTCGCTGGAACGCGGCCTGGATGGCGTACTGGTCAGCGCGACGCGGGTACTGCAGGCGGTGATCCCCGACGGGCTGTCACCAGAGCGCAACGCCGGCCGGATCGAGGAGCAGCGGGATTTCGTCGTCCGGCTGATCGACGCGCTGGTCGCCCGGGCGGGGCGCGCCTCGGACGAGGACGCCGCCGACCGGGCCAGGCAGCGGCTGATCAACCGGCTCGATCACTGGACCGGCCGCCGCAAGCACCTGGCCGACCTCCACAAGACGCTGGTCTACGAGCGGGTCACCGACGACACCCGCTACGACGCGCTGATGACTAGCGCGGAGAACGCCAGGGCCTCATCCGGCGTGCAGGACGCCCCGCCGTTCGTGGTCGCCAACTCCATGCGCGAGGTGCAACCGGAGGTCAACCTCCTGGTCAGCCCGATCAAGGACAACCTGATCTACCTGGCCCCGCCCGGCGCTCCGCGGTGGGAGTTCCCCGAGGAGGCACGCCAGTGAGCCTGCTGTACGACGCATCGCGGGCGGTCGACCCGCTGGGCGACGCGGACCAGGAGAACGCGAAATCGGCCAAACACAACCGGGCCAAGGTCGGATCGAGCCGCCCGTCCACGCTGCTCTACACCTACGGCCCCGGGGCGATCATGGACCTGCCCCAGTTCACGATCATGCCGACCGGGCTGGATGACTGGGACCGGATCTGGAACCGCCGCGAGGGGAGCCCGCCGCAGATCCACGCGCCGCGGCTGCGGGATGTGGTCCGCATGCACCTGCGCTCCTCCGACGTCCAGCTCCGCCCGCACCCCTGGCAGCCCAAGCGGATCAGCTTCAGCACCGAGGGCAACGACCTCGGCGTCCCAGCCCGGGTGTTCCCGCAGTGGCTGCGCTGCACCGGGTGCGACATGCTCGGCCTGCTGTCACGGTTCGGCTACACCAACACCCACCCGTTCCGGACCGACCTGGCCTGTTTCGAGCACACCAAGTGCACCGGGCGGCCGAACGCCCCGCTCAAGGCGGCCCGCCGCACCGCGATACCGGCCCGGTACCTGCTCGCCTGCGCGGCAGGCCACCTGGATGAGTTCCCCTACGACCTGTGGGTCCACCACGGCAAGAAGTGCCCGAAGGCCGAGTTTCCCGAACTGCGGATGATCGACCGGACCGCCGGCAAGGGCGCGTCGGCAATGATCCGCTGTGAGTCCTGCGAGCAGCAGCGGCCGATGAACGAGGCACAGGGCCAGGCGGGCGCAGCCAAGCTGCCGAAATGCCGGGGCCGGCACCCGCACCTGGACGCGTTCGAGCCGGGCGGCTGCGGCATCCAGACCCGGCTCATGCTGATCGGCGCGTCAAACCTGTGGTTCCCCGCCACCCAGTCGATCATCGTGATGCCCGAATCGGCGGAGGAGAAGGCCAGCGACCTGGCCGACCGGATCCGTGTCGCCCTCGGCGACAAGCTCACCAAGTACGCGAGCGACCTGGGAATACTCCGCGACCTCCTGGACGGCAAGGTCGACGTCACGAGCCTGTCCGATGACAGCCTGCAGGCGGTGGTCACCGCGGCCCTGGCGCCGGCGCCGACGCCGGACGAGCAGGAAGAGCGGCTCCGTACCTGGGACCCGGTCGACCTCCTCGTCCCGGAATGGCGGTACCTGCTCAAGCCGGTCCTCGGTGACCATTCGGAGGATCCGGTCAGCGGCCTGACGCTGTCGGTCCGAGAGCGCGGACCCCGGCTGCGGGAGGAGATCACCCGGGTGCTGGCGGTGGAACGGCTGCGGAAGGTCAACGCGCTCACTGGCTTCACCCGCATCGACGCCCTGGACCGCGTCGGCGACGTGCCAGGGAGGCTGGTGCCGCTGACCCGGTCGCCGCGGCCCGCGTGGACGGTGGCGACCGAGGACCGGGGCGAGGGCATCTTCCTGCAGCTCGACGAGGAGCAGGTGGCCTCGTGGGAGGAGCGGGTCCTGTGCAGCACGCTGTGGCAGGCGCACCGCGACGCGCACCGGCGCAACTTCTACCGGCGGTTCTCCGAGACGGCGGAGGAGGTCGACCCGGACTCCCGGCTGAAGCCGCCGCGGTACTGGCTCGTCCACACCCTCGCGCACGTACTGATCCGCCAGATGGCCATGACGTGCGGTTACTCCGCCGCCAGCCTGAGCGAGCGGCTGTACGCGTGGCCAGCAGCAGACGGCCGCCCACCGGCAGCGGGTCTGCTGATCGTCACGACCGCATCCGACAGCGACGGCACTTTGGGCGGCCTGGTCCAGCTCAGCGAGCCAGCCCGGCTGGAACAGGTCGTGACGACGGCCCTGGACCGGGCGACGCGGTGCTCATCTGACCCGGTCTGCGCGAAACGCACGCCCCAGGATCCGGAGGATTTCCTGCACGGCGCGGCGTGCCACTGCTGCGTGATGGCGTCGGAAACATCGTGTGAGCGGGCCAACCGTTTCCTCGACCGGCGGTTCCTCATCGACCTGCCCGGGAGCGAGCTTGGCTTCTTCGGATACATCAGCTGAGGCCGCAGCGGCCAGGCGGCTCGGATTCTTCCTCACCGGGACCGAGGCCAGGGAGATCGCCAGCCACCTCGCCGATGGCGACACGCTGACCACGGCGCTGCGCGCCGTGTCACCCGGCCGACGCGCAGAGGTGCGAACGCTGCTCGAATCCCTCGGTGCCAGCGGCGATCGTGGCGTCGTGGCCGCCGTGCTACGGGCGATCGAGGGCGCGCGTTCGGCGCCCACGACCGTCGATCCGCTGTGGACCATGCCGGGGCACCTGGCCCAGCACGGGCGGCTGACCCACTCGGTGACCTACCTGGTCGACAGCGCCCGCCACTC